>Ga0316622_100003042_pt1 | contig 11836 bp, 11 predicted proteins | sample OWC_Aug_OW2_C1_D_FD_207646 | JGI IMG/M metagenome (GOLD analysis project Ga0316622, IMG submission 207646) | Wetland soil microbial communities from Old Woman Creek delta, Ohio, United States - OWC_Aug_OW2_C1_D5_C | ecosystem: Environmental > Terrestrial > Soil > Wetlands | place: USA: Ohio... | reverse complement strand
CAGATTAGTCTTCAGAAGCACGACGCAGGGCTTGTGAGGATGCTCGTCTCGCGGGAATGAGTGGGAAAGACCAGGATAGATCTTTGGTGAAGTAGTGTCAGATCACATGAGAACGAAGCAATCGGAATGCTGGCTCTGTTCAAAGGCACGGGACCCCTACGGATTGATAACCATCATGAAGGGCTCACCGGAAGAGCGGAACGTCCCCCTGTGCAGAGAGTGCTGGTCCACAGTGACATCGAACTTCGCTGACCTTTTTTCGCCCCTCCTCGGATGCAGAGATCTCTTCGGCTACCTCAAGGACCGCGCACACCATCGTCGCCACGGTTGGAACGAGGCTTCCCCGTGACACATTCCCGGTTTCACCCGCTCACCGAACCCTCCCGTTAAAGTGTATCCCGGGCGTGCCGATGTACTAGGGTAGAGGCAGGTGAGGCATGAAAGTCCTCAGAATGGGCAGGTTATCCGAGTCGGTCCCTCCCGAGTGGGCCGGCGTCGACGACGAGGGCAATCCTGTCTACATGCTCTTCTGCAAGGGATGGGTGTTCATCAGGCGAGGTGACAAGCGTGGCGGAATCGACAGTGCCATGAACGGTGAAGTGATATGCTCGAAACATGTCGATTGCGGGTCCGACCCCGATTATGATGATATCCGCCGGCTTTGCCGGAACGAAGTTGCCCTCCCTGAAACTCCGGAATCCTGCCGTATTCTTCAACTCCCGCTAATGCCACTGCTGCATTGAGACTGACCATCACCGCCTAAAACCGCCGCAACCTTACTGCTTTCATAAGAGCCTGCCTTCTCCCATTCCCTTCAGCCCTGCCCATATGCATAGTTCGTTCGGAAACTTCCTCCCGCCTGTGCGAATCATATCCCCCAAGGGCTGTCTGTTAATAAGTCTGGGGTCATGCGGCTGAGTCCAGGAGGCATCATGCTTATCTCCAGGTCTAACAAGCCTGGAGATCCCCGCAGCAGGGCGCGTAATTCAACTCGGCGTCCCGTGATCTCCGAGGCCATCACGACAGTTCCTGTCCTGCAATCGTCATGGGCTGAATGTCCCAGCAGGTCACATAGCCGTCCATCCACCTGACCAGGCGCGTATGGCCATCCTGTGAGATGACGATAGCAAGGACATCCTCCACCTCCCTGCAAAGGTGATAGGCAGCGAGATGACGGGTGCCGACACCCTCGGCCGGCTCATACACCCTCTCTTCTCCCTCCGCGTCCAGAGCCCGTGCGATGAGGTCCTCTTTGCCGAAGGCGCCCTTTATCACACCTCCGAAACCGATGAGCTCAAGCCCCTTGGCAAAAACAACGGCTCCATCGACTGTGGAAAGGTTGGCAATGAAGCGGGCATATTCAAAGAGCGCTTCGTCGAGTTCCAGGAGCGTTTCATGGTTGCATGCCACGTACTCACTCCATCCGACAACCCTCTCAGGGGTTCCGAAGGCCCCGTAGTGCCGAGCAAGTTCGTTCATGATGCCGACAATCAGGAAAGGCAATCGTCGCATGGGCGCTTCATCCCGGAACACATACTTCATGAATATCTGCGGATTGGGAGAAGCTATCGTTTGAATCAGGTTGGGTGGAAAGATAACGATCGTGCCCCCATGCTTCCGATTCCTGATGCTGCTGATGATGCGCTTGATCACCTGTTCGTATAACCTCGGAATCAACGTTTGGTTCACGGTCGCCCAGACCCCTTCGGCGCGTGCCCGGTGCGCCAAATGGGCGTCCATGATAACACGGAAAAAACTTGCGGTTCTTTGCGCCACCCATCGTGAATGAAGGACATTCGCATGGGGCAGGATTATGCGCCCTCCGCTCAGCTGCGCGAGCATGCGCGCACCTCGTGAGGCCCGTATGCTCCCCGGTGCTGTGATATCCAGGACAAGCGCATCGGGCATGGGGGTCACCGCCTTGCTGCCGCCGCGAAATGCCTGTATCCAGCGGGTTCCGGAGTTTATCAGTCCCCATATCCGAAAACCCTCCGCGGAATCATGACAGACTCCGATGAGGGAGCTTTCGAACTCAGAGGCAGGACTCAGTTTGAGCACTTCGTATTCATTGAAGGCACGGGGTTCCCTGAAAACGAACCGGAGATGCCCGTGCGGGGGGCCGACCTCAGGGGGGAACTCAAAGGGATCGCACAGCATGACCCTGAATCGCTGGGCCCTCGTCTCTTCCGTCATCATACTCACCTGGTAGCAGGTTGATATGAGACCCTCGAGTGTCCCGCCATCCGGCAGAGTGCGGTATTCCTCAGATGGCTCCAGGGCTGAGGACGTATGCCAGAGCCTGAGAACCGCGTCTGACAAGTCATGGGGGTATGAGTGTTTCATCGACAATGTGCCGAACCGTCTGGATGCTTCAATTATAGCGTATTGTTCGACAGGATCAGAGGTGTCAGATTTACTCAATTGACAGGCCAGCTTTTTTTGCAGAGTCGCTGATTGACAAAGTGTTCATAATCCCTATGGGGCGTTTCTTTGCCGAAATAGCCGAGCAACCGATCAGTCGTAAGCCAGTCGGGAGGTTTCTTCTTGCCGGCATAGGCGGCGTAACTCGACCAGGGATGCTCCTGAGACCCTTGGACCATTCCGGCCCGTACGGGGTTGAGATGTATATAGCGGGAAAGTTCTCCGGCGTATTCATCAGTCTCGACAAGGATCACCCGATATCTGCCCTGAAAGAGATGCCCCGCCCTCCGGATCGTCACGGGAAATATCTTTCTTCTCATTGCTCCGGGCCGGTATGTGATAGAACGCGTCGGGGAATTCTATTCTCAGCATTGACACGACACCAGCTTGCTTGACAAAAGGCTTAGTTAAATCCTACTATTCAGATAGGATTAATATGACATGAAACGTATCCCTCTTGCGTGAACCTCTCATGAAAGTATCGAAAAGGACCCGCTACGCTGTACGGCTGATGGCCGAACTTGCCAGGAACTACAACAACGGTCCTCTCTCCGTCGCAGACATCGCAAGGAGAGAGAACATCTCGGAGAAGTTTCTCGAGCAGATTATCATGCCGCTCAGAGCCATGGGGCCAATTGTCTCTGTTCGAGGACCCCAAGGTGGGTACATGCTCTCGAAGCCTCCGGCAGAGATTGCACTGAAGACCGTTGTCGATCTCTTTGAGGGAACCTCAGGGGTCGTTGAATGCGTGAACAACCGCGCGGTATGCGGCCGTTCGGGTTTTTGCATGAGCCGCGATGTCTGGGTGAAAGTGCAGGAAAGAATCGACGAGACGCTCAATTCCATGACTTTGGAAGATCTCATCGGGCCCCGTGAAGACACTGACGAGTCATTTCCTCGCCGCAAGTCTGCGCACAATGCAGAGACGAGGTAACCGCCCATGAGAAAGAAGTCATACATCCTTATATGCCTGGTTGTTTTGCTGGTTGTGGCGACGGCTATCGGCCTCGTGACAGGAGTGGGATCCGGGGAGCCTTCTTTGGCATTGGGGGGTGCCGAGATGAGCCTGTCACCTGTGCTGCTCAACGTTGCCACCGCAACGATGGACATTGTGAACTCCGGTGATGGAGACGACCGGTTGGTCGGTGTCCGCGTTGATGGCCCGAGAGTAATTGCCGAGCTTCACGATGTAAAGGATTTCAGAATGGTCAAGGTTGACGGCATCCCTGTGCCGCGTCGGGGTACGACGACCCTGAGGCACGGAGGACCCCATATTATGCTGCTCGGACTGCCCAAGGGGCTCGGTGAAGGGGCTCAAATGACACTGTCTCTTTCCTTCGCCCGGTCGGGAGAACGTCAGATAATGGCAAAGCTAATCAACTAGTCACGATATCGGAGGCCCCGAAAGGGTGCCGAGCCCGGGTACTTTGCCCGGTCAGTTCTCACAGGAGGAGGAGTAAGGAGATGAAAAAGCACCTTGTGCTGACCCTGAGCGTCATTATTGTGGGGCTCATGGGCTATCTGTTCACTACGTCAGTTGTTCACAATGACACGGCGGTAGCGGCAAAACCGACGTACACAGGCACTGTGTATATCGCGGGACATGGGGGCCACTTTGCGAAGTCCGATGTAGTCATAGACCCGAATTCTCCCGACACGCCACTCAAGGTTGCCAATCTCGACAGGGTTGAGATCGGAACAAGCAAGACGCATCCCATGCACGACGTCCGTATCGACGCAGGGAACAAAAACACAGCGTTCTATTCGACGTACATAGCCGACCCGGATGGCAAGATGCACTGGGGAAAGGTTGATCTGGCATCAGGTAAAGTGGTCAAGGACGTGGCAGTCACGCCTGATCAGAGGGCACCCGGAAAGAAGCCGCCCCTTTATTGCGCCTCGGGCCAGAGCAAGGCCTACTACATGCCAGTCTTCATGGGCACCGAGGGGTACGTCGATGTGATCGACAAGAAGACCATGGAGCCGAAACACAGGGTCTTTGTCAGTGACCTTGGCTATAAGCCGGGGACCTACAAGTTCGTTCACGGCACCAACAGCCCGGACATGAAGAAGTTCCTCATCGCGCTGAACCAGGCCGCAGACGGCAAGGGAACCGGCAAGATAGACTTCGTCCTGGTCGACCTGCCAACCCTCGAGAAGGGCAAATTCAAGGAGCTCGCCCGGACGACTCTGAGCGGAGAACCCGACAAGACCATCACCTTCAGGCAGTTCTTCTCGAAGGACAGCAAGTTCATCTACCAGTCGGCCGGTGACCGTCTCTGGGTGCTCGACGCCGCGACACTGAAGCTGGTGGACGAAAAAATGATTCCCGACGGCGGCCAGTTGCATGACGCCATACCCACACCGGACAACAAGTATGCGATCCTGACGGTCAGGACCCTTGCCCCTTCGTGCGGCGAGGACGGCATGCCGATCACAGGCGAGAAGGCCAAGGACATCACAGACGGCACCCTCCTTCTCTATGATGCCGACGCGAAGAAACTCTCTGGAAAGAACGTTTCGATCTGCCAGGCATGCCACAAAGGTGTAGGTCTCGGCGACAAGAGCGCCATCCTCTGCGGAATTGACGGCAATTGGAAGATGTAGCCCTGCAGTCGGGGATGTCACGGAACCAGACCACGGAGACACAGGATCATAGACAGTGCTGACCAGAACGTCCTTCGCAGCCAGGAATCTCCGGAGACGGCCGCTTCGAACCGGCATTCTCGTGCTGTCCATCGGGCTGCTCGTCTCGGTTCTCGTCTTCGGTCTTTCTTTCACGCAGCGCGTTGATTCGGGTATCAAGAGGACCTCGGAGCGTCTCGGCGCCGACCTTCTGATCGTCCCGACGGGAGCCAGGGGTTTTGCCGAGGACATACTTCTCGAGAACAGGGTGAAGACCGTTTACATGGACGGGAGCGTCCTGCAAAGGATCAGACAGGTCGAGGGGATCGAGAAGGTCACCCCGCAGACCTATCTTGTCACCCTGTCAGGTCTCTGCTGCGACGTGCCTGACGCCACGATTGTCGCCTTTAACCAGGAGTCGGACTTTGTGGTCCGACCCTGGTTGAAGGAGGATGTGAGGGGAAAGCTGAAACCCGGCGAGGCCATTGCCGGCAAGGAGTCTGCCTTCAACATCGGCGTGGGCCTCATGGAGGTCGACGGTGTCCTCTTCGGCAAGACCTTTAGAATTGTGGGGACTCTGGAGAAGACCGGCACGGGCCTGGACAACGCCATTTTCATCACCGATCAGAACATGGAGGACATTCTGCAGAAAGGGAAGAGCGAGGTGAAGCCCGGCCAGATCTCTATTCTCTTTGCCAAGGTGAAACCGGGGATAGACCCCTACAAGGTGGCGAGCCGGATTGAGGACACAATTATAGAGGTTGATGTCGTGGCCCGCAAGGACATCGGCAAGGGCCTTCTCAACAACCTGAGGGATATCCGGACGATCTTCGCTGTCGGTGTGGTGCTGGCAACACTCCTTTCCATGATTCTCACCTGGTCGGTCTTCTCTGCCATTGCAAACGAGCGGTCCCGTGAAGTGGGGATCATGCGGGCCCTCGGAGCACGGGAGTCTTATGTCGCACGGGTCTTTCTCACGGAGGTCGTGATCGTGGGCATTGCCGGCAGCATCGTCGGCATCATCTTTGGCACGGGCCTCTCCGTCCTCCTGGCCACGAGTTTCAGCATGCTCAGGAACATCCCTTCAGATCTAGTGCCTCTTGAGCGCGTCGTTGTTGCGCTTGTAGGGCTGATGGGGGGACTGATCGTCTGCGCGGTAGGTGCCCTCTCACCGCTGTGGGCGCTTATGAAGATGGAGCCCCTGTCGGCGATAAAGGGGGAATGAGGGTGACCCAGATCGTTCTGGAGAAGGTCTCAAAGACCTACGTCATCGACCGGGAGACCGTAGTGGCCGTAAGAGATGTATCGTTCGGCGTTGAGAGCGGCGAGTTCCTCTCGATGGTCGGGCACTCGGGGTCGGGCAAGACGACCCTTCTGTCGATGATCGGGGGCATTGTGAGGCCCAGTTCCGGGAGGATCATCGTTGGCGGCGACGAAATCTCTTCACTCAACGGCAAAGGGCTGCCTGACTACAGGAGTTCGAGGATAGGATTCATGTTCCAGTTCTCGAGCCTCCTTCCGGTGCTCACCGCAAAGGAGAACGTCCTGTTGCCTCTCACCTTCAGGTCCGGCAAGGTTTCGTCCTCTGACGAGAGCAAGGCCATGGATCTCCTTCGCATGGTGGGTCTCGCCGACCGGATCAATGCCTATCCGTTCCAGCTCTCGGGAGGGCAGCAGAGGAGAGTGGCCATTGCCCGGGCCTTTGTGAATGACCCCGCGATTGTTCTGGCTGACGAGCCGACAGGAGACCTGGACGAGGCGACAGAACGGGAGATGATGCAAGTCTTCAAGATCATGAACGAGACGAAGGGCATAACCTTCATCCTCGTCACCCACAACAGCGACCTCGCACGTGAGGCGCACCGCCGGTTTGCCATGAACCGCGGGTCCCTCGCCTCTCTGGATGCTCAAGAAAAGGTGTCAGATCTACACAATTGACGGAGGGACTCTTCCGACTCTTCTGCAGAGTCGCTGGATGCTTGCCCTGAGAGCGTCATCCGAGCCCAAAGGGTCAGTATCAAGTACAATTAGGCAAGAACGATCTTTAACTTGCAGGCGTGGAGGGTTCGTGGCGACAGTGTGTCGAATGTTGATGCTGTCTTGTTTCATTGCAGTCACGACAGGAGGGTGTGCTTCACTTGTCCCCGTAGATAGAAAGAGCGAAACGATCAAACCATCAGGCATCCATGAGGACTGCATGGAGTTGCTATCCGGTCAAATCCTGGAATACTCCTTCGAGGCCTCGAAGTCGCTTGACGTTAATATCCACTACCACGAAGACCATGAGGTTATCTATGGAATCACAAAGAACGGGATCTCCGGAGACAAAGGGGTATTCCATTCTAATAAAAAGCAGTATTATTGCCTCATGTGGACCAACCCGGGCTCTGAACCGGTCGACCTCGTTTATTCCTATCGCATAAGGAGAGAGAGCGGACGATAAGCGAGCCGAGCCGTGCGGATCCGCGCGGAGAGAGTGGTGTCGATAATGGGCTTGTGTTCAGGGGATCACGAAGTCCTTTATTGACGCGGGCACGAAAGAAAAGCACAAATAGACACGGACGAGAGCATAGGCGGCCGGGACAACTCATTGAGGGGAAAGAGTGAGCCGTGAAGGATTCGAACCTACGCCCCGCTGATTAAGAGGTACGCTTCTTTCAACACTCTTACCTGTCATATCCTTTCAAATACTTGTAAATACGAACCTTCTCGCCTTCTCAGATAGACAGCGCCGCCCATCATTTGCCAGTGTTGGCAGATACGAACTGCATGGGCAACCGGATAGTTAAACAGGGTTGGCCTGATACCTACTGAAGGCCAAGTTGACTTTTCCCCAATTTCTGATATCCTTTTATACAGAACGGATAGCTTGGACAAATGTTAGTTATGCCCCGAGCGGAACATAGACAAACTCTTGTCGGGGCTCAATTATCAAACAGAGTAAACAGTGAAAGGGACGGATTGAATTGTTTAGAGTGATATTGATTGCTATGCTGCTTGGGTTAATACCGGCAATGATAGCAAGCATGAAGAAGGGACGTAACTTCTTCATGTGGTGGCTATATGGTGCAGCGCTTTTCATCATTGCGCTGCCCCATTCTCTTCTTATCTCGCCTAATCGTCCAGTTGTGGAAGAAGAACTTAAGAGAGAGGGCATGAAGAAGTGTCCCTATTGCGCTGAGATGATTAGGGCTGAGGCCAAACTATGTCGTTATTGTGGAAAAGTCCTGTCCACAGAGGTAATGAAGACGTGGCAAGAATGTCCATACTGTCATCAGATTACAGACGCTGACCATGTCTGTCGGCGACTTCTTAAATGACGACAGGGGAAAGCATAAACAGACGGCGGCGAGGAGAAGAATGCAAATAATGGTCACCCTCCACGTTACAGTGGAAGCAGGCGCAGATGGGTTCTTGAGGGCGGTGGAAGAGATGCTTGAAGAATGCGCTGACGATTGGATTTACAGGGTGGAAGTTGACGAGGTATTCAAATTCCTCAAATCTAAAAAAGGGGGCCTAGTTATGAGCGAAGAAGAGTGATCTGGGTTCTGGTGGTTTTGGCAGTAAACATACTAGACATTGTAAACGCAGAGGGACGATGACAGACATTAAGGACATTCTAAAGGACGAGGTATCAATACGGGACGTGGTAGAGAGGTTAGGGCTACCTCTCAAGCCTCACGGTCACAGTCTTTTGGGTGACTGTCCCACGGGGCATGAGAGTATGGGCCATAAGTGTTTCGGGGTAAACACGAGCGATAATTTCTACCACTGCTTTCATTGTGGCATAGGGGGCGACGTTATAAGCCTTGTAGAACTCGTGAAAGGGGTAGGCTTTAGAGATGCCCTCAAATGGTTAGCCCACGAGTTTAAACCCGGGCTATTACCCCACATAGACCGATACAAGGGTGAACAAGACCCCAAGCTGAGAGAGTATTACCAGAGGGCGAGTCTCTATGACCACATTTATCAACATGGCAAGGCCCTTCTGTACGAGGCCCAGGGCAAAGAGGCCCTCGACTACCTCACCACGGTAAGGGGCTACAAGGTAGAGAACCTGAAACAGACAGACTGGATTTACTACCCACCTGACAGAGAACTGAGGGCCTACCTCAGAAAAGAAAGGCCCGGAAGCAAGAAAGAGATAGACGAACTCAAGTTACACGGCCATTTCGGGGACAACTTTAGACTCGCGTTCCCTTACAGGGATAGACGAGGGACCATTACCGGCTTTCTCTTTCGGTCCACAGCCCCAAAAGGCATAATGGTTTCGACGTATGACGGAAAGCCACATACAGAGGTGCGGTGGGACAGCATAACAGGGACGAAGAAAGACGACCTCTTTAACCTGGACAAGTGCAGAGGGAAGGGGTATGAGGAACTCGTGATAGTAGAGGGCTACCCTGACGCTATGTACCTGCCCACCCTCGGGTTAAAGAACGTGGTGGCGGTAGGGCAAGGATTACTCTCAAAGAGCCACATACAGGGGTTACAGGCTTTTGGGGTAAAGAGGGTGATACTCTCTTTTGACAATGACCCCCCGAAAGATGACGAAACCATTACCGGCGCAGAGAACACAGAGAAAGCCGTTACCCTTTTGAAAGGCACGGGCATTAGAGCCTTTGTCATAGACCCCCCTTCACTGACCCCCTTCAAGGACCCCGACGAGTTTGTGGGGGCTAAGGGCATAGGAGCTTTCAAGGCTCTCGTGGATAACGCACAGGCCGGCCCTAAGTGGTTGGGCAATAGGTGGGCAATACAGCATAACCTTACACGGGTCCTCACCAAAACACGGGACCTTGACAAAGACAGGTTTATAGAGAAAGCCCTGGAGTGGGATGCAAGCATACCCCCGGCCCAGGCGAGGGACGGTGAGGACTTCTTAAAGACGGCAGCCCAGGCCACAGGCTATGACCTCGACAGCCTCATAGCAGAGCGCACGGGCATAGAAGAGAGAAAGGCCCGAGAGAACCAAAAGAAGGGCCTCAGTGACCTCGCCAGAAGCCTTGAGAGACTTCTAACAGAGGGCAAGTCAGAAGACGCATCACGGTTACTGGACGAGCGTTACAAGACGCTTAAGGGGGCCAGGGCAATTATCAGGGACCCCTTTTACCAGTATGCAAGCCTACAGGGGGACCTGAGCTCGACGATCCCCGGGCTCAGTACAGGGTTTGAAGCCCTGGACAAATACATACGTATACCCCAAGAGGCCCTGACGATAGTAGCGGCCCGACCCTCGCACGGCAAAACCACCTTTTTAATGAACCTACAGATAAACCTTATAGAGAAATATCCCGGCAAACACTTTTTCTTTTTCAGTTACGAGGAAACACGAAAGAAGTTAGCCGTTAAGTTTATAAACATACTCGCCGGGGTGGTAGTGTCTCATGACCTCATGGGGTTTAACGTGGGGCAGATAGAAAACTACATACGGGGTGGTAACCAGGGCATCCCCGAACTGAATAAAGGAATAGAAAGGTATAACAGCCTGGTGGCCTCACAGAGGCTCGGGCTCATAGCCGAGCATTTCTCTGTGGACGAGCTCACAGACTACATAGCCCACCTTACCGAGAAGTACGATACCGGGGCCGTACTGATTGACTACATACAGAAGGTGAAAAGTAATAGAACCTATCAGTCACGGCAGTTAGAGATACAGGACATATCACGGCAGTTATTAGAAACTTCTCTCGCTTGTAGTGTTCCCATTGTGCTCGGGGCTCAAGTCAATAGAGAGGTTAAAGGCATAGAGGGGCTAACCTTAGACACACTGAGAGAGGCCGGGGACATAGAGCAAGACGCAAACCTCGTTTTAGGACTGTGGAACAAGACACAGAATAAAGAGGACTTAGAGAGGGACAGACAGTCGGTATACCATGATAAAAGCCCTGCACAGGCCACTGACAGTGTGGTAGACCTTGACGTTGTGGTAATGAAAAACCGGGACGGTGTGACAAACCAAAAGGCTACATTGAGCTTTGACAGGCCAGTATTGAAGCTGAAAGACAGGGAGAAGGCCCACTAACTGTGGGTTACCTAGCCATAAGGGGGCGAAGGGCAAAAACCGGCTCACAGAGAAGCCCCAGGACGGGCTAACAGGGACAAGGCAAGGGGTAGATATACCCTCGGATAGGTCCTCTCTGGGCGTCCTGGCTAAGACTATTGCTCATCCCGGCCCCCCAAATATAATGGCCCAGATGACAAGGAAACCAATCCAAACTATAAATGCGACTGTGTCGGCTTTGGTTTCATACATTCCCAAGTCCTGTAATTTTTTCTTTATGTAAGAAAGGGGATAAGTCACCATAAACCACCCGACAATTCCCAGCGGCAAAATAATGAAAGCGTGGTACCACTCAAACGACCCTTGAGAGATACCTGTAAACTTCCAAATCAGCCCAAATAGGAAATATAGGCAAAGACAGAGCAGAAACAGGAATGTATTTGCGCCTCTTCTGTCTTTCATCTTGGTTCCCTTGTTCATACCATAAAGAGAGCAACTTGTCAATGAAAAATGTCAAGGATGTCAAGGACGTTCTAACAGCAGAAGGAGATTTCGGATGACAGCACTTGGGAGGCTGATATCAAGTGCACAAAGAATGTACAGTGATGCCTTTCTGGTGAGAAGATTGGACGGGGCAAGGTATTGAAGGTAAAAGTGAGCTGTAGGGGTTAAGACTTGATCTGACATTCCGATAAGAATAGTAGGAGGGATGTCAGATGACCGTGGAACAGAAGATCATCAAGAACAAAGTTGGGTTGTTGCAGCTCGCCAAGCATTTGGGGAACG
>Ga0316622_100003041_pt1 | contig 11837 bp, 9 predicted proteins | sample OWC_Aug_OW2_C1_D_FD_207646 | JGI IMG/M metagenome (GOLD analysis project Ga0316622, IMG submission 207646) | Wetland soil microbial communities from Old Woman Creek delta, Ohio, United States - OWC_Aug_OW2_C1_D5_C | ecosystem: Environmental > Terrestrial > Soil > Wetlands | place: USA: Ohio... | reverse complement strand
TGAATCCGCCAGCCGCCGTTAACGGGCTTGACTACGGGATCACGTCCGCTGGCGACAACTCAGGCACGGGCAATGCGGCGGTCACGGGCACTGACCCGCTCATCAAGAATTCGGTTGTGTTCACGCTGGGCTACACCGGCACTATCAGTTACATCGGCAACGTGAGCTTCCAGTACGGCACGGCCCTTGACGAACCCAACTTCGGCCAGGCATTCGGCAACGAGTTCGGTAGCACCGTTCCCGACGGCGGCACGACGGCCGCTCTGCTCGGTCTCAGCATGCTCGGCTTGGGCTTCCTGCGGCGCCTGAAGAAGAGCTAGGCCCGTCGGTCGAACGAAGTCGTACGCGAAGAAGGGGCTGAACGCAGCCCCTTCTTCACGTACCCCGCCGTCGGGTCCGCTCCCGCGCCACCATCTCCCTGCCGGTCCTATTCTCGCCCGGAACTCCCAACAGAGAGCTTGTGGAGGCCACGTTGCGAACGAAGGAGAACGTACGGCCTGCCCCTGTCGACTGGCGCCCAGCATGTCCTTGGCCACACCGTCCTTGAACACCTCGGCCTGGGCACCGCCCGCGTGGTATCCTTCGCGCAGGAGGCGCGATTCGCCATGCATTCATCACGCTGGATTCGATTGCTCGCCTGCTCGGCCATTCTTGCCACGGCGGCTGGCTGCTCCAAGAGCGCGCAGAACTACCTCGACCGAGGGAACGCGCAGCTCGAGAAGGGCAACGTGGACGCCGCCGTCCTGGAATATCGCAACGCGGTCGCGAAGGACGCGATGTTCGCGCCGGCGCGCCTGAAGCTCGCCGAGGCCTACCTGCGTCAGGGGAACGGCGCCGGCGCGCTTGCCGAGTCGGTGCGCGCCGCGGACCTGCTCCCGAACGACGCGGACGCCCAACTGAAGGCGGGCTCGCTGCTGCTCATGGCCCGCCGGCCTGAGGACGCCAAGGCCAGGGCCGACAAGGCCCTTGCGCTCAACCCAAAGAACGTGGACGCGCTCGTGCTGCGCGCCAACGCGATGGCCGGCCTCAGGGACCTCGACGGGGCGCTGAAGGAGATGCAGCAGGCGCTGCAGCTCGACCCGCGCTCGAGCCTCCAGACCAACCTGGGGATAATAGAGGCCGCCCGCGGCAACCTCCCCGAAGCTGAGGCCGCGTTCCGGCTGGCCGTGACGACGGACCCGAAGTCGGTAGCCGCCCAGCTCGAGCTGGGGCGGTTCCAGTGGCTCACCGGGAAGCTGGCCGACGCGGAGGGCACGTTCAGGGCTGCGCTCGCGCTCGAGCCCGCCAACGTGCTGGCCAATCGCGCGCTCGCGGCGTTCTACCTCCAGTCGGGGCGCCCAGCGGAGGCTGAGCCCTACCTCAAGAAGGCGGTCGAGGCCTCCGGCGCCGTGGACGCGAAACTCGCACTAGCGGACTACTATGCGGCCATGAAACGGCCGGCCGACGCCATGGGCGTTCTGGAGAAGCTCAGCGCCGAGCAGCCCTACTGGGCGCTGGCCAGGACGAAGATCGCCGACATCCAGTACGCGCAGGGTAAGGCGGCCGACGCGTTCCGGACGGTGGACGAGGTGGTGGCGAAGCAGCCGGCGCTGGCGCCGGCGCGTGTTGTGCGCGGCCGGCTGCGGCTCGCCGAAGGACGAGTCGACGAGGCCTGGAAGGACGCGCTGGAGGCCGTGAAACTGGATCCGCAGAATGCCGCGGCCCACTTCGTGCTTGGCACGGCCTACGAGGCGAAGCGCGACCTGGACGCGGCGGCGTCGTCATTCGCCGAGGTTCTGAGGCTGAACCCGCGCGCCGCGGCCGCCCAGGTGAGGCTCGCGATGATCGAGATGCAGCGGAACGCCCTGCCGTCCGCCGCCAAGCTTGCCGAGCAGGCGGCCACGCTGCAGCCGGGCAACCTCGCGGCGCAGCTCGTGCTCGCGCGCAGCCTGGTCGCGACCGGCGATCTCGACCGCGCCACGGCGGTCACGCGGGGCCTCCTCGAGCAAGCTCCGCAGGCGGCCGTGGTTCATAACCAGGCCGGGATGCTCGCGCTGGCGAAGGGCGACCGGGCGGGCGCGCGGCAGTCGTTCGAGAAGGCATTGTCGCTGAACGACCGAATGGTGGAACCCCTCGCGGCTCTTGTTGCGCTGGACCTCGAAGAGAAGAGGCCGGAGCAGGCGCGCGCACGGGTCGAGCAGCGTCTGCAGAAGACGCCGAACGCCAGCGCCGTGCTCGCACTCGCGGGCCGCACGTGGGCCGCGACTGGCGACATGACGAAGGGCGAGGAGCTGCTGCACCGCGCCATCGACGCCGATGCCTCCAACCTCGAGGCCTATTCGTTGCTGGCAGGGCTGTACCTGTCCCAACAGAAGCTCGATCAGGCGGTCGCCGAGTTGGACAAGATCGCCGCACGGCAGCCCAAGGCGGTGGGTCCGCCGACCCTGGCGGCGCTCATTCTGCAGTCGCAAGGTAAGGAGGAGGAGGCGCGCCGCCGCTACGAGCGCCTCGTGGAGGGGGGAAACCCGGATGCGGCGGTAGCGGCGAACAACCTGGCGTGGACGTACGCCAGCCGTGGCGAGCAGCTCGACCGGGCGCTGCAACTGGCCCAGGCGGCGGTGGCAAAGGCCCCTGAGCACCCGGAGTTCAACGACACGCTTGCGTTCGTCTACCTGAAGAAGCAGTTGCCGTCGCTGGCGATTCCGCCGCTGCGGCTCGCCGTGGAGAAGGTTCCGAGCAACCCGGCGTTTCACTACCATCTGGGTCTCGCGTACTCGCAGACCGGCGACAAGGCCTCCGCGCGCCAGGCCCTTGAACGCGCGCTCAAGCTGAAGGCAGATTTCGAAGGCGCGGAGGACGCGCGGAAGGTGCTGAAGACGCTCGGCTGAGTCCCGGCGGATGGAGCCCCGGGCCTTCAGGCCCAAGGGGGACGGGCGGCGTGACAGGATGGAGCCCCGGGCCTTCGTATGTGTTTAGCGCGCGGGCAATAGTCGCGCGTGGGCGGTGACGAGGTCAAGAAAGGACTCACGGCGTTGGTGGCAGGTGGCCGCCACGCTCGCGAGGATCTCCCAGGTGCGGGCGCCGGCCGGCGTCTTGTTGCCGCACGAGAGCTTCCGGGCAATGACTGCCGGCCGCAGTTGGCGCTCGGCGAGGTTGTTGGTAGCGGGCACGGCCGCATGGTCGAGAAACGTGAAGAGGTGATCGCGCTGCTTGGCCAGACGCCGACGGACGCGTTCTTCCGCGGGATCGGGGCGGGGCGCTTCCAGCGCGATGTCGGCGGCGATCTCCAGCGTCCGCCGTTGCTGCGCGACGGTGGCGGCGTCGGCCGGCGGCTCGGCCTTCAGGCGCATCGCGGCCCGCAGGAGGTCCTTCAGCATCGTGGCATACGCGTTCGGGCCCTCCTGCGTGAGGGTGGCGATGGCCTTCAGATGATGCGCGTAGCACTTGTGCTGCACCGGCGGCCCGCCATCGTAGACGGCCAGGCAGTCGCTGACCAGCACGCCCGCAAAGTCGGCGCCGAGCGTGGCCGTGACCACGTCGCGGCCGCGGCCCGCGGCGACCTGATACCGGGTGGTCGTCGGCGTGGTGAAGACCCAGAGCCACGAGCCGGGGCCGCCCACCCACCAGCTGGTTTCATCGCTGTGCACCGCCGGGCTGGCGCGGATGGTGGTCTGCAGCGCGGCATACGCCGGCTGCAGCCGCGTCGCCAGGCGGGCGAGCCGCTGCACCAGGCCGCCGGGCGAGACCGTCAGGCCGCCCAGCCGCCGGCAAGCGGCAGGTGGTGCGCACGGTCAGGCCCAGGTGCTTGTTGAGCTCGGCCGCCAGGGCCACCGCGCGGGGCCCCAGCGCCACGCCCGCCGCGCCGGTGGCCGTCGACACCTGCAGGGGATGCGTCGAGCGCACGCGCCGGCCGCAGGCGCGACAGCGGCCCGTGTAGGTCGTCACCCGGGTCCGGTGCGGCGTGATCGGCGGCAGGTCTTCAATCACTTGGACGCACGGGTGCACGTCCGTGACGGCGCCGCCACAGTGGGGGCACGCCCCCAACGGGACGTCCAGCGTCTCGTCCACGTCGCCCGGCACCGGCCGCGCCACGCCGGGATGGCCCACGGGCCGGCCGGGGCGGCGCGGGGTGCCGCAGCGTTTGTCCGGCGTAATGCGGAACGGCGCGGCCGGCCGCGCGGCGGCGGTCTCCAACTCATCCACCCGTCGCTGCAAGCGCTGATTGCGATCGGTGAGGTCGCGCACCTGCGCTTCGAGCGCCGCGATGCGCGCCTGCAACTGCGCGATCACGGTCGTCTGCTGGTCGATCAGCACCGCCTGCTGGACGATGATGTCGATCAGCCGGTCGGGCTCCTCGCGATGACTTGCGAGCGCGGTGCGCAGGGCGTCGGCGTCAACCACTGCGCATACGAAGTACTACAAATTACAAATTTGTACCAGGGAAATCGTCACGAACGCTAAACACATACGGGCCTTCAGGCCCGGGGGTACAGACGAAGGGCCGGATTGCTCCGGCCCTTTCGTACTGCTGGGGAATTCGGAAACAGCTACCGGCGGAGCTTCCGGCGCAGAGCGCCGAGGCCCATCAGCGCGCCACCCAGCAGCATCAGTGTCGCGCCGCCGTCTGGGACAACATAATACAGGAAATCCTGCCTCAGGCCAGCGGTCGCGCCGGTGCTGACGAACGCGTTCCGCTGGGCGGCGGTGTCAAAGTTGTTCAGAACGTAGACGCCCAGATACCCGGCTGGCGCATCAGCGGCCCCGCCATTCAACAGTGCTGCATCGTAGTACGCATTGGCACCTGCCGCGGGAGCAGCGACCTCACCCTCGAGCGCCCAGATCGCCGTCTGAAAGCGCCCGGCCTCGGTGGAGCGCGCAGGGAGAGCGGCGGAGAAGTAATCGCCGCCCGCCACGTTCAGGATCCCCAGGGCGAACTGGCTGTACAGCCAAGCGCTTCCCTTCGAAAGCGCATCGAAAGTCCCCGTGCCGCCCGCCCCACCCAGCACCGCGCCACTGTTCACAACAAAGTAGCTGGGACTATCGGCGGTCTCGCCCGTTTCAAGGCAGAACGTCTGGAAACTCGGGTCGAAGTTGCCGACATTCCTGGTTTCCGGCGACGACGAATAGCTCTGGTTGGTCAGGCTGGCACCGTAGTTGTACAACGTGAACTCGCCGCCATTGCCGGTATAGTACCCGCCCTGCCGTGTGTAGTTGAACGAGCCAATCGATCCAAGTGGCCCAGCGAGCGCGGGCGCCGCCAGCCCCGTCACGAGCAAAAGCACAAGAGCCAGTTTCTTCATCGTATTCCCCCTTCCGGGTCCGCAGTTGATTCCAAATCACCAGGGCCTATCGACCCTCTCTTCTCTGCAATGCAGACTCAATGCCAGACAGCGGCGCGACCGGTTCTGCCTAACCTCGCCGCCCGTCAGCATGGCACGTAAGTAACTGTCAGATAGCGTCTTGTGCAGAACGGGTCGACGCCTGAATGACGTCGGAGTGGGCCTGGCAGATGTCGTCATTCGGCGCCCCTCGTAGCATCAACTGTAAGAAAGTCCGACGTCGTGGAGAGCATGGAAGGCCTTCTTGATGCGTAAGGCATTCAAAATCATATGTTTACAGCCCATTTACCGGTGTCGATACCGCCGACGTCCCAGCAGGGTCGCTTTACCAGCATGAAACACGCCTCACTCCTGCGTTTACACGCCGAACTCATCCACCAACTCGTCGAATTCGCGGCCGTTCTCCTCCGAATCCCATCGACGTCACCCGATTCGTATTTCGAGTGCCAGGCGGAGCGGTTGCCAGCGTCCAATCGCCAGGCTGACCCTGTCGGGAAAGGCGTCCCACAGCACTTTGAGGAGCCCCACCCGGTCCGAGTTCGGGATCTGGCGCTGGCGCCTGGCGCTCTCGCAAATCAGGCGGAAGAACAGCGCCAGGTCGTTGCGGGTCCCCCAATACGAGCGTCACGCCCTGGCGACAGGCGCTGCGCCACTGCTGTCGCGCCTTGGCCGACATCCGCTTGACCGCTCCGTCGGCGCCGCCCTCGAGGCTGACGATGCCCGTCGCCCGGATGACGGAGCGGACCAGTTCGACGAAGAGGCCGTGGCGGACGAGCACCTCGGTGGATATCAGGCTGTTGTCGGGCGGCTGAAGCACGATGGCCGCCAGTCGAAGACGGCGCGCCAGCGCGCGGACTCTCTCGATGGCGGCGTTGACCGCCGCCTCCGTTTTCTCCGGAAGCACCGGACCTTTGCTGACGTAGCCGATCCTCGCGAGCCTGGATGGCTTCCAGAGCAGCTGGAATCCACCCGAACGCGGTCCGATCGGGTCGAGGTACTCGCGGGCAACCGACCGCCCCTCCCGGGCCTTGACCTGTCCCCACCCGCTCGTCTGCTGACGCTGACCAAGTGGGGATGAGTCCAGCCATTCTTCACGGCCCGGCAGCGTGCGCCCAATAACGCGAGATCAGACGTAGAAACAGCGCGCTGGACAGAACTCTCGCGCCTCCGCACCGGAACGCGAAGGTGCAGATCGGATTGAAGAAGCGGGATTGAACCGGTGGAGGGAGAAGGAGAGCACCCCCGAACCCCAGCTTGAAGTAACTCGTACCATCTCTGAATCCCTCGGGAGTCAGCTCGCCCCGGGCTGCGCGTCTGGCATCCTCGGTGTCGATCCAGACAAAATCCAGCTTCTGGAAGCCATGGGCCCTTGCCCACCGCATGATCTCCCACCACATCAAGTGATTTGGATTCTTGTCACCGTGTTCACCGGACCACCCCACCTTCCAGACGCGGATCGTATCCGACAGCGCAAATGCGAATGCCGCCGAGACGATTTCATCGCCGTGCCGCACGAGGAAGAGCCGGACCCATCCCCTCGCACCAAGCTCCGCCCACAGGTGGTGGAAGTAGTCTCGCTGCGGAGGAGTCGGCGCTGAGTTCCGGCGGGCGCAGGTTGCCAGCATCAACTCGCGGAAGCGCGGAACATCCGCCTCTCCGCCAAGGGCGAACGACAGGCCGCTGCGCTCCGCCCTCCGGATGTTGCGACGAACACTCGAATTCATCCGGCCGAGGATCTTCTCTTCCTCCGGGCGCAGATCCACCATGAGAGTGGCGCTCAGCAGCCCGCTGGGCGGAATGCCCGCAGGATGAGGGATGAAGCCGTCAGCAGCCATAGCGGCCGCCAGCGAGTGGCTCTGGTAGGGATAGTCAAAAACACAGTAGAGCCACAACTCCTTCCCGGCAATCTGAGTCACCTGTGCTGCCAATCGCTCCTCGAGGACGTCATATCCGGGCAATACCGCCGGCCCGCGCGCTACATAGCCGATTGTCCCCAGTCGGCCGATCCGCCGAGTCAGCGCCTGCACCCCTCCGACCGGCACTCCATCCACGCTGGCCAAGATCCGAAACACCTGCCAGCCATAGCGTGCCTTCACTGCACCCCATCCGGACGTTTGCTCGAAATGGCTTCCTGGAATTGAGGCGAGCAGCGAATCCCAGTCCGGGTCATTGGGCAGACGTGAAACCCTGAGAGTCAGCCCGGGACACCCCACGCCAGCGTGGCGATTTCCGGCCGCCTCGTGCCTTCCGGCAGTGCCGCGGGATGATCCACTATCGCTCATGCCATCAACGTGCGCGAACCTGATCGAGCGCGCGTGTTGAAGAGTCTGTATTCTCCCGCGGTGGACAGGATTCGCAAGGCTTCTCGGTAGTTGGCGCATTGCTGGACCGCCATCAGTCTGTCGGCAAAGCCAGGACAGTCGGGCCCCGCGTTTCTCGCGCGCCAGCGACGCCATGTCCATCTGATCCAGGAGGCCGCGCAATAGGTGCGGGCGGCGATCGGATGATCGACCGCCAGACGCGAATTGCGCACCGATCTCCTGACGGGACATAACCGAGCCTGGGCGATGGCCTTTCCGGATTGAACCGATCGATCAAGCGCCATGGCGGGTTCAAGCAAGCTGGGCTGGATACGATGCCCCGCCACCGCATCAGCTCCACTCACGCCGCAGAATCCATCTTCGATCAGTTGCAGAACAAACTGCGGCTCGGTGAACCACGTGTCGGGAAACCGCCGCCCCCCGATGAGCACCCGGGAACGGAACCAGAAGTGATTACCCGAGAACCACCGGCCGCTGCTGAGCGGCAGGTCCTCTGCTCCTTCGTCCATGACCGAGCAAAGCCAGCCGCGCACCTTCGGATGCCCCGCCCATTCTGGGGCCGGGCTGGACGGCCAGATCACGTGACTCCGGCCAGTGAAAAGATCGGCGTTCGGCCAGCGGCGCGAGATGGCCCAAACCCCGCGCCACCATCCCGGCTCCACGCTCATGTCATCGTCGAGCACGGCCACCAGCTGGCCCAAACCGCTGGCGTCGAGAGCACGATTCAGGGCGTGACTCTTGCCGTAGGTGCCGAGCGTCGGCTCGAAGAGGTAGCGCACCGGAAGCCGATGGGCGAACGACTGAACGACCGCAGGCGTCGCGTCGTCACTGCCGTTGTCCACGACCACCACGTCTACGGCTAGCTCGGCCCGATCCGCCGCGGCGAGGCAGCTGAGTGTCTCACGCAAGGAGTCCGCACGGTTCCTGGTGCAGATCACCACGGAGACATCAGCCTGCGATTCAGTCGCCATCGAGCCCGTATGCTTGGCTCCTGGCCGGCGCGTTGCCGATTGCCCGGCGGTTGACCATGACGCAATCCAGTTCCACCAACCGGAGAAACGAATCGCGAGTAACGGGGTACAGGCCGGTCACATCGAATCCCATCGCGTCCAAGACAGAGTAGACCTCGATGACGTGTTGGGTAGTTCCGCCAGGTGATGCCCGAGACAGTACTTGTGCAGGTACTGGGAACATCTCAGCGCATGGGCAGCCGTCCGACGCAAACGCTCCACGCTGGTCTCCAGGATCGGCGGAACCAAGCGCTTCATCGGCAAGTCCGAACCTCGTGTCTGCAGAATCGTACCAGCAGAGCGTCGTTGACCACGCGCAGTGTGGCCTGGCAACGGGCGGACGGCGTTCGGGGGACTTGGGTTGACAATGCAGGAAGACTGGGCACTTGCACCTCATATCCAAGACCTGGCCTGCGGCAAGTTGGGTAGAAGGCAAGAGATGCTCTGACGCCGGTGGCCAAAGCCCCTCGTCTGGGCAGGGGTGACGTGCATCGTCCACTCGCTCTCAACCGCAGAGCGAGACGTGGCGAGGCGCAAACGGTGACGTCACCTGATTCGCTTCTCGAGCGCCGTGCGCAACCGTTGCCAGCGAAGGCCCGCGTACACGGCGCGACGAAATGCCGGGTTGACGACGAGCAAGTGAGCCGGGGGAAGCAGCTTCGGCCGTGCCCCGAGCCTCAGGTGAAAGACATCCCGGCTGCGGCCTTGCTCGTCGGACAACTCCTCGTTGGCCAGAACCTTCGCCGCGATTGCGGGCGACATGCTGACCACGTCCGCGGACCCAAGCCCCAGGGCCGAAGCCCAGATCAGACATTCTGTCTCGAGAAACGCATTCACGAACAAGTGCGGCTGCTCCGAATTCCAGCCCTTCTTCCAGAAGACGATTCGATCCTCCTCTCGAATCATCAGCAAGCCCGCCAGCCTGCAACCGGCGTGCTCCGCGAATGCCAGGCTGACCCTGTTGGGAAAGACGTCCCACAGCGCTTCGAGGAGATCCACCCGGCCCGGGTTCGGGACCTGCTGCTGGCGCCTGGCGCTCTCGCACATCAGGCGGAAGAACAGCGTCAGATCGTTGCGGGTCCCCCATTTGAGGGTCACGCCCTGGCGGCACGCACGGCGCCAGTCCTGTCGCGCCTTGCGCGACAGGCGAGAAACCACTCCGTCGGCGCCGCCCTCGAGGCTGAAGATGCCCGTCGCCCGGATGACGGAGCCCACCGGTTCGACGAAGAAGCCGTGGCGGACGAGCACCTCGGTGGATATCAGGCTGTTGTCGGGCGGCTGAAGCACGATGGCCGCCAGTCGAAGACGGCGCGCCTCCGCGATCACTCTCCCGATGGCGGCGTTGCGGGCCGCCTCCGTTTCCTCAGGAAGCACCGGACCTTTGCTGACGTAGCCGATTCTCGCGAGCCTGGATTGCTTCCAGAGCAGCTGAAACCCACCCGAGCGCGGCCCGATCGGGTCGAGGTACTCGCGTACAGCCGACCACCCCTCCCGGGCCTTGACCTGTGCCCATCCGCTCGTCTGCTGAAACTGCCCTCGCGCGGACGAGGCCAGGAACTCGTCCCACGCGGCCGCCGCACTCTCCCCGCCAATGGCGGTCATCGGCACACGACTCTCCAGCGCCGCAGGAAGCCCGCTCGGATGCCAGCCTCCGTCACGGCTGGGACTGGCGCGGACGAGCCGGTTGGCTGCGGTCCTTTTGGGCCCTCTCGAAATCGCCTTGCAGTCGCCCCCACAACTCGGGCCTGAGCCGAGGCAGTAACCACCGGGCAAGCGGGTTGACACGGAGCACCGCTGATCGCCGGACAATCGTCGCGCCGCGCTGGAGATAGAACGCGTCCACGGAGGCGCCAGCGCGACCGGCCTTGCGCATCCCGGCGAAGACCATCGTGACGCCGTCAACGGCCGCCGCGAGGCAGCGCACGTGATGAAGCATCAGGCTGGCGGCGTGGCTCCGCAAGGCATCGTTGGAGGTGAACATCGAGGAGTACACCCAGGCTTCACCGACCACTCGTGACAGGCTCACCGCGACGAGCGAATCTCCTGCCCACGCGCCGAGAGCCACGAGTCCAGGATCGGCAAACTCGGCGTCGACCCACCGATCGAATTCCGGCTTGCGAACACGGCTCCGCAGGTAACGGTATCTGGTCCGGCCTTGAAACTCGAGATAGACGGGATGCGCGCGCGCCTTGAACTCGGCGCTGTTCGAGAGCGGCCTGATGACGAGGCGCTTCTCGGCCGAGCGGACCTCCCATCGGTCGCCTCGTCTCAAGTGGTCGAGGCAGTAGTCGTGAGCGTCCGTGAAGGCGAGATACGCAAGGTATGAGTTCGGAGGGTCGCCGCCCGCGCACGACGGGTACTGGCAGCCTCCCAAGGCGGAGCGGGATGGCAAGCCTGCGCGGCCGGCCGGCAGGTCGAGGAACGGGAGCAGGGGGCGAAAGAAACAGGGCCCGACCTCACGCCACCAGGTTCCATCGCACTGGACGAGGGGCTCTCCGGCTCGCCGGCACGCCAGGGCATAGCCCGTCAGGCCTCGGTCCGAGCGGGAATCCTCAGTCTCTGACAATCCCGAGCCTCTCCATCAACTCGTACAGCGTCGGCCGGCTGATGCCGAGTTCTTCGGCGGCGGAGGTGATCTTGCCAGCATGGCGCCGCAGCGCGTCCTCGACGAGCGCCCGTTCCACTTTCTCCCGCGCCTCCTTCAGCGTCTGCGGCCGCTGGGCGGCCGCGGCATCTGCCAGTTCCAGGTCGCTGGCGGTGACGCGCTTGCCCTCGGCCATGATGACCGCCCGTTGCACCCGGTTCTGCAGTTCGCGGATGTTACCCGGCCAGCCGTGGAGATTCAGCGCCCGCACCGCATCGGGCGCGAAAGCCAGGCCCGGCCTGCCGTGCTGGGCCCCATAGCGCCGCAGGAACTCCCTCGCGACCAGATCCACGTCGTCGCCCCGCTCCCGCAGGGGCGGGAGCGTGACGACAAGCACGGCCAGCCGGAAGTAGAGGTCCTCGCGGAACTTCCCGCTCGCGACCGATTCCTGCAGGTTGACGTTTGTCGCCGCGATCATGCGCGCGTCGCTCTGGATCTCCTGCCGGCCGCCGACGCGCTGGAAGGTCTTCTCCTGGAGGAAGCGCAGCAGCTTGACCTGGAGCGGGGCCGGCAACTCGCCGATCTCGTCCAGGAAGATCGTGCC
>Ga0316622_100003040_pt1 | contig 11837 bp, 6 predicted proteins | sample OWC_Aug_OW2_C1_D_FD_207646 | JGI IMG/M metagenome (GOLD analysis project Ga0316622, IMG submission 207646) | Wetland soil microbial communities from Old Woman Creek delta, Ohio, United States - OWC_Aug_OW2_C1_D5_C | ecosystem: Environmental > Terrestrial > Soil > Wetlands | place: USA: Ohio... | reverse complement strand
CAACCAGGAGATGGCGCGGACCTTGTTTCCCGGCGAGAACGCGCTCGGCCGCAGGGTCATGATGGCGACGGGTGCAGAGCCTGTCGCGCTCGAAGTGGTGGGCGTGGCCGGCGATGCCCGCATTTACGGCGTCGGCCAGCCAGCCCCGATGACCATGTACGCAACCGCCTGCCAGTTCCCGAGGGCGAGGCTGAACCTCGTGGTCCGGACGGAACTGGCCCCGGAGGCGCTGGTCGCCACGCTGCGCAACGTGGTGGCGGCGCGGAGCCCGGACGTGCCCGTGGAGGGCCTTGTCGGCCTCGACGACATCATCGGACAGTCGCTCGCCGCCGACCGCGTCATCGCCGTCACGCTGTCGCTGTTCTCGGCCGCGGCGCTGCTGCTGGCTTCGCTCGGGCTCTACGGCGTCCTAGCCTACTACGTGGCGCAGCGCTCCCACGAGATCGGCGTCCGCATGGCGCTCGGCGCCGGCGCCCGCGCAATCCTCGGCCACGTCCTGGCCCGCAGCGGGTTCATGGTGGTTCCAGGGCTCGCGCTGGGCCTCGGCGCCTCGCTCGCCGGCACCCGCCTGATCGAGCGCATGCTCTACGAGGTGACGCCCACGGATCCGCTGTCCCTGGCGGCCGCGACGCTGAGCCTCGCCGCGGTCGCGCTCGTGGCCAGCGCGCTTCCGGCGTGGCGCGCAGCCCGCACCGACCCGGTCCAGGCGCTCCGGGGAGAGTAGAGGCGTGCGGCTCGCTGGCGTCTATGCCCCGTCCGACCTCAGCGCGACGACCGGGTCCACGCGCGACGCCCGCCGCGCGGGAAGGTAGCCCGCCAGGATCGCCAGCGCGGCCAGGCCTACCGACACGGCGGCATACGTGAGCGGGTCAGTCGGGCTCACACCGACGAGCAGCGAAGACATCAGCCGACTCAGCGCCGCGGCGCCGGCAACACCCAGCGCGATGCCCAGACCAGCGAGCAGCGCGCCGTGACGGACGAAGAGCCTGGTCACGTCTCGCGGTTCCGCCCCCAGCGCCATGCGCACCCCAACCTCGCGCGTCCGCCGCGAGGCGATGCAGGCGATCACGCCATAGACACCCACGACCCCGAGCAGCAGGGCGACGACGGCGGCGATTCCGAGCATGATGAGCGCGAACGAGGTTTGCGCCATCGACTCGGCCCGGATGTCGTTCAACGTGCGGACATTGGCGAGCGGCACGCTCGCGTTGACCGACCACACGGCCTGCTGGATCTCCTTCAGGAAACCGGGTGAGTTCAGCCGCGTCGTCCGGATGGCGTAGGCGATGTTGCGCTGCACGAACTGCTCCTGGCCCCAGAACTGGCCCATCAGGAATGGCCAGTAGACGATCAGCGGCGACTTCTGTGCGGCACCGTCGTCTCGCACGTCGCCCACGACGCCGATGATCTCCCGCCACGCGCTCTTGGGAGTCTCACGGACCCGCCTGCCAATGGCCGCCGCCGGTGTCTTCCAGTACTCGCGCGCCAGGTTCTCGGAGACGAGCGCGACCGGCGTCCCGCTGTAGAGATCCCCCCAGGTGAGCGCGCGCCCGGCCACGAGCGGGCTGCCCATCGTCTCGAAGTAGCGGGGCGACACCCATTTGTGTTTTCGCATGGGCGGCATCTGCCCGGCCGGCGTAGGAAAGTCCTCGACGAAAACCGGATCGTGACTGCTGTCGCCGCCCATCGGAATCGACGAAGCGAGGCCGACCGAGACGACCCCGGGCACCTGCTCGATCCGGCGGACCATCTGCTCGTGCGTCCGTGCCGTCTGTTCCGCGTCAGCCGTGATGGTCTCCGGGATCGACAGCCGCAACGTCAGCACGTCCTGGGGATCGACGAATCCCGGCTCGACGCCGCGCACGCGCTGAAAAGTGCGGAGCATCAGGCCTGCGCCGACCAGCAACACGACGGCCAGGGCGATCTCCGCGACCACCAGGGCACTGCGCGCGCGGTGGCGCTCGCGCCCGTCGCTCGCCGACCGCCCTCCGTCCTGAAGCGCCGCCATGCGGGGCCGGGTCAGGCGGAAGACCGGCATCAGGCCGGACAGCGTGCCGGCGAATATCGAGATGGCCAGCGTGAACAGCAGCACGACCGGGTTGAGGCCAATCTCGTGGAGGCGCGGCAGGCTGGCGGGCGCCATCGTCACCAGCATCCGCAGAACGGCCCACGCGAGTGCTATGCCCAACACGCCGCCGGCCATGCCGACTATCGCGCTCTCGGAGAGCAGTTCGCCGGCAAGGCGGGCCCGGCTCGCACCGAGGGCCGACCGGATGGCGAATTCCTGCTGGCGTCCCTCCGCTCTCACCAGGAAAAGGTTCGCCACGTTCGCGCAGGCGATGAGCAGCACCAGGCCGGCGGCGCCGAACAACAGCCACAGGACCGGACCGACATCACCAATCACGTCGATGGCGAGAGGATGCACGTTCGGGCCGAGCCTGACCTCGTCGACCATGTTCCGCGTGAAGCCGGGAGGCAACGGGAAACGCTCCAGGACGAGCGGGATCATGCGGGCGATGTCGGCGTTGGCCTGGGCCGTGGTGACGCCGGGCTTCAGCCGCGCCACGCCCCGGTGGGCGAAGTTGCCGACGAACACCTCGGCGGGATCGAGCCGCATCGGGAGCAGCATCGCCGCCCTGGAACCGGCGAAGTCGAAGCCGTCGGACAGGATGCCGATCACCTCGCGCGGCCGCCCGTCCACCATCAACCGGCGGCCCACGATGGCGCGATCGGCGCCGAACTTCCGCTGCCAGTAGGCGTAGGTCAGGATAGCGCGCTCGGGGCTCCGCGGCGAGTCGTCCTCGCGGTTGAACAGCCTGCCGACGAGCGGGCGCACTCTCAGCGCGGGCAGGACGCCATCGGTCACCCGCAGCACCGGGATCCGTTCCGGCTCGCCGGCGCCGGTGAGCGTGACGGATCCGCTGTTCCACATGCCGATGTTCTCGAAGGCGCGGTTCTCGTCGCGATAGGTGAGATGAAAGGCAGGGCCCTGGCTGACCTGCGACTGGTTCATGCCCGGCGCGGTGTGCCAGACGCCGACCAGCCGATCCGGCTCGCCGAAAGGCAGCGGCTTCAGCAGGACGCCGTAGACGACGCTGAAGAGGGCGACGTTGGCACCGATGCCGATGCCCAGCGTGAGGAGGGTCGTGACGAAGAACAGGGGCGACCGGACCAATCCGCGGGACATCCGGCCCAGACGCGCTCCGAGAAAGTCCATGATCCTCCAGTACGCGCGACCCAACCTACTCTAGACGCAGGCAGGTGTGTATCATATTCCTGCTTCACGCCGCCGGAACCCTCCAGGAACAGGAGCCTGCAGATGCTGTCGCGTGCTGACCGATTGCCAGCCCTGACGCTCGTCGTCGTGCTGGCCGTGCTCGCCTCCGCCCGGCCCGTTTCGGCCCAGGATCGCGCGGGCAACGCGCCTGCCGCCGTCACGGAGGCCGACTACGCGCGCGCCGAGAAGTTCCTGGCGCCCGCCGTCTCGTCGCTCGTCGTCGGCGGCAGCGTCGCCGCGGCGTGGCTGGCCGACGACCGCTTCACGTACCGCAGCACGACGGCGGACGGCGTCCAGTTCCTGCTCGTGGACCCCGTGAAGCGGACAAGGGTCCCGGCGTTCGACCACGCGAGGGTGGCGGCGGCGCTCGGTGCCGCGGCCGGGGCCACCTTCGATCCGAAGGCCTTCCCCTTCCAGTCGATCGAGTTGTCGGCCGACGGACGGTCGGTGTCGTTCGACGTCGAAACACGGCGCTGGTCGTGCGACGTCGCGGGCGCCGCGTGCAAGGACGCCGGACCGGCGCGCGGCGGCCGTGGCGGGGGAGCGGGCGGCAGGGGCGGTGGCGGCGGGCGCGGCGCCGGCGCCGGGAACGCCGTGACGTCGCCAGACGGCACGCGCGCCGTCTTCATCAAGGACTGGAACCTCTGGGTCCGCGACGTCGCCACCGGCCAGGAGAAGGCGCTCACGGCGGACGGTATCGAGAACTTCGGCTATGCCACCGACAACGCCGGCTGGACACGCAGCGCGCGCCCGATCGTCCTCTGGTCGCCGGATTCGAAGAAGGTGGCGACGTTCCAGCAGGATGAGCGCAAGGTCGGCGACATGTACCTGGTCGAGACCAGGCCCCGCCCCGTGCTCCAGCAATGGAAGTACCCGCTGCCCGGCGACGAGCACGTCGCGATGCTCCATCGTGTCATCATCGACGCCGGCACGGGGGCGACGGTCCGCTTCAAGATGGATCCCGACTATCACCGCGCCACGCTGGGCGACAACTTCAGCCTCAGCGACATGGCGTGGAGCCCCGACGCGGCGCGGCTGGCGTTCGTGTCGACGTCGCGCGACCACAAGTCGGCCGTGCTGCGCGTCGCTGACGCCGCGACCGGCGACGTCCGCACGGTGTTCGACGAAACGGTGGCCACCCACTACGAGTCGCGGACGGGCTGGCGCATGCTGTGGGCGGCCAACGAGGTGATCTGGTACTCGCAGCGCGACGACTGGGGGCACCTCTATCTCTACGACCTCGCGACCGGCACGCTCAAGAACCGGATCACGTCGGGCGAGGGACCGGTCACTTCGATCATCCGCGTGGACGAGAAGGCCCGCACGGTCTACTTCGCGGCCATGGGGCGCGAGAAGGGGCAGGACCCTTACTTCCGCCACGCCTACCGGATCGGCCTCGACGGCAAAGGCTACGCGTCGCTCACGCCGGAGGACGGCGATCACGACGTCCAGCTTTCGACGTCGGGCAAGTACCTGGTCGACACCTATTCGACGTGCGAGCGCCCGCCTGTGGCCGTGCTGCGCGACGCCGGCGGCAAGGCGATCATGCCGCTCGAGACGGCCGACATCTCGAAGCTGCTGGCCGCGGGCTGGAAGCCGCCGGTCCCGTTTTCTGTGAAGGCCCGCGACGGCAAGACGGACCTCTACGGCATGATGTTCCGCCCGACGCGGTTCGATCCGGCGAAGAAGTACCCCATCATCAACCAGGCGTATCCCGGGCCTCAGTCCGGAAGCGTCGGCGCCCGCACGTTCGCGGCGGCGCGCGGCGACAAGCAGGCGCTGGCCGAACTCGGCTTCGTGGTCGTGTCGATCGACGGCATGGGCACGCCCGGCCGGTCGAAGTCGTTCCACGACACCTACTACGGCGCGATGGGGCGCGACAACACGCTGCCCGACCAGGTGGCGGGCATGAAGGAACTGGCGCAGCGGTACCCGTGGATCGACATCGACCGCGCCGCCATCTGGGGCCATTCGGGCGGCGGCTTCATCGCGGCGGGTGCGATGTTCCGCTACCCCGACTTCTTCAAGGTCGGCATCTCGGAGTCGGGGAATCACGACCAGCGCGCCTACGAAGACGACTGGGGCGAGCGCTACCAGGGCCTGCTCACCAGGGACGGCAAGGGCGGTGACAACTACGAGGCCGAGGCCAATCAGGCCGAGGCGGGGAAGCTGAAGGGCAAGCTCCTGCTGGCCCACGGCCTCATGGACGGCAACGTGCCCCCGTACAACACCCTGCTCGTGGTCGACGCGCTCATCAAGGCCAACAAGGACTTCGACCTGCTCCTCTTCCCGCACCAGGCCCACGGCTTCGGCGTGGACGGGCCGTACATGATGCGCCGGCGGTGGGACTACTTCGTGCAGCACCTTCTGGGCGTCGACCCGCCGAAGGAGTACAGGATGCAGCCGGCCGCCGTCCCGGCCCGGCCGCCAGGCGACTGACTCGTCCCGGCCGTGATCGGAATCCGGGGGTTTCCCGTCTAAGGCTAGAGAGCATGGTCGACATCCTGCGCCCGCCCAGCGTCGCGCGCAACCGCCGCAATCGCCGCATCGCCGTCACCGCGATCGTGGTAGTCGCGATCGGGCTCGTGACCTTCGGCCTGTCGCGCCTGAAGCGGGCCGCGCCTGCGGTCGACAAGGCCACGGTCTGGCTCGACACGGTGAAGCGGGGGCCGATGATCCGGCAGGTTCGAGGCCTTGGAACGCTCGTGCCGGAGGAGATTCGCTGGGTGCCCGCGGCCACCGACGGCCGGGTCGAGCGCATCGTCATTCAGCCAGGGACGGCGGTGGCGGCCGACACGGTCATCCTCGAATTGAGCAATCCGACCCAGACGCAGGCCGCCCTCGAGGCCGAACAGCAGTTGAAAGCGGCCAGGGCGCAGCTTACGAGCCTTCGCGCGCGCATCCAGAACGAAGTGCTCGCGCAGGAGGCCGCGGCCACCGGCGTGTCCGCCGAGTACCGCCAGGCCCAGCTCCAGGCGGAATCCGACGCGCAGATGGCCCGCGAGGGCCTCGTGTCGCCGCTCATCACCAAGCTGTCGCAGGTGCGGGCCGAGAACCTGGCGACGCGGAACCAGATCGAGCAGCGGCGGCTCACGGAGATGCGGGGGTCCGTCGAAGCGCAGCTGGCCGTCCAGCAGGCCGAGGTGGATCGGCTCGAGGCGCTGGTCGCGCTCCGGCGCAGCCAGGTCAACCAGCTGAAGGTCCGGCCCGGGATTGCCGGCATGCTCCAGCAGGTGCCGGTGGAAGTCGGGCAGCAGGTGGCACCGGGGACGAACCTGGCGCGCGTGGCGGATCCGGGCCGCCTGAAGGCGCAGTTGCGGATTCCGGAAACCCAGGCCAAGGACATCGTGATCGGCCAGGCGGCGTCGATCGACACTCGCAACGGTCTGATCCCCGGCCGGGTTTCCCGCATCGACCCGGCGGTCCAGAACGGCACCGTCACGGTCGATGTCGCCCTCGAGGGAAACCTGCCGAAAGGGGCGCGTCCCGACCTGAGCGTGGACGGCACGATCGAGCTCGAACGGCTCGCCGACATCCTGTACGTCGGGCGCCCTGCGCACGGACAGGAACAAAGCGTGATCAGCTTGTTCCGGCTCGAGCCGGACGGCGTCACGTGCGTGAGCGCGAAGGTGACGGTGGGACGGACGTCGGTCAACACCATCGAGGTGAAGGACGGCCTGAAGGCCGGCGACCAGGTCATCCTGTCCGACATGTCGCAGTACGACGCGTTCGACCGCGTGCGGTTGAGGTAGGAGGGAGCGATGAGCGGCACGGCCACGGCACAACCTTTGATCCAGCTCGATGGCGTCACCAAGGCGTACTTCACCGACGAGGTCGAGACGCACGCGCTGGCCGGGATCAGCCTGCGCATCGACCGGGGCGAATACGTGTCGATTGCCGGGCCTTCGGGCTGCGGGAAGTCGACGCTGCTGTCGATCCTCGGCCTGCTCGACACGCCCACCAAGGGAGGCTACGCGCTCAACGGCCAGCCCGTCGCCAACCTGACGATGGCCGAGCGCGCCCGGATCCGGAACCGCGACATCGGGTTCATCTTCCAGAGCTTCAACCTCATCGGCGATCTCACGGTGTCGGAGAACGTCGAGCTGCCGCTCAGCTACCGCGGCATGAAAACCGCGGAGCGGAAGGCGCGCACGGCCCAGGCGCTCGAGAAGGTGGGGATGTCGTCCCGCGCGAAGCACCTGCCGAGCCAGCTCTCCGGCGGGCAGCAGCAGCGCGTCGCCGTCGCCCGGGCGCTGGTTGGCGATCCGCTCATCCTGCTCGCCGACGAGCCGACCGGCAACCTCGACTCGCGCAACGGCGAGGGTGTCATGGAGCTGCTCCACCAGTTGCACGAGGCGGGCGCGACCATCTGCATGGTGACGCACGATTCGCGCTTCAGCCGCCAGGCCGACCGCACGGTGCACCTCTTCGACGGGCAGATCGTCGACGAGGCGGCGGCCGCCCAGCTGGTATAGCCGCGCCCGGCTCCTTGCGCCGCCGCCCTGCACGCGGGGCCTGAGGAGCCTCCTTCCGCCTTGTGGTGTGCGCAGATGGCTGACCTGCTCCAGGACCTCAAGTACAGCGTCCGGCTGCTGCTCAAAACCCCCGGGTTCTCGCTCACGGCCATTCTGGTGCTCGCCCTCGGCATCGGCGCCAACTCGGCCATCTTCGGCCTGGTCAACTCGCTCCTGCTGAAGCCGCTGGCCGGCTCCGAGAGGCCCGGCCAGGTGGTGGGCGTCTACGCGCAGGACCGCACCCGGCCCGATTCCTACAAGTCGTTCTCGTATCCCGCCTACGCCGACGTCCGCGACCGCGCCGCGAGCTTCAGCCATGTGACGGCCTTCACGCTGGCCTTCGTCGGTCTCGGCGAAGGGGAGGCGACGCGCCGGACGTTCGGGATGATCGTGGCCGGCAACTACTTCGCCACCCTCGGCGTGGACCTGCTGGCGGGGCGGACCTTCACCCCCGAGGAGGAGCGGCCCGACAGCATGGCCGCGGTGACGGTGGTGAGCCACCAGTACTGGAAGGCCCACGGCGGCGACCTGTCGATGCTCGGCACGGCGATCCGGATCAATGCGCGTCCCTTCACGGTCGTCGGCATCGCGCCTCCCGGCTTCACCGGCACCTCGGTCCTGATCTCGCCCGACGTCTACCTGCCGACCGGCGCGGCCGATCTTGTCCTGAACGACTTCATGCGGGACTCGGGCCCGAGATCGATCGCCGACCGGCGCAACGAGGCCCTGATGGTCGTCGGCCGGCTGAAGCCCGGCGTCGTTGAGGCCGCCGCCGAGCCGGCGCTTCGCGCGCTGTCGGCGCAGCTCGAGGAAGCCTACCCGGCCGAGAACAAGAACCTGCGGCTGACGACGCACCGGCTCGCCCGCCTGGGGATCTCGACCAACCCCCAGGACGACAGCGAGCTGCGCGGGATTTTCGTCCTGCTGGCGGCGATGGCGGCCACCGTGCTGCTCGTCGCCAGCCTGAACCTCGCGAACATGATGCTGGCGCGGGGCACCGCGCGGCGCAGGGAGATTGCGATGCGCCTGGCCCTGGGCGCCGGGCGCGGGCGCATCGTCAGGCAATTGCTGACCGAGGGCCTGACGCTGTCGATCCTGGGCGGCACCGGCGGCCTGATCCTGGGGTACTGGGGCGTCCAGGTGCTCGTCGCCACGCTGTTGCCCCTCTCGCCCGTCCCGCTGTCCTTCGACGGGAGCATCGACATCCGGGTGCTCGCGGCCACGCTGGCATTCTGCGTGTGCAGCACGCTCGCGTTCGGCCTCGGGCCCGCGTGGAGACTCGCGAGGACCGATGTGGTGCCGGAGCTTAAGGAGCAGAGCGGCGAAGATCCGTCCCGTGGCCGGGCACGCTGGTTCGGCGCGAGGAACCTGCTGGTGGCCTCCCAGATCGCCCTCTCGCTGGGCCTGCTCACGGCGGCCGGGCTGTTCACCAAGGGCGCGCTCAAGGCCAGTGCGGCCGACCCGGGGTACCGGCTCGACCGCCAGATCGTGGCCTCGATCGACACGAGCCTGGCCGGATACGACGAGGCGCAGGGCCGGCAGGTCTACCGGCGCCTCATGGAAAGGCTGAGGTCAATTCCCGGTATTCAGTCGGCGAGCCTGGCGTCCGTCGTGGCGTTCGGGGACGTGACCGAAGGGAAGACCGTGCAGAAGGGAGGCACGCCGCCTGGCTTTGGCAAGGACGGGCGACGTGTCGGCGCGTCAGCCGTCTACTACGTTGTCGGCGCCGAGTACTTCCGGACACTGGACCTGCCGATCCTGCGCGGGCGCGGCTTCACGGCAGCGGAGGAGCAGGACCCGTCGGGTCCGGCCGTGGCCATCATCGACGAGCCCCTCGCACGAGCGCTGTTCCCGGAAGAGGAGGCCCTGGGGCGGCAGGTCCAATTGCCGGCGGCCGAGGATGCCGCGCCGGCGAGCGGCAGTGGCATGGTGCTCGACCGGCAGGAGGATGCGCCCGAGGTGATGGAAGTCGTCGGCATCGTCCCCGGGCTGCGCCACGAACTGTTCGACAGGTCGCCGGTGGCGCACCTGTACGTGCCGTCCGGCCGCCACTTCCGCGGATGGATGCACGTGCATCTGCGAACGGCCGCGGGCGGCGCCGCGGGCGAGGGCGCGCTCCTCCAGGCCGTTCGCCGGGAAATCCGGGCGGTGGACGACCGCCTGCCCGTGCTCGGCCTGAAGACCATGGCCCAGCACCGGGATTCGAGCATCCTCTACTGGGTGGTGCGCGCGGGCGCCGGCCTCTTCATGGTGTTCGGCGGCGTCGCGGTCTTCATGGCCGTGGTGGGGCTCTACGCGGTGAAGGCGTATGTCGTGGCGCGCCGGACCCGCGAGATCGGCATCAGGATGGCGCTCGGGTCGACGCCGGGCGGGGTGCTGTGGCTCGTGCTGAAGGAGGGCCTGTGGCTCACCGCCGCGGGCGTTGCGGCGGGGCTCCTCATCTCAGCAGGCGTAGGCATCGGCGTCGGGAGCATGCTCTACGAGGTGAGCGCGTTCGACCCGCTCGTCTTCGCCGCCGCGCCGCTCCTGCTGGCCGGCGCGTCGCTGGCTGCGTGCTACCTGCCCGCCCGCCGCGCCACCAGAATCTCGCCGACCGTCGCGCTGCGCGCCGAGTGACCCGGCGGCGGGGTCAGAGTCGACGCCGACCCCACCGCCCGGCCCCGCCGCGGTCAACGGTGGTCGTATCCGAATGTCGATCGCGGCACGGTGATCGTCAGGTCCAGTTCCGCTGCCGCCGGGCAGGCCGACCGGCCAAGCTCGTTGCGGAAGGACTCGAGCGACGCCGCGAGTTCGGGCGGCAACCCGTCCTCGAACGGAATCCGCCCCCTGTCCCGCCGCATGCGAGCCAGTTCATCCACCCAGGGGCCGGCCGTCAGCCCCGCGGCCGCCACATGGCGCGCGATGACTCCTGCGCTCTCGACGAACACCCGGTCTTCGAAGAGGCTCGGGCGATCCTCACCTTCCAACACCCGTTGCGGCCGCTGGCCGAGGCAGGCGAAGTACGCGGTGACGTAGATCCACGAGTACTCGCCCAGGCCCATCCCGCGCTCGAGCAGCTCCCGGTTCCGCTGGGTCACGTACTCCCCGAAGACCAGCCCCATGGTCGGCATGTGCCTGGCGGCGCCGGCGACGCGCCCGAAAAGCGCGGCTGGCGCCGGCTGCTCGCCCCGGGCCTCGTCGGCCACGTTCCGGAAGGCGGCTGCAATCCCGGTGATCTCCTCGCAACGGGGCATCAGGGCGCGGCGAACGGCGAGGAAGCAGCCGAGCCGATCGGCCGGCAGGGAGCCGTCGGCGGGAACCTGGTATGCCGTCCGCGCTCCGTGGCGCCGCTCCACTTCTTCCTGAACGGCGATGTCGCGGCCGTAGTGCTGGTAGGTCAGTCCCACCATCGCCACGGCAACGACCGCGAGCACCAGAAGCACGACGCCGCAGCCAAGCCCGGCTGCCTTGACGCACCCCGCGCGCGCGTTCGGTCTGACCGCGTCCACAGTCCCTCTGGCGGTTGGACGAATCGCCGCGCCCCCGGTTCCAGGCCCGGGGTCAGTCGACTCCGACCTCCTTGGACCCGGGTGCGAACACAGTCAATCAGCGCGGCAGCAGGGCCTTCGGGAACTTGGCCACGACCGTGTAGTTCGGATCGACGATGTTGGCGACGCGGGCCGTGCCGGCCTGGGAGACCACCTGGAAGGCCTCGAGCCGGTCGAAGCCGTAGTCGGCCGCGAGCCACTCGATGAGTTCGACGTGGGCGATCCGGAACGCGTCGATGAGCGGACGCACGCTGCCCGCCACCATGATATGGGTGGCATCCTCGATGCGCGGCCAGCGAATCGTCTTCCCCTTGATGACCTCGAACTGGAACGTCACGTCCGCGGTGGTTTCAAGGCCGGAGCCGATAACCTCGCCATCACCCTGGGCCGCGTGCACGTCGCCGAAGTAGAAGTACGCGCCCTCGTGGAGGATCGGAAGGTGGACCGTCGCGCCCTCCCGGATGTCGGCCGCGTCCATGTTCCCGCCGAAATTGCCCGGCCAGAGTCCGCCCCACGCCT
>Ga0316622_100003039_pt1 | contig 11838 bp, 9 predicted proteins | sample OWC_Aug_OW2_C1_D_FD_207646 | JGI IMG/M metagenome (GOLD analysis project Ga0316622, IMG submission 207646) | Wetland soil microbial communities from Old Woman Creek delta, Ohio, United States - OWC_Aug_OW2_C1_D5_C | ecosystem: Environmental > Terrestrial > Soil > Wetlands | place: USA: Ohio... | reverse complement strand
TTCGCGGCGATCGGTCTTTTGTCCGCCTACATGGTCTCGGCCGGCATCACGGTCGCTGACATGACGAACCCGAGCGTGATCGCGGGGCTCATGGTGGGCGGCATGCTTCCGTACCTCTACGCGTCGCTCCTCTTCGGGTCCGTGTCGAAGGTCGCCTTCAAGATGATCGACGAGGTGAGGCGCCAGTTCCGCGAGATCCCGGGGCTCCTCAGCGGCGACGCGATGCCGGACTCGGCCCGGTGCGTCGACATCAGCACGCGCGGGGCGATCCGCGGGATGCTCGTGCCGGGCATCATGGCGATCGTCGTGCCCGTGGGCGTGGGCCTCGTGGACAAGATGGCCCTCGCGGGCCTCCTGACCGGGGCCGTCGTGACGGGCGTCCTCGTGGGCATCCAGATGGCCAACTCCGGCGGCGCCATGGACAACGCGAAGAAGTACATCGAGGAGGGGCACTTCGGGGGCAAGGGGTCCGACACGCACAAGGCTGCCGTGGTGGGCGACACGGTGGGCGACCCGCTCAAGGACACGGTCGGCCCGTCTATCAATATCCTGATCAAGCTCATGGCGGTCGTGTCGCTCGTCCTCGCGCCGCTCTTCGCGCGCTGACGCGGCCGGCGAGGTCCCGCGGGGGGGAGCTTGAGCCTCGACATCGGGATCATCGGACTTCCGAACGTCGGCAAGTCGACGCTCTTTAACGCTCTGGCCGGCACCTCGGCTCCGTGCAGCAACTACCCGTTCTGCACCGTCGAGGCGAACGTCGGGGTGGTGGCGGTGCCGGACGAGCGGCTCGACAGGCTTCAGACGCTCCTGCACCCCGAGAAGCTGACGCCCGCGACGGTCCGCTTCGTGGACATCGCGGGCCTCGTGAGGGGCGCGAGTCGGGGAGAGGGCCTCGGCAACAAGTTCCTCGCGAGCATTCGGGACGTGAATGCGGTGGCGCACGTGGTTCGGTGCTTCGACGCGCCGTCGGTGAGCCACGTCGAGGGGGACCTGAACCCGGAGCGGGACCTGGACATCGTCCGCTCCGAGCTCATCCTCGCGGATCTCGAGGTCGCCGAGAGGAACCTCGAGCGCAGGCGGAAGGACGCGGCCAGAGGGGACAAGGAGGCGCCGCACTCCGTGGATGCGCTCGCCCGCGTCGTCGCAGCGCTCGAGAAGGGGACCGAACTCAGAAGGGCGGAGACTCCCAGGACCGACGCGGCCCTGCTTGAGGAGTACCGGTTCATCACGGCGAAGGACGTCCTCTATGTCGCCAACGTGTCCGAGGGCGACGTGGGCGGCGCCGAGACCGCGTGGGCGAGGCGGATCGCCGCGGCGGCCGGGGAGCCCGACTGGAAGGTCATGGCCCTCGCGGCGTCGCTCGAGTCCGAGCTGGGCAATCTCGCCGCCACCGAGCGGGCTGAGCTCCTGACGGGGCTCGGCATCGCCGAGCGCGGGCTGGACAGGCTGGTTGCAGCCGGGTTCCGCCTGCTGGGGCTTCTGACGTTCTTCACGATCAAAGGGCCGGAGGTCCGCGCGTGGACCGTGCCGTCAGGAACGGGACTCGCGGCCGCGGCAGGCAAGATACACTCCGACATGGAGCGGGGGTTCATCCGGGCGGAGGTGGTGTCGTTCGCCGACCTGGTTGACGGAGGGTCCATGCACGGAGCGAGGGACAAGGGACACGTGCGCACCGAGGGCCGTGACTACGCGGTGCGCGACGGCGACGTGATTCTGGTGCACTTTCACGCGTAGTGGTGTTCAGGGGACCAGTCAGGGCCTTTCCCGAAGCGGGGGTCCTGACCTCCTCACCCCGCCCGAGTGGCGGGGTCGGCAACGACCGAGAGGAGAAGAGCGATGGCACGGAACTACGAGGGGGCGTTCATACTGAGCGCGAACCTCGACGAGGCCGGACTCACGCAGGAGCTGGCCCGCATCGAGGAGATCGTCGTCCGCGAGGGCGGCGCTGTCAAGCAGTGGGACAAGTGGGGACGGCGGAGGCTCGCGTTCGAGATCGCCGGCCACACGGACGGGTTCTACGCCTTCCTCACTTTCGAGGGCGACCCCGCATCGATCACCAGACTGACCCAGACGTTCCGACTCGACGAGAACATCGTGAGATTCATGTGCGTGAGCCTGGGCGATCAGCCCCAGGCAGGAGCTTAACAGAATGCGTACGATGGATGACGGACCACAGAGGCGAGAGCGGCACGGGAAGTTCTGCCGGTTCTGCCAGGACAAGCTCGTGCACATCGACTACAAGGACGAGAAGCGCCTTCTCCGCTTCGTCACGGAGCAGGGGAAGATCATCCCCCGCAGGGTGACGGGAACGTGCGCGCGCCATCAGAGGCAGCTTGCGGCGGCGGTCAAGCGCGCTCGCCAGATCGCGCTCCTGCCGTACGTCGGCAAGCACCACACGCACAGCTAGCATCCGATAGTCACCGGAGAGGAACAGGACATGAAGGTCATCCTTACAGAAGACGTCCCGAGGCTGGGGAGTCAGGGGGACGTGGTCAACGTGAAGCCCGGGTACGGGAGGAACTTCCTCATCCCGAGTGGGAAGGCGCTGCTCGCGACGCCGGGCAACCTGGCCCATCTCAAGGTGCGGCTCCGCGTCGAAGAGTCGCGGATGAAGAAGGACCGCCATGCCGCCGAGCAGCTCGCCGAGCGCCTGAACAGCGTGTCGTGCACGGTGCGCGCCCAGGCCGATGAGGCGGACAAGCTCTACGGGGCGGTCCACGAGCGAGACGTGGCAGCCGCTCTCGAGGACCAGGGCTACACGGTCGCGGCCGGCACGATCCTGATGGAGGAGCCGATCAAGATGCTCGGCGTGTACCCCGTCAGGATCCGCCTGCACCGAGACGTGGAAGCCGAGATCAAGGTCTGGGTCATCCGGGAGTAACATGAGGAGCCCAGGCTCGGCGTCGCCGCCGAAGACCGCGTGGCTCTCTGAACGTGGGAGGTACCGTATGCGTCGTCGAACGTTCATCGCGGCCAGTGTCACGCTCATGTGCGTCGCGCTCCTTGGGGGTTGCGGAAGCAAGCAGGGGGACGTGGTCGTCGCGCGCGTAGGGAGCGTTGAGATCACCGAGGCGCAGGTCATGGAACGACTCGCCGAGCTCCCTCCGTTCGCCCAGCAGCAGTTTGCGGGCCCCGAGGGCACGATGGAGTTCATCAAACGGCTTGTCGAGGAGGAGGTGCTGTACCAGGCCGCGAGACAGGCGGGCTACGAAAAGAGCCCCGAGGTCGTGAAGACGGTGGAGGCCATCAAGCGGCGTTCGATGATCCAGGCCTACTTCCGCGACGAGATCGAGGCGAAAACGGAGGTCTCGGAGGAAGCCATCGCGCAGTACTACGCGGAGCACGACGAGCAGTTCCAGCAGCGCGCGCGCATCAAGTTCCGGCACATCATGACGGAGACGCAGGCCGCGGCGCAGGCCGCCAGGGCCCGCGTGCTCGGCGGCGAGGACTTCGTTTCGGTGGCGCGCGAGGTGTCGACGGACCCCCGTACGAAGGGCGCCGGCGGTCTCATGAGCTCCGTGCATCTAGGGGACGGCCTTCCGGACGTCGGGATGGACTCGGCGTTCGTCGAGAAGCTCTTCGGCTGGAAGGTGGGAGAGGTGACCGAGCCGCTGCGCTCGACCAAGGGCTGGCACGTCGTGCGCATCGAGGAGAAGCAGGAGGCGGGGAAGAAGCCGCTCGACGAGGTCCGCGAGGACATCCTGCAGACCCTGAAGCCCGGCGTGTCGCGCGAGCGCTACGAGGCCACGCTCGAGGAGCTCAAGACCAGGTACAAGGCGACCGTGAACGAGGAGGCCATCAAGGGGAAGCCTCGAACCGAGGAGGAGCTCTTCACAGTCGCGCAGCAGACCGCCGACCCGATGGAGAGGCTCGGTCTCTACGCGGAGCTCGTCGCCACGTACCCGGAGGGCGAGCACGCGGACGAGGCGCAGTTCATGATCGGGTTCATTCAGTCGGAGGAGCTCAAGAACCACGCCGCGGCGAAGAACGCGTTCGAGCGGCTGCTCGAGAAGTACCCTCAGTCCGAGCTCATCGACTCGGCCAAGTGGATGATCGAGAACATGGGCAAGGAGGCCCCGCCGTTCAAGGAGGGTGAGGCAGCTCCTGCCACGAAGTAGCGGGCAGGCTCTCGCGGGGACGGACCGATGGCGCAGACGATCGCGGTCACGGCGATTTTCCTGATCACCTACTTCTTCATCGTGACCGAGCGGATACATCGGACGACGATCGCCCTCGCGGGCGCCGTCGCGGTGTTGCTCCTGCCGGGGCACATGCTGACGCAGGAGCAGGCGATCGAGTTCATAGACTTCAACACCCTCGGGCTTCTTGCCGGGATGATGCTCATCGTGGCCATCCTGAAGAAGACGGGGGTGTTCCGCTACATGGCCCTCGACGTTGCCCGGCGCGGGCGAGGAAGGGTCTTCCTCATCTTCGCCGGCTTCGGCATCGTGACCGCTCTGGCGTCCGCCGTGATCGACAACGTGACGACCGTGCTCATGCTTGTTCCCGTCATCTACCTGGTGGCGGACCTCATGGGCAAGAGCGCCGCACCGTTTCTGATCATGGAGATCATCATGTCGAACATCGGCGGGGCTGCCACGCTCATCGGCGACCCGCCGAACATCCTCATCGGGAGTCGCGCGAGCCTGTCGGCATCGGGGGGCAGCCTTTCCTTCCTCGACTTCCTCATCCATCTCGGCCCGCTTGCTCTCCTGTGCCTTCTCGTCACGCTCGCGTACATGCGGTTCGCTTTCCGAAAGACGCTGTTCGGTTCCTTCGAGGGGGAGAGACTCCGGGCGCTCGAGGGCATGGACGCCCGGCAGGTCATCACGGACCCGGCGCTTCTCAAGAGGACGAGCGCCGTCCTCGTTCTCGTCCTCGCGGCTTTCTTCCTACAGCAGAAGCTCGATCTCGAGCCCGCCACAATCGCGCTTGCCGGAGCCGCTGCGCTTCTCGTCGTCACGCGGCTGAATCCCGAGGAGCTTCTGCTCGAGGTCGAGTGGGGCGTGCTGTTCTTCTTCATCGGCCTCTTCGTGCTCGTCGGGGCTCTCGAGAAGGTCGGCGTCATCAATGCCGTCGCCGGGGGCCTTCTGGGCCTGTCGGAGAGCCCGGCGGTGCTGGCCGTGGCCGTTCTCTGGAGCTCGGCCATCGTCGGGTCGCTCCTCTCCGCCGTGCCGACGGTGACCGTGTTCATCCCGCTCGTGCAGGTGCTCGTGAACCACGTCGCGGGCGCCGGTTCCTTAGGCGTTTCCTACGCCCTGTGGTGGGCGCTCGCGGCGGGAGCCGGGCTCGGAGGCAACGCGACGCCGATCGCCGCCGCGGCGAACGTCACCGTCATAGGCATGTCCCGACGGGAGAGGGAGCCCCTCTCCTTCGGCGCGTTCACGGCCGTCGGCCTGCCCGTGACGATCATCTGCCTCCTGATATCGACGGCCTACATCCTCCTTCGCTACTTCTAAGGTCAGGCACGCATCCACAACGACAGGACGGGCAGCGGTCCACCGCTGCCCGTCCTGTTCCTTGCGCGGCCGCCGGTTCGCGACGACCGTGTCGCACGTCCTAGCGGAAGAGGGCCTTCACCTTGCCCCAGCTCGTTGGCTCGACCGGGGACTCGGTCCAGTCCTCGACCCACGTGTCGTCCAGCATGATGCCCGCGCCGCCGGCCGAGCCGGGACCGCAGCCGTCAGGGGACGTCGTATGGAACGTGAGCATGAACTTGAAGATCGTGCCCGGCAGGTACGCCGAGAAGTCCTCGCCGGCGATGCCGTGCGTGCCCCAACCGGAGCACTCAGCGAAGTCGCCCCACCAGCTGCCGAGTTCGTACCACGTGGCGCCACCGTCCGTCGTGACGGACTCGACCCAGTAGTCGTTGTCTACAGTCGGCACCTCCGCGTGGAGCAGGAACCGGAGCGTGCACGTCGTCGCCCCGGCGATCGCCACGTCGGGGGAGATGAGCGAGTTGTTGAGTCCCGGCGGGATCAGCGACGTGTCCGCGTCGTCACCGCACCACCAGCTGTGCGGGTCGCTGTAGGCGGGGCATGCCCGCGCGATCTGGTGCCACCAGTCGCCGGCCGAACCGGGAACCGACGGCACGCACAGGCCGCCCGTCTCCACGTCGTCCATGAACACCACCGCGCTCGTGTAGTAGTCGAAGATCCTCACGTTGTCGCACGCGAACGCGCCGCCAACCGTCTGGTACCCGTACGCGGCAAAGTCCTCGTCCGACCACGCGCCGTCCGACTCGAAGCGGAAGCGGGCGACGACCGGGTTGTCATACGCCGTCAGCACGAAACCGTAGATGCCGAGATCGTTCCAGCCCGCCTGGCCGTTGTAGCCCAGGTTCAGGTTTGCGTACGCGCCCGCCTGCTGGGCCTGAACGTACGTGAAGTCGTAGCCCGGCTCGGAATCGTAGCGGAACGCGAAACTCAGAATCGGATACGTGATGCTCGACACGTCCGTCGCCGGGATGTTGAGCATGTCCGTCCAGCCGTTGCCGTAGCCGCCGTCCGCGTCATAGGCGAACGTGCCGCACCACCAGCTGCTGCCGGCGTACGCCATGTACGTGTCGACGTGGAAGTGAGGAACGGCCGTGGCCGTGTTGTCGACGTGAGTCCATCCGTTCGTCCCCGCCTCCATGTCATCGAAGAAGATGATCACGGGGCTCCGCGTCCCGGACACGTCCGGGTCGTGGACGGGGGTCGCGAGCTGCTGCCGGGCGGCGCCCAGCGCGACGCACGGCAGGGCCAGCGCAACAACCGCAACGAGAATGAGCGTTCTCTTCAGCATCGGTCTGATCCCCCTCGCATGAGGCTCTGAGCCACCCGCGGCGGGAACCGAGGTTCCGCCGCGGAAACGAACGCCTGGTTGCCCTCAAAGAACAGTGTCCTGCGGTCACCTCCTTGCCCGAGACGGGCCGGTTCCTGCCCCGGTTTTGCCTTCCACCGGCCTGTTTGTGCAATACGCGTGCCAGAGCGTCACCTCAACGCGGGATGCGGGTCCGGTTCCGGGGCCGGAATGCCTGCCGTTCGGGCGAAACAGCTTGACCACCGTCGGAAAGCCGGGATAGGCTAGCGCGTCCAGTTGTCAAGGGCGCCGGAAACCGGGCTTCCTGCGACGGCCCGGGCGGTGGCCTTGCCCCGCGGCCAGGGCGACGCGGCCCGGGAGCCGGGCTTCAGGAGATCCCATGCGCACTGACCCGCAGGACTCCCTGCGCGCGATTCCCTCTGTCGACTCTGCCGTGCGCCACATCGAGGCCGCCGGGATTGCCGGAGACTGCCCACGGCCGATCCTCGTGCGGACAGTGAGGGACACGCTCGCCCGCGTGCGCGGCAGAATCGCGGCGGGCACGTTCGAGAGCGCCCCGGACGCCGACGTGCGCCGCGTCATTCTGAGGGAGGTCGAGAACGATGTCGGGCTGGCCCGCCGGAAGGCCCTGCTTCCGGTGATCAACGGCACCGGGGTGGTGGTCCACACCAATCTGGGGCGCGCTCCCCTTTCGAAAGCCGCGCTCGAGTCCGTGGCCGAGATCGCCTCGGGCTACTCGAACCTCGAGTACGACCTTGGGCGCGGCGAGAGGGGCACACGGGACTACGTGGTGCGCGACGCCCTCTGCGAGCTCACGGGCGCCGAGGACGCGCTCGTCGTCAACAACAACGCCGCGGCGGTCCTGCTGGCCCTCGACACGCTCGCGAAGGGACGCGAGGTGCTGGTGTCACGGAGCGAGCTCATCGAGGTGGGTGGGTCGTTCCGGCTGCCGGACGTCTTCGAGAAGAGCGGAGCGACGCTCGTCGAGGTCGGCACGACGAACCGGACGCGCGTCGAGGACTTCGAGCGCGCGCTGCGGTCCGAGACCGGCGCCCTCATGTCGGCTCACTGGAGCAACTACACGATCACCGGATTCGTGGAGCGCGTCGCTCTTGCGGACCTCGCTCACCTCGGCGCGACGCGCGGCATCCCGGTGATCCACGATCTCGGGAGCGGCATGCTCGTCGCGGGCGGCGACGTCGGGCTCGGGGGCGAGATGACGGCCGCGGAGAGCGTCAGGACGGGCGTGTCGCTCTCGACCATGAGCGGCGACAAGCTGCTTGGAGGCCCCCAGGCGGGGATCGCGCTCGGGCGGGCGCCGGTGATCTCGAGGATGCGGCGCAATCCCCTAGCGCGCGCTCTCCGCCCGTGCAAGCTCACGCTCGCCGCGCTCGAAGCGACGCTCGCTCACTACCTGAGAGGGACGGCGCTCACGGAGATCCCCATACTCAGGATGCTCACGGCTGACTCGGCCTCTCTGGAGATGCGGGCGCGCCACGTGGTCGCCAGCGTCAGCAGGCGCTGCGGCATCACGCTCGAGGTGGTCGACGTCGAGTCGAGGATCGGCGGCGGCGCCGCCCCGGAGCGGGTCGTCCCGAGTCGCGGGATCGCCGTGGTGGCGGCGGGATCATCGGCCGATGCGGTTGCGGCCCGGATGCTGAGCGCGGCGCGACCGATCGTCGCCCGCACGACCGGCGATCGGGTGCTCGTGGACATGAGGACCGTCCTTCCGGAAGAGGACGATGCCCTCTCGACAGGCATATCGGAGGCTCTGACAGGACATGAAGCGCGGAGCTGATCCCGGCGGAAGGCCGGCAGACGAGGACAGGCTGGAAGCGCTCAGGGCGCGCGGGCTGTACGACCAGACGTTCGAGGTCGAGCTCAAGACCGCCCCGGGCATGCTCGAGGTGCGGCCGCTGGTCGACGACGGCACGCCCGACTGGACGACGCGCGTCGAGGATGGTCTGGGGCTCAGGCAGGGCGCGTGCGTCGGCGTCGTGTCGGAGGACCCGCTCCTCGCGGCCGCAGCAGCCGTGAGGCTGGCCGTGTCGATCGCCGATCGGGGGCAGCGGATCGTCCTGGTCGACGGCAGCGTTCAGGCGCCGACGATCGCGAAGGCGCTCCCGGACGACGGTGACGAGGGGCTCGTGGACTCCGTCCTCTTCGGCGTCTCGACGGCGGTCACGGCCCGGAGGACGCTCGCTCCGGGGGTCAGCCTCATGACGACCGGCTCCAGCCCGGTCTCCGCCGGCGAGGTCTTCCGCTCAGAGAACCTCCGCGCCACGTTCAGGAGCTTCGCTCCGGACGTCGTCGTGGTCGTCGCGCTTCCGTCCCAACACGCCGCGGACGTCGCGGCCGTCGTCACGACGCTCGTGGCGGTCGGCCGTTCCGAGGCCGAGCTCGAGAGACTCGCTCAGACGGGGCACGGAGCGCGTCCCCCGCGTGTCGTTGGGCTGCTCGCGACGCGTCCCTTGCCTGTGGTTCCCGGCGGGCTCCGGCCGGAGCCGGCGGACCGCGAAGAGCGGGCGCCCGAGACCGACGCCGCGCCGCAGGCACAGGTCGGGCCCGCCCCGGCGCCCGTTCCGGAGGTGGCCGAGGTCGCCCCGATGCCTGCGGGCGAGGAGGCGGGAGTCGCGAAGGTCGAGCCGACGCCGGCCGCCGAGCCGGCTCGCGGTGCCGCCGTGCGGGGCGAGCGCCAGCGCGTCCGCACCGCCCTCAGGGAGACGCGGCCCGTGCCACGTCCCAGGTCGCGCAGAGGACCAGTCACCGTGGTCTTCCTGGCAGTCGCCGCGCTCGCCGTCTTCGGGATCTGGCGCCTCGGACTCCCCGGGCGGGAACCTGTGCCGCCTGCGCATGTCAGTGTCGAATCGCCGACGCGCGCCGCGGCGCCAGGCACGACGGCCGTGGCGCCGCCCGCCGGCACGGGCACGGCTGTGCTGCCGTCCGCCGGCGCGGGCGGTCCCGGAGCGCCGACGCCCTCAGAGACGCAGGAACCTGCAGCGATCCGGGAACCGGTGTCGTCACAGACGACTGAGCCGGCGCCGCGTGAGCCGGCCCAGGCACCCCGTCTTGACGGGCCCGGCGGGCGCTATGTGCTCTACCTGACCTCGCACGCCTCAGACGCACCCGCCGAGGTCGACGTGGCTGAGCTTGAGCGGCGCAATGTCGCCGCGGCCATCGTCGCGATGGAGGTCCCGGGGAAGGGCGTCCGGTACAGAGTTCGCGTCGCGGGGGGCTACCCGACACTCGACGCCGCCAGGGGGGCGCTCGCCGAGGTCAGGAAGCTCGGCTACGAGGGCGCGTGGATCGAACGTTCGCCTGTCAGCCAGTGAGGAGGCGGAGTGCATCTCAAGAAGCTCGAGATCTTCGGGTTCAAGTCCTTCGCCCACAAGCTCACCCTCGAGTTCGGGCCGGGCATCACGGGCGTCGTCGGGCCGAACGGCTGCGGCAAGACCAACGTCGCGGACGCCATACGCTGGGTGCTGGGAGAGCAGAGTGCCTCGGAGCTGCGCGGCACGAACATGGCCGACGTGATCTTCAACGGGACCAAGCTCCGGCGGCGTCTCGGCATGGCGGAGGTCTCGCTCACGGTGGACAACTCCGAGGGCTATCTGCCCACGGAGTACAGCGAAGTCGTCATCGGACGGCGCGTGTTCCGCTCCGGCGAGAGCGAGTACCTTCTGAACAGGACGCCCGTCCGGCTGCGGGACGTTCGTGACCTCTTCCTCGACACGGGGATCGGGACCCGGACCTACTCGCTGATCGAGCGGAGAATGGTCGACTCGGTCCTCTCCGACTCCACGGGCCACCGGCGCTTCATGTTCGAGGAGGCCGCCGGCATCATGAAGTACAAGGTCCGGCAGCGCTCGGCCCTCGCGAAGCTCGAGGCCACCGAGGTCGACATGCAGCGTCTGGCGGACATCATCTCCGAGGTCGAGAAGCAGGTCCGCTCCCTCCAGCGCCAGCTCGCGCAGGCGCGCAGGCACCGGCGCTACTCGGACGAGCTCCGCGAGCTCGAGATTCAGCTCGGCCGTCGTGAGTTCGCCGTGTGGCAGGCGGAGAGGTCCGACTGCGGCGCGCGCGTGTCCAAGGCCCGCGAGACGCTCGCGGGTCGTGGCGACTCCATCGAGAAGGCCGAGCGCGCGGCCACCTCAGTGCGACTGGAGCTCCGCGACAAGGACGAGGCGCTCACGAGCCTGGAGCAGGAGGCCAACGAGCTGGAGTCGCGCGTCCGGGCCCTCGCGGACGCGCTGCTCGTCGCGAGGGAACGCAGGAGCGCGGCGCAGGAGCGCATCGGCAGCCTGGACGCGGAGATCACGGACCTGCGTGCGGACCTCTCGTTCGCACTCGGCAGGGCCGCCGCGCTCGAGAACGACATGGCGGCGGCATCAGCCGCCATCGAGACGTCCGGCCGGGAGCTCACGTCGAAGGCCGAGCGGCTCGCGGGAGCGGAGCAGGAAGAGCGCAGGCTCAGAGACACCCTGGACGGGCAGAAGCTCTCGCGGCTCGAAGGACTGCAGAGCTCCGCGGGGACGAAAGGCGAGCTCGAGAGCTACCGCGCGCGCCTGGACGACCTCACGGCCGAGCACTCCGAGATCGACGCGGAACTGGCTGGGGCGCGGGCGCAGCTGGCGGCGAACGAAGGCGACATCCTCGTCGCGCTGGGCGCGGAGAAAGAGCGCATGGCAGCCGCGTCCGACGCGAGGGAGCGCGAGATGGCCGCCTCCTCAACGGCGGACGCCGCGCGCGACACGCTCCTCACGTCCAGAGTGAGGAGAACGGGGCTCGAGGGCGAGCTGGAGGCGGCGCGCCACAAGCTCGCATTCCTCTCAGAGATCCGTGACGGGTACGGCGGCTTCCAGGAGGGCGTGCGCTCGCTCCTGTCGGACAGGTCGCATGGGATCGAGGGCATCGTGGGCTCCGTGGCGGACCTCCTCGAGGTCGACCGCGGCCTGACCGCGGCGATCGAGGCCGCCCTCGCGGGCGCGGCGGAATACGTCGTGGCCCGGGACGTCGAGGCGGCCACCCGCGCGA
>Ga0316622_100003038_pt1 | contig 11839 bp, 4 predicted proteins | sample OWC_Aug_OW2_C1_D_FD_207646 | JGI IMG/M metagenome (GOLD analysis project Ga0316622, IMG submission 207646) | Wetland soil microbial communities from Old Woman Creek delta, Ohio, United States - OWC_Aug_OW2_C1_D5_C | ecosystem: Environmental > Terrestrial > Soil > Wetlands | place: USA: Ohio... | reverse complement strand
TCCCAATCGACTTCAACTCGCAGGCGCTACCCGACGCTATGCAAAGGGCCGGCTACGATCCCGGCCGGCGCACGCTCTTCATCTGGGAAGGCGTTACTAACTACCTGACCGACGACGCGGTGGATCGGACGCTGCGCTGGTGCGCCACCACCGCCGCCGGCAGCAAGATCGTCTTTACGTACGTGCACCGTCTGGTGCTCGACGCACCGCAGACCTTCGCGGGAACGGCGAGGTTGTTCGCGACCCTCGCCGCCGCGGGCGAGCGCTGGACGTTCGGTTTGGATCCCGCGGAACTCTCCGGCTTCCTCACCGAGCGCGGTCTCGTGCTCGAAGAGAACGTCGGCGCTCCCGAGTACCGAGCACGGTACTTCGGTCGCGCGGCGGCTCGCATGCGGGGCTACGAGTTTTATCGGATCGCCGTGGCGCGAGTTCCAGAACGGGCCGCGTGACGAGGTGCGCGTGCGCCGGTGGCCGACCCCGTGTCCGGAGCAACGCCGCGCGGGGGCCGACCGGTCAGCAGTTATCAGTCGCCTCGTGCTAAGAGACACGCGGCAAGGGCTGTCGCCCGGAGGTTGAACGAAATCGCCCATGTTCGTGCACCGCAGTAACCGCACCGATGTGCTCGTGGACCGGCTCGCCGAGGTGGTGAACACCCCGCTGTCGGATCCCACCGCCCCGGAGTGCATCGTCGTGCAGGGGCGCGGCATGGAGCGCTGGCTGTCCGCGGAACTCGCGCGGCGTTTCGGTGTGTGGGCGAACCCGGACTTTCCTTTTCCGCGCGCGCTGATCGAGCGGGTCATCCACGTGGTCATGGGGACGGAGGCGGCCGTCTCAGCGGCCTTCGCGCCCGACGCGCTGCTCTGGGCCGTCGCGGCGCTGATACCCACGCTGCGCCGGCATCCCGAGTTTGCACCGATCGACGGCTACCTGACCGCCGACCCGACAACGACACGGGCGGACGACGTGTGCGGGGGTCGCGTGCTGCAGCTTGCGCGGCGCATCGCGAGCACCTTCGACCAGTACGTGCTCTACCGGCCGGATCTCGTTGCCAGTTGGGAAGCCGGCGCCCCCGGCGGGTGGCAAGCGGAGTTGTGGCGCGCCCTGGTCGCGGAGCACGGAGCGGGACACATCGCGGCGCCGGCCAGGGAGGTTTGCGCCCGGCTCCGTCGCGGCAACGTCTCGTTTGACGGCTTCGCCAAGCGGGTGTCGCTCTTCGGACTCTCGACGCTGCCACCGCTGTACGTGGAGTTGCTGAGCGCGCTCGCGCAGCACGTCGAATTGCACCTCTTCCTGCTGAGCCCGTCACGGGAATACTGGGGCGAGATCCGTTCGCGGCGCGAGGCGCTGCGCGAAGTGCTGCGCCTCGGCGGCGCCCTGACACCAAGCGACGAACACCTCGGGCAGATCGAGGGCAATCCGCTGCTCGCCTCGCTCGGTCGCGTGGGACGCGACTTCCAACAGGTGCTCGAAAGCCGGGTGGACTATCAAGACGACGACAACGATCTCTACGAGGAGCCGGGCACGGACTCGGTGCTGGCGACGCTGCACTCGGACGTGCTGCACCTGGTCCAACGGCGCGCCGCCGCTCCGGGTGACGAGCCTGGCCCGGGATGGGCGGCACCACTGCCGTTGCGGCCGGACGATCGCTCGCTCACGGTGCACGCCTGCCACAGCCCCATGCGCGAGGTGGAGGTCCTGTACGACCAGTTGCTCGATCTCTTCCAGAACGACCCGACGCTCGGCCCGCACGAGGTGATCGTCATGTCGCCGGCGATCGACACCTACGCCCCGCTCGTCGAGGCGGTCTTCGGTGCCCCCGGGACGACCACGCGCATCCCGTTCACGATTGCGGACCGGCAGGTGCGGGCGACCGCAGACGTCGTCGATGCGTTCCTCACGCTGCTGCGCACGCTGCGCGGTCGGCTGGCGGCCCCGGACGTCGTCGACCTGCTCGAACGGCGGCCGATCGCGGTGCGCTTCGGCATGTCCGAGGAGGACCTGGAACTGATCCGTGGCTGGGTGCGGGAGTCGGGCATCCGCTGGGGAGCGGACGCCGCGCACCGGCAGGACGAGCAGCAGCCGGCGCTGGCCGAGAACACGTGGACGTTCGGTCTCGATCGCCTGCTGCTCGGCTACGCGATGCCGGGCGAGAATCGGCGCCTCTTCGGCGGCGTCCTGCCCTACGACGACGTCGAGGGCACCGCCGCCGAGGCGCTCGGCAAGCTGTGTCAGTTCTGCAGCGAGCTCTTCGCCTTTCGCGCCAGCCTGCAGGCGGCCCGGCCGGTGCCGCAGTGGCGCGACGACCTCGGACGGCTGTTGAGCCGTCTCACGGACAGCGGGGGCACGGCCTGGGAGCAGCCGACCGAGATCCTGTCCGCGCTCAACGAGCTAGCCCAGCATGCCGACACCGTCGCGTTCGCGACGCCCGTCACCCTCGACGCCCTGGTCCCGCTCCTGGAAGCCCGACTGGAGCGGGGGGCACCGGGGCGGGGATTTCTCATCGGCGGCGTGACGTTCTGCGCCCTGCTCCCGATGCGCAGCATTCCGTTCCGCGTCGTGTGCCTGCTCGGTTTGAGCGACGACCAGTTCCCGCGCAGGCGCCGCCCGCTCGGGTTCGATCTGATGGCCCGGTCTCCACGCCCCGGCGACCCGTCGGTGCGCGATGATGACCGCTATCTGTTTCTCGAAGCGCTGCTGTCAGCGCGCGAACGGCTCATCATCACGTACCAGGGGCACAGCATCCGCGACAACACGCCGCTGCCCCCCTCCGTCGTGGTGAGCGACCTGCTCGATGTGATCGACGCGTCGTTCGAGCCGCCGCAGCAAGGCACTTCGAAGCAGGCGTCGGACGCCCTGGTCGTGCGGCATCCGTTGCAGGCCTTCAGCCGGCGCTACTTCGACGGCAGCGACCCACGCCTGTTCAGCTACGCGGCTCGCGCCCGCGACGCGGCGGCGGCTCGCCTGGGGGCTGCAGACGCGCGCGGCGGCTTCGTCGAGACGCCGCTGCCGCCGGACGCGGAGCGCGAGCGGGTCGTCTCGATCGACCAGCTGACGCGCTTCTTCGACAACCCGGCGAAAGCGTTCCTAACCCAGCGGTTGCGGCTGCGGCTCGAGGTCGAGGAGGACACGCTCGCCGACCGGGAGCCGCTGGAACTGGCGGGACTGGACCGCTGGGAAGTCGGAACGGAGGTCATCACCCGGGCGCTGGCCGGCGAACCGCTGCCCGGCGTATTCGACGCGCTGCGTGCGGCCGGCAGCTTGCCGCCAGGCGTCCTGGGGGAGGCCGAGTACGCCGCGCTCGCTGCGCAGGCCGATGACATCCGGCGCGCGGTCGTCGGCGAGTTCGGCGGCGAGGCGCTTCGCCCGGTGGACGTGAGTCTCGAGGTCGCGGGCACACGGGTGGTGGGTGCGCTGCGCCAGGTCTGGCCGGCGGCGCAAGTGCAGTGGGCCTTTGCGAAGCTGACGGCGCGGCACAAGCTGCGGGCCTGGATCTGGCACCTGGTGCTCAACTGCGCCCACACCGCCCACTATCCGCTCATGTCCGTGCTGATTGGGCGCGGGAAGCCGGATCAAGTCGACACGGTCCGGTTGCGGCCACTGGCAGATGCAGCTGCGACGCTCGGCGCGCTGCTTCGCCTGTACTGGATCGGACAGACCGCACCGCTGCCGCTCTTCGGTGACACCTCCTACGCGTTCGTCGCGGCGGAACGCACGCGGAAGCTCGTGCCCAGCGCTGTCACGGTGCCGAGCGCCATCCGCAACCGGTTCGACGAAGACGAGGGCGCCGGCGGTGCGAACCCTTACGTCGCGCGTGTGTTCGACCGTGTCGACCCGCTGGACCTCCGGCACGCGGTCGTCGGCCTCGACGTCCGCGGCGCGGGAACCGAGCGGGTGCCGCTGCGCTTCGGCGACGTGGCACGCGCGGTCTTCGGCCCGCTGCTCGATCACCTCTCGGGCAACGAAGGCCCGGCCGTCGAGCCCGCCGGCCACCGTGCGGAGGGGACGGACTGATGGTAGCCGATCGCGCGACACCGCTCGACCCGCTGGCGATACCGCTCACAGGCGTGCACCTCGTCGAGGCGAGCGCCGGGACCGGCAAGACGCACACGATCACCACCCTCTACCTGCGGCTGCTGCTCGAGGGGCGCCGCACGGTCGAGGAGATCCTGGTGGTGACGTTCACCAACGCCGCCACTGCCGAGCTGCGCGCGAAGATCCGGGCCCGTCTGCGTGCCGCCCTCGCCGCGCTGGACGCGCCGGACGCACTGGTGGACGAGGACGTGCGGGACTGGATCGTCAGCCGCACCGCAGCGGGGTGTGGCGACGAAGACCGCCTGCGGCTTGTCACCGCGCTCGGGAATTTCGACCAGGCGGCGATCTTCACCATCCATGGCTTCTGCCAGCGGATGCTGCACGAGCACGCGTTCGAAAGCGGCGTCCTCTTCGATGTGGAATTGAGCGCGGACCAGAGCGGTCTGCTGGCCGGGCTGGCGCAGGACTTTTGGGTGCGCGCCCTGCATGCGGCACCGGTGGAATTCGTGCAGTACCTCCGGAGCGAGAAGCGCACCGTTCGCACCCTGGAGCAGCTGGCGACGCTAGTGGTCGCTCATCCCGACATGCCCGTGTTGCCCGCCGTGGCGCCGGCCGCCCAGGATGATCCGGCCGCCACCGTGCAGGCGTGGCTGCCCGTCTTCACCCGGGCGGCCGAGATCTGGCGGACCGACCGCGTGACGATTGTGGAACTGCTGTGCGCAGGGGAGCTCAACGGGAACGTGTACCGGTCTGCGTCCATCCGCGGCGCGTGGAGTGCGTCCCTCGACGCCGCGTTCGCGACGGGACAGCCGGGCATCGCCAAGTCGCTGGCGGACTTTGCCGACAAGCTGACCCCGGCGACGCTGGAGCAGCGGACGAAGAAGCGGTGCACGACCCCACGACACCCGTTCTTCGATGCCTGGGCAGACCTGTTGGCGGCGGACGAGCAGGCGACCGGCGCGTTCGACGCCAGGTGGTTGCAGCTGCAGCGGGAGTTCGTCGACTGGGCGCGTGCGGAAGCGCCACGGCGCAAGGAACGGGCGGGTGTGCAGTCGTTCGACGATCTCCTGCACCGTCTCGCCGCGGCGCTTGCCGGTCCCGGCGGCGAGGCCCTGGCGGCGCGCATTCGCGCGCGTTTCTCCGCCGCGCTGATCGACGAGTTTCAGGACACCGACCCGGTCCAGTACGCGATTTTCCACCGCGTCTACGGGGCGGCCGACACGTCGCTGGCCGAGGGCCGCGAGTCGCTTCTGATCCTGGTCGGGGACCCCAAACAGGCGATCTACGCGTTTCGCGGCGCCGATGTCTTCGCGTACATCCGGGCCAAGCGCCGCCTCCACGGCCGCGTGTTGACTCTCGACACGAACTGGCGCTCCACGCCGAGCTTGATCCGGGCCGTGAACACGCTGTTCGAGCGCCTGTTGCACCCGTTCGCCTGTGCCGACATCCCCTTCCGCGCCGGTACAGCCGCGCCGCGGGTCGACAGCCGCCTCGGTGTAATGACGGGCGAGGCGCCGCCCTTCGAGGTGTTGTTCGCGCGGCGCAGTGACACGAAGCTGATCAGCAAGCAGGACGCCGCACGAGAGCTGCCGCCGCGTGTGGCGTCGGAGATCGTGCAGCTGCTCACGTCCGGCACGGCGATCGGTGGACGGCCCGTCTGTCCGGCCGACGTGGCGGTGCTCTGTCGTACCAACCGGCAAGCCCAGCAGGTCCAGAACGCGTTGCGCGCACGCGGCGTGCACAGCGTGCTGCAGAGCGAGGCGAGCGTGTTCGAAACGCCGGAGGCCGGCGAGGTGTTGCTCGTGCTGCACGCCCTGGAAGATCCGCGCAATGCCACGGCCGTCCGCTCCGCTCTGGCCACGGCACTGCTGGGGCAGACGGCGCTCGACCTGGCTGCGATGCAGGACGACGAAGCGCGCTGGGACCGCTGGTTGAGCCGGTTCCGCACATGGCACGATCGCTGGGTCGGGGAGGGGAAGTTCGTCGTCTCCTTCCGCGAGATGATGGCGTCGGAGGGTGTCGACTCGCGCCTCCTGCGCTTCCCGGATGGCGAGCGGCGCCTGACCAACGTGCTCCACTTGATGGAACTGCTGCACACCGCCTGCAGCGTGGACCGGCTGGGACCGAGTGCGCTGGTCCGCTGGTTGGCCGAGATGCGCAGCGACGCGGCCGCCAGGGCCGAGCGGCTTGGGGATACGACGCAAATTCGCCTCGAGAGCGACGAGGCTGCGGTGAAGCTCGTGACGATTCACAAGAGCAAGGGGCTGCAGTACCCCATTGTCTACTGCCCCTTCCTCTGGGACGGGACGCTGCTCCGCGAAGCGGATCGCGTTCTGCTGCGCTTCCATGACCGGGCCCACGACGACCGGCTCACGTTGCACCTCGACACCGCGGGGCGGGAGGCCAGCGAGGCCCAGGCCGCGCTCGAAGCGCTGTCGGAGGCGCTACGCCTGCTGTACGTGGCCGTCACGCGCGCTCAGTACCGCTGCAGCATCGTGTGGGGTGCGTTCAACGAGGCCGAATCGTCGCCGCTCGGGTACGTCCTGCACCCACCTGCGGAGCCGGCAGCGGACGCAGACGCCGCGGCACGGGCAGCACGCGAGCACCTGAACGCGCTGATGCTCGCCGGCGACGCAGCGCTTGAGGCCGAATTGGCGGCCATCGCGCACGCTGGCGGCGGCACGATCCACGTGACCGATCTGTCACCGGCCAGTGACGCGCGATATCCCGCGGAGCCCTCGGCGCACGGCCAGTTACAGAGTCGCCCGCTGCTCGAGGATCGCCCGCCACGGCTCCGGCTGCAACAAACGAGCTTTACCAGCCTGACGGCGGGGCCCGAGGCCCGCACCGCGGAAGCGAGCGGCGAGGGCGTCGACCACGACACCGCCGTCGCCGGGCCCGCACTGCCCGCCGCTGCGGGTGTGGGCCCGACCGAACCCGAAACGCCGGTGCCCCTGGCGGACCTGCCGTCGGGGGCGCGCGTCGGCGAACTGATCCACCGCGTGCTGGAGCGCATCGACTTTCAGGAACACGAGGCGGAGGTGTGGCGGACGACCATCGCCGAGCAACTCCGCGTGGCGGGGGGCGACGCGCAGTGGACGGAACGACTGCGGCAGGCGTTGTGCGATGTCGTGGAGACCCCGTTGCCCGGTGTGGACCCGCCGTTGCACTTGCGGGACGTGTCGCGGACACGGCGGCTGACGGAGATGGCCTTCGTCTTCCCCGTGGCACATCCGATGCCGGCGGGCGCGCCGTTGGCGGGAGCGGTCACACCCCGGACGTTGGCCGCGGTGTTCGCCCGGCATGCGTCGGCATCGGGCGGGATGCTGAACGACTACCTTCCTCGTCTGCAACGCCTCGGGTTTGCGCCGTTCGCGGGGTTCCTCAAGGGGGTCATCGATCTGGTGTTCCAGCACGACGGCCGCTGGTATCTGGCCGATTACAAGTCGCACCTGCTCGGGCGCCTCCCCGGCCACTATGGGATCGACCGCATGCGACGAGAGATGGAAAGGGGGCACTATTATCTGCAGTACCACCTGTACGTCGTTGCGCTGCATCGCTACCTGCGGTGCCGCTTGGCGGAATACGCCTACGAGCGCCACTTCGGGGGCGTGTACTACCTGTTCCTGCGCGGGATGCGGCCGCAGCACCCGTTCGGCACCGGCGTGTTCGTCGATCGGCCCCCGGTGGCGCTCGTCGAGGACCTGTCGGCGGTGCTGGCCGGCACGCCGACGGAGGCACCGTGGTCGTCACGTTAGCCGCGCTGCGGGCCGCGCAGGTCGTGTCGTCGCTCGACGAGCACTTCGCACTCGCGATGGGCCGCATCGCCCGGGAGACCAGCCCGGAGGTTCTGCTTGCTGCCGCACTCGCCAGCCGTGCGGTCCGCAGCGGTGACGTGTGCCTCGACGTGCCGCGTCTGCTGGAGACGCCCGTGGCAGGGCTGGCGGATGGGGAGGCGTCGCTCGCGGGAGAATGGCCTGACGGGCGCACGTGGATGGAGGCCCTCGCCCGCAGTCGGCTCGTCGGCGGTCCCGACGGAGAGAGTCCGCTGGTGCTGGACGACGCCGGGCGACTCTATCTGCGTCGGTACTGGACGTATCAGGCACGGCTGGCGGAGGCGATTGCGGCACGTGCGGCCGTCGCGACGGTACCGCTCGACGCCGAGTGGTTGCGGCAGGTGCTCGCCCGGCTGTTCCCGTCGCCGTCCGAGGCGACGGTCGACTGGCAGCGGCTGGCCGCCGTGCTCGCCGTACTGCGGCCGTTCTGTGTCATCTCGGGCGGCCCGGGCACCGGCAAGACCTACACGGTGGTCAAGATTCTCGCCCTGCTCATCGAAGCGGCGCGGCACGGCGGAAGGCCCGCCCCGCGGATCACGCTCGTCGCGCCCACGGGCAAGGCGGCGGCGCGGCTGGCGGAAACCATTCGCAGAACCAAGGTGACATTGCCGTTCGAGGAGGCGGTGAAACAGGCCATCCCCGAGGCCGCGGCGACGATTCATCGCTGCCTGGGCTGGCGTGGCGGCAGTGGGACACGCTTCTACCATAACGCAGCCAATCCCCTGCTGACGGACATCGTGCTCGTCGACGAGGCCTCCATGGTGGATCTGGCGCTGATGGCGCACCTGTTCGAGGCCATCCCGTCGCACGCACGCGTGATCCTGCTCGGTGACAGGGACCAGCTGGCGTCCGTGGAGGCCGGCGCCGTCCTTGGCGACATCTGCAACACCGGCGAGGGCCACCGCTATTCGGCGGCCCTGGCAGCGGCCGTCGCGGAGGTGGGGGGCGAACCCGCGCCGCTGGGTGCACCCGCGCCGGCCCCCGCGGGCATGGGAGACTGCATCGTCGAATTGCAGCACAGCTACCGCTATGGCCCGGCCAGTGGCATCGGCCGGTTCGCCGCGGCCGTCAAGGCCGGCGACGCGGACCGTGCGCTGGAGATCCTGGCGCAGCGCGATCTCGAGGACCTGGGGCACCAGGACCTGTCGGCGGACGGGAGGCCCGGACCCCGACTCTCGGCGGAGGCCGTGTCCGGCTTCCGGCCCTACCTGAGTGAGCCCGACCCACTGGCGCGCCTGCGCGCGTTCGCGCGCTTTCGGGTCCTATGCGCGCACCGACGGGGCGCCGGGGGCGCCGAGGAGGTGAACGCGCTCGTCGAGGCGGCGCTCCGGGCGGCCGGACTGCTCGAGGCGGAGGACCATCTGCACGGTGACTACGTCGGTCGGCCGCTGATGGTCACGACGAACGACTACCACGTCAACCTGTTCAACGGCGACGTCGGGATCGTGGGTGCCGATTCGCAGCGGCCCGCTGGGCGAGTGGTGTTCTTCGAAGGCGAGGGCGGCGAGTTGCGCCGTCTGGCACCGTCGCGGCTGCCGCCGCACGAGACGGCGTTGGCGATGAGCGTGCACAAGAGCCAGGGGTCCGAGTTCGACGAAGTGGCCGTGCTGCTGCCGCAACGGCCGTCGCCGGTCGTGACCCGCGAACTGCTATACACTGCGGTCACGCGGGCGCGCCGGAAGGTGACGATCCACGGCCCGCTGGAGGTCGTGCGGCACGCCATCACGTGCCCGACCCGGCGCGCGTCGGGTCTGCGCGACCTGTTGTGGGGACCTCGTCGTTCCTGACTCGGGCGGGCGGGTTCCGGCAGCGCCGTCGGCGTCCCGCCGGTCGGGACTCTGCCCAGGAACCTCAAGACATGCCCGTCGAAGCATGGGACGGGCTCTTTCGGGAGCCTGTTAGTTCGCTGCGACCACGACGGGGGCCACGCGCGGGGTGCTGTTCCGGAGCTTGCGCGCCGTGGAACTGGCGGCCGCGCGGGTCGAGTAGCTCCCCACCATCACGCGATACAAGGTCCGCGGCCCGGCACGGAGCGCCTCTAGGCGCACCGGATACCCCTTCCGCGCCACCGAGCTCTGGAGCTGGCGAGCGGTGGACAGGCCTTGGACGGCCGCCAGCTGCACGGTGAAGCGCTGGCTGCGCGCCACCCGCGCCTCGTCGTCGTCGTCGCCGACGGCGGCCGGTGGCCGCTCGTCCTCGCGCGCCTCGAGCAGCAGCGGCGCCTCGTCGGGCCGGTTGGTACCATACATGCCGAACTCGATCAGCCGCTTGAGATCGCTCCACAGATGCGTGGAGCCCAGGACCGCCACGATCAGCTCGCGGTCGCCGGCGGATGCGGCGCCGACGAAGCACTTCTTCGCAGCACGGGTCCAACCGGTCTTCCCAATCACGTGAATGTCGTAGTCGCCGAGGAGGCGGTTGTGCGTGCGCAGCAGGATGACCCTCGACGAACCGGCCGCCGGCACCACCGGCATGACGCGCGTGCCGATGATGCTCTCGAAGCGCGGATCGCGTTTGGCCTGCGCAAAGATCGTCGCGAGGTCGCGGGCCGTCGAGTAGTGGGCGTCGGCCGGCAAGCCGTTCGGGTTAACGAAGTGGGTGTTATGCGCCCCGAGCGCGTACGCCTGCGCATTCATGCGCTCGGCGAACGCCGGCACCGACCCCGCCAGGCCCTCCGCGATCACCAGGCTCGCGTCGTTCGCGGAGTTGAGCAGGATGGCGTACAGGAGGTCCTCCAGCCGCATCTGCCAGCCGGGACGCAGGGCAATCTTCGACGGCGGCGCCTGCGCCGCCTGCTCGCTCACCACGAGCGTGTCGTCGAGCCGCCCGCTCTCCAAGGCGAGCAAGGCCGTCATCACCTTCGTCGTGCTGGCCGGCGGGAGGGGTTCGTCGGGGTTGCGCTCCCAGAGCACCACGCCGGTGCGATTGTCGATGAGAATGGCGGATCTGGCCGTGAAAGCGGTCGCCGCGGCCGGCGCCGATGCGACGGCCTGCGCCGTGGGCGGCATCTGCGGCCGGCGTCCCCGCGGCCGCGCCTGGGCTCTCACGCCCCCGGCGGCCCGCCGACCCCTGGCCGACCGGCTGATCGTCCGTCGGGGTGCGTGGCGCGAGGTCGCGCGGAGGGTAGCCGCGCTCTGTTTCGACGTGCCGGAGGGCGTCGCGACCGTATGTCGGCTGCGGCTCGTCGGTGCGGCCGGCGTCTGCTGACGCCGTGCCTGCGCCGGCTGCGCGGCACAGACTACGAGCCCGGTTGTGATCAGAAGCGAAACAATGCTTGCGCGCCGCATCGACCTACCCGCCTGCCACCCCGCCGCGGCCCTGTAGTGTGCGGCACTCGGCGAGACTTGTCAAACTTCATTTTCGGCGGCCTGCCGCGGGCCAGCTACGCACCCGCCTCCTTGAGCGCTTCCGGTGCGTGCGCTCCCTGCACCAGCATGCCGCGGAAGAAGAACACGCTGGTGATCATAGGCATCATGTAATACGAGACGCGGAAGATGAGCACCGCGACCACGGCGGTTTCGAACGGCACGGAGAGGCCGGTGAAGACCGCCGCCATCGAGCCTTCCATGATGCCGAGGCCTCCCGGGACGAGCGACACCATTGACAGCACGATGCCGACGGCAAAGCCGACGATGACGAAACTGAAGGGGATGGGATGGCGGACCGCCACGAACGCTCCCCAGAGGATCAGCAGGGTGACCAGCCAGTCGACAACGATCCAGAGCACTGGCCCCACCATGTGCCGCTTGCGGGCCAGCATGAACTCGAGCCCCCGGTTGAGGTTCCGTTGGAAGCGCCAGATGTGGACCCGCCGCGGGCTGTGACGGGGGACAAACCTCTCGAGGAACCAGTGGGCCAGCTCCGCCCCGAGGAAGAGCGTGCGACGACGCAGTGCGCGATGGAAGAGCAGCAAGACGAACAGAAGAGCGGTGAGGACGAACACGGCGAGGAGGACCACGGTTGCGACCAGG
>Ga0316622_100003037_pt1 | contig 11839 bp, 12 predicted proteins | sample OWC_Aug_OW2_C1_D_FD_207646 | JGI IMG/M metagenome (GOLD analysis project Ga0316622, IMG submission 207646) | Wetland soil microbial communities from Old Woman Creek delta, Ohio, United States - OWC_Aug_OW2_C1_D5_C | ecosystem: Environmental > Terrestrial > Soil > Wetlands | place: USA: Ohio... | reverse complement strand
GCGACCATCGTCCACGGGGTGCTGTACACGCCGGAAGCATCAACCGGGAAGCCTCAAGCCGCAAGGTGGCTGCTCGACATCAACGGCAGGAAAGCCCTCGACCTGCATCCCGGCGCGAACGATGTCAGCCGGCTCAGCCCCGGCGTGTACTTTGTGCGGGAAACGCAAGCCCAAGCTCAAGCACAAGCTGTCCAGAAGGTGGTCCTGACGCGCTAATAGGCGCGCTCTCAACAGCATCAGTCGAAGCTCAATTCGGAGCTCGCCGGAAAGCCCCGCCGAATGCTCAGTGGAAAGCTCCCCAAAGCGCTCCTTCGAACGCTCAGACGAGGGCTTCGGTTAAGTCTCTGTGCATGGCTCTCTGCATCGCTCAAGCCAAAGCTCAGTCCATCGCTTCGCGCATCGCTGCCGTCAACATCTCGCCTCAAGCAACGCCTGTCGCAGCGGCTGATGCGTCGCGGAACGTCGCGGCAGGCGAAACTCACATTGGCATTCGGTAACTCACCAGACAATTCACTCTGCAGGTCAGATGCAAATTCAGTCGTCGAGTCAGTTCGTAGCTCATTCGGCAACTCACTTAACGACTCACCCGACAAGTCAGTCGCAGACTGACTTGGCAGGTCAGCTCACTAGTCATTCACCATGTAGGTAGATGAGTCAGTCTATAGCTCAGTCGGCAATTCACGCGGACATTCATTTGCAGAGTCACTCGCCTGCTCATATGCCGATTCACTCAGAAACTAACTTGTGGAGTCACTCCAGGAGTCACTTAGGGAGTGAATTGCCCGGTGCAATGCTGAGTTCAGTAGTATACACTCTATAGCTAGCATTATCAATGCTTTAAGTAGATCGAACGCTGCATTTGACTGTGAAGCATCAGAGCGGCAGAGTATGGTTGTAGAACAGACAGAACGAATGGAGGCCAAACATGACTGACCCGACAAAGAGGGCAGAACGATGGAAGGCAAAGTACAGCCTCGAGCGGGTGAATGAGACCTTGAATGACCTGCGCGAAGACATGGCCAAGCGCTACGAGGCAGCGATGACCCAGGTCTGCGCGATGGAGACCAAAGTCAAAGAAGTCATCAACGCCTATGGGGTCTCGACCTCGCAGTACGTGCCCTATCTCAACTTCGGCCGGCAGCTCTACAAGCTCAGCCGTCAGCAGGGCATCTCGGGCGAGAGCTTTGCGATGGCGGCCCAGGTGCTCTTGGACAAGTGGGCAGCCCGCGGCTGCGACCCAAAGGTTTTGGCCAAGATTCGCAAGGACGTCTTCGACATCTCCGCGCCGAAGTCATAGCTTCGACGCCCCCCAAACAGATCCCCACTACGGCTGCATGGAGCGCGCGGCCGGCCGCGGTGGGCGCCGTGGTCCGGCTAGAAAAGGTCGACGCTGGTCGCCGGGTGTTTGTTCCTGGTCCGGGCCTGCTTCTGGCGCCGTTCCTTGTCAGTGGTCTTCTGCTCGTCCGTACGTGGGGCGTGTGGCCAGAGGGCCGGCGCATTGACGTGGCTCCGACAGTCGGGTTGCGACTGGCAAAGAGCCACGTGTTCGGGCACGGGGACCAAACGTTGAATCTGACTTCGGCCGGGACCGGTCGGGCCGGGCGCGCAGGCGCCTTGCCATGCGGGCGGGACTGGGGGTTTCATTGGCAGCTCGGGCTCGTGCGTTCGTGTGTTCCAGGCCAATGCATCGGGCCGCTCGAAGTCCGGGCTTGGTCTGAGCCGGTCTATGTCGGCTGCGACCAATGCCGGGAGCGCCAGTATCAGGACGATCATGGCTAGCTTTGTCATCTCTGCTCTCCTTTGAGTACGTCATATATGACGTGCCGGTCTGGGCCGATGTTGCAGGTAGTCCGTAGCGACAGACCTGAGCACTACTGCCTGAGAATCCCAACAACAAGGCGGCAGGGGCGCGTGGCACGGGAGAGTAGACGGTAGACAGAAGGCAGTAGGCAGCAAGAGGCAGGAGGCAGGAGACAGCGGGCGGGAGACAGCAGGCAGTAGACAGAGGAAGGCAGGCTAGGCGCGACTAACGATGGACGCGATCAGCCCGTGCAGCATGCGACCAACTTCGTCGACACTCGCCGCGGCGGGCTTGACGTTAGCCGCGTACCCGAGGTCTCGGCTCAGGATGATGTAGTAGCGCAGTTCCTCCAAGGAGCCCTGTGAGATGTTGTAGAACTTCACCTTGTCTGGACGACTCCGCTTCTTGAAGCCCTCGGCAATATTGGCCGGCACCGACACGGCCGCTCGTCGCATCTGTGACACGAGCCCAAACCGCTCTTCGTCAGGAAAGCACGACGTCATGCGATACACCGTGAGCGTGAGTTCGTGCGCCCTCTGCCAGACCACGAGATCCTCAAACCTCTCCAACTTCCGCCCACTGGGCCCCTCTGCCGCCCGCCCCCCTTCGCACTTCTTCATGTACCTCCTCCATGTCTACTGCCTACTGTCTACTGCCTACTGCCTACAGTCTACTTGACAAGCATCAACCCCAGGCCATGCGGGTCGTAGGAAATGGGCTGCCAGTCGGCGTTGGCCTTGCGGCCTGGCTGCTTGCGCCGGAAGTTCAGACCCCAGGCCTGGCCCGGCTTCGCGGTAGCGCCGAACTGCGCGAGCGGCACCTTGGCTTCGACCGACCAGTAGTTCTTGCCCTTCGCAGCCTTGACGTCAGCGTCGGCGCTCCACGCCATGTCCGCGTCCATCTTGCCCTCCGGGCTGACCGTTATCTTCTGGTCGAGCACGACCGCGTTCGGGTTGAAGTAGACCTGGTAGATTTCGCCCTTTGACGTGTCGGGCAGAAGGAACCAGCCGACGCAGTCGTCGAGGTGCACGCTCTTGTCGCGCTCGGTGGCCTTGACCTGAACGCTTTCCGGGCTTGGGTCGAAGCAGACAGCGGCGAGGTACAGATTCGCGGAGTCGGCCGCGAAGTAGAACCGCGTAGAGTCTGTCTTCATCGCCTCGCTGTCGTTGGTGAAGAGGTCCATGACCGGCTTCTGCCACAGCTTCTCGTTGACCTTGCCGTCAATCACCGGCGGATTCTTGACGTAGCTGCACCGGGCGGTACGGGCCACGTCGAGCGTAGCAGAGACCGGGCACGTCTTCCCCTTGGCGTAGGGGAACTTGAGGGTCAGCTTGGGCGCAGGGAATGGTCGGCCCGCGCCGGCCACCGCGAACCGGTACTCGGCCTCGGCCCCGGGAGCCACACTCACCGCGAGCGTCCTGGGAGAGACACTCCAACCGATCGGCACGTCCCAGCGTAGCGTATCCTCGAGCGGAGTCTCAAGCGGCTGGTTCTTGACGACGAGCGTCACTGTACCCGATGCCGCAAGGTCTTCGCCCACCAGGACGGGCTCGCGGAACCTGAGCCCGACCAGCGCGTTCCGGTCAACAGACTGCACATCGTCCCAGGTCACATCCGCCCACGCCCGCTTCTCCCCTCCGAGCAGCACCGGCTCGATGGTGATCCCCTTCTTGTCGTCCACTGTAACGAGCGTCCAGTGATACAAGATGTCGGTCGGGCCCGGCTCGGTCTCTCCGCCGGCGCTGCCTACGGCGGTGTACCTGATGCCGTCATACGTCGCGCTGTAGTAGTAGTGGTTGTGGCCGTTGAACACCCCGTCCACGCCATAGGCCTTGAACAGGCTGTGGAGCGTATCCGGTTTGCCCTCGGCAACGGTGGCGGTCCAGAACGGCTTGTGGAAGAAGACGAACGTGAACCTCGCTTTGCGGGTGCCGGCGAGGTCTCGCACCAGCCAGTCGAGCTGTTCCGAGGGCAGCGTGTCGGTCGCCTCCCATCGGCTCACGTCCAGCACGATGAAGTGCATGCCCTTGTAGTCGAACGAGTAGTACGGCTTGCCTGCGTTCCGCTCGTACGTGCCGAGCGCGTTGTCGTAGGTGATGTCGTGGTTGCCCGGGGCGAGGTGGAACGGCACCGTGAGCTGCGCAAAGATGGCCTTGATCTCCTCCCACTCCTCGGCCAGCTTCATCGTGTCGGCCTGCTCGTAGCCTTCGATGTGGTCGCCGACGGTGATCACGAACTCGGGCTTCGCCTTCGCCACCTCGGCCACTATCTTCTCGTAGACGCTGTCCTGGTGGCCGCCGGTCCGGTCCCCGATGATCGCGAACCTGACCGGCGCCGCCGCGGCCGCTCCCGCAAACACCAACACCGCCAAGAGCACCACTCTCTTCACGTGCATCTCCTTCTGCTAACTCCTAACGCCCTAACTGCTAACCCTCAGAAACGCCGCTGCCAGCACACCCGCAAAGGCGAGCGCGGGCAGCATGTTCAGCACCTTGAGCTGCTTGATCTCCAGAATGGTAATGCCCAATCCGACAAGAATCAAGCCGCCCGCGGCCGAAATCTCGTTGACTACCACGTCCGACATCACCGCCTGCAGCGAGCCGGCAAGCAGGGTCAGCCCGCCCTGGTAGACGAGCAGCGGGATGACCGAGAAGAGCACGCCGACCCCGAGCGATGCGGCGAGCGCGAGGGATGCGAACCCGTCGAGCACCGACTTGGCCACCAGCAGGTTCGGCCTGCCGCCAAGGCCCTCCTCGACCGCTCCGAGCACGGTCATCGAGCCCATGCAAAAGAGCAGGAAGGCCGTCACCAGCCCCTCGGAGAACCGGCTGTGCTCGGGAGTCGGGAGTGGGGAGTCGGGATTCGACTCCCGGCCCTTCATTCCCCGCTCCCTCTTCTTCTCCAGCCTTCTCCTCAGCCACTCGCCGAAGCGGTTGAGCAGCCGGTCGATATCGAGCAGCTCGCCGGTGATTGCACCGAGCACGATTGAGAAAACGAGCACCAGCAGGCTCCGCGTCTTCGCGGCCATCGTGAACCCGATGAAGAGCGTGAACAGGCCGATACCCTGGAACGCGACCGTAGTGAAACGCCTGGGCAGACGGGCGCGGAAGAACAAGCCGACGAGGCTGCCCGCAATCACCGCCCCGACGTTAATCAGCGTGCCTAGAAACCGCATAGCAGCGTCAGGGCAACCACGGATGCACACCGATTAACACGGATACAGAATGTGTCTCCGGGCTGTGCTGGGGGATTAGCGGCCTTCGATGTAGCCACAAATCTGTGTTCATCCGCGTTCATCTGTGGTTTACTGTCTTGGCTCCGTGCCTTCGTGGCTTCCACGTCGTCCTACTGGAACCGGTTCCAGCCCGCGTGCCTCGGTTCAGGCCTGCCGCCGAGCTCAATGAAGGCGGTTTCGACGTTGAGCCGATGCGCCTCTTCGTTCTGGTCGCGGTTCGCATACGCCACATCGATGCAGAGCGAGAGAGTCTCGGCCGCGTTGCGACCCGCCGCGACTGCGGCTTCAACCCGGCGCTGCAATTCAGCCAGGTAGGCACGGTCCGCGTCGAACCGAGCCCTGACTTCGGCTTGGCCCTTGGCCGGTCCGCCGTGGCCCGGCACGAGTGTCGTGACTTCAAGTTGCGCGAGTCGGTCGAGAGTCCGCCGGTACGCCTGCAGGCTGTGCATCACGAATGGAATCTCGATGTCGCTCAGCATATCCGCGGCCCACAGCGTCGCCTCGGCGCGGTCGTAGACGACCAGTTGCTCAGGAGCGTGGCCTGCCGCGTGCAGCAGCTCTATCGGCTTGTCGCCCCCCAGCGTGAGCTCCAGCCGGTCGGCGAACGTCTGGTCCGGCTCGGGCATCAGGAACGGCATGTCGCGCCGGACATTGGACTGCCGTTCCCATTCGGTCACCTGGTGCTCGATGCGGGTACCGGACTCGGCTAGAACCGCGAGGCTCTCTTGCTGCTGGATTACCGGCACGCCCGGGAAGTACTCCGGCCCCAAAACGTGGTCCCAGTGGCTGTGAGTCACCACCAGGTGCTTCGGACTCGCACCCCGCTCGTATATGTGGGCGCGCAGCAGGTCCACTTCGTCCGCAAACAGGCCCGCGTCGATCAGAAGCGCGTCGCCGCCATCAATCAGCGCGCCGGCATTGTACGCCATTGAACGGCAGCGCAGAACGGCCAAACCGGGCGTCAGCTGGTGCAGGTTCGTGTTCATGCTCAGAGGCTGCGCCCGACCTCACCATGTCGGAAACAGCTGACCAGATGGTCGTTGACCATTCCCGCAGCCTGCATGAATGCGTAGCAGATGGTTGAACCGACAAAGTGGAACCCGCGCGCCTTGAGGTCCTTGCTCATCGCGTCCGACTCCGCGCTGCGTGCGGGAAGCTGCTTGAGCGTACGCCAGCGATTCACCTTCGGCTCGCCGCCGGTGAACTGCCAGATGTAGCGGTCGAAGCTGCCCAACTCGCGCTGCACCGCGAGGAACGCCCGCGCGTTGGCAATCGTGGCCTCGATCTTCAGTCGGTTGCGGATGATGCCGGCGTCGGCGAGTAAAACCTTCACCCTCCTGCCGTCGTACTTGGCCACCTTGCGCGGGTCAAAGTTGCTGAATGCCATCCTGAAGCCATCGCGCTTCTTGAGGACAATCGCCCAGCTCAAACCTGCCTGAAACGCATCCAGCACGAGGAACTCGAACAACCTCCTGTCGTCGTGCAACGGAACGCCCCATTCAGCATCGTGGTAGCGAATCATCTGCTCGTTGCCCTCCGGCCACGGGCAGCGTCGAACCGGTCGGGCGGCGCGGGTCCGGGACATCACGCAGGCAAGTTACTCCAAACCCGGCCTTGGGTCAAGCCGCGCCGGCTTGACTATGGCGGACTGACCGCCTACAATAGCCCAACCGTTGGACAACACCACCAAGACCCCTCACGGAGACAAATGAAGCCGGACGCAAACTGCAGTCATTCGATATCGGTCGAAGACGTTGACCCGCTCGCCCTGCTTGGCCCAGCCGACGTCAACCTCACAACCCTCGCCAAACACTACAAAACAGCGATTGTCGTGCGCGACGGCCGTATCATGCTTTCCGGCCCGAAGGCCGAAGAATCGGAACTGATGGGGTTGCTCGACCGTTTGCTGGCCCGTGTCCGCCAGGGCGAACCCTTGAGCCCGGAGCTAATCAACGCCGAAGTGGACCGTCTCCGCCGTCACAGCCAGCTAGGCGAGGGCGAGGGCGAGCCGGAACCCCTGGCCATCCGCACCCCGCGCAAGGCCATCTTTGCCAAGACCCGCAATCAGCGCATCTACCTGCAGGCGATGCAGCGCAACGACATCATCCTCGCCGTCGGCCCGGCCGGCACCGGCAAAACCTATCTCGCGGTCGCGGCCGCGCTCGAATCGCTGGTCTCCGGCCACTCGAGCCGTATCGTCCTGACCCGGCCCGCGGTCGAGGCCGGCGAGTCGCTCGGCTACCTGCCCGGGACGTTCAAGGAAAAAGTGGATCCCTACCTGCGCCCGCTTTACGACGCCCTGTTCGACATGATGCCGATGGAACGGGTCCAGCGCCTGATTGAACAGGAAGTCATCGAGGTAGCGCCGCTCGCGTTCATGCGCGGACGAACTCTCTCGGACGCCTACATCATCCTCGACGAGGCCCAAAACACGACCTCGACCCAGATGAGGATGTTCCTGACCAGGCTCGGCTGGAACTCGAAGGCAATCGTCACCGGCGACATCACCCAGATTGACCTTGCCGCGGCCCATACGTCCGGCCTGATTGAGGCGGTCGAGAGGCTCGACGGCGTGACCGGAATCAGTATCGTCCACCTTACCGACGCCGACGTGGTTCGGCCGCCGCTCGTTTCGCGCATCATCCGGGCGTACGAGAACCGGCAGACCCCTGGCACCGATGCGTCCTGATATCTACGGCACGCAGGATAAACGCCTGCGTGCCGACGTCCAACGCCTCTGCCGGCTTCTCACGAAGGACTTCAAGCCGGACGCTGCCGCCGTCAATGTCGTGTTCGTGACCGACCGACGGATACACGAACTGAATCGCCGGTTCCTGAAGCGCGACCGCCCGACCAACGTCATCTCGTTCAACTGCGACGAGCCGCATCTTCCGGGTGAGCCCCGTCTTCTCGGCGAAGTCTACGTCTCCCGCGACCGGGCCCGCGCCCAAGCGCGCGAATCAGGAGTCTCATACGCCTCCGAACTCCGCCGCCTCGTCCTCCACGGCCTGCTCCATCTCCTCGGCCTGACGCACCGACAGATGGAACCGCTGTACCGGCGCTACTTGGAGGCGCTGTGAACTCCCCGAGCACCGCCGCACCGTGCGACCCGCCGCCCGACCGACCTCCACCGCGCTCATCCTCTGTCATTACGAATTCTGACCTCTGCCTTCTGCCTTCTGCCTTCTCCTAGCGAATGCTCTGGTACCTGTTGGCCATCACGGTCCTGCTAGCCTTCTCGGCGCTGTTCTCGGGCTCCGAGACCGCGCTCTTCTCGCTGACCCACGGCCAGCGCGAGGGTCTCAAGCACCTCCGGCCCAAGGCGAGCCGCCGGATTGAACAGCTCCTCTCCGACCCGGACCGTCTGCTCGGCACGCTCCTGCTCGGCAACCTGGTGGTCAACACGGCGGTCTCTGGTCTGGCGACGCTCGTTCTCATTGCCCTCGGCCGGCTTACCGGCGCCGGCGACGCACTGGTTATCGGCCTGGGCGGAGTCGCGGTTACCATCCTCCTGCTGGTGTTTGGCGAGGTAACCCCGAAGATCGTAGCGTCACGCAGCCCTGCCCGCATCGCGGCTGTCTCCGCCCCGCTCCTGGTGCCGCTGCAGTGGCTGTTGCGCCCGGTCGCCGCAGTGCTGACCGCCCTCGCTTCACGCCTCGCCCCATCCAGGAGCGAGTCGGACAAACTGACAGACGAAGAAATGCACACGATGGTCGAACTGGGCAGGCGCCGGGACGTATTGCAGGGCAGCGAGGACGAGATTCTTCGGAACCTCATCGGACTAGACGAGCGCGCCGTATCCGAGGTGATGACGCCGCGCATCGACATCGTGGCGGTGCCGGAGCACGCGACCGTCGCCGAGGCGCTGGCCGTCGCCCGCCGCAGCGGTTTTTCGCGCCTGCCCGTCTACCGCGACACCATCGACCGGGTGACCGGCACGCTCCACGTTAAAGAACTGCTCACCGCGCCGGACGAGACAGCGTCAGTGACAACTATCTGGCGCCCGGCCCACTTTGCACCCGAGGTCAAACCGCTGCCCGAACTTCTCGACGAGACCCGCCGGAAGGGGTCGCACATCGCAATAGTGGTCGACGAGTTCGGCCAGACCGCAGGCATGGTGACGCTTGAAGACCTGCTGGAAGCCGTGTTCGGCGAAATCGTAGACGAGTTCGACATAGCCGAGGAACTCCCATACTCCAAGATGGAGAACGACTGCTACCTGGTCGACGGTGAGATAGACGTCGCGACCTTGAACCGATTGCTCAAGAACGCCCTCCGCGGCGTGAAGCACGAACGGCTATCGTCCTTCATCCACGAGAAACTCGGGCGCCTGCCCAGGGCGGGCGACACGCTGCGCCACGGTCGCCTGGAGATCACCGTTCGCGAGACCGACGGCACCAAACTCGAGAAGGTCATCGTCTGCCGGAAGGGGAAGTAGCAGTTGGAACTGATCGGTATCATACTGCTGCTTCTCGCCAGCGCGTTCTTCTCCTCGACGGAGACGGCCCTGTACCGCGCGAACTGGATTCGCCTGACCAACTGGGCCGAGCGTGGCATCGCCGGCGCCCGCACCGCCCTGGCGGTCATCGGCCACCAGGACCGCACCGTCATCACCATCCTCATCGGCAACAACCTGGTCAACAACTTCATCAGCATTCTCATCTCGCGTTTCTTCGTGCTGGCCCTCGGCCCGGCGATGACGCCGGTCGCGGTAGCCATCGCGGTCGTCGTAACGTTCATCTTTGGAGAGTACCTGCCAAAGTCACTGGGCCGGGCATTCCCGAATCCCTGGTTGTGCCGGGCCGCGCTGCCCATCGAGATCCTGAGATACGCGTTCTACCCCTTCGTGATGCTGTTCTGGTACACCGGCCGGGTCTTCGCGCCACGCCGACAGCACCAGCGCCTGGACCTGACGCGGGAGGACTACATCGCTGCCTTCACGCACCGCGGCGAGGTGACCCAGCGCAACGCGCGGCTGGCGACGCGGCTGTTCAACTTCACGCAGATGAAGGTCGGGGAAATCCAGATTCCGATCGGTACGGTCCGCTCCGTGCCGACGGACTCCGGCATCAACGAAGTGATAGCCCTCACCCGGCAGCACGGCTACTCGCGACTGCCGGTCTACTCCGGAACGCCGGACAACATCACCGGCGTGCTGGTTGTGAGGGACCTGGTCTCGGCGCCTACCCGCCGCACCCGCCGCATCAGCCGGGTGAGTCGCGACGCGCGGGCGCTGGACGTACTCCGGCAGATGCAGCGCCGCGGCGAACACCTCGCCGCGGTCGTCGACGAAGCCGACAAGATCACCGGCATCGTATCGCTGGAAGACCTGCTCGAAGAGCTGGTCGGCGAAATACGTTCCGAGGGATGAGGGCCAGGGAAACGGAATTCCCAAGTCCCAATGACCAACGAATCCTCAAAGCCGAAGCATTGCTCGACACCTCGTCTCCTCCATTGGTCATTAGTTAGGAATTGGGAATTGGATATTAGTTATTGCGATTCGGAGCTCCGTGCGCAGAATCGTCCGGTCTGAAGCCATCTGCCTGCGGGTGCAGGACTACCACGAGTCCTCCAAGCTCGTGACGTTCTTCACGCTCGAACGCGGCAAGGTGAACTGCCTCGCCAAAGGCGCGCGCCGGCTCCGGAGCAAGTTCGGTGCGGCACTCGACATCTTCGCACAATCGCGCATCATCTACTACCTTCGCGAGACGCGCGACCTGTACACGCTCTCTGACGCCGAACTCGTCCACTCCTTCTCCGGCCTCGCGCTCCAGCCGGAGAAGTTCCTCGCCGCCGAACAGATGGCCGAGTTTGCCCTGCGTGTCATCCAGCCTCACGACCCCAGCCCCCAGCTCTACCGACTCCTGCTCAACTACCTCTCCACCCTGGAGAGTCTGCAGGACCTCGAAGCAAAGGAATCAAGGAATCAAGGAGTCAAGGAGTCCAGTGCCCGACCCGGCACTCGAATCCTCGAATCCTCGACCCCTCGACCCCTCCCCGAAGCCCTCGTCTGCTCCTTCCTCCTCAAAGCCGCGAGCTTCCTCGGGTTCCGGCCCGAACTCCGACGGTGCCTCACCTGCCGCCGCCCAATCGAAGACCAGCGCCCGGCGTACTTCGACGCCGGCCGCGGCGGCATCGTCTGCCCGCGCTGCGCCGGCGAGCAACGGGACATGACCGGCGCGGGACATGACCGAAATCCGCCGGGGATTTCGGATCGTGTCCCAAGCCTCCAGGAGCGCTCTGAGGGACTGTTCCCCGTTTTCCCGAGCTTGATGCGTCTCACCCCCGCCGACCTCGACACCCTCTCGTTTCTCCTCTACACCCCTGCCTCCGAGATCGCCCAGGTCTTCTCGGCCGGCCCGCAGCCTGCAAACGTGATCAACCGCCAGGATCCCAAGCCTGATAATCTGCAATCTCCGCCTCCTCCCTCCTCCGCCACCCTGCAATCTGCAGTCTGCAATCTGAAATCCCCTCTGGACCTTGTCCTCGGTTTCCTCGGCCACCACTTCGACCCGCTCGTGCTCAACTCCTTCCGCTGGCACGCGCGCCTCGAACGCAACGTCTGACCGGCCCGCGACCTACTGTCCGCAACCGCCTGCGGAGTCGAGTGCGGCCTGACTCCGGCCGCGACGTGTGCGGGAGCCTTCCTCGTTGCTCCTCAAAGAGCTCGGCAAGTTGGTTGCAGAATTCTCGGGAGAGTGATTCGGGAAGGAACGCGAACGGGAATGTGGACTGCTATGCGGCAGGGACCTCGGGACGGAACCTGACTTGTTGCTCGGCAAGGAACCGGACAAGGAGCTCTA
>Ga0316622_100003035_pt1 | contig 11840 bp, 8 predicted proteins | sample OWC_Aug_OW2_C1_D_FD_207646 | JGI IMG/M metagenome (GOLD analysis project Ga0316622, IMG submission 207646) | Wetland soil microbial communities from Old Woman Creek delta, Ohio, United States - OWC_Aug_OW2_C1_D5_C | ecosystem: Environmental > Terrestrial > Soil > Wetlands | place: USA: Ohio... | reverse complement strand
CGCAATCTGCGAAGCCGACGTTCGACGTACGGCAGTGCCGGCCGATCCGAGATGCGGTTCCGGCGTCAGCTTGCTCGAGCCTCGAACTGGCGCAACCGACCCACAGCCGTCGGATGGCATCGAGCAGACCGGTCGTTCACCTCAGCACCCGAGCCGAGGTCCGGCAACGCCATGGAGTAGCGGCGCAACTGCCCAGGCGAGCATCAACACGGCCGGCGCCGCCAGATAAGGAAACGGGGGCCCAACGCGAGCCCCCATCGAGGTACGAGTCTGGCCTATGGCTACGGCGTATACCCGTCCGTCAGCGTCTTCATGAACGCCACGAGGGCGGCCTCTTCGTCCGCCGTCAGCCCCAAGTTGCCGAGTTCGTCGGTGTTGACGTTCTCCGCGACTTCCGGCGGCGGCCACATCTCGACATCCCGAGTGTTGTAGAAGTGAACGATCTGTTCCAGCGACTTGAAGAAGCCGTTGTGCCCGAAGGCCTTGACGAACTCGGGATACGGGCGCTTATCCACGTTGCGAAGCGTCGGGACTTTCTGCTTGCCCCACTCCGGCTCGTAGACTTCGGGCGGATAGCCGGCAGCTTTCAGGAAACCACCCAGCCCCGGATCAATCCACTGGCCTCGATCGGGGTTCACGCTCGGCGGGGCGTAGTAGAAGGGATTCATTGGGTTCTTCGGCATGCCGATGTTGTCGTAGGTGAAGTCGGTGAACAGCGGCGGCTCACCGTTAGGCCCCGTCAGCGCCGGCAGCAGCACTCGCTTGCCTGCGCCCACGCCCAAAGCGAGCAGCCCCAGTTCGAGCGAACTCATACCGGAGGAAAGCGTCACGCAGGAAGCGTCACTGCCTCCGCCTTCAAGGAAGGCGCACAGGCGCTGCTCGAACTCGCGAACCAGCGGCCCGCCATTGGTGTACCAGCGGCTGGCGTCGATCCGCTGCAGCCACGGCAGCAGTTCCGTTGCCTGTGGCAGATCCGGTATGAGGCAGCGGATCATCTGCCGGCGGCGTCAGGACGACACCGTAAAGCTCTCCGGCGGCAGGCCGACGCACCAGCGGCGCCACATCGTCTGCAGCGCGGTGTCCATCTCCCGCGCCAGATCGGCCTTCGAGCCCTGGAACAGAGCGGCCATCTTCGACCGCAGGCCCTGCCGCAGCCGGTTCAGCGCTTCCAGATCCGCTGTCGCTGCCTTTGCCTGCTCGACGTAGGCATCGGGAGAGCGAGCCACCCATTCGGACATCCCTGCCATGCCAAGGGCGTTCGCTCCCTGGCGCTGATGCGGCATGTCGCCCCAGAGCGTGAGCACCGGCACCCCCATCCAGAGCGCGTGGCCCGTCGTCGTTCCTCCCGTGAACGGGAAGGTATCCAGCACGATGTCGATCTCGTGATGCATGGCAAGGTAATCGGCCATCTGCACCCGGGGGCGAAAGATCAGACGCTCAGCGTCGATGCCTCTCGCCTCGAACTGGCCCCGCAGGCGTTGCCGTGTTGCCTCCTCGTCCGCGGCTGCGATCAGCAGCTTCGAACCGGGCACTGCGTGCAGGACGCGGCTCCAGAGATCGACCGTCGATTCGCCGATCTTGCCTGGCCGATTGAAGCTGCCGAACGTCACGTGCCTGGCTGACAGTGCCGGCAGCGGCCGTACCGCCGGAGCGTTCCATTCGGGCGCGACTGCGCGCGATCTGAAGCGCACGACCTTCTCGCAGAAGAACCTGTCACCTTCGTGATCGGCGCCTTCCGGCCGCCTCACGAATCGGTAGTCGACCGCCTGCAGCCCGGTCGTTGCCGGAAGGCCGATCCACGATACCTGGATCGGCGCCGGCCTCATCGCGAACACCGGCAGGCGGTTGTCGCTCGTGTGGCCCGAGAGGTCGAACAGGACGTCGATCCGGTCCTGGCGGATTCGCTCGGCCACCGCCTCGTCGTCGAGCCGGTCGACGCGCACCCACGAATCCGTCAGCGATCGCAGGCGGTCGCTGACCTCGTCCTCGAAGCGGATGTTCGCGTAGGCGAACACCTGATGACGCCCGCCGCGCATGGCCTGCCAGACGGGCTCGATGAAGTAGGCGGCCGCGTGGTCGCGGAAGTCGCCGGACACGAACCCCACACGCAGCCCCCGCTCCGGGTCGCGGTCGTTCGCGTGCGGGCGCTGAAAGCGCCGGCGCGGCCCCTCGATCAATGCACCGATGCGCAGGTGCTCCGCGAAACACTGGTCGGGCGACACCGTGTCGTCGTGCAGCAGGCAGAAGAGGTAGGCGGTGTGGACCTCCGGCCGCTCCGGCGCGAGGTCGGATGCGGTCCGGTAGTGACGGCGTGCCGCGGCGGTCTCGCCGAGCTTGAACAGCGCGGTGCCCAGGTTCAGGTGCGCCTGCGCGTCGTTCGGCTGCAGCCGAAGCGCATGCTCCAGTTCCGCCGCGGCCTCGGTCGGCCGGCCTAGCGCCATCACCGAATTGCTTAGGTTGACGCGAAGGGCGGCATTGTTCGGGTCCAGCTCGATGGCACGGCGGTACAACCCCACCGCCTCCTGCGGGCTGCCCCCTTCCGCGGTGGCGTCGGCGAGAACCCACAACGCTCCGGCGTCGTCCGGCTTCAGGGCAAGCGCGCGCTCCGCGTACTGCCGCCCCTGCGCCGGATCACGCAGCGTCAGCGCATTGGCCGCCGCGTGCAGCAGCGTCTCGACGCTGTCCGCCGCAAGCTCCAGGCTCCGCTCGAATGACGGTCGCGCTTCCTCGTTGCGCCCCAGCGAGCGCAGCGCCATCCCCAGCATGCGGTGGATCAGCGCGTCGCCGCCGTGCGTCCCGCTGGCGAGCATGAGGAACTCACGGGCCTCCTCGCACTTCTCCTGCGCCAGCAGCGCCTGACCCAGAAGCTGCGCCAGCGGTGCCGAATCCGGAAACTCCCGCCAGAGCTCGCGCGCCTGCGCCTCGACCTGCGCGAACCGCCCCTGCCGGTAAAGGCCAAGCAGCGCCGACAGGTTGGGCGAACGCTGTTGCACCGCCCCGGCATCGCCCACGGTTTCGACGACCGTCGGGCGCGAGGCCTGGATCATCCGTTCCACCTGCGCCAGCAAGCCGGCGAGCGCAGTGCCGCCGAATCCGCGCTGCCGCGCCTGCAGCAGGATGTCGCGCGCCGCCTTCGGCTCGCCACTGCCCGCCACCGCAGCCGCGTAGTTCAGCCAGTACGCCGGGTTGTCCGGCGCCGCCTGCAGGGCCGCCTTGAGCACCGGCACGGCCTCCTGCGCGCGTCCGCGCTGCAGGGCGATCAGGCCAAGGTTGTAGTTGGCCGCGGCATGGTTGGGTTCGGCGTCCAGCACCGCCCGGTAGAGCACCTCGGCCTGCTCGAGGCGGCCGGCCTGGTGGTGATCGATCGCCAGGCGCATCGCCTCGCGTATCGGTACTTGCTGGAATTCCTGCTCTGCCATCGAAGATGCTCTCGCGTGCACTGCTCAGGGTGAAGTCACGGCGCACTCGCGCCTTCGGACCGCGCGACGTGTCCACAACATGGAGCGGACCGGCTCCGCGGAGCTGTGATCAGCGGCCGGCCTGTTGGACCCGCGATTCTAGATCGCCCCCCTGAGGGAGAAGCCCGGCCCCGTCGCGTCCCTCCGTACGCCATCGGACCGCCGTTGACGTAGCGCAGTCTCCTCGCCGCTCACAGGATTACCTTGATCTCGTGCCTGGCTGCTCGCTTCGGCGAGGAAGCGGCGTCGGTGCGAGCGGTGATGTCGCCGGTTCTGCCTTTGGCCTTCGCTGGCGATCGTTGCCCCGGTCTCCCGCAGTGCCTGCTCGACTCCGCCGGCAGCCCCAGGCCGGGAGAACCCGCTCGGAGGACGGCGATGAATCGGCGCATCAAGACGGCTCTGGCTTCGCTGGCGTTCATTCTCGGCATCACCGCCTGCGGAGGCGGTGGCGAATTCACCCCGCCGGTGCCCCTGCCGACGTCTATTTCCATCTCGGGGCTACCCGCGAGCGCGATGGCCCCGGGCCAGTCGGCGCAACTGACGGCCATGCTCACCTACGCCGATTCGTCGAGCCGGGACGTCACCGCGACAGCCAGTTGGAGCACCAGCAATGCGGCCGTGCTGTCGGTGTCCTCCGTCGGCACGATCGTCGCCGTCGCACCTGGGCAGGCCGACGTCATCGCCTCCGCGGAAGGCCTGAGCAGCCGCGCGAGCATCCGCGTGGAGCAACCTTCCCCACGCCTGGCGCTGTTCGCCGGAAGCATGGGCGGGGCCGGCAGCACCGATGGCGTCGGCGCCGATGCACGGTTCAACGCCCCCGTCAACGTGGCGATCGACGCCGCCGGCAATGTCTATGTCGGCGACGCGGGCAACCACACCATTCGCAAGATCAGCCCGGCCGGCGCGGTGAGCACGCTGGCCGGTGCCGCAGGTCAGAGCGGCAGCGCCGACGGCACCGGGACGCAGGCGCGATTCTCACGACCCACGGGGATTGCCACCGACAGCGCCGGCAGCGTTTACGTCGCGGATACCGGCAATCACACGATTCGCAGGATCACCGCGACAGGCGTGGTAAGCACGCTGGCCGGCGCGGCGGGCGTGGCCGGCAGCGCGGACGGCGGAGGTGCAGCGGCGCGCCTCAATTCGCCGAAGGGCGTGGCAGCCGACGCGGCCGGCAACGTCTACGTCGCCGACACCGGCAACTACACGATCCGCAGGATCACGCCGGCCGGGCTGGTCACCACGCTGGCGGGCGCGGCCGGGGCCCTCGGAAACGTGGACGGCACGGGCGCGGAAGCCCGCTTTGGCGCCTGCATTGCATGGAGCGTGACGCCGATCAAACTTCCCCCCGGGCCGCTGCCGCCGCCGCCGGAGGATTGTTGGGGCCCGAGCGACGTGGCCGCCGGCGCCGATGGCTACTTATACGTGGCCGACACGGGGAACTTCACGGTGCGCAGGATCGGACCGGCAGGCGAGGTCACCACCCTGCCGGGACGATTCTCCAGCAGCACCACGGTCCAGACCTTCGCCTCGATCTCGGTCAGGTACGTCGGCCCCAGCGGCGTCGCAGCCGACCGCGCCGGCACCGTCTACGTAGTGGTAGCCAACGATCCATCGCTGTACAGGGTCACCTCGGCGGGCAGCGAGCAAGTGCAGCCGAGTCCGTTCGAGAACACCGGCTGGATTGGCGAGCCGGAAGTCCGCGCCGAGGGCGGCGTAGCAGCGGACGCAGCCGGCAACGTCTACGTGCCGGATACACGGAACCACACCATCCGCAGGATCTCCGCGGGAGAGGCCAGCACCCTGGCCGGATCCGCGCTGCTGTACGGCTACGTCGATGACGCGGGCGCACAGGCCCGGTTCGGCTTCTGCCGCTCCGAGGTGTACTTCGGAGCGATCACCTACTACTGCATCCCTCCGCAGGGCCTGGCAACGGACAGCGCCGGCAACGTGTACGTCTCCGACAACAACGTCATCCGCCGAATCTCGCCGGCCGGCATCGTCGGCACCTGGGCGGTCGGGCTGTTCGACAGCTATCAATGGGGCTACATCAACCCGCGGCCGTTGGCGGTCGACAGCCAAGGCAACGCCTACACGTCCGTCGGCGAATTCACGATCCGCAAGGTCACTCCGGACGGCGCGGTCACCACACTCGCCGGTGCGACGGGAGAAAGCGGCAGTGCCGAGGGCACGGGGGCAGACGCGCGCTTCGGCTCGCTCTTCGGACTGGCGAGCGACGGCGCGGGCAACGTCTATGTGGCCGACCACGGCAACCACGCGATCCGCAAGGTCACCCCGGCCGGTGTCGTCACGACCCTGGCGGGCGCAGCCGGCGACGCGGGAAGCGCCGACGGCACCGGTCCCGACTCGCGCTTCGACGGGCCTTACGGACTGGCCGGCGACGCGGCAGGCAACTTGTTTGTCGCCGACAGCGGCAATCACACGATCCGCAGGATCACGCCCGCCGGGGTCGTCACCACGCTGGCGGGCACCGCGGGGCTGAGCGGAAGCACGGACGCGGCAGGCGCAGACGCACGCTTCAATAGCCCGGGGCACCTCGCCGTCGACGGCAGCGGCAACCTCTATGTTGCCGACTTGGGCAGCTACACGATCCGGAAGGTCACACCGGATGGGGTCGTCACCACGGTGGTTGGTATCGCCGGTCGAAGTGGCTGGCTGCCAGGTTCGCCGCCCGGCGGATTGACCGAGATCCAGGGCCTCGCGATCAGCGGCCGGTCGCTTTACATCACTCAGCTGAACGGCGTGGCGGTGGTGACCAACGTGCCGTAGGACCCGTTGCGGCGCTGCACTCGGCTGCGCCATTTCGGTCTACGCGAGCGACGCAACGGCGGGCACCGAAAAAGCAAGAACTGGCGAATGCCGGGTCTTGCTTCCGTTGTCCTTCCTGAGAGAGGGGTAACAGGTTATTCCGGACACATAGGTGACACTTTTGGCCTTTGCCTGAAGGGAGGGCAAAGTGCCGTGGCAGGAGTGTCACAAGATGGACGAGCGCCTGCGGTTCGTCGCCCGGCTGCTGGAGGGCGAGAAGATGGCCGAGCTGTGCCGAGAGTTCGATATCTCACGCAAGACCGGCTACAAGATCTTCCAACGCTACAAGGATCTTGGGCTCGAGGGCCTGACGGACCGAAGTCGCCGGCCGTTTCGACAGGCGAACAAGCTGCCGATGCAGATCGAGACGCTGGTCGTGCAGCTCAAGCGCGAGCACCCGAGCTGGGGCGCACCGAAGATTCGCGAGAAGCTGCGCCGGCAGCACGACGACGTGCAGACGCCGGCGATCAGCACCGTGCACGCCGTGCTCGATCGCCACGGCCTGGTCAAGCACGGTCGGAAACGCCGCCACAAGGCGCAGGGCACCGGCTTGTCGCAGCCGCGCCGGCCCAACGACCTGTGGTGCGCCGATTACAAGGGCGAGTTCATGCTGGCCGACCGGACGTACTGCTATCCGCTGACCGTCACCGACTTCGCCAGCCGCTACCTGCTTGGCTGTGAGGCGCTCGGCAGCACGCAGGAAGCCTACGCGTTCACGGTCTTCCAGCGCGTCTTCCACGAGTTTGGCTTGCCCCGGGCGATCCGCACCGACAACGGTGTGCCCTTCGCCAGCGCGCACGCCCTGTTCGGCTTAAGCAAGCTCGCCGTATGGTGGCTGCGCCTGGGCATCGCGATCGAGGGCATCAAGCCCGGGCATCCACAGCAAAACGGCCGCCATGAGCGGATGCACCTGACCCTGAAGAAGGAAGCCACCAAGCCGGCCGCGCAGAACCTGCTGCAGCAGCAGGAACGCTTCGATGAGTTCATCGACTGCTACAACCACGAGCGCCCGCACCAGGCGCTGCAGATGCGCTATCCCGCCGAACTCTACGCGGCGTCCCCGCGTCCGTATCGAGGACTGGGCGAGCTCGCCTACCCGTTGCACGACCACACGGTCACGGTCACCAACTGCGGGCGCGTCTGCTTCGACCGGCGCAAGATCAACCTCAGCACCGTCTTCGCCGGCCAAAACGTCGGCGTCAAGCAGGTCGACGAGCGCATCTGGCTCGTCAGCTTCATGCACTACGATCTGGGACTCTTCGACGATGAGACATGTCGCCTCGAACCGGCTGAGAACCCGTTCCAGGCGAAAGTGTTACCCATGTCTCCGGCATAAACCGTCATCTATGTGACCGGAATACACCTCAGGGGCTTGGTGCTGCTGAGTGGACTCGAACCACCGACCTACTGATTACGAATCAGTTGCTCTACCAGCTGAGCTACAGCAGCGAAGGCGCGGATTATAGGGCGCGGCCCGAGGGGCGGCCAAACGGGCACAATCGGCGGCCTCGCCGAACCAAGCCGCTCGCCGTCGGGTCGGCGACTGCTCCGCCCGCCTCGCCATGCTCGCCAACGCCGCCCTGATCCTGCCCGATTTCGCTCTGATCGTGCTGGGCTTCGTGCTGTTCAACCGATTCGGCTACGAGCGCAGCTTCTGGGTGGGCGTGGAGCGGCTCGTCTACTTCGTGCTGTTCCCGGCACTGCTGTTCAATTCGATCGTCGCTGCGGAGTATTCGCTCGCTGCCGACGGTGGGCTGGCGCTGGTGGCCATCGGTGGCCTGCTGTCGGCTGCCCTGCTCGGCTTTCTCGCGCGGCCGCTCCTGCGGCCGCCGCCGGCGCTGTTCGCCAGCTGTGTGCAGACCGCCTTTCGGTACAACGCCTACCTCGGGCTAGCGCTGGCGCAGTCGGTCGCCGGCAGCCGCGGCGTGGCGCAGATCGCGCTCGTCCTGTCGGTGTGCATTCCGCTGGCCAACCTGATCGCCGTATCGACGCTGGCCCGGCACAGCCAGACGGGACTGGCGCGCGAACTGATGCGAAATCCGCTGGTCATCGCCACCGTCGGCGGCCTGGCGGCGAACCTGCTCGGGCTGCAGTTGCCGGCGGTCGTTGCGCACGCACTCGGCCGCCTGGGGCAGGCAAGCCTGGCGCTCGGGCTGATCTGCGTCGGCGCCGGACTCACCCTGGCCGGTGCGGCGACACACCGCGTGCTGCTCGGCTGGTTCTCGGCGGTGAAGCTGCTGCTGTTCCCGACGGTCGTGCTCGGGCTGGCCTGGCTGCTCGGCCTGCCAGCGGAGCAGACGCAGATTGCGATCGTCTTTGCCGCGCTGCCCACCGCGACCTCTGCCTACGTGCTGGCCACTCGGATGGGTTTCGACGGCGCGCCGGTGAGCTTCCTGATCACCGCGCAGACGCTGGCGTCGATGCTGACGCTGCCGATGTGGGTCGCACTCGCCTCACGCGTGTATTCCTGAGCCATGTCGCGCCAGCGCCCAGGCCACGTGCTCGCGCAGCAGCGCCGACGGCGAATCGGCGCGCGCGCGCAGCGCCCCGATCACTGCGCCTGAGGTCGGCGCATTGCCTAGCCCGACCGCGAGATTGCGCAGCCAGCGCTCGTAGCCGATGCGCAGGATCGCGGCTCCGGCGTGCCGTTCACGGAACTCGGTCTCAGGCCACGCAAACAGCTCGACCAGCGTGGCCCGGTCGAGCCCGTTGCGCACGTCGAAGTCGGGCAGCTCGGCGGTGCGGGCGAACTTGTTCCACGGGCAGGCGAGCTGGCAGTCGTCGCAGCCGTAGACGCGGTTGCCGACGAGCGGCCTGAGCTCCTCGGGTATCTCGCCCCGGTGCTCGATGGTCAGGTAGGAGATGCAGCGGCGCGCGTCGAGTTCATACGGCGCAACGATCGCCTTCGTCGGGCACACGTCGATGCAGCGGCGGCAACTGCCGCAGTGCGCCGACACCGGTGCATCCACGGGCAGGGGCAGATCGGTGACGATCTCGCCGAGAAAGAACATCGAGCCCGCGTCTGCCGCCAGCAGCAGCGTGTGCTTGCCGCGCCAGCCCAGCCCGGCGGCCCGCGCAAACTCGACCTCGAACACCGGTGCGCTATCGGTACAGACGCGAAAGGACGCACCTGGCGCCGTCTGCGCGATGCGCTCGGCCAGCACCTGCAGGTGCGCGCGCAGCACCTTGTGATAGTCGCGGCCGCGGGCGTAGATCGAGATCACGGCGGCCTCGCGGTCGGCGCTGCGCCGCCATTCGCGGTCGATCCAGTCGGGGTCATCACCAGACGGCCGGTAGTCAATCCGCGCGCTGATCACCCGCAGCGCCGGCCCGGCGCCTGCCGGCAGCAGCCGTCGCGGATCGGCGCGCAGGTGGGCGTGCCGCGCCATGTAATCCATGTCGCCGTGCCGGCCCTGCCCAAGCCACGCCTGCAGGCGGGCGCTTGCCGCATCGGTCTCGCCGGCGGCGATGCCGATCGCCGAGAAGCCGAGTTCACGCCCCCAGCGACGGATGTCGTCGGCCAGTGCTGCCAGCGCGCCGCTATCCTCCGCCTGCATCAGGACTGTTCCACTCCCATCGACGCCCGTACCGATGCCGATTCAATCGTGCGAGTTTGCGCTCGCCGACGAAAGCGCGACAGCGCGACTCGGCGAGGCACTCGCACGCGCCATCGAAAGCAAGGTGTCGGCGATAGCCCGGCAGGGACTCGTCGTCGCACTGGCCGGCGATCTCGGCGCCGGCAAGACCTCGGTCGTGCGCGCCATGCTGCGCACGCTGGGTGTCACCGGCGCGGTCAGAAGCCCCACATTCACACTAGTTGAACCTTATGTTGTTTCGAGTTTAAACTTCTATCACTTTGATTTTTATCGGCTCGCCGACCCGGAAGAGTTCTCCTTTGCCGGCTTTCGCGACATGTTCGGGAAGGCCTCGGTGTGCCTGATCGAGTGGCCCGACAGGGCGGCCGGCCACCTGCCGGAAGCCGATCTGCGGATCGCGTTGCGCGTGGCCGATGAAGGGCGGCATGCCAGCCTGACGGCGGCCACGGGGCTCGGAGCAGCATGTCTGGAACGCATCACGACGGAGATGGCACGGCGCGCGGCGTGATCGACTCTCGCCGGCGCGTGCTCGCCGGTGCCGCCGGGACGCTGGTGCTGTCTCTGTCGCCGCTGCAGATCGCGCGCGGCGCCAGCCTGCTCGACGTGCGGCTGTGGCCGGCCGCCGACTACACGCGGCTCACCCTCGAGCACGACCAGCCGCTGCGGTTCACGCACTTCATGGTGCGCGAGACGCCGCCGCTGCGGCTGGTGGTCGACATCGAGGACATGGAACTGTCGCCGAGGCTGAAGGAGCTGGTCGGCCGTGTCGGCGCCGACGATCCGTACATCGCGCTGGTGCGCGTCGGCCAGAACCGGCCGCGCGTGGTGCGCCTGGTGATCGAGCTGAAGGAGGACATCCGGCCGGAGGTCTTCGCGCTCGCGCCGGTCGGTCCGTACCGGCACCGGCTGGTACTCGACCTGCGACCGGTCAACCCGCCCGACCCGCTGCTGGCGCTGCTGCGCGAGTACGAGGCGCGCTTGCCGAGCGGCGAGCGCCGCGACGAGGCGGCACTGCTTCAGGAGATCCAGAAGGCCGAGGCGAGCCGTGACGCTTCAGCCGCGCGCGGCCGCCCGCCCGAGCGCACGGTCGACCGTCTGCTGACCATTGCCATCGACCCGGGCCATGGCGGCGAGGATCCCGGCGCGATCGGCAAGCGCGGCACGCAGGAAAAGGACGTGACGCTGAACATCGCGCAGCGGCTGCACCGGCTGATCGAGACCGAGCGCGGCATGCGCGTGCTGCTCACCCGCGACGGCGATTTCTTCGTGCCGCTGCGCGAGCGGGTCGAGAAGGCACGCCGCGTGCAGGCGGACCTCTTCGTCTCGATCCACGCCGACGCCTGGATCCGGCCGGACGCGCGCGGCTCGTCGGTGTTCGCGCTGTCCGAGCGCGGCGCCAGCAGCACCGCGGCGGCGTGGATGGCGCGGCGCGAGAACGACGCGGACCTGATCGGCGGCATCAACCTCGGCACGCGCGATCCGCAGCTCGCCCAGGTGCTGCTCGACCTGTCGACCACGGCGCAGATCAACGACAGCTTGCGCTTCGGCAACGCGGTGCTGCGCGAACTGGAACGGATCAACACCTTGCACAAGCCGCGCGTGGAGCAGGCTGGCTTCGCCGTGCTGAAGGCGCCCGACATCCCGTCGATCCTGGTCGAGACGGCGTTCATCTCCAATCCCGACGAGGAACGCCGCTTGACCGACGACCGCTACCAGCAGCAGATCGCCACGGCCATCCTCGGCGGTATCAAGCGGCACCTCGCCAGGAACCCGCCGGCCGCGCGCGGCGCAATCGGCTGAGCGCCCAGACCTAGCGCCGGTCGGTGCTCGACGGCACGCCGGCTGTCTGGCGTACCGCAGCCACCGTGGGCCGTGCACCAACGAAGCGCTTGAGCAGGCGCCACGCCCCGGCCAGCGCCAGCGGCCCGAGCACGATGCCAATGCATAGCACCAGGAT
>Ga0316622_100003034_pt1 | contig 11840 bp, 5 predicted proteins | sample OWC_Aug_OW2_C1_D_FD_207646 | JGI IMG/M metagenome (GOLD analysis project Ga0316622, IMG submission 207646) | Wetland soil microbial communities from Old Woman Creek delta, Ohio, United States - OWC_Aug_OW2_C1_D5_C | ecosystem: Environmental > Terrestrial > Soil > Wetlands | place: USA: Ohio... | reverse complement strand
CGTGCTCCGACTGGGCGACGCCACGCTCGTCCCGGAGGAGCTCCGGATCATCGACTACACGGACTGCCGGGATGACCGCGACTACGAGAAGGCCCTGGCCACGCTGGTGCGCGAACTCGCCGAGCCACCGGCTCTCTTGGCGGCCGTCCACGGCGTACCATCACTCCCGGCCCACCTGATCGTCCAGCCGGATCGCCTGCGCGCGCTGAAAGGCGCCGTACTCGTCGACCTGTCGAAGCCGGTCGTCGTGACAGGCGCGGCCGCGCGCTCGGGCATCCACGGGATGGCCGGCATTGGCAAGTCGGTACTCGCGAACATGCCGGCGCGCAGCATGCTTGCGAAAGCACATCTCAGTGATTGGTCCGCCGACCCCCGTCTTTGCTCGGACTGCCCCAACTGCGGCAGCCCCTTGCAGTTCAATCCGGTGGTTGTTGAAATCGAGGACCCCGAGCGCCAAGTGCGTCGGGAGGTCGACGCATGCATTGCGCTTCTCGGGCCGACCCATCGGAACACCCTGAGCACCCGCCTCGGTCTGGCGGCAATGCTGGAGCATCTTGGACGAGAGGCGGAGGCCCGGGCCGCCTATGCCGACCTTGCCCAGACGTGCGCTGAGCTCGCTGATGAACAGCTGTCGGCCGCAAACGAGGTAGTCGCCACCCTGATCTTGAGGGCTGGCGAGCGGCTGGACCCGGTAGTGGTGCAAGCGCTCAACAACCGCATTGAAGCGATGCGCAGCCTGTCGAGCGGGTCGGGCGACCCCGTCGACAGCGACAACTTGATCGGAGACCCGGGGCCTCGAAACGGCAGGAGGCCCTGGATGCCTACGCGCACGGAGACGCCGAACGCGCGGAAGCGCCGCTTCGCGAGCTTGTCGTTGCCGGCTTTCAGGGTCCCGGTACGCGCTGCCACCTGGCGCGCGTGCGTCTCCTGACCGGCAGGAGCTCCGAGGCGCGCGCCGAGGTGGAGGCTGCCTGGGAGAGTCGGCTCGACGCTGCGCCGTGCGTCATCGGACGCATCCTCTGGTTCCAGACGCTGTTCGCGCTCGAGAATGGCTCAGACGTTCAGGCTCTGCCTGGCCGTTTGAAAACCGTCTTGACGCAGGATGCTGGCATCGAGGAGTGGAGGATGAGTCCGGTCCTCGGTTACTTGGCGACCCGCCTTCCTGCCCACGCGCACGCCTTCTTGTGCGCGCTCGCCGGGGCGCTTGGCGACTCCGCGAAGATCCCGGCGCTCGACCGGTTCGAAGCTTGGCGCACCGCGACGCCGCTTTCGATCGACTGAGATTGGCTGCGGCGCACCGCTGAAACAGTTGCGGCGTATCGCGTCCGCTCCGCGGACATTCCTCGATTCCACCCTGGTGCCGATCCCGACGAAGCCTGAATATGGACAACCAGGGACGAATCCAGCCGTTTGTATCTGTATTTCCTTGTTGCGGTGGTTCCGCACCGTAGCGTATAAAGGCGCCATCGCGATGGCGCGGGCGGCCGTGCGCCAACGCGTCAGCGCCGTTCCGCCAACCCGCACGGCCGCAGGTATTAGTTTCGTGAGCGCTGCCGTGAGACCGGGTCGCGCCGTCCTGCCGATGCCGCGGTGTCGAACCTTCCGTCGGTCGGGTCTATCTCTCTTCCTCTGCGCCGTATTCACGCTGCATGGTTGCGCGGGTCGGCCGGCGCAGGAGCCGCCGCAGCCGGCTCCCACTCGACCCGGCGCCGCACCGCCGGCGGACCTGGTGCTCGTCATCGACAATTCCCGCAGCATCCGCGAGGACGCGCAGAAGGCTCTCGTCCGGGAGACGACACAGCTCCTGGCGGATCTTGCCGACGTCGGCGACCGGGTTGCCGTCGTCACCTTCGGCGAGTCCAGCCGCATGCTCGTGTCCACCACGTTCCGCACGGACGGAGACCGGACAGCGTTCAAGGAGGCCGTGCGGCAGTCGCTCGACTTCACGGAGAACTGGTCCGACATCCGTGCCGGTGTGCGCCTGGTGGCCGAAGGCCGGGACACGTTTTTCAGACCTGAGGGCCAGTCGAAGCGGGTCGTCGTGGTCCTCAGCGACGGGCGCCTGGAGCCTCCGAAGTCGGCTGGCACTCCAGCGCAGGCGCTGGCCGAGATCGACGGCCTGTTCAGGGACGCACTGAAGGGCGTCGATACGTACGCGATCGCGCTGGCGCAGCCCGGAACCGAGAGCGCCCGGGAGGTCCCCGGGCTCGGCGCTCTGACGGGGCAGCAGCTGATGGAAACGCGGATCGCCCGGGCCTCGGGCCGCTACTTCCAGGCCGAGAGTCTGGACGAGCTGCTCGACATCACCCTGCTCATCCTCAAGAAGGCCAAGGGCATCAACTCGCTTGGCGAGAACCGCGGCGTGGAGCTGATGCTCGACGACACGGTCAGAGCAGCCTCCTTCATCGTCCGGAAGCGCTCGTCCCTGGGGGAAGAACTGACGGGCACGGCCCAAATCCGGCTGCGTGCGCCTGGGCCGTCCGCCGAAGGCACGACTCTTACGGCCACAGACACCGCCGGAGCGCCCGCGGCCTCGGTCTACTGGAGCAGCGACTACGCCACGTTCGACCTCATCGTCGTGAGACAACCGCGCCAGGGCAGGTGGCGGATCGCTCTGGCCGATGGCCGGGCGCCGTCAGTGCTGACCCGCGTGGTCACGCCTGTCGAGCTGGCCTTCGACGCACGGCCCGTCTACTACCTGAACGAAGCCGCCCACGTCTCCGCGTGGCTGGTCAACAACGACACGGGAACCGTCATCGCGTCGGAGAAGAAAGAGGAGCTCTTCCGCGTGCAGATGCGCGTCATTCCGGCCGACGGGGGTTTCTCCCCGGACTCGCCGGCGGTCGGCCTCGACTTCGATGCTGCGAGCGGCCAATACCATGGCGCGATGCCTGCAGCCGTCCCGGAACAACTGCGCGAGACGGCCGGGCGGATCAAGGTTCAGTTCGTTGCTCACCGGCGCAGCGCACCGGGCAGCGAGAAGACGGACGAATGGTTCGTGCGCCTGTCGCCAGAGGTCACGGTGGACCTGGCGAAACCGTTCACGAGTTGGGCGCAGATGCCCCGGTACTGGCTGCGCGTCCCGCTGTGGGGGCGGGTGATGGCGGGCTGCGAGCCGCCTCCTGCCTGGCCGCTTCAGGGGCTCTGGCGGAACCTACCCTGCGGGCTGCCGCGACGAGGAGGAACGTTAGAAGCGACGCTTCCGGCAGCGAGCCGCTTGAAAGGGCAGCTGCAGGCCCCCGTGTTCGGGATGGATGCGCTGCCCGACATCACGGCCGAGGTCGAGACCTTCGACGCGGGCAGCGGCCGATGGCAGGCAGCAGGCGGGGCCCGCCACCTCACGCGGGCAAGCGAGTCCGAGGCGCACGTCTATCGAGGAAGTCTCGAGCCCGTCACCGCGGCCGAATACCGGTATCGGTACGTGCTCGAGGGCAATGCTGACCGGGCATGGAGCGCGGAGCGGGCGCTCAGGATTCAGAGCGAATGGTTCGCCACGCGGGCGCGATCGATCTGGCCCGAATTGCTGGGGCTGCTGCTCGTTGCCGCCTTCATCGCCTGTCGGCTGGCGGGGAGGCGCGTTCGTCTGGCCGGAAAGGTGACCGTGCTCAAGCCCTACGCGAGCATCCCGCTCACCGGGAAGATGACGTTCGACAGCAGCGAGTTCCCCGCCCAGGTCAACCAGGCGATGCGGGGGGGAGGATTCACGCTGGGCGTCCGCACGCGACTGTGCCTGAGCGCCCACGTGCTGCTGCGCGTCGAACGCGGACAGGCGACCCTCGACGGCGGCCCGGTGGGAGCGGGTCAGGCGGTGGTGCTGAAACACCGCCTGCAGACGCTGGTTCTGAACGGCGTCCAGGTGCAACTGGACGTCAGAGCACGATAGCGGCCGGCAGCCAAGGCGGCCTTTTCGACCGGAGGCATTCCGATGACCACACCTGAGTACCGTCGAATCATCCTGATTGGTCTTGGCGGCAGCGGCCAGCTGATCCTGACCAGCCTCAAGCGGCTCTTCATGGACACCTATGGTGTCGTCCCTCCGTCGATCAAACTCCTGTGCCTCGATACCGATGCCAAGGAGACGATCCTGCCGTCGACCATTAGCACGCGCTCGTACTCGCTGGACCAGCAGGAGCGGCTTTCCCTCAGGGTTGATTCGCCGAGTACGTTCATCAAGGACAATCCGCTCGTGGAGTGGTTCATCAAGCCGGTGCCGGCCGGCGCCATTTCTGCGGGGGCCGGCGCGGTGCGGCAGGTGGGCCGGCTCGCGTTGTTTTCGCGGATTCACGAATTCCGGCAGCGAATCCAGCAGATACACGATGCACTGTTTGCGGTGACGCTCGAGCAAACGATGGAGAATGCACGAGCTGCCGGATCCAGCACGGATTTCCGCCTTTCCCAGCGGGACATGGAGATCTACGTCTGCGGATCGCTGGCCGGCGGCACCGGGAGCGGGACGTTTCTCGACGTGGGGATTCTGCTCCGCCACAAGTTCGGGAACGCCCTGATCCACGGGTTCTTCATGCTCGACTGGATCTTCAAGGACAAGGCCTTCGCCTATCGAACGGGTCCGAACGTGTACGCGGCGCTGTGCGAACTGGACAACCTCCAGAGCCTCGTCTACGGGAAGCGGGACTTCACACCGTACAGGGTCGACTACGGGGATCTTGATATCGAGGTCAAGGATCCTCCGTACACCCTGTGCCACCTGATCGACGGACGGAACGAGGTGGGCGAGTGCGTGCTTGAGTCGGAGGACATCGCGACAAGGATCGCCCAGGCCATCTTCCTGTCGGCGGGAAGCATGGGCCACGACGTGGCCAGCGTGGTGGACAACCTCAAAGGACACATCTACACGCACGAATCCAAGGAATGGGGAGGGAAGTTCGCTCGCTACTCGAGCCTGGGTATCGGGAGCATCTGCTACCCGGCACGAGAATACTGGCGCGTCGCGTCCCTGCAGCAGGCCCTCGGCCTGTGCCGGGCTGCAGCCGCGGAGACGGCATCTTCCCTTCAGACCGGCGGGGTCAAGCCGGACGAAGCCGCGAAGATCGACGAGGACCTCGCGGCGATGGACAACGCGCTGAACGCCGGTGAGTTGAGTCAGTTGATCGCTCAGCGGGTCGTCCAGTCCGTCTTCCAGCCGGCCGAGAGCAGCGAACTGGCCGACGCGGCCTTTCCGGGCAACCTGAAAGATCGTGTCAGGACCACGCGGCAGGCGCTCGAGGCGGCACTGGATGCGGCGTTCGACGACGTGGGCCGAAGCAAGCTGGACTCGTGCATCGAAGAGGTGCGTAAGCGGCTGACGAAGCTGGAGGCCGACCGCAGCCTTACGCGCGCGTACCGCCAGAAGTGGGTCGCTCAGGCCGCGGCAGGCTTTGCCGACAGGCGCGAAGACGCCGAGAAGGACATCGCGCGGATCACGTCGGATATCGCGACAATCGAGCAGGCCGGCGACCAGCAACTCGTCATGGCGGCGGGAGCCCGTTACCTGCCATGGCTGCACATGGGGGAGCGCAAGAACAAGGTGGAGGCGTGGCGCAACGGCATCGTGGCGTCGCTCCTGCGCTGCGTGAAAGACCGTAAGGTCGCGGAATTCGAGAGGAAGCTGTTCGAAGAACTCGAGGCCATGCTGGAACGGGCGACGCCGGCGGCGGCCGAGAGGCCGCACGAAGTCGTCGAGGTTCTCAGTGCCGCCGAGAGGGCACTCCAGGCGGAGCTCGCCAACGCGCGGAAGACCCTCGAATCGATGAAGAGCCACTCCTCCACGGTGGTCGTGGGTGACGGCTGCATCTGGTTCCCCTCGCGGCTCCTGGAGACGCTGTCGGAGCAAGGACACAAGGTGAGCCGCCCCGCGAGCCCCGCCGATCCGGCCGGACGAACGGTCTCCGCGGAGCCCGACCAGGGAGTGACGATCACGATCAGCTACGACGTCTTCAAGCGCGCCTGCGAGATCCGGACCGGCGATCAGTATCTGCATCACCACCAGCGCGGTGACGTCCCGCTTCACCGCCTTTTCGCCAACTACTGCGAGGAGCAGCTGGAGCCGATGACCGGCTTCACGGTGTGGGACGCCCTGGAGGCCCACGCCCACGTGCAGGGACAGGCCCCGGACGGTTACATCGCCAAGAAGATCGAGCGACTGTTCCGGCTGGCGGCGCCGCTCTGGAGCTACGAGAAGGCGCTGGTCACGGCCGTCCGTCGGCCCTACTACGACAAGATCATCAGCCTCGGCGTGGGCGATGCCGAGCGCAGCCGCGATCGGTACGACGAACTGGTGAGCAAGATCAAAGCGAAGTTCGACATCGGCGTGGACCACTGCTGGACGACGACCGGCGATGATTCCAGGATCTGGCTCCTGAGCTACGCCGCGGCCCTTCCTGCGTACTTCCTGAGCGAACTGAAACAGAAGAAGCGCTCCTATGAGGAGGGCATCACCCCGACGTACCACTCCGACAGCTACCTGGAGATGAACGTCCCCGATGTCTTCCCCGAAGGGGTGCACGACAACGTCTCCCTGCGACTGCTCGGCATGGCCATCGTGTCCGACATCGACGTGGTGCTCGACGAGAAGCTCGAAAAGGGACACCTGTTCATGTGCGACGCCCCGGAGATCCTCAGGCTCACCGGCAACGAACCGCTGCGCTGGCGACTCTTCCGAGACATGCTCGATACGGTCAGAGAGGATAGCCGGCTCCGCGGGATTCTGACCGACCTGCTGAAACGCCGCGTCGGCTCGATGTCGAAGAACGAGGGCGAGCAGCTCTCGGTCGGTGACCTGCGGGACCCGCGAGCGCTCGTGCTGCGCCTGCAGGCGTGTCTGCGCCAGACGGATGCTCGCGAACGGCTTCATAAGCGCATCTACGACGCGTTGTCGGAAGTCACGCGCAGCGAGATCGCGAGCTATACCGGCGGCGAGGTCCCGGACGAGCTGCAGAGAAGACTGGTGTCCGACCTGAACGTCCTGCTGAAGGGCACCTGTTTCTACGAGAGAGAGTTGTTCGGGGCCGCGCCCGTTGCCGAAGAGCTGGAACAGGCTCTCGCGCAGCACGATCGCCGGCGGGCCGAGGGAACCGCGCTCGTCGCGCTCAACCGTCTGCTCCTGCGCGCGGCCTTCGTCGAATCCCCGAAGCTGCAGTACCCGGAGATCTCCCTGATCCGCCGGAGCCTCAAGTCCGCCATCGAGGCGCATAACGAGCACCTGCGGACGAAACTCGAGAAACGTGACTTCACCCGTGTAGTCAGCGCCAGACTGACCTACCGCGAGATTCAGGCCCTCGGGCGGTTCCTGCAGCCCCAGCCGCGTGGCTACGGCATGGACGTCGACAAGTACCTCGCGGGCAGTCTCTGAGGCGAGGTGAACGCCCGGAACGGGGGCGCCGGCGGGCATGATCGAGAACGGCGCTCCCGGATCGCTGGAGCAACGGCGTGAACACACGAGGACTGGTGATCTGGCCGGCTGACGCCGGCGCCGCGGCCGTTGCACGCTGGCTTGCCGAGCGGCTGGGTGAGCTGGGCGTTGAGGCCGACGATATCCGCGAGATCACGCCGGTCGAGCCGGCGGAGTTGCGTGCGCAACTGACGGAGTCCGTGCGTCACCTCGTCGAGTTGCGCCGCCGCCAGCGCATCCGGCTGCTGGTCCTCGCCACCGCCGCGGACCCGGACGCCCCGCGGATCCTCCCCTTGCTCGACCCGGCCTCGCGGCTGCTGCAGCAGTTGGTGGCCCAGAGGCCCGACGTGCTGATGGCAGTGCTGCTGCCGTCGGCTTTTGCGGAAGCCGACGAGCGTCAGCGCGCCGCTGACCTCCTCAGCGAATTCGAAACCCGCGTGTGGGAGGCCCGGCCGGTGAGGGTCTGTTTTCTGAACGCGACGGGGACCGACACCCTCGCGCGCGCCCGTGCCGATGGGACTCGCGACGCCGACCTGCTGGAACTGCTTCGCCGCGAGCTGGCCGACGAGGCGCTGGCGCCGCTCAGCGAGCCGATTGGATTCGCGCGCGCCAACATGCACGACCAGTACCGCGGGCGTACCTGCTGCTACTCGGCCCTGGGCGCAGTCACACTGCTCTACCCTCGGGAGGCGTGTCTCAGGTTCCTCCACGCCCGCATGTCGCAGCAGGTCTTCGAGAGCGGGCTTCGCGACCCCTCGGCGCTCTCGGCCGGGGATCTCGATGCCCTGCGCGGGCGCGCGAACGCCTTCATCGAGCGTCAGGTCCGCGATCTCGGCCCGCGGCTGCCGGCCATCGGGACGATCCAGCTGCCGGGCTTCGAACACGCCGCCGCGGACGACGGGTCCGGATGGGGTGCAAAGGCGGCGAGTGAGGTCAGCCGGGCGGTCGGTGGTCCGCTGCCTCGCGATCTCATCGAGGCGATCACAGGCATTAGCAGGCGGGAGATCGAGCGCGTGCTCGCCTCCGGCCCGGGCTACCTGGCCGGCGGTCTCGCCTTCGTGGAGGCGCTCGAAGGCCAGCTGCTCTTCGATCCCATCGAGCAACGGAACACGCTCACAGGGGTCGCACACTTCCGAGAGCAGCTGTGCACGATTCCCCTGGTCGACGCCGTCGTGACGATCCTAGATCCGCTGCTCGACGGCCTCCTCGCGGAAGTCGGGGTGGCCGCCCCGCCCCAGCAGGAGGACGAAGGCAAGCTGCAGTGGATCCGGCGCGCCGTCGAGGGTGCCGAGGCGGCGGCCGCTGGTTCCGAGAAGGGAGCGAGAGTGCGCTGCGTCCGGGCCATGCTGGCGCATGTGCTCGACGATGTGCTCGCCGGAGCCGGCGCGGACCGCGAACTGCTGGCGCTGCGCGTGATCGCGGTCTTCGCGTCGGAGGCCGGCCGGCTGCGGCGGGCGATCGACGAACGCCGCACGGCGCTGGAGGCGCTGGCTCGCGAGGAAGCCAGTCTGCCGGGACGTTATGGGTGGTGGAGTCGGTCCGTCGGGAAGAAGGCAGCCTCGTACCGGGAGGAACGCCTGCGGATGCAGAATGCGGCGAAGAAGCTTCAGGCCGAGAGCGCCGCGCTGACGTCCTTGTTGGAGGGCTTGGGCTCATTGCTGGAGGCCCTGCTTAACCGGGCGGCTGTCCCGTACGACTGGAAGTCGAAGCTGGCGAATCGCTTCGCGGCCGACGTGGAGGCCGCGGCCCGAGAGTATCGCGACTTCCTGGGAGAGGTGGCCGCTGCATTGCCCCCCATCCAGCCTGTTCCCGAGGTGCACACGGCGACGATCGACACGTTGCACACGCCGGACAGGCTCGATAGGCTCTACGGCGACGTTCGGCGAAGCTGCACGTGGAACGAGCATGCCGCGCGGACGCTGGCGTTTCTCCCTACCCGTGCTGTGGAGATTCCCTACGCCGGGTGCCGGGACCTCGCGGAGCACTACCGGCAGGGGCCGCTCCTGCTTGCCAGGCGCATCGGGGACTACGCAGCGGATCGAATCGGCGCGGTCAGCTCCAGACACGCCGTGGACATTCTCGAGATGGATGGTCCGACCGAGGCCGGCCGCTTCCTCGAAATGAAGGCCACGGAAGCCGGCCGCTTCCTGGCGTTCGACGAGACCGCGATCGCGAGCTTCGAGCAGCAGCACGGTCAGTGCGACGTGCTATATGTCGTGCAGACCGGAGGCGGCAAGGAGTCACCATTCGCTGAACGGTATCGGGCGTTCTTCAGACCGCAGGTCGAGTTCCTGGACTCGGACGATCCGGACACGATCGACATCACCTGCCTGCGCTTCGGTTTCCCGGCCACGATCCTTCGAGGGCTCGAACACACCGGCTCTGGAGGACTGACGCCGCGGGTGCGCGGGGGCGTCTGAGTCAAGCCACTGCGACCCGCCCGTGCCCTGCCGGCGAACGCTCAACGCCAGGTCTCCGCCACCTTCGTCGGCCGTCCCCTGTCATCGTAGGTGTACACGACTTCGGGGCCTCCGGTGATGCGAACCGAACGGACACGCCCGGCCGAGTCATAGGCGAGCGACGTACGATTGCCGGCAGCGTCCACGGTCGCCGCCCGTGTTCCTCCGTCCCGCGGGGATCCAACCCCGGATGGATCCGCGGCCGGCACGTCGATGATGCGCAGAGGCTCGATGCCGCTCGGCCGCTTGAACGAGCGCCGAGGGTACACGGAGTAGCGGATTCGGCCATCCGTCCCAGCTTCGATCACCGCCTGGAATCCGGCGTAGTCCACCAGTTCGCGGCGCCCGGACAAGTCGTAACGGTAGGTGGCGAACGGTTCGCCATCGATCTCTGCACCGACAATCCTCCCCGCCTCGTCGAACCCGTAATGTCGGCGGACACCGCCTCCGTCCGTCAGGTAGAGATGGCGGCGATCAGCCGACCACTCCGCGCGGGCGTTGCCTGCGGGGCCCGCCTCGGTCTCGACGGACACGAGCTCTCCGGCAGCACTGTACCGGTTGCGGACGCGTTCACCCGTTTCGCTGGCAATGGTCAGACTGGACTGTCCGGCCTGCTGCCGCGCGATGACCTCACCAGCGCCGCCGCGCTGTTCTGTCCACCGTCCGGCGGCGTCGTAGACAATCCGCAGCCGCTCGACGCGATTCTCCAGCGCGGACTCCAACCGGCCGGAGCTGCCGTAACGGTAGTCGAGGCGCCGACCCGGCGCCAACACTGAGATCAGATTCCCGCGGGCGTCATATCCGTAGCTCACTGTCCGGCCACGGCTATCGGAAGCCCGCACGATTCGGCCGTCCGCGTATTCGAACCGGATCCACCTCCCACTCGCATCCACCCGCGTCACGTCGCCGGCGGCGTTGTGTGCCCACTTCACCAGCGAACCCTGATAGCTTGCCTCGACCGGCAGGCCGGAGGGGCCGAACACCCAGTAGTTCCCTCCCGCCAGAAGCAGGACAGCGCGACCGCTGGAATCCGGATACAGGCCGCGGCAGCAACCAGTATCCGACCGGAACCCCACGCGACCCAGCTCAGAATCGACGAACGGAGCAGAGAAGTGCTCGGCGCGCTGGCCGAAGTCGTCGGTCAGCAGATATCGGCGCACGGGAAGAGTGGTGCCGGCCCTGCCGGGAACGGAGACCGTCTCCCTGCTGTCCGCGACGCCGTACAATCTCGGCAGCAACAGGCTCCAGCGCCGGTGAAGCGAGTCGTAGTACCTGGTCAGACCGGGCAGATCGGTCTCCTCGGTCTTGAAGCTGCCCGTCGCGCGCGCCCGCGAGCTAGCGGCAGTTTACTGCCTATGAGCTAGTCGCCTCTCCAACTCTCGGTCTCCGCACGGGTTACGGACGCCGGCGTGTCTTACCCACGCGTCTTGGTGCGAGCGCGTGGAGGCCGAGCGCCTCGCCGAGGAGGACTTGGGTGAGGGTGTGTTTGCTCTGGACGGTGGCCGTGCGCGGCGGGCCCTTCTGGCCCTGCGGCGGGTACAGCAAGACGACGTCGTAGATCCCGGCGAGTTCCGCCTTCAGTTGGTCGACGGTGATCTGCGGACACACGCGCCGGGCGTGGGTATGCACGTAATGCAATAGCGAAATGCCCAGCATGCAGTAGAAGGCATGCACCCGGATCTTGCTGTCGGTCCAGTGGTACATCGGCCCCCACCCGAGCCAGTCGCCGTCCTTGAGGCCCCGAAAGACCTGCTCGACGTGCTGCTGCCCGCCGTAGGCGGCCACCACCTGCTCGGCCGACCACTCCAGCCGATTAGTCATCAGTACCGTGCGACCCAGCCGCTCGGTGAGCAGGCGATGGAAGGCGGCGGTGTCGACATCGAATTGCAGGCGCCACCGGCCGTCGGCGCGGTCCAGCGTGTAGCGGATCACGAGGTCCAGAAACTGCGCGGAGGCGAGGCGGCGTGTGATCTTCGTGCGGATTTGCGGTTCGG
>Ga0316622_100003033_pt1 | contig 11845 bp, 7 predicted proteins | sample OWC_Aug_OW2_C1_D_FD_207646 | JGI IMG/M metagenome (GOLD analysis project Ga0316622, IMG submission 207646) | Wetland soil microbial communities from Old Woman Creek delta, Ohio, United States - OWC_Aug_OW2_C1_D5_C | ecosystem: Environmental > Terrestrial > Soil > Wetlands | place: USA: Ohio... | reverse complement strand
TGGGCCAAGCAGGTCCTGCGCGAGAACCTCCGCTGGGCGGCCACGGCGGCCGGTGGCGTCGGCGAGGTCGGCGGCATGGCTTCGCGGCTCAAGGAGACCTGGGACATCGCCGACGGGCCCAATCTCGACGACCATGAGTGGGCCGTCGTCCCGTACGTCAATTACCGGACCGTCGACTTCGACTCCAAGCAGCGCTATTTCTTCGACCTCAACTATCAGCCGGCGGACGAACGCTGCCTGGCCTGCCACTCGGTCTCGCCCGCGGGCGAGACCCAGTGGAGCGCCGACCCGGACGTCCACGCGGCGGCCGGCCTGAAGTGCGCCGACTGCCACCGGAACGACCTCGGCCACGCCATCGTCCGCGGCTACGAGGGCGAAGCGGCCGAGACCGGGAACCGGACGGCGGAGTCGTTCACCTGCCGCGGCTGCCATCTCGGCGAGAACGCCGCGGGCGAGAAGACGGTCGTTCCCGGCCGGCTCGGCGCCCCGCATCCCAAGCACACCGGCATCCCGCTCGTCCACTTCAAGCGCCTCGCCTGCACCGTGTGCCATTCGGGTCCGGTGCCGAAGGACGGCTTCACCCGGGTGAGGACGTCGCGGGCCAACCGCCTCGGCGTCTACGGCGTCGCGACCTGGTCGACGGACACGCCCGTGATCATCGAGCCCGTTTATAAGAAGGACGCCCGGCACAAGATCGTGCCGCACCGGCTCGTCTGGCCGTCTTTCTGGGCGAAGAAGACCGGAGAGACCGTGACGCCGCTCCTCCCCGAGGTCGTCGATACGCTGGCGGGTGACATCCTCAAGCCCGAGGAGCGGGTCTCCCTGACGCTCGCCGCCCTCAGCCAGGTCATGGCCGAGGACGAGATGCCTGTCCTCGTCTCCGGCAAGTTCGCCTTCGCGCCGAATGTCGACGGCGGCGTCGACGCGACGGAAGAGGACGGGGCCGCCGCGGACCGTCCCGCGTTCTGGGGCGTCCGCAAGGGCCTGGAGGTCCGGCCCCTCGTTCCCGATTTCGATCCGGCGGCGGCGGACAAGGACCCGGCGATCGAGACCCGGTTCCAGGAGCTCCTGCAGGCGCTCGGCACGGTCGCGGGCCGGCCGGGCGAGCCCGCGATCGTCGTCCGGAAGACCCTCTACAGGTTCGTCGGGGGCTATCTCGATATCGCCGAGGCTCCGGCCGAGCTCGCCGGGGCCGCCGGACCGGGCTGGCTCGTCGACGGCACGCTCGCTCCCCTGGCGCCGGACTTCGACATCCGGACCATCACGGCCAAAGCAGGGACCGAGCGGACGCTGACCGAGGAGCAGGTTGGACTCGTTCTCGGGGCCCTGGCCGGGACGGCGGGCGACGCCGAAGCCGTCTACGTCTCCGGCGGCCGGATGTTCAGGCTCGGAAAGAACGGGACGCTCGTCTCGGACTCCCAGGCCGCCGCGGAACCGGTCGTCTGGCCCCTGGCCCATAACGTCCGGCCGGCCCAGCAGTCGCTCGGCTGGAAGGGCTGCACGGACTGCCACAGCGGGGGCTCGGACTTTTTCTTCACCCAGATCAAGGGCACGGGACCCCTGCTGACCAAAAAGGTCGAGAAGCGATCGGCCTCGGCCTTCATGGGTCTCGGCGGGCTTTTCCAGCGCATCTTTGGCCTTTCGTTCATCGTCCGGCCGGTCTTCAAACTCGTCCTGGCCGTCTGTGCGTTCGTCGCCGGATCGCTCCTCTTCCTGGCCGGTTTGGTCGCCCTCGGCCGCGTCGCCGGGTTCCTCGAGAAAAGGTGAGCGCCATGCTGTTTACGATCGTCACCCTCCTCGTCGTCGCGGCCGCGCTCCTCGGGCTCGCTTTTCACCGCTTCCGGACGACCCGGGAAGAGGCCAAGTCGACCATCCTCTATACCGAGATCGTCAAGAAGTACCTGGCCTGGCTGGCCCTCCGGACGATCCAGATATCGCGCCGGGCGTCGCCGAAGGCCTGGTGGGGATACGTCCAGCGGCTGCCTCTGTGGCGCGAGCCTATCCTGGAGAAATGGCTTGATATTTGTTTTTACGGGAGCTTCCTCTATCTCGCGGCCAGCGGTTTCTTCTTCGCGATCTTCATCCCCCGCGGGCTCTTCGGCTATCCCCTCATCGGTCACGTCATGGCCGGCGGCCTGTTCGCCGTATGCCTCGTGATCATCGTCCTCTTCAAAGGCCGGGATTTCATCGCCGTCCCCAAGCCGGCTCTCCTGAGCCTGACCCTCCTCGACCCCCGGAAGATGGGGATCACGGCCGCCCGGGTGAAGCTCTGGGCCTTCTGGCTCTTCGTCCTGGCCGGGTTTCTGCTGACCTTATCCGCCCTTCTGCCCATGCTGCCGCTCCTGCGGACCCCCGGACAGAGATTCATGTTCGAGTTCCACCGGTACAGCGCCCTCGTCTCGACGCTGGCGGCGACCATCTTCGCCGGCCTGGAGATCTTCGCGCGGCCGCGGCCTTAACGGCTCCTATTTCGTCCGGGGCGAGGCATCGCGATCGCCGTTGTCGTAAAGTCCGACGAGCCCGACGACCGTGCCGTCCTTGACCGTGAACTCGATGCGGAAGGAGTCCAGGCCGTCCAGGGCGAAGAGGGTCGCGGTCATGGGGAGGAGCTTGTATTTCGGCCCGGTCCTCTGATAATAGAGGGCGCCGTTCTCGAAGGTGACCGTCCTCTCGCCGTAGGTCCCGGCATAGGTCTTCAAGGTCTGGACGCCGATCTGCGGCGGGCCCCTCTTGGCCTTGTCTCCCGCGAGGATCCACTCGTACTCGGCCTTGACCTGCGGGTCGGTCGCCTTGGCGGCCAGCTTCTCGAGGGCCAGGGCGTAGGCCTTGTCGAACGCCTCCGCCGCCGGGCAGGCGATATCGGGCTTGACGCCCGTCCCCTCCCAGTTCGTCTTGGAGACGGGGTTGATGGCCCGGGCGAAGGGGACCCGAAGGATGAAGTCGTGCTGGACGATCATCGCGTTGGTCGGATGGGCCCCGCCGCCTGTCGTCTCGCCGATGATGGTCGCCCGCTTGAGGTTTTGCAGGTTGTAGGAGAACTCCTCGGCGCCGGAGAAGGTCCGGGCGCTTGTCAGGACATAGACATCGGCCTTGGACGCTCTGGCCCCGGGAACGTAGGGCAGAGTCCAATAGTTCTCGGTCTGGTCGGTGGCCCGGGCGTAGAGATCGTTGAGATGGACCGGCTCCTCGAAGAGGTAGGAGCTGATGAGCTGGATCTGGGCCGGCTCACCGCCGCCGTTCTGGCGCAGATCGACGATGATCGCGTCGCAATAGGCCAGGAAGTTCATGGCCGCGATCGCGGTCGGCCCGGCCTCGGCAGGCGCCGCGAAGACGCCGAAGTCGAGGTAGCCGACGTTCCCGGGGAGGCGTTCGACCTTGCGGAAGCCGAAGTTCGCCCGCCGGGCCGCCCGCAGCTGTCTCTCCCGGACTTTTTGGGCTTCCTCCTCGCTCCGCCCTTCGAGGCGGCGGATGTTCTCGGCCGAGGCCGGATTGTAAGCGAAGCCGGTGTGCCGGTCCTTCGTCACCTCGAGGATCGTCGCGGCCACGGCCCGGGCGAAGTCCGGCGCGGCCGCGAGCTTGTCGAATTCGCCGGCCTTGAGCTTGGCCCGGAGGGCTTCCTCGACCTTTTTGGCCGTCTCGGCGAAGATGTAGTTCTTGTTGAAGAGCGCTGCGATCTCGTCGATGACGGCCTGCTTCTTGGCCGCATCGAGCGTCGGCGCCTGCGCCGCTTGCCCGAGGGCAAGAGTGACCCAGAGGGCCAGGAGCGTGATGATGATGGCGATCCAACGGACCATCTTGGACATATCGGACCTCCTCGAAAGATCAGGATCGGGCTTTCACCCGGTCCAGGATCCCGCCGATCTTGTTGGCTAAAGCGCCGGCGCCGCTATCATAGTTGCACATTGCGGCGACGACGAATCCGGAGTCGACGTAGATGTCAAGGCGGGAATTGATGCCCGGGAAACCGCCGCTGTGGCCGACGGCCTTGCCGCTTGGGCCCTGGGCGACGGTGAAGCCATAGCCGTAACTCCCGCCCTTGAAATCCGTCCACATCAAGTCCCGCGTGCTCTTGGATACGAGCTTGCCTCCCAAGAGGGCCAAGGCGAACCTGTGGAGGTCCTTGACCGTGGAGAAGCCTCCCCCCGCCGGACCGCCCTTGAGGACGTGCTTGTAGAGGTTGTTCTGCCACTTGTAAGGGCTGGCCGGATCAGGGCTGTAGCCGATGGCCAGATTCTCGACCGGGTAGTCCATCTCATAACAATCGGTATCGGTCATCCCGGCCGGCGCATAGACGGTCTTGCGGATGTGGTCGAAGTAGTCCTCCCCCGTGACCTTCTCGATGATGACCCCGAGAAGGAACATCCCGGTGTTGCTGTACTGGTAGCGCGTGCCGGGAGGGAAGGCCGGCTTGTCGTCCTTGATGAGCGGCTTGTAGTCGTCGAGCTTGCGAAAGAGGGCCCGCGAGCTCTTGTCATAGACCTCGTTGAAATAGCTCCCCAGCCCGGACGTGTGGGTGATGAGGTGGCGGACGGTGATCTTGCCCGTGACGTCCTTGGGCAGCCAGCTCTCGTCGATCCACTTGCCGATGGGATCGTCGAACGAGAGCTTGCCGGCCTCGACCAGCCGCGCGACCGCGACGGACGTGAACATCTTGTTCATCGAGCCCAGGTTGAACTTGGTGTCGATGTTGTTGGGGACGTGGAAGGCCTTGCTGGCCTCCCCGGCGATATCGGTCAGGAGAACCGCCTCGCGCTTGGCCACCAGCACGGTTCCCGAATACCAGTCCTTGGCCTTGACCTTGGCCATCAGGGACCGGATCTCCTCGATGGCCTCTTTCTCGGTAAGCGGCGGCTCGACGATGTCGACGGGGGGACGGACGGAGCCGAAGCCCAGGCCGGCCACGAGGGAGTTGGGCGCTTCGCCGAAGCGGAAGGTCAGGCCCCACCAATTCCCGAGCATGCGGTCCTTGACGACGACGACGGTCGCGCCCGGGCGCTCCGGCGCGAACGTCCGGATGGAGTAAAAGTCGACACCGCCCGTGTCTCTGTAGAACCTGAAGGCCGTCGAGACGTGCTCCTCGACCGGGAACCTGTCCCGGAATCCCGGCTCGCACTCCTCGTCGAGGAAGCGCTTGAAGCGCTCGGCGCTTCCTGAGTTCACGATCTCGATGAAGGATCTTATGCGGGCCCCGGCCGGACCTTCCGGCAGGGCCGTCGTGTCCTTGAAGGCCGGGGCGGCTTGCGGCTGGGAAGGCGCCCCCGGGCCGGCCAGGGCCAGGGAGGCCCCGACTATCAGAAGGGTGCTGATGAAGGCCATCCTACGGGACATTTTGGACATGTCGAACCTCCTTGGGAACTCCCGTTGCGGCAACGTCATCGCGTCCAGCTGGCAGGGCGCGATGGCAATAATCCCTTGATCAGAAGGTCGGCGATTCGGCCGACCTCGCCTTCCACTTCTTCCCTCCGGCCGAGCTCCCGGGGGGAGAGGCTGAACGGCAGGAGGGAATTCGTGCTCTGGATGAGGACGAACGAGGTCGTCCGGGGGTCGGGACAATCGAGGGCGCCGAGCCTGGCCCCCTCACGGAGAACGCCCTCGAAGACGGCCGCCTCTTTCTCGAAATACTCCTGGCGCCGCACGATCAGGGCCGCCCGGACCGCCGACAGGACCTCGCCGAGGCTCTGGGAGTAATGGGCAACGCTGTCGAAACGGTGGAGGACGCGGAGGAGGAGCATACGGCGGAGACGCCTGTCGACGGGCTCGGACGATCCGGCGATCTCGCCGATCTTCCGGACAACGGTCCCGGCGATGCGGTCGATATGGGCCAGCACCACCTCCTCCTTGGACGGGAAGTGAAGGTAGATCGTGCCCTTGCCGATGCCGACCTGCCGGGCGATGTCCTCCATGGTCATCTTCTTGTAGCCGAATCTGGCCAGGAGAACGTCCACGGCGTCCAGGATCAGGTCACGGATGTCCGAGCGCCTGGCTATATGTCTCATGTGACTAATGACCAATATTATATTCTAGTCATTTAGAGATGTCAAGATACGCCCGGCCGCGGACGGAGGACATCCTCTCGACCGGCGAGAGGGGCCGCCAAATTGACACGCCGGCCCGAGGAGCCCAAAATATGAATGTCGGCAGCGGTTCAGAAGGGTCCCCGCTCGGGCATCTCAACGAGGAGGCACCAATGCGCCCGATGAAGTCTCTGCTCTTACTGCCGGCCTGTGCCCTGGTCGTAATGGCCTCAACGGCCGGAGCGGCCCCGGGCCAGAAGGCCGATATCCGGACCGAGGACGGCGTCATCGTCGTTCGCAATCCCAAAACCCCCGTTCCCCTGCCCGGGGGTCCTTCGAAGCTCCTTCTGACGCAGGACCTGATCATCGGGAAGGACCCGACCGGAGGTCCCGATGTCTTCGCCGAGCTCCGCTCCGTCGGCGTCGATGACCAGGAGAATATCTGGACGCTCGACTGGGAGGATATCAAGGTCCGCGTCTTCGATAAAACTGGAAAGCTCATCAGTACCTTCGGCAAGAAAGGGCAGGGCCCCCGGGAGTGGCAGAGCCCGAATCGCATGGTCGTTCTCCCGGACGGGACCGGCGTGATCCTCGACCTCAACAAGCTGACGTTCTACGGCCTCGACGGAACATGTCAAAAAGAGCTTTCGACGGCCCGCTCTCGCATGGCCCGTTACAGGCTCGACGCCAAGGGGAACATCTACGGCGACTCGTTCGACTTCGCCCCGCCAAAGCTGAAGCTCGGCCTGGTCAAGTACGATCCCGGCCTGAACAAGGTCAAGGCCCTGGCCGAAATCGAGGAGCCCCTCCCGACGGGGGGCGGGTTCAACGCTTTCACGACGCTGCTCTACCATCACATCACAGCGGACGACCGCGTCGTCTGGCTGGTGACGTCGAAATACGAGTTCCGCGTCCTTGACACGGAGGGTAGCCTCCTCCGGCGGATCCTCAAAGACCATGAGCCCCTGAAAGTCACGGCGTCCGACAAGAAGCGCATTCTCGAAGAGCGTTACGGCGGCTCTATGGTCCGCGACCAAATCGTTTTTCCTGACGCGTTCCCGCCCGTCTCGTTCTTCATCGGCGATGCCGAAGGCCGGTTGTATGTCCAAACCTACGAAGCCGACGCCAAAGGCCGGCTCGCCCACGATGTTTTCGACGCCGAGGGGCGTTGCTTCACCCGCTTCTTCCTTCCCCAAGAGGAGATGCCGTTCGTGATCAAAAAGGACAAGCTCTACGTCCTGATCCTTGAGAACGAGGAAGGGATACCTCTCGTCAAACGGTATGCTATGGCCTGGAAGTAGTCTCGTCTCGGCCCGCTTGGCACCTACAGCTTCGGCCGCTTGAGGTGGAAGTCCGTCCTTTGCTGAAAGGCGTGGGCCAGGAGGAGCATGTCGGCCTCGCCGAAGAGCTTCCCCGTCAACCGGAGGACCGCCGGCTGACCCTTGGAGTCGAAGCCGTGGGGGAAGGCCACCTCCGGATGCCCGGTCAGGTTCGTCGGCCCCAGGGCGCTGCCGATGAGGACGTCCATATCCTTGAAGAACTCGTCGTAGGCTTCCATCAGCCGGAAGCGGGCCCGGTTGGCCTGGATGTATTGGACGGCGGGGACGAATTCGTGGAGCCGGAAGGAGCCGACCCAGGCGCTCCGCTCGGGCTCGGCCGACATCAGGTCGAGGTTGCCGCTCCGAACGAGGTCGTCGAAGGCCGCGGCCGCTTCGGTCGTCAGTAGAAAGTCCAGCGGCCCCGAGCCCATCTTCGGCAGATCCACCGGGACCGGCTCGAGACCGAGCCTGCGGATGACGTCAAGAGAGGCCTTGGTGAAGGCCTGCCCTTCCCTCATCCTTTGGACCCTGTCCGGGTTCTTGGGATCGTCCGGGATCTCCCGCTCCACGTCGGACTTGAGGTAGCCGACCTTGAGCTTGCGCACGTCCCGGCCGGCGTCCCAGGCGAAGGGGACGTCGAGGACCGTGTTGTCCTTGCCGTCAGGCCCTTGGATCACGGAGAGGACGACGGCGCAGTCCTCGGCCGTCCGGGCGAGCGGACCGAGCTTGTCCATCGTCCAGCTCAAGGCCATGGCGCCGTACCGGCTGACCCGGCCGAAGGACGGGCGCAGCCCGGTGACGCCGCAGCGGCTGGCCGGCGAGATGATCGAGCCGCGCGTCTCGGACCCGAGGGCGAACGGCACGAGCCCGGCCGCCACGGCTGAGGCCGGCCCGGCCGACGAGCCGCTCGAGCCTTGGCCGGCATTCTTAGGGTCCCAGGGGCTTTTCGTTTGGCCGCCGAACCAGCGATCGCCCATGGCCAGGGCGCCGAGGGTCAGTTTGGCTACGAGGACCGCCCCGGCCGCCGTCAGGCGCTCAAAGACCGTAGCGTCCCGGTCGATCGTCTGGTCTTTAAAGGGCGAGGCGCCGAAGGTCGTCTTGTAACCCTTGACCGCGAGCAGGTCCTTGGCCCCCCACGGGATGCCGTGGAGGATGCCCCGGTATCTCCCCGCGGCGATCTCCTTGTCGGCCCGGGCCGCCTGCTCGAGGGCCAGGTCCTCGGTCAGGGTGACGACGCAGTGCAGGACCGGGTCGTGGGTCTTGAGCCGCTCGAGGCAGAGCTTGGCGAGGTCGAGGGACCTGATCTCTCGTTTCCGGACGAGCGCGGCGAGGTGCGTCACCGGCAGGAAGGCCAGGTCTTCGTCGGTCCGGGGCGCCGCGATCTTGACCTTCGACGTCCTCAGGGACGATTTCCCGGCCGGGAGCGCCGTCCCCGGGAGGACCGGATTGAAGACAAGGGCCGAGGGCGTATCGTTGCCCAGGCCCATCTCACGCAGGGCCTGAAAGTTCTGGAGCAGACCGCCCCGCCGGCCCAGCCCCTCGGCGATGGCCTTCTCGGCCTCGGGGGTGAGGGGGAGGCCGGCGATCTTCGCCGCCGCCGCGACCATCTCGGGCTTGATCTCGGGAGCGTCCTGGGCCACCGCGAGAAGGGCCCCCGGCAGGAGCGTCCCGCCGAGCCCCAACGCGCCGAAAAACTCCAGAAATCGGCGTCTTTCGATGCCCCTTTCGCCGCTTGTCCCGCGCCCGTTCTGTTCGCTCATAAGGACTCCTTTACCGGTGAGGTCCTATCCTATGCGCAGGCCCTGTTTTTTTCAATCCGGGACCCCCTTTCGGGACGCCTTCAGGCCCCCTTCCGCCCCTGATGGAGGCTTGATATTTCGGCCGCGTTGGGCTATCATTCTCCATCGGGGCTTCTTGGACCTTTCCTCTGAAGCGAACCGAAATATCATACCGATCTCATAAGGAGTCTTTTCATGGCCACCAAGGGGTTCAACGCGTTCGAGATGGCCCAGAAACAGTTCGACACTGTCGCCGACCTTCTCGAGCTTGACCAACCGACCCGGGACCTCCTGCGGCAGCCGCTGCGGGAGTACCATTTCTCGATCCCCGTCCGCATGGACGACGGCAGCGTCCGCGTGTTCCGCGGCTTCCGCTGCCAGCATAACGACGCCCGCGGCCCCTGCAAGGGCGGCATCCGCTTCCACCCCCAGGAGACGATCGACACCGTCCGGGCTTTGTCCATGTGGATGACCTGGAAGTGCGCCGTCGTCGACATCCCGCTCGGCGGCGGCAAGGGCGGCGTCATCTGCGACCCGCACGACCTCAGCCCCCGTGAGCAGGAAAAGCTCTGCCGGGGCTGGATCCGGGTCCTCGCGCACGATGTCGGCAACCTCCGCGACGTCCCCGCCCCCGACGTCATGACCAATCCCCAGCACATGCTCTGGATGCTCGACGAGTTCGAGACCATCCACGGCGCCAAGTACCCGGGCTTCATCACCGGCAAGCCCGTGGGCATGGGCGGTTCGCTCGGCCGGACCGAGGCCACCGGCTATGGCCTCATCTTCACGGTCCGCGAGGCCCTCAAGGAGATGGGCATCAAGCCCGAGGCGACCACGGCCTCCGTCCAGGGCTTCGGCAACGTCGCCCAGTACGCCATCGACCTCTACACGAAGCTCGGCGGCAAGGTCGTCGCCGTGTCCTGCTGGGACCAGAACGACCAGGCCTCCTACACCTACCGGAAGAGGACCGGCGTCAAGCTCGAGGAGCTCCTGGCCATCACCGACCGCTTCGGCGGCATCGACAAGGCCAAGGCCGAATCCCTCGACTACGAGCGGCTCCCCGGCGAGGCCTGGATCGAGCAGGACGTCGACATCCTCCTGCCCTGCGCCCTGGAGAACCAGGTCAACGCCGACACGGTCAAGAAGATCAAGCCCGGGGTCAAGATCATCGCCGAGGGCGCCAACGGCCCGACGACCCCCGAGGCCGACGCCGTCATCAAGAGCCGGGGCATCTTCGTCATCCCCGACTTCCTGGCCAACGCCGGCGGCGTCACCTGCAGCTACTTCGAGCAGGTCCAGTGCAACATGAACTACTTCTGGACCAAGGAAGAGGTCCTGACCCGCCTCGACGAGAAGATGACGGCCGCTTTCAAGGCCGTCAGCGAGCTGGCCCGGACCCGGAAGCTCTACATGCGCGACGCCGCCTACGTCATCTCGGTCAGCCGCGTCGCCAACGCCTGCCGGGACCGCGGCTGGGTCTGAGGCCTTTCGACGCTGTGTTCGCCCGTCCGTTCTCCCCGGGGCCGCCGGGGAGAACGGACGTTTTCTGAACCGCCGGCCCCGGGCCGGATGGGGTGAGGGCCGCGCCGACGGCCGAGGAGGGACGGAGCGACATGTCCAATCCGCGCACGCCCGCGTCCGTCAGCACCCTGTTCTCCACCCTCAACGAGCGGGCCAAGGAGCTCAGCTGCCTCTACCGCATCGAGGAGGTCCTCAGCCTCTACGACGTCCCCCTCGAGGAGGTCTTCCGCCAGGTCATCGAGGCCATCCCGCCCGGCTGGCAATACCCGGAGTGCTGCCAGGCCCAGATCACCTACGGCTCGGACGTCTTCGAATCCCCCGAGTTCGAGGAGACGCCGCACTCGCACTGCGCCGAGATCCGGGTCCAGGACGCGTCCGTCGGCCGGCTCTGCGTGTCGTACCGGAAGCCGACCCCGGAGAGCGACTGCGGCCCGTTCATGAAGGGCGAGGTCAAGCTCATCCAGACGATCGCCGAGCGCCTCGGCCATTTCATCCTCCACCAGCGCCTGCGGGGGATGTACGAGCAGTTGAGCGACGCCCGCCGGGACGTCGCCGGGCAGAAGCGCGGCTGGCGGATCGCCCTGGATCTCCTCCGTAACACCAACCCCGGCCTCCTCATCCGGATCTCGCGCAAGATGATGAACTACCTCGGCTGGCGCGGCGTCACCGAGGCCCGCGATCTCCTCCAGCGCTTCAGCGGCGGCGGCATGACGGACTGGGTGTTCGGCGAATCGAACCTCCCCCAGAGCCGGGAGTCCATGGACCGCCTCTTCGAGCTGACCGAGGAGACCTTCCGGATCGCCTCGGCCAACCTCACCGACGACGACATCCTCGACCGGATCCAGCGGTGGATCAACGAGGACCGCTCGAGCTCGGCCGTCCAGAGCCTGGAGAACGTCTACGCCGACCTGGCCGAGGTCCTCGACAGCATGCGCCGGATCAAGATCCTGGCCCCGGAGGGCATCCAGCTGCCCCGCTCGACGGCCAACAGCGTCCGGGTCGCGCTCATCCGCCGGTTCTTCACGGAACAGCTCGAGTTCATCAACGTGGCCAAGAAGTACGTCGACCTCGAGGATTTCTTCGGCCTCATGGAGCGGATCGTCTTCCCGCCGGGCAGCCACGGCAAGCTCGGCGGCAAGAGCGCCGGCCTGTTCCTGGCCAGCCGGATCCTCAAGCAGGCGGCCCGGCGCAACAAGATCATCGGTTCGGTCAA
>Ga0316622_100003032_pt1 | contig 11846 bp, 8 predicted proteins | sample OWC_Aug_OW2_C1_D_FD_207646 | JGI IMG/M metagenome (GOLD analysis project Ga0316622, IMG submission 207646) | Wetland soil microbial communities from Old Woman Creek delta, Ohio, United States - OWC_Aug_OW2_C1_D5_C | ecosystem: Environmental > Terrestrial > Soil > Wetlands | place: USA: Ohio... | reverse complement strand
GACAACGTCGGCCTGGACATCGTGCTGATCGCCCCGATCGCGATGGAGAAGGGCGTCCGGTTCGCCATCCGCGAGGGTGGACGCACCATCGGCGCCGGTACGGTCACCGAAGTCGTCGAGTAAGCGCAGGAACGGAGCCATCGAACCCAGGGCAGTAGCTCGAACTGGTAGAGCGCCGGTCTCCAAAACCGGATGTTGGGGGTTCGAATCCCTCCTGCCCTGCCAAGAAATCTCAGGAACGCTATGAACGGTCTCGCCAAGGTCCGCGAATTCTTCGCCTCGATCCCGCGCTTCCTCTCGGAGGTGAAGGCGGAGATGAAGAAGGTCTCCTTCCCCTCGCGCGACGAGGTGGTCGGCACGACGTTGGTCGTCCTGGTGACGAGCTTCGTCTTCGCGGTCTATCTCTGGCTCGCCGATCTGGTGATCGTCCAGCTCTTCAAGGTGGTGGGCTCGTGACCACGACGACGGCACGCAAGCGCTCCTGGTACATCGTCCACACCTACTCCGGATTCGAGGAGCGGGTCAAGGAGACGTTGCGTCAGCGCGCCGACGCGCTCGGCATGGGGGAGTCGATCGGCGAGATCCGCATCCCGATGGAGACCGTGGTCGAGAACAAGGGCGGCAAGAAGCGCGAGACCCAGCGCAAGTTCTTCCCCGGCTACATCCTGGTCGAGATGCAGATGTCCGACGAGGCCTGGCACCTGGTCAAGAGCACGCCCAAGGTCACCGGCTTCGTGGGCACCGGCAAGGAGCCGACGCCGCTCTCCCAGGACGAGGTCGACAACATCCTCGCCCAGGTCGTGTCCGCCAAGGAGAAGCCGAAGCCGAAGTACGTGTTCGAGAAGGGCGAGCCGGTCAAGATCATCGAAGGGCCGTTCAGCAACTTCACGGGCACGGTGGAGGACATCAACCTGGACCGCAACACCCTCAAGGTGATGGTGACGATCTTCGGCCGCCACACGCCGGTCGAGCTCGACTTCCTCGGGGTGCAGAAGCTCTAGTCCTGGAAAGGACCGAAGATGGCGAAGAAAATCGTCGCGCAGATCAAGCTCCAGATTCCGGCCGCAGCGGCCACGCCCGCTCCGCCGGTGGGCACGGCCCTCGGTCCCGCGGGCGTCAACCTGATGGACTTCTGCAAGACCTTCAACTCGCGCACCGAGTCGCAGCGCGGCCTGATCATCCCGGTGGTCGTGACGGTCTACGCCGACCGTTCCTACACCTTCATCACCAAGACCCCTCCCGCCTCGATCCTGCTGATCAAGGCGGCCGGCATCGAGAAGGGCTCGGGCGTTCCGAACCGCGACAAGGTCGGCAAGGTGACGCGCCAGCAGGTCGAGGAGATCGCGCGCCAGAAGATGCCGGATCTCAACGCCGCCAGCCTCGAGGCGGCGATCCGGACCGTCGAAGGCACCGCCCGCTCGATGGGCATCGAAGTGCAGGGGTAGCAGCGCCGCGGCGCCCGCGGACGGGCGCCGCCGGACCGCTCTGGGAGGCCGCCGCGGCGGCCGCTTGGACCAGAGGAGGACGCGAATGAGCAGACACGGGAAGAACTACCGCAACGCGGCCGCCAAGGTCGAGGTCAGGGCCTATCCGCTCGCCGACGCCATCCGGCTGGCGACCGAGACCGCCTACGCCAAGTTCGACGAGACGGTCGACATCGCGATGCGTCTCGGGGTGGACCCGAAGCACGCCGACCAGATGGTGCGCGGCACGGTCGTGCTGCCCCACGGTCTCGGACGCAGCGCGCGGGTGCTGGTGTTCGCGCAGGGCGAGAAGATCAAGGAGGCCGAGGAGGCCGGCGCCGACTTCGTGGGCGGCGACGACATGGCCAAGAAGATCGAAGGCGGCTGGCTCGACTTCGAGGCGGTGGTCGCCACGCCGGACATGATGCGGGTGGTCGGCAGGCTGGGCAAGGTGCTCGGACCGCGCGGCCTGATGCCCAATCCGAAGACCGGCACCGTCACCGCCGACGTCGCCAAGGCGATCCAGGAGATCAAGGCCGGCAAGGTCGAGTTCCGGGTCGACAAGACCGGCATCATCCACGCTCCGTTCGGCAAGCGCTCGTTCGGTGCCGAGAAGCTCCACGACAACGCCCAGGCGCTGGTGGCGGCGGTCCTCAAGGCCAAGCCGGCGGCGGCCAAGGGCAAGTACTTCCGGACGGTGACGGTCTCCTCCACGATGGGCCCCGGGGTCCGCGTGGACGAGTCGCTGCTGGTCGCCGCCGAGGCCTGAGGAGGGGCGTCATGGCTGTCAGTCGCGCCAAGAAGGAAACGCTCGTCGCGGGCTACGAGGAGTCGATGGCCTCGGCGCAGCACGCGTTCGTGGTCGGCTTCAAGGGCATCTCCGTCGAGAAGGTCACCGAGCTGCGCCGCCGCATCCGGGAGAAGGGCGGCCACTACGTCGTGGTCAAGAACACGCTCGCGCGCCGCGCCGTCGCCGGCAAGCCGCTCGAGCAGGTCAAGGAGCACTTCACCGGTCCGACCGCGATCGCCTTCAGCCTCACCGATCCGGTCTCGATCGCGAAGGTCCTCACCGACTTCGCGAAGGAGGCCCCCGTTCTCGAGTTCAAGGCGGGCGTCGTCGAAGGTCGCCCGATCGCGGCCAACCAGGTCGGCGAGATCGCCGCGCTGCCGGGCCGCCAGGAGTTGATCGCCAAGCTGCTGTTCATGCTCCAGTCGCCGATCGCCCGCTTCGTGCGCGTGCTCGCGGCGGCGGGCCCGCAGCGTCTCGCCACGGTCCTCGACCAGGTGGCAAAGCAGAAGAATCCCTAAAGGCCCGGACCGAGGTCCGCAAGGCAAGGAGGAAGAGATGGCCATTGCAGCCCAGGAGTTCATCAAGCAGATCGACGAGATGTCGGTGCTCGACCTGAACAATCTCGTCAAGGCGCTCGAGGACCACTACGGGGTCTCCGCCGCCGCCGCCGCGATGCCGGTGGCCGTGGCCGCGGCTGCCGCGGCCCCCGCGGCCGAGGAGAAGACGGAGTTCGACGTCGTCCTCACCGACGCTGGCGCCACCAAGATCAACGTCATCAAGGCCGTTCGCGAGGTGACCAGCCTCGGTCTCAAGGAGGCCAAGGACCTGGTCGAGGGTGCGCCCCAGAAGATCAAGGAGGGCATCTCGAAGGCGGACGCCGAGGCGATCAAGAAGAAGTTCGAAGAGGCCGGAGCGAAGGTCGAGATCAAGTAAAGGCCGCTTTGAGCGAGCGGCACTCAGCCGGAGGCCCGCGCCGCCGTGAATGGCGCCGCGAGGCTCGCGCATCGCGCCACGCCCCCGCTGGCCGGGACAAGCCGAGCCGGGGGTGTGGTGTCTTCTGTTGAATGAAGCCCCGGGTCACGAGGTCGACGAAACCGAGATCATGGAAACCAACATCCAGACCCAGAACCGAATCCGTCGTGACTTTTCGAGGATCCAGGCGTCGTTGCCGATCCCGAACCTGATCGAGGTCCAGAAGCGCTCCTACGACCGGTTCCTGCAGATGAACCTGCTGCCCGAGGAGCGGGCCAACCAGGGGCTGCAGTCGGTCTTCACCAGCATCTTCCCGTTCTCCGACTTCCGCGAGACCTGCTCGCTCGACTTCGTCAAGTACTCGATCGGCGAGTGGCAGTGCAAGTGCGGGGAGCTCAAGGGGCTCGAGTACCTGCGCATGACCTGCACCAACTGCGGTGCGAAGGTCATGACCGAGCATCCGCACGAGGAGACGGTCACCTGCACGCAGTGCGGATCGGTGCAGAAGAACCAGGTCACCAAGTGCGACACCTGCGGCAATCCGGTCGACCTGCGCCTCGAGTACTCGATCCAGGACTGCCAGGAGCGGGGCATGACCTTCGCGGTGCCGCTCAAGGTCACCTTCCGCCTGTTCGTCTACGACAAGGACCCCGAGACCGGTTCGCGCATGATGCGCGACGCCAAGGAGGAGGAGGTCTACTTCGGCGAGATCCCGTTGATGACGGACCACGGGACCTTCATCGTCAACGGCACCGAGCGCGTCATCGTCTCGCAGCTGCACCGCTCGCCCGGCGTGTTCTTCACCAAGGAAGGGCCGCGCACCTACCTGTCCAAGATCATTCCGTATCGCGGCTCCTGGGTGGAGTTCGAGTACGACCAGAAGGAAGTGCTCTCGGTCCGCATCGACCGCAAGCGCAAGTTCCACGGCACCGTCTTCCTGCGCGCGCTCGGGCTGGAGAGCGACGAGGCCATCCTGCGCAAGTTCTACGCCACGGTCCCGCTCACGGTGGAGGGGCCGGGCTCCTACCGGCTTGCCATCGGCCCTGCCGTGCTCGAGCGGGAGCGGCTCCGCGACCGCCAGCACCGCGGCCGCCGCGAGTCCTATCAGGTGTTCGCCGGGCTGCACCTCGGTGGCGACCTCTTGCCGCGCCTCGAGGCGGGCGAGGAGATCCAGGTGAGCGTGCCCGCGGCGGAGGTCGAGGCCGCGAGATTCGTCGCGGACGTGGTCGATCTCGAGACCGGCGAGGTGATCTTCGAGGCCAACGACCCGCTGCCGGCCGACCTGGCCGAGCGCCTGAAGGGCCGTCACCACACCGCGCTCGAGCTGTTCTTCCCCGAGTGGGACCTGTGCGGCATGGTGCTCGCGAACACGCTCGCCAAGGACGGCACCCGCAACGCACGCGAGGCGCTGCTCGAGATCTACCGCCGCATGCGCCCGGGCGATCCGCCGACGCTCGACTCGGCGCGCTCGCTGTTCTACGGCATGTTCTTCGACGCGAAGCGCTACGACTTCTCGCGCGTCGGCCGCTTCAAGTTCAACATCAAGCTCGACACCGAGGTGCCGGTCGAGCAGAAGACGCTCTCCGCCGACGACTTCATCCGCGTCATCGAGTACCTGCTCCGCCTGCACCGCGACGTCGGCCGCGTGGACGACATCGACAACCTCGGCAACCGGCGCGTGCGCGCGGTGGGCGAGCTGCTCGAGAACCAGTTCCGCATCGGCCTCGTGCGCATGGAGCGCGCCATCAAGGAGAAGATGTCCGTTCACCAGGACATCGACTCCGCGATGCCGCACGACCTCATCAACTCGAAGCCGGTGATCGCGGCGATCAAGGAGTTCTTCGGCTCGTCCCAGCTCTCGCAGTTCATGGACCAGACCAACCCGCTGTCCGAGGTCACGCACAAGCGCCGCCTCTCGGCGCTCGGGCCGGGCGGTCTCTCGCGCGAGCGCGCGGGCTTCGAGGTGCGCGACGTCCATGCCTCGCACTACGGCCGGATCTGCCCGATCGAGACCCCGGAAGGCCCGAACATCGGACTCATCTCGTCGCTCGCGACCTACGCGCGCATCAACGAGTACGGGTTCATCGAGAGCCCGTACAAGCGGGTCGAGGGCGGCCGCGTCATCAACCACTTCCGCGTCGTCAAGGTGGGCGACGGCGCCTTCAAGCTCGGGCAGGTCATCGTCGCCGACGAGCTGGCGGCCGAAAACGCCCGGCTCAAGCGCGCCGGCAAGCGCGGTATCGAGGTCGAGCCGCACGCCTTCTACCTGACCGCGTGGGAGGAGGAGAAGTACATCGTCGCGCAGGCCAACGCCCAGGTCGACGACAAGGGCAACTTCGTCGAGGACCGGGTGATCTCGCGGGCGGGTGGCGACTTCGTGAGCGTCGAGCGCGACCGCGTGGACTACATGGACATCAGCCCCAAGCAGCTGGTGTCGGTGGCGGCCGCGCTGATCCCGTTCCTCGAGCACGACGACGCCAACCGCGCGCTCATGGGATCGAACATGCAGCGCCAGGCGGTTCCCCTGCTGCGCAGCGAGGCGCCGATCGTCGGCACCGGGCTCGAGGGCACGGTGGCGCGCGACTCGGGGGCGGTGGTGGTCGCCAAGCGTGGCGGCGTCGTCGACCTGGTCGACGGCGAGCGGATCATCGTGCGCGTCGAGGGCGAGGACATCGAGACCGGCGAGCAGAAGGAGTTCGGCGCCGACATCTACCAGCTCACCAAGTTCCGGCGCTCGAACCAGAACACCTGCATCAGCCAGAAGCCGGTGGTGGCGCAGGGCCTGCGCGTGCGCAAGGGCGACGTGCTGGCCGACGGGCCCTCGACCGACCAGGGCGAGCTCGCGCTCGGGCGCAACGTGCTGGTCGCCTTCATGCCCTGGCGCGGCTACAACTTCGAAGACGCGATCCTGATCTCGGAGAAGCTGGTCAAGGAGGACTACTTCACCTCGATTCACATCGAGGAGTTCGAGATCGAGGCGCGCGACACCAAGCTCGGCCCCGAGGAGATCACGCGCGACATCCCGAACGTCTCGGAATCCGCGCTCAAGGACCTCGACGAGGCCGGCATCGTGCGCATCGGCGCCACGGTGAAGGCCGGCGACATCCTGGTCGGCAAGGTTACGCCCAAGGGCGAGACCCAGCTGACGCCGGAGGAGAAGCTGTTGCGCGCGATCTTCGGCGAGAAGGCCGGCGACGTCCGCGACGCGTCGCTCAAGGTTCCGCCCGGGATCGAGGGCACGGTGGTGGACGTCAAGATCTTCTCGCGCAAGGGCACCGAGAAGGACCTTCGCCAGCAGGACATCGAGGGCCAGGAGATCGCCCGCCTCGAGAAGAACACGCGCGACGAGATCCGCATCCTCTCCGAGGAGCGCAACAAGAAGATCTCCGACCTGCTGGTCGGCAAGACCGTGAGCGCGCCGATCAAGTCGCGCTCGGGCGAGAAGCTGCTCGACAAGAGCGAGGCCATCACCTATCCGGTCCTGCAGGCGCTCTCGCGCCAGGAGATCCTGCGCCTGCCGGTCACCGACCGGCGTGTGATCGACGCGGTCGAGATCATCTACCGCAAGACCGACTCCCACATCGAGATCCTCCACAAGGTCAACAAGGAGCGCATCGAGCTCCTGCAGAAGGGCGACGAGCTGCCGCCGGGCGTGATCAAGCTGGTCAAGGTCTACGTGGCGATGAAGCGCAAGCTGCAGGTCGGCGACAAGATGGCGGGCCGGCACGGCAACAAGGGCGTGATCTCGCGCATCCTGCCGGTCGAGGACATGCCCTACCTGCCCGACGGCACCCCGGTGGAGATCGTGCTCAATCCGCTGGGCGTCCCGTCGCGCATGAACGTCGGGCAGATCCTCGAGACGCACCTCGGCTGGGTCGGTCGCGCGCTGGGGCTCAACTTCGCGACCGCGGTGTTCGACGGCGCGACCGAGGCCGACCTCAACGACCTGTTCGCCGAGAGCGGCCTGTCGTCGTCGGGCAAGACCACGCTCTTCGACGGCATGACGGGGGAGGCCTTCGAGCAGAAGGTGACGGTCGGCTACATCTACATGCTGAAGCTCTCGCATCTGGTCGACGACAAGATCCACGCCCGCTCGATCGGGCCCTACTCGCTCATCACCCAGCAGCCCCTGGGAGGCAAGGCCCAGTTCGGCGGCCAGCGCTTCGGAGAGATGGAAGTCTGGGCGCTCGAGGCCTACGGCGCGGCCTACACCCTGCAGGAGCTGCTCACGGTCAAGTCCGACGACGTCGAAGGCCGCAGCCGGGTCTACGAATCGATCGTCAAGGGCGCCGTCCCCGAGGATCCGGGGCTTCCCGAGTCGTTCAACGTGCTGGTCCGGGAGCTCCAGAGCCTCTGCCTCGATGTCGAACTGATGAAGGTCTGAGCGGACGGAACCGCAGGAATCCGGAGGACAGAGCGTGCAACCGCTGCGCATGTTCGACAAGCCGAAGGCGCTGAAGGACTTCAACGCCATCAAGATCTCGCTCGCCTCGCCGGAGAAGATCCGGGCGTGGAGCCACGGCGAGGTGACCAAGGCCGAGACCATCAACTACCGCACCTTCAAGCCGGAGCGCGACGGCCTGTTCTGCGCCAAGATCTTCGGTCCGATCACGGACTGGGAGTGCCTGTGCGGCAAGTACAAGCGCATGAAGCACCGCGGCGTCGTGTGCGACAAGTGCGGCGTCGAGGTCACGCGCTCCCGCGTCCGGCGCGAGCGGATGGGGCACATCGAGCTGGCGAGCCCGGTCTCCCACGTGTGGTTCTTCAAGGGTCTGCCGTCGCGCATCGGCCACCTGCTCGACATCTCGTTGCGTGACCTGGAGCGCATCCTCTACTTCGAGAGCTACGTCGTCATCGATCCGCTCGACAGCGAGCTCAAGGAGAGGGAGCTGGTCTCGGAGGAGCGCTACCGGGAGCTGCGCGACCAGTACGGCGACGGCGCGTTCGTGGCCAAGATGGGCGCCGAGGCGATCAAGGAGCTGCTCCAGCGAATCGAAGTCGACGAGCTCGCCGAGGAGCTGCGCGTGATCATGCGCACCGAGACGAGCCAGATCCGCAGGCTCAAGGCGGCCAAGCGCCTCAAGGTGGTGGACGCCTTCCGGCGCAGCGGCACCCGGCCCGACTGGATGATCCTGGACGTCATCCCGGTCATCCCGCCGGAGCTGCGTCCGCTGGTGCCGCTCGACGGCGGCCGCTTCGCGACCTCCGATCTCAACGACCTCTACCGGCGCGTCATCAACCGCAACAACCGGCTCAAGAAGCTGCTCGAGCTGCGCGCTCCCGAGGTCATCGTCCGCAACGAGAAGCGGATGCTCCAGGAGGCGGTCGACGCCCTGTTCGACAACGGCCGTCGCGGACGGGTGCTGAAGGGCACCAACAACCGGCCGCTCAAGTCGCTCTCCGACACCCTCAAGGGCAAGCAGGGCCGGTTCCGGCAGAACCTGCTCGGCAAGCGGGTGGACTACTCGGGCCGCTCGGTCATCGTGGTCGGTCCCGAGCTCAAGCTGCGCGAGTGCGGGCTGCCCAAGAAGATGGCGCTCGAGCTGTTCAAGCCGTTCATCTACAACAAGCTCGAGCTCAAGGGGCTGGTCGGCACGATCAAGGCCGCCAAGGAGATGGTGGAGCGCGAAGAGGACGTGGTCTGGGACTGCCTCGAGGAGGTGATCCGCGACCACCCCGTGCTGCTCAACCGCGCGCCCACCCTCCACCGCCTGGGGATCCAGGGCTTCCAGCCCAAGCTGATCGAGGGCAAGGCGATCCAGATCCACCCGCTGGTCTGCGCGGCGTTCAACGCCGACTTCGACGGCGACCAGATGGCCGTCCACGTGCCGCTCTCCCCCAAGGCGCAGATCGAGAGCCAGGTTCTGATGCTGGCCGCCAACAACATCCTGTCGCCGGCCCACGGGCGCCCGCTCGCGGTGCCGAGCCAGGACCTCGTGCTCGGCGGCTACTACCTGACCATGGCGAAGAAGGGCGCGCGCGGCGAGGGTTCGACGTTCCCGGACTTCGAGTCGGTCCTGCTCGCCTACCAGGAGGGCGTGGTCGAGACGCAGTCTCCCATCCGCGTCCGCTACACCGGCGAGTACGTCAACCTCGAGACGCAGTACGACAACCAGGACGTCGTCCACGCCGATCTCGAGGTCATCGAGCGGGCGGTGATCGAGACCACGGTCGGCCGCGTCATCCTCAACATGGCGCTGCCCCCCGAGATCCCGTTCATCAACGGGCTGCTCAAGAAGCGCGGGCTCCAGGACCTGGTCGGATTCTGCTTCATCAAGCACGGCAACGACCTGACGGTGAAGATGCTCGACGACCTCAAGGAGGTCACCTTCACCTACGCGACCAAGGCCGGCATCTCGATCAGCGTCGAGGACATGGTGGTGCCGCCGGCCAAGGAGGAGCTCCTCGAGGCGGCCCGGCGCGAGGTGGTGGAGATCGAGAACCAGCGCACCGCCGGCGTCATCACCTTCGGCGAGCGCCACAACAAGATCATCGACATCTGGCACCGCACCACCGAGCGCGTCTCCGAGGAGATGTTCAACGAGATGCGCCGGGTCGAGCAGGAGCGCTCGGAGTTCAACCCGATCGCCCTGATGGCCGATTCGGGCGCGCGCGGCTCGCGCGAGCAGGTCCGGCAGCTCGCCGGCATGCGCGGACTGATGTCGAAGCCCTCCGGCGAGGTCATCGAGACCCCGATCACGGCGAACTTCCGCGAGGGGCTCTCGGTCCTCCAGTACTTCATCTCCACCCACGGCGCGCGCAAGGGCCTCGCCGACACCGCGCTCAAGACCGCGGACTCCGGCTACCTCACGCGCCGCCTGGTCGACGTCGCGCAGGACGTCATCATCAACGAGGAGGACTGCGGGACGATCGACGGCATCGTGGTCTCGGCGATCATGGAGGGCGGCGAGATCCTCGAGCCCTTGCGCGACCGCGTGGTGGGGCGCACCAGCCAGGAGGAGATCTACGACCCGATGACCGGCGACAAGCTGATCGGCATCGGCGACGAGGTCACCGAGGAGCTGGCGAACGCGATCCAGTCGGCGGGTATCGAGCGCGTCAGGATCCGCTCGGTGCTGACCTGCGAAGCGCGGCGGGGAGCGTGCGTGAAGTGCTACGGCCGCAACCTGGCGACCGGGCGCATGGTCGAGATCGGCGAGGCCGTGGGCGTGATCGCGGCGCAGTCGATCGGCGAGCCCGGCACCCAGCTCACCATGCGGACGTTCCACTACGGCGGCACGGCGTCCCGGGTGTCCGAGCAGTCGCGCCACGAGGCCAAGAACCCCGGCACGGTCCGCTTCCTGAGCGTGTCGACGGTCGAGGTCAAGAACGGCGACCTGATCGTGGTCAACCGGAGCGGCAAGCTCCTGATCGTCGACCAGAAGGGCCGCGAGCGCGAGCGCTACGCGCTCGCCTACGGCTCGCGCCTGCACGTGCGCGAGGGCCAGGAGATCGAGCCCGGCACCGTGCTCGTCGAGTGGGACCCGTTCACCTCCTCGATCCTCTCGGAGATCGGCGGCGCGATCGAGTTCCAGGACATCGTCGAGGGCGAGAACGTGCGCGAGGAGACGGACCGGGTCACCGGCCTCTCCCAGCGCATCATCGTCGAGGCCTCCGCCTCCGAGAAGCGGATCCCGGCGCTGCTCGTCCACGGCAAGGGCCAGGACCGCCGCTACATCCTGCCCTCGGGCTCACACCTGATGGTGCACGACCGCCAGCAGGTGGCGCCGGGCGACGTGCTGGTCAAGATCCCGCGCGTCGAGGCGGCCAAGACCAAGGACATCACGGGCGGCCTGCCGCGCGTCGTCGAGCTGTTCGAGGCGCGCAGCCCGAAGGAGCCGGCGATCATCACCCACATCGACGGCGTCGTCCGCCTGGGCGAGATCCAGAAGGGCATGCGCAAGGTGATGGTCGAGAGCGACTCGGCCGAGAACAAGGAGTACCTGGTGCCGCGCTCGGTGCACGTCAACGTCCAGGACGGGGAGCGCGTCCAGGCCGGCGATCCGCTGATCGACGGCCCGATCAACCCGCACGACGTGCTCGACGTGCTGGGCGAGAAGGAGCTCCAGCGCTACATGGTGGACAAGATCCAGGAGGTCTACCGCTCCCAGTCGGTGGCGATCAACGACAAGCACGTCGAGGTGATCGTGCGCCAGATGATGCGCTCGGTGCGCATCACCGAGGTGGGCGACACCGAGTTCCTGATCGACGAGCAGGTGGACCGCTGGCGCTTCCTGGAGGAGAACGACCGGGTGGCGATGGCGGGCGGGCGTCCGGCGATCGGCCGGCCCCTGCTGCTGGGCATCACCAAGGCCTCGCTGTCGACCGACAGCTTCATCTCGGCGGCGAGCTTCCAGGAGACCACCCGGGTGCTGACCGAGGCGGCGATCTCCGGGCGCGTGGACTACCTGCGCGGCCTCAAGGAGAACGTCATCGTCGGCCGCCTCATCCCGGCCGGCACCGGCATGGCCCAGTACCACGACTTCCATCTCGCCGAGGACCTGCCCGAGGTCGGCCAGCTGCAGGAGGAGGACCTGCTGTTCGACTTCGGCGACGACGAGATCCGCACCCTGCCCCAGGGGGTGCTCGAGAGCGAGTGACCGCCGCGCCCCGGGAGCGGG
>Ga0316622_100003031_pt1 | contig 11847 bp, 10 predicted proteins | sample OWC_Aug_OW2_C1_D_FD_207646 | JGI IMG/M metagenome (GOLD analysis project Ga0316622, IMG submission 207646) | Wetland soil microbial communities from Old Woman Creek delta, Ohio, United States - OWC_Aug_OW2_C1_D5_C | ecosystem: Environmental > Terrestrial > Soil > Wetlands | place: USA: Ohio... | reverse complement strand
CGACGGCTGAGAACGTGATGTCCCGCTCCCGAATGTGCGCTACGGGATGCTGGTGCCGCCGAGCGCGAACATATTCACGAGATAGAGCGCGGGCCCGGTGGTGCTGTTGGCGAGGAGGTTGCCGTCGGAGATGAACGTTGCGAACACGCCGCTGGAGTAAGCGGGTTGGGTGACCGACCCCGCAGCCCGGGTAATCTGCGTGAGGACGTTCTTCCGAAGATCGTAGGAGAACGCCTGTGAGCCCGAGCTGCCGTTGTCGAGCAGATCGTCGGTGGAGACGAAGGCGAGGGCGTGGCCGTTGATCGACAGCGACGGCTGGCTGCTGTTGCCGTTGGGCACGAGCGTGATCTGGCTCATGCCTGTCGCCCGCGTGTACAGATAGATCTGGGTCCCACCGCTGTTATGGCCGGCGAGGTCGGCCTGCGACTCGAATGCGACCTGACCCCCGTTGCGGCTGATGCTCGGGTTCCGGCTGGCGCCGGGTCCGTGGGAAAGAATCGTCGTCGTGCCGGTTCGGCCGTCGAACAAGTAGACCTGCGTCTCATTCTCTCCGGCGTTGAGGAGGTCGGCGTCGGACTCGAAGGCAATCACCTTGCCGCCGTTCGAGGTGACGGGGTTGGCGTTGACGCCCGACTTGTCGGTGATTTGCCGCAGTCCGGAGTTCCCGGCAGGGCAAGGGTACGGGCACGAGAGATTCAGGCTTCTGAGATCGATGGCATAGATCTGTGGACCGGTGGCCGCCGTCCCGAAGAAGTTGGCACTCGACTCGAAAACGGCCGTGCGGCCGGCATCATCCATGCGCGCGTTGACGCTGTCGGCCGCGCCCTGCGTGAGCTGGTAGCGGGCGCCGCTCCTGCGATCGAAGAGAAAGAGCTGCCGCGGCCCTCCTCCGTCCGGCTGGGCGTCGTAGACAACCTGGCGACCGTTCTTGCCGGCCGTCGCGTGCCGACTGTCGCCGGCGCCATTCGTGAGCTGGTAGAGGGCCGGTCCGCCATGAAGATCGCGCTCCTGGAGATCGAAGAGAAAGACCTGACGCCCGACGCTGCCTGTCCCGAGCAAGTCGGCGTCGGTGTCGAAGACGACGTAGCGCAGGCCGGCCCAGTGCGTGGCGCCGATCGTGCCCGCGGTCTCGACCGGCGTGATCTGCAGGAGCTGAGGGGTGACGTAATGGAATCCCCATGCCGTGCAGGGCAGGAGCACGGCGAGAAGAAATGAGATGGCGCGAGTCATGTACGGGAACGGTCCAGAGGGCCAGTGACTCCACTATGCCCCATTGGTAACTGACGTGGCAAGACGCAAAGTGCCCCTCTCCGGCTTGGGCTCGAGGCAACAGTAGGGTCGAGGCCGCTGTGTCGAGGAGCTGTGCGTGGTGCCGCCGATGCCGCGGATCACTCCGACGGGAAGTGCTCGAGGACCCATGCCAATGCTTGGTCGTGAGTTGCGAGCCGGCCCTCGAGCTGTTGCTCTTCAACCGCGTGCAGGATCTCGCCGAGCCGTCGCCCCGGGTGGTGGCCGAGCGCGATCAGGTCGTGACCGTTCAAGAGCGGCGGCGGGCGCATCTCCGCCAGGGAGAGCGCCGCCAACTGCGCGCGGCAGAACTCGTAGTAACGAAGGTCTCCGCTCGCGGCCAGCGCGTCGATGCGGGCGAGCTCGAGGAGTTCCTCGATGCCCTCCTCGCGCAGGAACCGCTTGAGCGTCGAGGCCCGCATTTGCGGCGCGCTCACCAGACGCAGGTGATCGTGGACCAGGTAGGCGACCCGCTCCCATACGGCGCGGCTGCGCTTCAAGCGCTGGCAGATGGCCAGAGCCATCGCGGCCCCACGCTCCGGATGTCCGTAGAAGGTGATGCGTTCGCCATCGGGAGTCGGGCGCCGGACGGCGCATACCGGTTTGCCGACGTCGTGCAGGAGCGCGCCGAACGCGAGGGTCTCCGTGGGATCGCGCAGCTGCTCGATGACCCGCAACGTGTGATGCAGCACGTCGCCCTCCGGATGATGGTCTGCCGACTGCTCGACCCCGTCCATGGCGGCGACCTCGGGCAGCACCGCGGCGAGCAGCCCACAGCCGTGCAGCAGCTCGAAACCGCGGCGGGCCGCACCCTCCGAGAGGATCATGAGGACCTCCTCGCCGATGCGTTCGAAGGCGATCTGGGAGATCTCGGAGGCGTGGCGGCAGATGACTTGCCAGGTCGGAAGATCGATGGTGAACGCGAGGCGCGCCGCGAGTCGGACGGCGCGCAGCATGCGGAGCTTGTCCTCCTCGAGGCGAGCCGCCGGGTCTCCGATCGCGCGTACCACGCCGCGGCGAAGATCATCCGCACCGCCGACGTAGTCGATCAAACGCTCGTCGATCGGGTCGTAGAACATGCCGTTGATCGTGAAATCGCGCCGGCGAGCGTCCTCGTCCGCGCTGCCGAAGTGGACACTCACCGGGTGGCGCGAGTCGAGATAGACCCCATCGCGGCGGAACGTCGCGACTTCGATCCGATGCGTCCCAGCGGGGACCAGGACGACGCCAAACTGCACGCCCACCGGGAGGCTGTTCGGAAAGAGCGCGAGAACGCGCTCGGCAGGCGCGCTGGTCGCGACGTCGTAGTCCTTCGGTGGCCGGCCCAGGAGCTCGTCCCGGACGCACCCGCCCGCGAGCAACGCGTCGTAGCCGGCGGCGCGCAGGTGACGAATGGTGGTGACGGCGGCGTCTCGGGCCTCGCTGGACATCCTGGCCGACATGGTCGCACCGTGGCGCAGCACGGTCAACGAACCTCCGACCGTCGCGCGCTTGTGCCTCCACAGGGCACATGGCATGTCGAGGATATGGCGAAATTCGCGCTCGCGGTGACCGTCTGCATCGTTCTTGCGCTTCCGGCTTCGGCGCACGTGGTGGTGACGCCTGAGACGAGCGAGGCGGGGCGATGGGAACGCTACGCCGTCCTGGTGCCGACGGAAAACGATTCTCCGACGGTGAAGGTCGAAGTGCTGCTGCCGACCGGCATGGAGATCGTGGCGCTGGAAGCCAAGCCGGGATGGGAGGCCCGCCACGAGCCGTTTCCGATCGGCGCCGCCCGGGTGCGGTGGCAGGGCGGACGCATCTCCCAAGGGCAGTTCCTCGTCTTCGAGTTCCTGGCGTGGAACCCGCCGGCGGCACGGACGATCGAGTGGGCGGCGACGCAGTGGTACGAGAACGGCAAGAGCGACCGCTGGGGCGGCGCGACCGGCGCCGCGGGGGAGGGGTCGAGCACCGTGCTCCGACCCTCGACCGGCAAGTTCGATAAGTACCGACACGCTCCGGATGGAAGATGAGCACCGAGCCTCTGCGTGCGCTGCCGTCGGTGGACCGGCTGCTCGGCACGACGGAGGCGCGACGGCTGCTCACCCGTGTGGCCCGACCGCTCCTCGTCGAGACCCTGCGCGCGGTCCTGGATGAGCAGCGGCGTCGGCTGCGCTCGGCCGGCTCGGACCAAACCGGCCGGGAGGGCGTGCCGCTCGACGTCGGGGCGATCGTCGCCGAGGCGGAGCGTCGGTTGACGCGGCTGGCCTCTTTCGCGCTCAAGCCGGTCGTCAACGCGACCGGTGTGCTGCTCCACACCAATCTCGGCCGAGCGCCGCTGCCCGAACAGGTCGTCCAGGCGATCGCCGAATCCGCCCGCGGCGCGGTCGCGCTCGAGTACGATCTGGCGACCGGGCGCCGGTCCGAGCGCGACGATGTGGTGGCCGAGGATCTGGCGGCACTCACCGGGGCCGAGGCCGCGACCGTGGTCAACAACAATGCCGCCGCCGTCGTGTTGGCGTTGAATACGTTGGCGGAGGGTCGCGAGGTCATCGTCTCGCGCGGAGAGCTGATCGAAATCGGCGGATCCTTCCGGATCCCCGACATCCTCGCCAAGAGCGGCGCGATCCTGCGCGAGGTTGGAACCACCAACCGAACCCATCTCAGCGATGTTTCGGCGGCAATTGGTCCCGCGACGGCGCTGCTGCTCAAGGTGCACACCAGCAACTACCGCATCGTCGGCTTTACCAGCGCCGTCGAGGTGCGCGACCTGGTGGCGCTCGGCCGCGAGCGTGGCCTCGCGGTGATCGAGGATCTGGGAAGTGGGGCGCTGGTCGATCTCACGGCCTTCGGACTCCCCAAGGAGCCGGTGGTGCGGGAGCAGGTCGCGGCGGGAGTCGACCTCGTGACCTTCAGCGGCGACAAGCTGCTCGGTGGGCCGCAGGCCGGAATCATCGTCGGGCGTGCGGACATGATCGCGCGCATCCGCGCCAACCCGCTGCGGCGGGCGTTCCGGCCCGGCCGCCTGGTGCTGGCCGGTCTGGCGGCGACGTTGCGCCTCTATCGAGCCGCGCCCGACCTCGCACAGGTGTTCCCGGTTCTGCGGGCGGCATCCCGTTCGTTGGAGTCGATCGAGGAGACGGCGTACGTCGCCGCCGAGCTGCTGAGTCAGGCGCTCGGTTCCGACTACCGGATCGCGCTCGTCGAGAGCGAGTGCGAGATCGGCAGCGGCGCGCTTCCCGCCGTCGTTCTGCCGAGCCGGGCGCTCGCGCTCCGACACGTAACGTACGGGCCGGAGGTTATCGCCGAGCGCTTCCGCGCGGCCGAGCCCGCGATCATCGGAAGGGTGCGCGACGACGCATTCCTGCTCGACCTGAGGGCCATCACGGATCCGAGCGTCCTCGTCCCGCGCGCCGAGACCCGTGGATCTTCCGACCGGGCCGAGACGTGAACGAGACCCTGCACGCGATCATCGGCACCGCGGGCCACATCGACCACGGCAAGACGGCGCTGGTGAGGGCGCTCACCGGTCGCGATACCGATCGGTTGAAAGAGGAAAAGGAGCGCGGCATCTCGATCGACCTGGGCTTCGCCGCCCTGATGGTCGGCGACAAACGGGTGGGGATCGTCGACGTGCCGGGCCACGAACGCTTCATTCGCAACATGCTGGCGGGCGCGCACGGCATCGACCTCGTGTTGCTCACGGTCGCGGCGGATGACGGCGTCATGCCGCAGACCGAGGAGCATCTCGACATCGTGCATCTGCTCGGCGTGCGCCGGGGCGTCGTCGCGCTCACCAAGGCCGATCTCGCTTCTCCCGAGCGGCTCGCGGCGGTTCGCGAAGAGGTCGAGATCCTGGTTGCCGGCACGCGCCTGGAGCGGGCGCCGATCGTGTCGGTTTCGGTGGTCAGCGGGGTCGGACTCACGGCGCTGCGCGCGGAGATCGAGCGTCAGCTCGGCGCGCTCGAGCGCGTGCCGCCGCCCGGACCGTTCCGGCTGCCGGTCGACCGCGCGTTCTCGCTCAAGGGCCACGGCGTCGTGGTGACCGGGACGGCGGTCGCGGGAACGATCGCCGTCGGCGCCGAGGTCCGGGTGTTGCCGAGCGGCCGGCAAGCGCGCGTGCGGACGGTCGAGGTGCACGGCGCGTCGGTCGCGAGCGGGGCTTGGGGACAGCGCGTGGCGCTCAATCTCGTGGGTGTCGAGCGCGACGCGATCGCGCGCGGGCACGTGGTGGTCGATCCGGTCCTCACCGGCGTGACCGATCGCTTCGACGCCAGGGTGGAGATCCGGCCGGTCGCCCGCAAGGGGGTGCGGAACCACGCGCGCGTGCGGGTGCATCTCGGGACGGCGGAAACCATGGGCAAGCTGGTGCTGCTCGAGGGGGGCAGCGTGCTGGCGCCCAAGAGCACGGCGTGGGTGCAACTCGTTCTCGAGCAGCCGCTGGTGGCGCTGCGCGGCGATCGATTCATCCTTCGCGCGGAGAACGGCCAGGCGACGCTGGGGGGCGGCGAGGTCGCGCTGTCGGTTGCCGATCGGCATCAACGGGGTGATCGTGAGCTGCTGCCTCGGCTCGAGACCGTCCGCGGCGGCGTGCCGGGCGAGGCGGCCGAGGCGCTGCTGGCCTTGGCACGAGAGCTCGCGCTTCCGGCGTCGGTGGTGGCGGAGCGACTCAACCTCGGCCGACGCGAGGTGGAGGAGGGTCTGCGAGGATCAGCGCGCGCGATGGCGCTCGCGGAGGGCGCCGTGGCCGAGACCTGGACCACGCGCGCAAAGTGGGAAGCTCTGCGAGCCTGGCTGATCAAGCTGGTCGGGGACTTCCATGCGACCAACCCTCTGCTGCGTGGTGTCGAGATGGAGGAGGCAAGAACCCAACTGCCCTACGAGATCGGCGCCAAGCTGTTTCGCGCGGTCGTCGACCGATTGTCCCTCGACGGCGTTCTCTTGCGCCACGAGAGCCTCATCGCGCTCCCGGATCATCGGGTGCAGCTGGCCGCGCCGCAGGAGGCGTTGGCGTCGGACGTCGAGGCGCGGCTCGCGAAAGCGGGGTATACGCCGCCGGACTTGAGGACGCTCGAGGGCGAGCTCGGCGTATCGCGACGCCAGATCGTCGATGTCCTGAGCGTGCTGGAGAAACAGGGCCGCGTGGCACGCGTGGCGCCCGAGCTCTATTATGCCGCCGTCGCGATCGCGCGCGCGCGCGCCGCCCTCGAGGAATTCCTGGCGACGCGGCCCGAGATCACGGCCGCCGAGTTTCGCGACTGCCTGGACGTGAGCCGGAAGTTCAGCATCGCGCTGCTCGACTACTTCGACCGGAGCGGCGTCACGCTCCGGGTCGGCGATGCGCGCAAGCTCCGCCGCGCATGATAGAAAAGGATCGACACGTCACGAGAGGAGGGAGCCGATGTCCGACCTGACGCACCGCGAGCGCATCCGTCTGACGGCCCGGGTCAAGGCGGCGGGTTGAGCCGCTAAGCTCGGTCCGGCGGACCTGGCCGAAATACTGGCGCGGCTTCCGCGTGCCAGCCATCCCGATCTGCTGGTCGGCACCGAGACCGCAGATGACGCGGGCGTGTATCGTCTGAGTCCCGAGGTGGCGCTGGTGTCGACGGTGGATTTCTTCACCCCGATCGTCGATGATCCCTACACGTTTGGCGCCGTCGCGGCAGCCAACGCGCTGAGCGACGTCTACGCCATGGGCGGGCGGCCGCTGACCGTGCTCAACATCGCGTGCTTCCCGCAGAGCGGGCTCCCGCTTTGGGTTTTGGGGGAGATCCTTGCCGGCGGTGCCGCCAAGGTGGCCGAGGCGGGAGCGCTGGTCGTCGGCGGCCACACCGTCATCGACGAGGAGATCAAGTACGGGATGGCGGTGACCGGGCTCGTCCACCCCGGACGCATCACCCGCAACGTCGGCGCCCGTCCGGGCGATCGCTTGGTCCTCACCAAGGCCCTCGGCACGGGGATCGTGACCACGGCGACCAAGCATGAGCGCGCCGACGCGGCTGTGCTCGAGGCCGCCGTCGCGTCGATGTGCGCGCTGAACGCGGCGGCGGCGGCGGTGATGGCGGGCTACGAGATCCACGCCTGCACCGACGTCACCGGGTTCGGCCTACTCGGCCACGCATACGAGATGGCGAGCGCGAGCGGGGTCAGGCTGCACCTGAAGGCCGCCGCGCTGCCGATCCTTCCGGGTGCCCGCGAGCTTGCCGCCGGCGGTGAACTCACCGGTGGTTGCCAGCGCAACCGTCGCTATCTCGAGGGGAGACTCGTCGTCGCCCCTGGGGTCGCGGCGGATCTGTTGGAGATCGCCCTCGACCCGCAGACTTCGGGTGGTCTACTGGCCGCGCTGCCTGCGGTCGATGCGTATCGACTGATCGAGGAGCTGCGCGCCTCGGGGATCGCGTCGGCGGCGGTGGTCGGCGAAGTGTCCGCGCCCGCTGACGGCACCGTGGTCTTGGACTGATCCTGTCGCGGCGTTGGGGCGCGGGGCCCCGGGATCAGTGGCCGCTTGCTGCGCTTGGCTGCCCCAGTGGGCTGCCAGGAGGTGCCGCGGCGGGCGTTGGGCGCGGCAGGTCGATCTTGGAGAGCGCGTCGTCGTTGACGGTCACCTTCGCCTTCGCTTTCAGGTCCTCGAAGCGCTTGTTCACCAGCTCTTGTCGCCGTTCGTTCACCAAGGCAACCCGAATACGGTCCTTGGTTTCGTCGAAGGGCTTGAGCGTGCCATCCCTGCGCTCCACCAGCTTGATGATGTGGAAGCCGAACGGGGTCTTGACCACCTCGCTGATGTCTCCGGGGTTCTCGAGGCTGAAGGCGACTCGCTCGAAATCGGCCACCATCCGACCCTGACCGAAGTAGCCGAGATCGCCTCCGCGAGCGGCGGTGGCGGTGTCGGTCGAGTTGGCCTTCGCCAATTCCTCGAACTTCGACGGATCGGTACGGAGCTGCTCGCGCAGGCTGCGCGCGGACGCCTCGTCCTTTACCAGGATGTGGCTGGCACGGATCTGCGCTCCCGAGAACAGGCGCTGGTTCGCGTCGTAGTACGCGCGAACCTCGGCGTCGCTGATGTCGGGCGCCTCCTGGAAATCCTTCATGACGCGTTGGACGATCAGGCGTTGCCGCAGTTCGTCCACTTGGCGCTGGATCTCGGGGTCGTCGGCGTACCCCTTCGCCTCACCCTCCGCATACAGAAGCTGGTTGAGGACGTAATTGTCGACGAACTGACGGACGCGTTCCGGGTTCGAGAGCTGAAGCCGAGAACGAGGGGGAAGTCGCTCGATTTCGCGCTGGAGATCGGCTGTGGTGAGACGCTTGCCGTCGTACGTGGCCACGACATCACCGTCGCCTTTTCCGGAGGCCGGTGCGGCCGATTTGGCGCCATCGTTAGAGCACGCCACAGCGAACAACAATGCCGCCGCGACAGCGATCGTCGATCCTCGCACGGGGCGGACTGTAGGGAGTTCGATCGGCGAAGTCAATTCAACCGGCACCGCGAAGAATTCCGTTGACCGTTTCCTCCGGCACGGGATACACCAAGCATCCCACCATCCGGAGGAGGATCCGAGAGCCATGGAGCACATGCTCGAGCAAGCCGAAGCGGTCCTGCGATTCTCAGGGGAGCTCCAGCGGCGCATGACCGAGGTCGGCGTCGATGGTATCGACGGCGTCATGAGTCTGTACGCGAGGCTCCGCGGCGCTTTGGAGCGCGTCTCGCACGACGAGTTGGACTGGGCCGCCGCCGAGGTGACCCGCGTCCAGGAGAGCCTGGCGAAGATCAACGACGAGCTCAGGCGCCTGAAGGCCCTGAAGATCTCGCTCGAGCAGTAGCCGGTTGAGCGCCGGCTCGATCAGCCGCGGGTCCCGCCAAGGCCGCGCTTCAAGATGAGCAGCAGGCTTCCGAGGGACGCCCCACCGACGTCGAGGGCGACGTCCGTTGGCGACCCGGCACGGCTGCGAACGAAGGTCTGGTGTAACTCGTCGAGCGATGCGTACGCGGCGCAGTAGATCAGCGCGCGGAGCACCGTCGCGGGACGGAGAGGGGTCCCTGGCCTGCCCAGCGCCCGACACAACAGGATCGCGAGCACCCCGTACTCCGTGACGTGCGCCATCTTGCGGATGATCGTGTGCGCAAGCCGAAGGGTCTCCCGCGTAACTTCCGGACCGAGGAGGAAACGCAGGACCGGGTCGATGTAGTTGTGCGTCGAGCGTGCGGAAAACGCGTCGGTCGAGAACCACGAGATACAGGCTGCCCATAGCACGACCGGCAGCCAGCGGAAGAAGATTTCCGAACGGGCAGGCGGCTGGTCGTACTCGGACTCAGACGAGCTCGTTGATCGCGCGATGGACAACCTCGAGCACCTCTTCCCCGAACTCGGCATCCAGGAAATCCTCGAGCTTCGTTCGCTGGCTGACGTAGCGGCGATCGGCTCCTGGTGCCGCTCGCTGCTCCTCCGTGAGATGGCTGCCCGTCATGAGGTCGAGGAACGCGAGGACGCCGCCGCACTCCTTATTGCCCCAATCGCGCTCGAGCTTTTGGTCGAGCGCGAGCCGGAGGGTGAGGTAGCAGAGGCGATAACGCATTTCTTCACTCAGTTCCATGGGATCTCTGTCCTTTCACTTGTTTGGTGGCGAATCGTGGCGCGCCATGGCGATGACGTACTCGTAGAACTGGCGGTCGAGCGCGCCCTGGACGGTGCGTCCGTTGATGAAGAGGGTAGGGGTGGACGCCACTCCCAGTTGCGCGCCGGCATCGATGTCGGTCGTCACACGCGCCATGCTATCGGGAGCGTCGAGACACGCGGTGAACGTGTCGCGATCGATGCCGAGCGCGACCGCCTGTGCGATGAGCTGATCCCTGCCCAATCGATCCTGCGCCTCGAAGAGCGCGTCGTGGTACTCCCAGAAGCGGGCATGACGCGCGGCGCACTCGGCGGCGACCGCGGCAAGGCACGCGTTGCCGTGCAGGGTGGTTTCGACGGTGGGGTTGCACGCCCGATCGAGCGGGAAATGATGGAAGACGATCCGCACGCTGTCTGGGTGCCGTTGGGTCAGCTCGCGCAAGTCGCGGAACGCCATGGCGCAATAGGTGCATTCGAAGTCCGAGAATTCGACGATGGTGATCGGTGCGTCGGCTGGTCCCTTGGCGTGTTGCTCAGGGGGAAGACGATCCACCACCCGTTGGCTGGTGTACCAGCGATAGAACTCGGGGCTGGCGGCGCGCACCCCCTCCGGTGTGAGCACATTGCCGTCGGGGAGATTCATGAGCTGTGCGCTTCCGACCAGCGCCAGCGAGACCAGGACCGCCGCCGCCACGATGCCGACTCGCTTCGGGGTGAACAGCGGCCCGTCGATCTCGGCGCGCGCGAGCCGCCAGGCGAGCACCGCGAGCACTATGCCGAGGAGGTACATACCGCTGCAGAGTAGGCAGATGGTCCCGAGCTGTATCACGGAGACCGCGGCCATGTAGAGCGAGAAGACGCAGGTCCATATCGCCGCGCCGAGAAAGAGCAGGGTTGCCTGTGCTCGGGACGGCCCCGATGTCCGCCCCTGCCAGGCGAGCATTCCGGCGAGGGCTGCGTACGTCAACAAACCCCAACCCGCGAGCGGGAACCCCAGCAGGACGCTGTACCGGCTGGTGAGAACGGCGTCGCAGTCGATACGGGAGTTGACGTTGCAGAAGCTGGTGTACGCGCCGTGGGCGGCCTCGAGCCGCGCGTGGATGTAGAGGATCGTCAGCGCGAAGGCCGCGCTCAACGCCAGCGTGCCGTAGGCCGCGACTCGCAGACCTGCCCTTGGGGTCGTCGTCTGCCGCGTGGCCTCTTCCGAGCGGCGCCCGGACGTCAACTGCCGCGTCGCCGCTCTCCGCGCCATGAGCCAGGCATACTATCGGCGGCGGATGGGGCTTTCAATTCGTTCTCCACGGGGCTGCGGCGGGTTGCCGCCGCAGCCCCGGGAGACCTGCCTTCTTACCTGGGTACGCGCACTGTCTTGCTGGTGAGGCTCAGCGATCCAGGCCCCGGAAGTCCTCCGGTGGTGTTGATGGCCGGGGCTTTCGTTGCGGGGACGCAGAAGACTGCCGCCAACGTGGCCTCCGTCTTGCCGGGTACGCCGACCCGCGTGATGTTGGTGCCGAAACATGGGCGAGGAGACTCTACGCAGGTGCCGGAGCCTGGGTAGACGTTCTCGCAGTCGGCGGTGCCGGTCCCCGTGCGGCAGGAACGGTACCGTTGGTTCGAGCAGAGACCATCGATCGGTCCGTCCTCGCAGAGCTTGCTCGCGGGACACACTCCGCTCGTGCACGCGTTCGGCTGGACCTGTTTCGCGCAGTAGCAGGTCCCCTTCGGGTAGAGCGGCGACAGACAATCCATACTGGCGTCGACCGACACCGTGCCGGTCGTGAAGGGATCGAGATCGATGGTGAGGTCGCCGACGCTGGTGCCTGTGGGGAGGCAGTCGTTCGAGGTCGGTCCGAAGGTCGTGCTGATCCCTCCGACGTCGCAGGGTGCGCCCGGAGCCGTCCCTCCGTCGCAGGTTCCGCCCTTCACTCCGTCGTTCGGAGTGGGATCGCCGTTGCACAGCGGACAGGGC
>Ga0316622_100003030_pt1:0-7500 | contig 11849 bp, 5 predicted proteins | sample OWC_Aug_OW2_C1_D_FD_207646 | JGI IMG/M metagenome (GOLD analysis project Ga0316622, IMG submission 207646) | Wetland soil microbial communities from Old Woman Creek delta, Ohio, United States - OWC_Aug_OW2_C1_D5_C | ecosystem: Environmental > Terrestrial > Soil > Wetlands | place: USA... | reverse complement strand
GCGCCAGCGTGTGCCCCAGGTGGATGTCTGGGGCGGTGGGATCGACGCCGAGCTTCACCCGCAGCGGTCGCCCTGCGGCGAGACGCGCGCGCAGCTCCCCGGCCGTGTAGACCTCGACGGCGTTCGCCGTCACGAGGGCCATCTGCTCGTCCACCGTCACCCCGCCACCCGCTCCCTGATGCGCGCGATCTGCGTGGCACGGCCCGTCACGTCGTCGATCTCGACGAGGGCACCCTGCACGAGGACGGGGCCCTGCTCCGACACCTCGAACCGAACCGGCAGCTGATCGAGAAACCGCCCGACCACCGGCCCCGTGCGCATGCCGAGCACCGAGTCCTCGGGCCCGCACATGCCGGCGTCCGTCAGGTAGGCCGTCCCGGCGGGCAGGATCGTCTCGTCGGCGGTCTGCACGTGCGTGTGGGTGCCGAGGACGGCGGACACCCTGCCGTCCAGGAAGCGGCCCATCGCCACCTTCTCGGACGTCGCCTCGCCGTGCATGTCGACGAGGATGACGCGCGCCTCGCGGGCGACCTCCGGCACGATGGCCTCCGCGGCCCGGAACGGACAGTCCGCGGGGCCCATGAAGACGCGGCCGATCAGGTTCACCACGCCCACGGGCTGGCCGGATCTCGCCTGACGCACGGTCCAGCCGCGGCCGGGGACCCCGGGCGCGAAGTTGGCTGGCCGGAGGAGCCGCTCGTTCTCGCGCAGGTACGGCAGGATCTCCCGATGCTGCCAGACGTGGTTCCCGCTCGTGAGCACGTCGACACCCGCATCCCGCAGCTCCTCGGCCACCTTCGCCGTCACGCCCTTCCCGCGCGCCGCGTTCTCCGCGTTGGCGACCACGAAGTCGACGGCGCCCTGGGCTCGAAGCCGCCGCAGCGCCAGCGCGACCGCACGGCGGCCCGGACGCCCGATCACGTCGCCGAGGAAGAGCAGCCGCATCGCGTCAGTGCGCGATCTCGCTCACCCGCGTCTCTCGGATGACCGTCACCTTGATCTGTCCCGGATACGTCAGCTCCTGCTCGATCCGCCGCGCCACGTCGCGTGCGAGCACGGCGGCCTGGTCGTCGGGCACGGCGCCCGGATCGACGATGACGCGGATCTCCCGGCCGGCCTGGACCGCGAACGACCGCTCCACGCCCGTGAACGAGTTGCTGATGCGCTCGAGATCCTCGAGCCGCTTGGCATAGCTCTCCAGGACCTCGCGGCGGGCGCCGGGCCGCGCACCCGACAAGGCGTCGGCCGCGTCCACCAGCGGAGCGAGGATGGTCTCGGCCCGCACCTCCTCGTGGTGCGCCGCGATCGCGTTGACGATCTTGGCCGACTCCCCGTACTTGCGCGCGATCTCCCCGCCCACGACGGCGTGCGAGCCCTCCACCTCGTGGGTGAGCGCCTTGCCGATGTCGTGCAGGAGCCCGGCGCGGCGGGCCTGCTTCACGTTGAGCCCGAGCTCGCCCGCCAGGGCCCCGGCAATGAAGCCCGTCTCGATCGAGTGCATGAGCACGTTCTGTGCGTAGCTGTAGCGATACTTCAGCATGCCCACGAGGCGCACGAGCTCCTGGTGGATCCCGTGCAGGCCGAGCTCGAGGATGGCCTTCTGGCCCGCCTCGCGAATGCTCTCCTCGAGCTCCTGCTCGGCCTTGCGCACGACCTCCTCGATGCGTCCCGGGTGGATCCGCCCGTCCGCGATCAACCGCTCGAGCGCCAGGCGTGCCAGCTCCCGGCGCACGGGGTTGTGGCACGACACCACGACGGCCTCGGGGGTGTCGTCGATGATCAGGTCGGCGCCGGTCGCCGCCTCGATGGCGCGGATGTTTCGTCCCTCGCGGCCGATGATGCGGCCCTTCATCTCCTCGTTGGGCAGGGCGACCACCGAGACCGCACGCTCGGCCACCCACTCGCCCGACAGCCGCTCGATGGCGATCGCGACGATCTTCTTGGCACGCCGGTCGGCGTCCTCGCGAGCCTCCATCTCGATCTGGCGGATCTGCTTGGCCGCATCGGCGCGCGCTTCGTCCGTCATCTGCTCGACGAGCGCGCGGCGTGCCTCCTCGCGCGTGAGCCCCGCCGTCGCCTCGAGCGTGCGTCGCACTGCCTCGACCAGGCCCTCCGCCTCGGCCCGCCGCGCCTCCACACCCTGCTCGCGCTCCCCGAGGGCGTGCTCGCGGCGCTTCAGCTCCACGTCGCGGGCCGCGAGGCCGTCGAGCTTGCGGTCCAGCGACTCCTCCTTCTGCAGGACGCGCCGCTCGAGCGCCGCCAGCTCGCGGCGCAGCTCGCGCGCCTCCCGCTCGGCCTCGGCACGCGCCTCGATCACGAGGTCCTTGCCGCGAAGCTCCGCTTCCTTCTCGAGCGTCTCGCTCCGCCGCCGCGCGTCCTCGAGGAGCCGAGCGGCACGCTCGTGCGCGGCCGCCGCCTCCGCGGCCGCCCCCGTCCGGCGCAGCCGGTCGAGGGCAACCATGACGCCGGCCCCGATACCGACGCCGACGAGCGCCGCGACCAGCGCGGTGATGGTGGTCATGCTCCGTTCTCCTCGAGGACGCGGGGGTCGACGGCGACCACGCGCGCCTCGGTCACGATGCAGTGCATGGGCACGTCCCAGGGATCGCGGGGCACCTCGGGGACGATCTGCGCCTCGTACGCGATGCCGATGCGCACGGCGCGGTGCAGCGCCGCGAGCGCACGATCGTAATGGCCGCCGCCGCGGCCGAGCCGCCCACCGCGCAGATCGAAGCCGACGCCCGGAATGAGCACGACGGCGGGTGGCTCGCCGGACGCCGTCTCCGCGGCCCTCCAGGGCTCGGTCGGCTCGCCGTCGCCTGCGACGAACTCGAGTCCCTCCCCCATGACACGGGGATAGTACACGCGCTTGCTCGAGGACAACGCGTCCGCGACGATCGCCCCAGGGTCGACCTCCGCACCCAGAGGCCGGTACGCCAGGACAGCGCGCGCGGCGCGGTACGCGTCCAGGCCGAGCACGAGCGCGGCCGCGGCGGCCGACATCCGCGAGCGCTCCGACGCGGACATCGCCACGCGGCGGCGAAGCAGCTCGCGGCGCAGTGCCGCCTTCCGATCCTCCGCTGGCGTCGTCTGCATGGGTTCCCACCCTCGCAGCCGGCCCCCCGAGCGAGCCGGGGACGATGCGGTCCCCCGGGCCAGCACCGGTGACCGCGGCGAGTCCGGATCCTCTCGAGGCCCCCGCCGCCGAGCAGGGAAGACTGCGAAGCGTCCGGCGACGCCAGAGGTAGAGGATCGGCCGCGGGGTGGCAAGACGGGCACCGGCTCCCGCGGCGACCTGCCTAGGGACCACCGAGATCGTCGAGAAGCCCCAAGAGCGCCTGCAGCCGCTCTCGCAGATCGCCCCGCTCCCGCTCCAGGGCCACGACACGGGCCTCGAGGCGCTCGCACCGGCGCTCGGCTTCCTCGAGCCGCTGGCGGAAGTCCGGGACGGGGTCGCCCGGCCGTCCGCCGGGCCCGTCCGGAGCCGTCACATGGCCCCCAGCGCTACCGACATGGCGCTACCGGGCCGATCCCGCCGGCGCGCGGGCCGGCTCCGTCGCGGGCATCGTATCGTCGCCGAACAGCGCATGGACGAACTCCGTGGCCTCAAAGGGTCTGAGATCATCGATCGCCTCTCCAATGCCGATGTAACGGATGGGCACGCCGAGCTCCTGTCTCACGGCGAGCACGACACCCCCACGCGCCGTACCATCGAGCTTGGTGAGCACGATTCCCGTGACCTGCACGGCCTCGGTGAACGTCCGCGCCTGGCTGACGGCGTTCTGCCCGGTGGTCGCATCCAGGACCAGCAGCGTCTCGTGCGGGGCCCCCGGCAGCTCGCGCTGGATCACCCGACGCAGCTTGCGCAGCTCGTCCATGAGCGGCGTGCGCGTGTGCAGCCGCCCCGCCGTGTCGACCAGGACGACGTCGATGTCCCGCGCGAGCGCCGCCTTCATGCCGTCGAAGACGACTGCCGCGGGATCGGCGCCCTGTCCGTGCCGCACGAGGTCGGCGCCCACGCGCCCGGCCCACACGCCGAGCTGCTCGATGGCGGCGGCCCGGAAGGTGTCGGCCGCCACCAGCAGCACCGTGCGCCCTGCAGCGACCTCGCGGGCGGCCAGCTTCCCGATCGTCGTCGTCTTCCCCACGCCGTTCACGCCGGTCACGACGACCACCCAGGGCCTGGCGGTCGGCTCGCTCGGAGGCGGGGCAACGAGCATGGTCTCCGCTTCGGTCTGCAGCGCAGCCCGGATCGTGGACGGGTCGGCCGCCCGACCGAGGCGCTCGCGCACGCGCGCCACGAGCGCCCCGGTCGTCCGCACGCCGACGTCTGCCGCGATCAGCGCGTCCTCGATGTCCTGCACGACCTCGTCGAGTGGACGGGTGCCGCGCCCGATGGCGGCCTCGAGCTGTGCGCGCAGTCGGCGGCTGGTGGCGAGCAGCCCGCGGCGCAGCCGCTCGCCGGGCGGTCGCTCGCGGCCCGTCGCTCCGGCCGCCTCGACCCCGGGCGCCGAGCGCCTCCGCCGCGACCGCGTCCGCAGCAGCACCCCCGTGCCCGCGAGGATGCCGACGAGAGCCCCTACCGCGAGGAGCAGGAGGGCGGTCTGATCCACCGCCGCCGCCTAGGCCGCCTCGTTCAGACGCACCGAGACCACTTTGGACACGCCCGGATGCTCCATCGTGATGCCGTAGAGCGTTTCCGCCACCTCCATGGTCCGCCGGTTGTGCGTGATGAGCATGAACTGCGTGCGGCCCGCCATGTCGGCCACGATCTGGTTGAAGCGGCCGATGTTCGCTTCGTCGAGCGGCGCATCCACCTCGTCGAGCAGGCAGAACGGGGTCGGGCGGATGAGGAAGAGCGAGAACACCAGGGCCGTCGCGGTGAGCGCCTTCTCGCCGCCCGAGAGAAGGCTCAGCGACTGCAGCTTCTTGCCCACCGGCTGTACGACGATCTCGACGCCGGGATCGCCCCCGTCCTCCGCCGGCACCAGGGCGAGCCGCGCCTTGCCGCCCGGGAAGAGCTTGGGGAACACCTCGGCAAGCTTCTCGTTCGCCGCGGCGAACGTTTCCTCGAACCGCTGGCGCGAGGTGCGCATGAGCTTCGCGATGGTCTGCCGCAGGTCCTCGAGGGAGTTCTCGAGGTCGGCGCGCTGTCCGGCGAGGAAGTCGTAGCGCCCGCGCACCTCCGCGAGCTCGGCCACGGCGGCCGGATTCACGTCGCCGAGGCGCACGAGGCGCGTCCGAAGGTCCTCCGCACGGGTCGCATCACCCTCGCCCGGGGCTCCGTTGGGCAACTCGATGTCGTCGAGCGCCTCGGGGCCGAGGTCGTAGCGCTCGGCCAGGCGCTCGGCGAGCTGCTCGAGCGCCATGCGACGCTCGGCCAGGCCGACCTCGTGCTCGCCGCGCTCGCCGCGCGCGGCCTCCAGCCGCTCGTGCACGCTGCGCTGCAGCAGATCGTCGGCCGACAGGGTCGCGTCGGCATCGGCGATCTCGGCGACGAGCCGCTCGCGCTCCACCCCCAGTGCGGCCGCCGCAGCCTCCGCCTCGGCACGGACCGCGGCTGTCCGCTCCGCCTCCTCGGCCGCGGCGCGGGCGCCGGCGCTCGACTCGGCGGCGACCCGTTCGGCGGCTGACGCCCGCTCCTCGACCTCTGCGGCGCTTGCCCGCATCCGCGCCGCATCGGCCTCCGCAGCGCGCCGGCGCTCGCCGATGGACGCGGCCCACACCGCAGCGTCGGTGCGCCCCGCCTCGGCATCGGCGTGCGCTGCGCGCCAGTCGGCCAGAGCCCCCTGCCGGCCGACCAGGTCGGTCCGTCGTGCGGACAGCGCCGACGCCGCGACCGCCAGCGCGTCCTCGAGCGACGCCAGCTCGCCGGCGACCTGCCCGTCCGCGCCGGCGAGCCCGCTCGCCTCCAGGGCGCCGACCTCCAGCTCGGCCGAGATGCGCGCCCGCTCCTCCTCGAGTCGCTCCCGATCCTTCTGTGCGGCCACGAGGTCGAGCCGCAGCGCCTGGAGGCGCTCGTCGGCTGCACGCGCAAGGGCCGCCACCTCCGCGATCCGCTCGCGGAGCGTCGCCACCGCCCACTGCTGCGCCTCGGCGCGAGCCGCGGTCTCGGCCGCGGCCTCGTCGAGCTCGCGTAGCTCGCGCGCGCGGGCGAGCAGCGTCTCCTCGAGCGGCGGCTCGCTCCCACCGCTGACCGCCCCGAGGGGATCGATCGCCTCGCCCGCCGGGGTGACGACCGTCAGGGCCACGGGCGCTTCACGCCACGCCCGCACGGCATCGTCGAGGTCGTCGGCGAGGCGCACGCTCCCCATGAGCGCCTCCGCGAGCGCGCGGTGCTCGGGATCGACCTCGATGGCATCGAGGAGCCGGCGCTCGGCCGGGGCGCCGCGAGGGATCTCCCGGCCCGGCACGCGCGGGACCACCGTGGCGCTGCCGCCGCCGCCGTCGCGCAGCCAGCGCACCGCCTCGATCCCCGCCGCCGTGTCCGGCAGGAGCACGTACCCCAGCCGTACCCCGAGCGCCGCCGCGACCGCGCGCTCGAGCGCCGCCGGCACGCGCAGCACACTCGCCAGCAGCGCAGCGCCCTCCGTTCCGCGCTCGAGCAGCGTGGCGGTGCCGCGCGTGCATCCTTCGTAGCGCGCCTGCAGCTGGCGAAGCGACTCGGCGCGCGAGGCCAGCTGGGTGAGCTCGCCTCGCGTGGCCTCCCAGACGCGTGCAGCCTCGCCCTCGTCGGCCGCGAGCGCACGGCCGCGCTCGCCGAGCTGCCCCCGCTCCTCGTCGAGCGCTCTGCGCTCGCCCTCGAGCGCGGCCGTACGCTCGCGCACCAGCTCGCGCTCCCGCCCGTTCGTCTCGAGGCGGGCACCGAGGGCCTGCTGCTCCTCGGCGAGCTGCTGGCGCTGGCCCTCGATCTCGTCGCGCCGGCGGCGAAGCGCCTCACCCAGGTTCCGCAGCCGCGCCTCGTCGCCGACGGCCGCCACCACCGCGTCCTTCGACTCCTCGACGGCGCGCTCGAGCGGCGCGCCAGCCGCGGCGAGCTCGGCCAGACGCGCCTCGGCGGCGTTGCGAGCCGCCTCGGCCCCGGCGTGCTCCTCGCCGAGCCGATCGACCGCGGCACCGAGCCCGGCGAGCTCTGCGGCGAGGGTCCCGAGGCGAGCCCGCAGGCGCTCGCCCTCGTGCGCGGCCTCCGTGGCGCGACGCTCGAGCTCGGCGGCACGCCCGACCAGGCTCTCGTGACGCGTGCCCGCCTCGCCGGCACGCAGGCGCTCCTGGGCGATCTCGCCCGAAACCTCGCGCAGCCGCTGCTCGCGCTCGTGCCGCCGCAGCCGCGCCTCGTCGGCAGCCTGCTGCGTCTCCCGCAGCTGCTCGTGCAGCCCAGCCTCTTCGGCCTGCAGCGTGCCGACGCGGTCGCCCAGGCTGGCCATCTCGAGACGCCACGCGCGCTGGCGCGCCGCCATCACGCGCAGATCGAGGTTGCGCAGCTCCCCCTTGATGCGATGG
>Ga0316622_100003029_pt1 | contig 11850 bp, 14 predicted proteins | sample OWC_Aug_OW2_C1_D_FD_207646 | JGI IMG/M metagenome (GOLD analysis project Ga0316622, IMG submission 207646) | Wetland soil microbial communities from Old Woman Creek delta, Ohio, United States - OWC_Aug_OW2_C1_D5_C | ecosystem: Environmental > Terrestrial > Soil > Wetlands | place: USA: Ohio... | reverse complement strand
GACAGCATCTCCCAAGACAGGCGCACGTGAGTCCACAAGCGGGGAAAAGGGATGACGCGCCTGTCCTGGCTTTCGGGAAACAGAGTGGGCGAGGGAGCCTCCCGAAAGTAAAGCCGGTAGCGATGCCCGCCGCCCAACGCCAGTAGCTCGCGGATCAGGCTAAGGGAGTAGGTTTCGGTGCCGGTGCGCCGGGCAACAGTCGTCCGGCTGGCGTCAATGCCGATAAGCATCTACTCTCGCCGGAACATCCGGACCAGTGCCCCAACTAGGCCGATCAGTCCCACAAGGATGATAAGCAGGGGCCACAGTTTGACGATCCCACTCCCCAGAAGGCCATAGAGGATCGCCAGGCCGACGATGCCCACGATCACCCCGGCACAGCCAACCCCCAATACACCCAGATCGTGTTTTCTATCGGCCAGGAACAGCGCACAGAACGCCGCCCCCACAATCAGCGGAAAGACAGGCCAGAGCTTGCTCATGTCTCCCCATTCCCAGACTCCGAGGGTAAACCCGAAGAAAAACAGGCCGAGCAGGGTCGACAACGTGCCGATAAAGACAAGACCTTCCTCTTTGAATCCGCCGGCGGCGTACCCCACAAGAAAGCCCAGTCCCACCATCAGCGGAAACACAGGCCACAGTTTGTCCCAGCCGATCCAGGTCGCCAGCCCCAGAACAATGCCCAGGCCAATCAGGACCAGGCCCCCGACGATAGCGCCCGAGCGATCGCGAGACATGTTTGCCCCCTCCTTATGCTATTCTTGTGTACGCATCCGAACTGAAAAAGCTCACTTGGATCCTGGTTTGGCTTGATCCGTCCAAGATTATAGCACCGCCTGTGATAAACGTCAACCAAGTGCCAATGGCCCAGAACTGCCATTTGACTTTGAATGGGACGTGACGGGACAATGAGATACTAGCTGCTCCTCGGTTGTGGGAATGCCAGGTCCCCTCGTCCTCCATTACTCCTCTGCCTGAACCGTATCGGGATAGGGCATAGCAAACCAGTGAAAAAGTGAAACAGCTCGGGAGTGTTGCCCCTTGGCTCTTAACAGGATTTGCCGCAGCCGCGCAATGGGACCAACTCTGCCAGCGCCTCAGCGGTTACCGGACCCCGACGTAACAGAACGGGTGGCGAGACCGTCAAGTCCAATACCGTGGACGGTACCCCTCCGCGGCATGCACCGCCATCCAGGATCAATGGCACACGCCCCCCCAGCTCCGCCTCAACGTCGTCCGCCGTCACCGGATCGGGTTGGCCGTGGCGGTTAGCACTGGTCGCAGCCAAGGGTGCACCCAGCCGGCGGCACAACTCACGCACAAGCGGATGATCGGGAACGCGTACGGCCACCGTGGGACCGCCCGCGGTCACAGCATCTGGCACATGGGCTGAGCGACGCAGGACCAGGCTCAGGCCTCCCGGCCAGAAGCGCTCCGCAAGCCGCCAGGCAAGCGGTGGAACTTCAGAGCAGACCGCCTCCATCATTGCCGCCTCAGGCAAGAGCAGCGGGATGGCCTGGTCAGTCGGCCGCTCCTTGACCTGGTATAGCTGCGCCACCGCACCCGCCAGAAAGGCATAAGCTCCCACCCCATAGACGGTGTCCGTTGGAAACGCCACCAATCCTCCACGCCGCAGCAGCTCCACCGCTTGGTCCAGTGCATCTGGCGCCTCGATCCTGAGGCGTACGGTCTCAACCGTTGGTGTTGTGCCGCCGATCATTTTCCGGATTGCCCATCAAACGCATTATCGTGATTCTCAACCTGTTCTGGTGACTCATTCTACCCCTGCCTGGGGCAAAGGTCAAGCAGCAGACCGTTGCAGCCGGACAGGCCCTTGTAGCCGCAAAGCCCTCGCAGACAAGATTGACACTTTTTCGTGATTGCGCTATAATGGCCTCAGGCCGATGCGACCATCGCCACAGCATGCGATAGCGAACGGAACAGAGCTGTGCGAATTTACGACGTCACTGTGCCGATCTCAGAGATTTTGCCTGTGTGGCCGGGCGAACCACGGGTCCAGATCGAACCACTATCCCGCATCGCCAACGGAGACCCGGCCAATGTGTCGTGTCTTCACATGAGTACCCACACCGGTACCCATGTGGATGCTCCGCATCACTTTCTCCAGCAAGGGCTGACCGTCGACAAGCTGCCGCTGGACATACTGATGGGGCAGGCGTTCGTTGCCGAACTTGACATCCCGGCAGGCAGCGAGATCGGCGTGTGGGAGCTGGCCAGGCTCCACTTTCCTCGAGATATCACCCGGCTGCTGATCAAGACCAAGAACTCGTACCTCTGGGAAGACAAAGTCACCGAATTCGAGCGGACCTTTTGCCACTTGGCTCCCCGTACTGCGGAATGGCTGGTCAAGAAGGGCATCCAGTTGGTCGGTGTGGATTATCTTTCCGTCGAGGGCTATGGATCGGCCGACTTTCGCGTCCACCACACACTGCTTGAGGCGGGCGTCATCATCATCGAAGGATTGGATCTGAGCCGCGTACCGGAAGGTCCCTGTCAGGTGGTGTGCCTTCCTCTCAGGATCCAGGGCTGCGACGGTGCTCCGGCCCGGGTCCTCGTGATACGAGACTGAATCGAGTTCCTGCATACCAGAAGAGGATAGCGAATGATCCATAAAGAGCCGGCCAAGAGAAAAGGATTCGTGCGCGTTACCTTCGAGCTGCCTTCTAACCTGTGGGCCGAACGAGTCAACTTGGTGGGGGAGTTTAACGACTGGGATACGACTGCGACCCCTATGTACCGCAACCGTTCCGATTCCAATTGGAAGGCTACTGTAGAGTTGAAGGCTGACCGTCGCTACCGGTTCCGATACCTGGTGGACGGCAAGGAATGGATGAACGACTGGCGCGCTGATGACCACCTGGACAACCCCTATGGTTCGTCCGACTCCATCGTAGATCTGACTGGCGGCAGCGAGGCTGCCACTTCTTGATCCCGTGCACTTTGTCGGCATCGATCTAGCCTGGTCGCCGCGCAATCGGTCGGGAGGGGCAGTCCTGTCCGCAACCGGTCAACTACAGGCAGTCACTGCCGACCTCACCGGTGATGATTCGGTCCTGAGATTCATCCTAAGCGCCATTCCGCCCGGAAAACCCGGGATTGTGGCCATCGATGCCCCCCTGGCCGTTCCCAACGAGACTGGCGGCCGCCCCTGTGACCAGCAGGTGGCGGCCGTTTTCGGTCGGTTCGAGGCGGCCCCCTACCCCGCCAATCGGCGGAACCTGAGCCGCTATGGTGGCCTGCGGGCCGAGTGCATTCGTCAGCGACTGGAGTCGGACGGTTTTTGCCACGATCCATTCCTCAAGCAACACGCACGCACGCGATGGGTGATCGAGGTCTTTCCTCACCCAGCCACGGTTTCCCTGTTTCACTTCGAAAAGACCCTCAAGTACAAAGCCCGCCAGGGGCGAGAATACTCGCTGCGCTGGCACGAGTTAGGCCGGCTGCGTGATTGCCTGGCTGCGCTGGCCAAGGCTGACCCACCTCTCTATCTGTCCGATGAACTGCTTTGTAGCCCCATCGAGGGACTACGAGGCCGCAGCTTCAAGTCGGCCGAAGACGTGATGGATGCCATAGTGTGCGCCTACACGGGTCTATACGCCTGGCACCATGGGCCACGGGGTTATATCGTCTTCGGGGAAGTCACCAATGGCCACATCCTGGTGCCAATGACCCCCTCCATGTGGGAGCGAAGCAACACAGGATCGCAGTGAGCCTCAGGTTCTGGTAGTAATGGCCATGTTGCGAGTGAACACCATGATTAGCGTAGAGCACGCACTCGGAGCGATAGATTGCGTCGAAATACGGCAATAAGGATTCTTGCGTTTTTGAGCCGTTTGTTGTATAATAGTCACGCGGGGCCGTATCGCGTTCGTTAACCTGTACCTTGTATAGAAAGGAGAAAAGATGATGAAGGGTCGCCTGCTCTCAATCGTTGTCCTTCTGGCACTGCTCGTATCGGGGCTGTCTTTTCCTGCTGAGGCCAGTGATTGCCCGCCTTTCTACCACATAGTGAAACCCGGAGAATATGTGGCGCAGATTGCTCGCATGTATGGCGTCGAAGCGGAAGACATCATTGAGGAGAACAACCTCTGGAATCCGAACCTGATCTACGCTGGCCAACGTTTGCTGATCCCGGAGTATTGCGCACAGCCAAAGCCTGGACCCACATGCTCGAGCAAGTGCACAACGATCTATGTGGTCAAACGCGGTGATTATCTCAAGCAAATCGCCGCGCGCTACCACACCACAGTGGCCTGCCTCGTCAGCCTCAACCACATCCCGAACCCCAACATAATCTATCCTGGGCAGCGCCTGAAAGTCCCGGTCAAATGCACGGGACCCACTCCTACGCCAAGCCCTACGGGGAACTGGACGGGCCAGTATTGGCCCAACCGGTTCTTCAGCGGCTCGCCCAAGTGCACCATCCACACCGACAAGGTGAACTACAATTATGGCTCCAAGGGTCCCGGTTGCGGGATCGCAGGCACCAATTTTGCGGGCCGGTTCACGCGAACCCGGTTTTTTGATCAAGGCCAGTATCGATTCCATGCGATAGTCGACGATGGGGTTCGCGTGTGGGTGGATGGCGTGCTGATCATTGATCAATGGCACGATGCCGCCGTCACGGACTACACTGCCACCAAGCAGTTGAGCGCAGGCAACCACACCCTCCAGGTGGACTATTACCAGAACCAGGGCACAGGCCAGATCAACTTCTATCCCGAGCTGGTGGGCGGAGGCGGTGCGTGGAAGGGAGAATACTTTAACAACATCAACCTGGCCGGGCCAGTTGTGGCCACTCAGTTCTATAACGACCTTGAGCTCGACTTTGGACTGCTTGCGCCTGCGGGTGGAGTCTCTGCCGATTATTTCTCGGCACGCTACACCGGGACGTTCAATTTCGTGGGCGGCAAGTTCCGCTTCACCGCCACAGCCGATGACGGTATCCGTGTGTTCCTTGACGACCAGTTGATCCTTGACAAGTGGCAGGTCACCTCGGTCAAGACCTATACTGTCGACCGCGATGTAAGCGCGGGCAACCACAACCTTAGGGTCGAGTTCTTTGAGAACACCGGGGCGGCCGTCGTGAAGCTCCGGTGGGCGCAGCAATAGCAGGTCGCGCAGTCCCAGAGAAAAAGGGAGGACGAATTGTTCGTAAAGGACCGCATGAGCAAGCACCCGCTCACCGTCAACGGCGACACATCCGTCTCGGAAACCCACAAATACATGCTGGAACAGAAGGTCCGGCATTTGCCAGTTGTGGACAAGACCGGAAGGATGATCGGCCTGGTCACCGATGGCGACCTGCTCAAGGCCGAGCCATCGAGCGCAACCTCGCTCAGTGTGTGGGAAATCCACTCCCTCTTGGACAAGGTCACCGCCAAAGATGTGATGGTCAAGGAGGTGATCACGACCACCGAGGACACGCCCATCGAGGAAGCGGCCGGCCTGTTACTGGATCACAAGATCGGTTGCCTGCCCGTGTTGCGAGAAGACAAGCTGGTCGGCATAATCACCGAGAGTGACATCTTTCGCACCTTCCTGGAAATGTTCGCGGCGCGGCAAAAGGGATTGCGCATCACCATGGAAGTCCCAGATCGGGAAGGGGAATTGGCCAGGGTTTCCCAGGCCATCGCCGGTCAGGGAGGCTATATCGCCGCTTGTGGTGTGTTCATGTCCGAGGATCCGACCAAGTGGGGCCTGGTCCTCAAGGTCAGGAACGTAAACCGCGAAGTGTTGGTTGACTCCCTGTCCAAGATCGAGGGTGCAAATATCCTCGACACACGGGAGGCCTAGACTGCACCCGGCTACATAGCCGGTTCACCCGTATTGCAACAGGGGCGCGGTGACCGCGCCCCTGTTTGGCCCACTGCTGGCCCAAGAGCCGTTTGCTGAGGCGCGATCACCGCGCCCTTTTTGCCTGCCATTTACCGCCAATAGAAAGACCTTTCCTCGCTCGGCATGCTGAGCGGGACGAACGTCTCCCTCCCATTCGCGTCGATCACTTTCCGCACCACAGCCACGCTCCAATAATACACCCGGCCGGTTTCCTGATCTGCCTCGAGGTACAGCCCTTGGTCCACCCACCAGGATGTTTGCTGGACACACACAGGCAGACGGACCTCGCTACCGTTGTGCGTATACCGCACAGTAACCAGGTAGCACTCATCCGGCTTGAGAGTGTGGTTGCCCTGCCAAGACAGCCTAAAGTTTGCCCTTTCCCCAAACGACACCTGGTCGTCAGGCTCCAGGAGGATGGGCGGTTGGATGGTGGGTAGCGGTGTCAGCGTACTGGTCGGCGGCGACGTAGGTGTAGCCGGACGGCGCGTTCGCGTCGGAGTAGGGGACGCCGTAGGCGTCGGCATCGGAGTTCTGGTCGAAGTAGGGGTAGGAGTCAGGCTTGGCATAGGCGTGAGGGTGGGAATCGGTGTGCTCGTAGGAGTGTTGGTTGGTGTGGGTGTGACAGACGGCGTCAGTGAGGGCGTCAGCGTAGGCACCTCGACCAAGACCGGCATTTTGCTGGCTGCTGCCCGCATAGTGCTCAGCGCCACTGAAGGCCGCAAACTTCCCAGCCCCCGGAGGAGCCAAGGGCCCACTGCCAGTATCAGAACCACAGCGACGATCAGCGCGAGGGTCACAAGCAAAGGCCGCTGCCAGTCTTGCTGAAGCCGCTCGCCACAGTTTGGACAAACCTCCAGGCTGCGGTGGCTTACCGTTCCACAGTACCGGCAGCGAACGCGCCTATTACGCAGCTGGGGCTTGCCACAATGCGGGCAGACGACCTGCCCGGGTCGTATTTCAGTGCCGCAACGACTACACTTTTTCAACAAGTGCCTCTATGCACGTGAGGGTCAATGCATTCTACCTGTCGTCGTGTGCAAGGGTGCGATATCCGTGCCCTATAGTCAGCCCTAGAAGAAGCTGCCCCAATTCATGGAAGGCACCGGATGGATCAGATCCTGCCAGGTGATGAACAGCATCAGGGCCACCAGCAGCGCGATGCCGATCAGATGCACCATCCCCTCCTTGGCCGGATCGAGGCGCCGGCGCCGGACGGCCTCCAAAAGGACGAAAAGGATTCGCCCTCCATCCAAGCCCGGTAAGGGCAGCAGGTTGGTGACCGCCAACGCCACGCTCAAGCTGCCCATGATCTGCATGGCCGGGAACCACCAGCCTGTGTCGAGGGAGTACTGCACGGCCTCGCCCACCAACTGACCTACGCCCACTGGCCCTACCGGCCGGGCCAGTTCAGCGGGGATCAGGCCCCTAATGACCTGCACCGGCACGGTGAACACGAACCCAGCCAAGCCTAAGGTTTGTTTCGCCCCCGCCCAGATGGCCTCATACCAGGCATATTGCTTGATCGTCATGCGCGGGCTCAACCCGATGCCCATCGGTCCTTCACCCTGGGGCGGGCTGACGCGCGGCACAACAGAGATTTCCAGACGGTCTTCACCACGCTGAACTGTGAGTACGATCGGTTGACCCAGGTGCGCCTGGGTGTACTGCTGAAGACCTTCAATCGTCAGGATTTCAGTGTCATCGGCGCGGAGGACCACGTCTCCGGGCTTCAGACCTGCTGCCTCAGCCGGGGAACCGGGCGTCACTGAGGCAACCACCGCATTCTCCGGCTCGGCCACGGTCGGCGCCCCCAGTGCCATGGCGAGGGCGAAAAAGAGAACCGCGGTGAGCAGGTTCATGAGCGCCCCAGCCGACAATACAAATATCCGGCTCAGCTTGCTCTTGCTGGCGAGACTGCCAGGGGCATTTGGATCCTCTTCGCCCAGCATCTTGGTAAAGCCACCAAAGGGCACGGCATTGATTGAAAGCAGCGTTCCCGGATCCAGAAGCTGCACCGAGCGGGCCGACGTCGCAGATGGGTCTTCTGGTTCCTCAACGGCTATCCGGGTCAAGACCTGGCGGCCCTTGGCATCGGCCGCCGCCTCATACGTTACCAACGTACCGGAACGCAACCCCTCCGGCAAAGCAAAGTTGCGAGGGATGATGATCTCTTGACCATCGATCACGACCTTGCCCTTCGTGCGCCAGCCCCCCCACAGGCGAGGAGGGTAGCCAAAGCCAAACTCTTCCACGACCACATGGGAAGCCTTGGCAGCGAGATAATGTCCCAACTCGTGGACAAACACCAAGATGCTTAATGCAATAACCAGCGATAGTACTGTCACCAACATGTGCCAATCAACCCTTTCCCCTAACCCGACCGCACTTCATGCCATGCCATCTGCAGCTTTTCCAGTTGATCCTCTCGGACAGTATCGGGATCGTCGTCAAAGCCCGGCAGGTTAAGGATCATTTTGAAGAGCTTGGTCATCGTCAGATCCAGGGGTTCGACATCAGGATAAGCTGTGTGAAGAGCACGCACCGTTCGCCCAAAGTCGTGCCAATGCAGCGGCTCTTTTGCTTCTTCCGACGCTTCTGGCTGCACGACCTCTTCGTCTTTCAGCTCCAACGCCTTGTCGTATTCACCCCGACGGGTGTAATAGTCCGCCAGGGAGGCGCGCAAGGCTTCCGCAGCCAGCACCGAGCAGTGCATCTTGATGGGTGGCAGCCCGTCCAATGCCTCGGCGATGGCCTGGTTTGTGATCTCCAGGGCATCCTCAATCGTCCTGCCTTTGATCAGCTCCGTCGCCATCGAGCTGGTGGCAATGGCCGCCCCGCAACCGAAGGTACGGAACTTGATGTCGTCGATGACGTTATCCTGGATCTTGACCGACATCTCCATCAGATCACCACATACGGGGTTGCCCACTCGCCCAACACCATCCGCATTCTCAATGGATCCCACGTTGCGGGGATTCATAAAGTGGTCCATGACCTTTTGACTGTAATTCAATCCAAACCCTCCAAAAACACACTCAAGACAAGTGAATGTCTGCCAGTCGGACGCCATTCCCCGGGCCACTCACCAAGACGTCCAGAACGCCCGAGAGGTTCCGCAGCCGCCGTTCCACTTCGGCTGCGTCCGCAGGCTGGCAAAGACAGTGTACGTTTGGACCGGCGTCCATCGTCAGGTACACGCTCAGCCCTTCCTCACGGCAGGCTCGCACCATCCTCAGCACCGCCACCGTTTCGGGCAGCCAGTACAGCAGCGATGGCCGCGAAGTCATCATGACCGAGTGCATCGCCAGCGCATCAGCTTCGACGGCTGGCCCCATGACCGTGAGGTCTCGCCGCTCAAGTCCCGAGCGGACCTCCCTGAGCAAACTTGGTACCGCCGCCAGCCTGGCCTGGTGAAGCGGACTCGTCCGCGCCAGAGCATGCCCAGCATGCGATCCGACCGTTTTGTGTTGGTAACTCACGATCGCGATGACGTCACGCAGGTCCCAGTGCTCAGGGGCCGCCACCTGCCGGGCAAAAGATGTCTCGTCGTCGTCCCCATCCCACAAACTGAAACCTGCGGTCACAGAGCGGCACGCCGATCCGGATCCGAGCCTCGCCAGCCGTGACAGCTCGGCTTCACCGAGGTCAACCCCCACAGCCCGTGTTGCCGCCAGCGACAACGCTGCAAACGCCGAGGCCGACGAGGCCAGCCCTGTCCCTTCCGGGAAATCGTTTCGACTGGTCACCCGGGCCCGGTCCTGGATCCCTGCCAACAACCGCACCCGATCGAGGTGGGCGACGACCCGAGCTCGCGCCTGCCCCACGGCTGTTTCATTGCCGATGGCCACCACGTCCGCAGGTAGCTCCGGCACGAACTCCACCGTGACTGTCGTGGTCAATGCCGCCAAGTTCATCGAAAGCGACGGGTTGGCGGGCAGGTTGAGCGTCTCGTCCGTTTTCCCCCAATACTTGATGAACGCGATGTTTGGGTGGGCGATTGCCGTCGCTTTACCCATCCGCCTCGACCCTCTTGCTCAGACGTGGCAGCATCATAGCACCTTTTATACGAACCGACAAGTTAGCTAGATTACGTTCCCAGGCGCTGCGATCACGGACCACTTATTTCCAGCGTAGGCGGGTGCCGCCTGCTTCGGTTGGATTCAGCACTGCTCTCTCCAAAGCACCCGGAGTCTCACCAGAAAAAAAGCTGACCTCGAGTTCTGGCATCTCGCGCACCAGGTGAACCATTTCCTCCACTTTGGATAGCATGCCCCCGGTCACATCCGTTGCATGGGAGCCACCCAACGCAGCCCGCACTGCTTGCCAGTTGGCGGGCGAAATCTCGGGCACATGCCGTGCAGAAGGGTCGCTCAACGGATCCGCCTCGAACACGCCGTCCACGACGCCGACCAGAATAAACCGTGACGGGTGCAAACGACGGGCCAGGAAGGCGAGGATTTGCTCAGTGGAGACGATCGTGCCACCCTGCACCTCGTCGAGCGCCACGTCGCCGTAGAGTAGGGGCACCAATCCTTCAGCGAGTGCCCGTTCTACGGGAGTAGTGTCCAGGTACACCAACTCGCCCGCGCGGCACCGGGCCGAGGCCGATGGCTGCAACGACCAGACTGGCACGCCAGCCGCCAGGAACGCGTCGGTCACGATCTGGTTGAGCCGTGCCGCAACACCCGCAACCTTCGCAAAACCCTCCCAGTCGGCCGGACTATGGACTCCCTGCCGGGTGCTGTAACGGCGGGCGGCAATGTGGCCAAAAGACCCACTGCCATGGCCCAGCACCAGTCGCAGCCCTCGCCCTGCGGAACCCGCTTCACTTGAGCGGATGGCGAGGGCCGAAGCCACCTCCCGCGCCAACCGGGCAATTACCCCCGGCCGAGGCGTCTCCGGCCGCGACTTATCGGTGAGGATCGAGCCGCCCAACTTGACGAACGCAAGCTCACTCATCGCTCCACCGTCACACGCTCTCCCGCGACGCGCACCCAGTCTCCGGTCTGGATCTGCGTGAGGTCAACCCGGTCCACCATTGGGATATCGCCCAGGATTGCCCCCACCGCCACGATGGCCTCACTCTCCGCATTGACGATCGCCGCCGGAGCAGTGCCGGTTTTGGCCATCCGGTAAAGTGTATAGGAGCCCACCGTGCTGCCCTTGCCCGTAGGAAAGATCAGCACCCGGCCGGCGACGCACTGTCCCGCCAGAGGGTGCCCCGGCTCGACGACTATGCCGGTCTCCGGATTCACCCCACCCAGAAAGCCGATTGGCTCGGGGGAAACCAGCGCGACCCCTTCAGCCTCGCCTGCCTTGATAATCCGTCCTCGCAGCTCGATGTGATCCACCGTCGCTCCCACCTCAGACGCCCCGCGGACCGGGCCATCGCCCCGAGATCGCGGCCTCCAGGCACTGTTCCACCGGGCCAAAATGCACCGACAGCCCGCTGTGGGCCGGAGCGTAAAACGCCATCTTGGCCGAGTTGGTGGCCATGCATTGAAAGTCCCAGTCAGCCACGGGGGCCACAACCATGCAGGTGTCAGACACCACCTTGCCGCCGGCTGCCTCGATGCGAGCTACCAGGCCTGCTGCAACTGCGGTCTGGCGCGTGGCCCGCGCCGTCGTGATCCATAATGTGGCCTGAACCCGGCGGCCGTCTAGGTAGGCGGCGATCGCCTGCAAGTCACCCAAGGAGGCGTGAGGACAGCCCAAGCTGACCAGATCAACCTCCTCCGAGGGCCCATTCAGCGTCGCATAAACGGGCGAAAGATCATCCACGACCAGCGCTACGGCCCCGGGCGCGATCACTTCTCGGGCCAGGGCTTCCGGGGTCACTCCTTCCACATGGTACAAGGCCACGGCGCCACTGGCCGCCATCGCCGCCCCCATTGTCCCCCATGCCCTATCCCCCGGTGCCGGGTGCTGGAATCGGAGGTACGGGACTCCGGTCTTGACCTGGCGGCCCACCAGGTAGCCCAACGCGCC
>Ga0316622_100003028_pt1 | contig 11850 bp, 9 predicted proteins | sample OWC_Aug_OW2_C1_D_FD_207646 | JGI IMG/M metagenome (GOLD analysis project Ga0316622, IMG submission 207646) | Wetland soil microbial communities from Old Woman Creek delta, Ohio, United States - OWC_Aug_OW2_C1_D5_C | ecosystem: Environmental > Terrestrial > Soil > Wetlands | place: USA: Ohio... | reverse complement strand
CGTTCGACGCTGTCCCCGTAATATCGGCCCTCGATGACGATGTTGCGGCCCTCGACGTACCCGAGCTCGCGCAGCCCCTGGAACAAGCCGCCCCAGACGTGCGCGGCCTCGGGGCTGTCCGGCGTCGAGCCGCCGAGGAGGCCGATGCGAAATGCCTTCGCCTGTGGCTGCGCCGGCGCGGCCGCCGGCACGGCGAGGAGGCCACCCGCGAAAGCGCCAAGGAATGCTCGTCGGTCCATCAGGGGCCCCTCGCCCACGAACGACAATCCGGCAATGCTACCGCTTCCGGCGCGAAGTCCGGGCAAGCGGCGTCCGATTACTTGCCCGGCAATTTCAGCAGCCGCGCGAGCGCGCCGCGCCGCCGGAACAAGGGGTCGAGGCAGATCAGTTGGACGTGGGCCAGCAGGCAGCCGGCCGTCGCCGCGCCGGCCGTCGCGAGCCACTTGCGCAGCAACGCGACCGGCCGCAGAGCCTTCGCCAGGGGCAGCAGCAACCCCAGGACGGCGATGCCCAGCGCCGTCACGATGGCGCCGACGCCGAATCGATAGTCGACGGCAAACGTCCGGTCCCAGTTGTCGTGGACCCAGACCGCGATCCCGACCAGGGCTGCAACGGCGATCCCGATCGCCGTGTTGCGCAGCCACGGCACCAGCATCCAGACCTTGAAAAAAAGGCTCCGTGACGCCCCGAGCTGCTTCGCGAGATCGGAGGCGCGCCGGTCGCTGCCGTCGGGATCCGCGGCCAGCACGGACAGCAGCGGGTGAAACGGCCAGACGTTCCGGCGCGGCGCGTGGACGTCGTATCCGGCCCAGCCTCCGGGAAGTCCGGCGCTCCGGTGGTCGGCGTCGAGATCACGCAGACGGCGATCGGTCATCAGGTAGCCGCTCGCCATCAGCGCGTAACTCTCGATCTCGGTGAACGTGTCGAGATCGGTGCGCACGGCCGAGAGCTGCCGCTGGATCTTCCGGTCCACGCCGTAGGTCGTGCAGGACGGCCGGGACGTGGGTGCCGAGGGCTCCCGGCAATCGACCCAGTCGATCGGGTCGGTGTCGAGCTCCGCCTTGAGGTGGATGAAGAACAGTCCCTGCAGCGCGTGGCTCGATTCGCGGGCGGCGAGGTCCTGGTACTGCGCCTCCCGGACCCGGTCCTGCAGGATGCCGTCACTGCGCATGAACACGCCGAGTGCGTGGCTCGCCGGCGAGTCCTGGTCGTCCATCTGCCCCGAGGCGTCGCTGCACAGGATCAGCGTGCAGCCCTCGTCGAGCAGCCCGGCGACACCCTGATTGTCGTGCACGCCGCCATCGACCAGCCGGACCGTGCGCCCTGGATACAGATCGCGCAGCGTCAGCGGATCGAACAGCGCCGGCACGCCCGCCGATGCGGCGACCGCGTACCCCAGCCGGAAATGCCTCAATTCCTCAGTGGGGGCCTGGGCGTAGCCGAGGCACCGATAGCGCTCGTTCACGTCGACCTCCTGCCCCAGCAGTCCCGGCGGCTCGCCCATCCAGCTCGCGGTGAAGTGCCAGTTGTGCCCCGAGTTGAGCGAGGTCGCATTGAGGAGCAGGATCGGAACTTTCGCGCGGCGCCGCCAGTTCGAGTATCGCGGCTTGAACGCCTTGTCGAGTCCGTCCGCCGCGCCGGTGTCGGCCCGGTGCAGCGGCGGGTGGATCAGCAACCGGGGGAGGCTGCGCGGCTCGCCCTTCCGGTGCCCGTCCGGAACCCGGCTGTAGAGGTGGTCCTCGTACAGCTCGCCCATGCGGTTGCTGCGCCCGTACGAGAGCCCGAGCAGCATTCTGATGTTCGCCGCGAGGCTGGCGAGCGCGCGCACCCGCAGGTTCTTCTGGATGCCGGTGACGAACTGGCCGATGACCTCCGTGACCAGCGTCACGTAATCGTCGCGCGCGAGCTCGCCATCGGACCGCGTCTGCAGCAGATGGCGCAGCGCGAGATAGTAGTGGGCGCCGACGATGCTGCCGCCGGATACCGTCGAGAGCACCTCGACGCTGCGCAACGCGTCGCATTCGGCGAGCCGCGCCAGCACGCCGAGGTGAAACAGCGAGGCGCGGAACCCGCCGCCGGACAGCGCGAGCCCGACCTTGCCCCGGTAGCTCTGGAACGCCGCCGCGGCATCGTCGCCGAGCAGGGCGTGCAGCGCGCGCCACGGCGGCGGCCACGCTTCCGCCGCCAGGTCGTCGGCCGGAGGCAGGAGCTTTCGCATCCGCGCGATGGCCAGGAGCTGCTTCGCCGTGGTCTGGAGCTCCCATTCGTCGTGCCCGGCCTGGCGGGCGCGCGCCAACCACTGCGACGCCGCGTCCCAATCGCCGAGCCCGAACGCGACCTCGGCCATCGTGACCAGGTACCGGTACTGCCGCGTGGGATCGTCGTCCGGCCGCCCGGCTTCCTGCGCGTTCGTCGCCGCCGCGTGCGCGAGCCGCGGCAGCTCGCGCTGCATCTCCTCGCGCAGTTGCCGTGCCTGCCGGTCGAACTCATCGGCCTGCGGCGCCGCGATGCCCGCGCGCGCCGCCGTCGTGCGCTCGCGGAAGGCGAGCACGTCGAGAATGTACGCGGCATTGACGCCGCAATAGCCCATGTCCGCCGCGGCGTTCGCGGTCCAGCCCTTGCGGTAGAAGTGCAGCGACGCGTGGAGGTCCTCGATCCGGCCGTTGCGTTCCCACCGGCGCTTGTAGACCGCGCCGCCCAACCCCAGGGTTTCGGGATCCCGGCATTCCGGATCGCGCAGGCCGATGCGCTCGAGGACCGCGAGCGCCTTGGCAAAGCGTGCGTCGACCGGGAGCTCCTCGTCCTGGTACGTGCAAAGCGACAACTGCTGCGCGATCCGAACGTCGCCGGGATTGCGCTCGTGGAGCCGCTCGAGCAGACGGCGCGCCCGGCCGTGCTCGTCGACGCCTTTCAGCACGCGGGCGAGGAGCTCGGCCTGCGCGGCCTGCGGCCCCTGCTCGGCGAGCAGGCGATCGGCCCAGCGCGCCGCCAGCGCGCGCAGGCGGACGCGGACGTCGCGCGCGGGTCGCGGCTCGCCGGCGGCTAACAACCGCTTGCCGACGCGCGCCAGCGGCGGCAGAAAGTCGATGCGGCCGTCGGGGCAGGTCCCGGCGGCGGACAGGCTCTCGGCCAGCGCGGACAGGCGCGCGGGATCAGGCGTCTCCGTCCGCAGCAGGTCCTCCGCCTGGCGCAGCAATCCCGATTCGGTTTCGTCGACCACGGTTCCCCTCCCGGCTCGATGGGTCGGTGCGGCGTGCTTTCGCCACGCATCCCCGCCGATCAGCGTGTTGACCCGATCAGCGCATCGCCTCGATCAGCGCGTTGCCGCGCCCGGCAATGCCGGGCGCGGCGATAGCTGAGGAAAACGTCGTTCTTGAACTGCGGGAGATAGCCCATCGCCATCCCTCCCTCCGCTTTCCGGCGCGGAACCTTGCCGAAAGGCCCGTTCCGGAGGATTGTATGCGACGAATTACTGTCGGCCAGCAGGCAACCCCGGGGTCGGCGACGGGTCGCGGCGATGACGGCGGCGATCGGCGACAGCGGGCAATGAATACGGACGAACTGCACTGACGCTGGCTCGCGGCGGCGGCGCAAGCCGGCTGCCGCGCCCCTTACCTTCACCGGAGACCGGTATGGACCGTCGTCGGATGCTCAAGCTCACCAGCGTCGCCCTCGCGGGTGCCGCCGCCCTGCCGGCAGCCGCCGGCGCTCCCGCGAAACGTGCGGCCCGCGGGCTGTGGGGCGTCTGGGACGACGTCTTCGCCCGCGCGCGCTTCGTCTCGCTGTCGCATGTGCTGGCGCCGGATGCGCCGGTCTGGAACGGGTTCCCGCGGACGACCCGATTCCAGCAAGGCACGGGCCGGCTCGACGAAAAGTCGCCGTACGCCGCGTTCACCTACGAGCAGACGGGCCTCGAGACCTCGGCCTACAGCTTCGCCACCGACCAGTTCGGCACCCAACTCGACCCGCCAGCGCACTGGCATCAATGCTTCCCCGCGATCGACGAACTGCCGCCGACGCTGGCGCTGCGCAAGCTGGCGGTGATCTCGATCGCCGACAAGGTGCGGGGCGACGCGAACTATCACCTCACCGCCGGCGACGTGCTCGCCTGGGAGCGGGCGAACGGAAGGATCCCCGCCGGCAGCGTCGTCATGGTGCGCTCGGATTGGTCCAGGCGCTGGCCCGACCCGGCGAGAATGCAGCCGGCCGACGGCAGGTTCCCCGGCGCCACGCTGGATGCGCTCAAGCTGCTGCATCTCGAGCGCAGGATCCTGCTGCATGGCCACGAACCGCTGGACGCCGACTCCACGCCAACGCTGGCCGGCGAGGACTGGCTGATGAACAACGGCTACCTGCAGGCCGAAGGCGTCGCCAATCTCGATCAGGTGCCGGCGACGGGCGCCCTGGTGGCGATCGGCTTTCCGCGGCTCAAAGGCGGGACCGGCGGCTTCGCCAGCTTCACCGCCATCTGCCCGGCCGACTGGGCGCACGGCATCCGACCGGGCGACGTCGCCGAAGCGCCGCTGCCCTACAATGAAAAGCGGCTGGTCTGGAACGAGACCAAGGGCATCCGGGAACGCACCGCGGCCTGCGACAAGCCGAAGGGAAAGCAGAGCATGAACTGACCTCATGTCGGGCAAATACCCGTTCGCCGGACGCCGCTGGCTGAGCATCACCTTGCGGTCGCTGCATCTCGTCGGTGTCGTCCTCACCGCGATGGCGATCTTCGGCAACAGCCCGCACCAGCAGGCGGCGTTCATATCGACGTTCGTCACCGGGCTCGGCCTCTTCGGCATCGAGCTGTGGCGCAGCCGCGAGCACTGGAAGGAATTGGCGGGCGCGTTCGTCCTGCTCAAATTGCTGCTGGTTCTCGCCATGATCCTGATGCCGAGCCATGCGGGGAGCCTGTTCTGGATCCTGTTGATCTCGTCATCGGTGATATCGCACGCCCCGAAATCGTTTCGGCACAGACGATTGTTCGGCTAGCGCAGCCTCTGTTCACCGGTTCTCTGAAGCAGCGTGCGCCACCCCGGATAGCTCGCAGCGGTCAACGCGAACTTGCGGGCGTGGTCGCCCAGCGGCTCGCCGCCTGTCAGCGCCGCGATGAACCCCTCCCGGTTGTGGACCCACGTTCCCCCAAGGAGGGTCACGCCGCGCGCGAACAACGCATCCGGCAGGCATCCTGCGCTGGGTCCGACCATCGCGAACCAGCGGGCGTTGCCGCAGCGAGCCAGCATGGAATCGAGCGTATCGTTCAGCAGCAGCGTGCTGGTCGAAATCACCTTGGTGCAATCCGCCAGCCGCCCGGGATCGAGCGTCACGCAATAGCCCTCCCGGTCGCCAGCCAGCTCGGCGTTCAATTCGACCACCGTGAGCCGGGCGCCCGTCGCCAGGATCCGGCCGATCAGGGGGGTGAAGAGTCCGATCATCCCCACGTGGTCCTCCGGCCGGGGGTTCATCTGCCCGATGGAGTCGGTGCTGTCGTCCGGGCGGAAACCTGCGCGGTCGAACAGGCAGCGGGTGAGCGCATTGGCCGCGGCGAAGCCGATGGTCTTCCACAGCCCGCCGTCGCTGGCGTAGCGGCGCGCCACCGCCACAGGGTCAGCGCCGGAAAGACCAAGGCTGTCGAGCGCGTTGCACAGTCGCTGCAGGGTGTCGTCGAGCAGAACGAAGGCCAGGCCGAGCGAGCCGTCGTCGAGCTCCAGCGCGCAGAACTCTCCCCGGTTGTCCTGAATCGGCCGGACGGGCGGCAGGTGGAGCGCACGGATGCGAGGCAATCGACCTGCGGCTGCAAAGGCCTCCAGTTGTGCGAGGTAATCGGTGGCAAAGCTCATCGGCGACCCCCCTTACGATGGCGGTGCAGGCAGCGATTCGCTAGGTCGGCTGGCTGCGGTGCGGACCGAGGATGGATGCCGCCGCGATGTCGCCGGAGACCGTCGAATGGCGGTTCGCCTCGTTGCGCAGCGCTCCCGGAAAATACATCGAGGTGAGGCGGTGGGACGGTATCGGGGGATCCACGTTGGCTCCGCCGTAGCGCCGCCAGTCGCGCAGCGGAAGGATGTCGTCGGCAACCTCCAGAAAGCCGACGGTCTCCCGGTCGCCGATGAGGACACCCTGGACGCGCAGCCCCAGCTCGCGCTTGACCGCATCGAGGCGGGCAGCCAGTGCCGGCGTGGCGCCGAACTCTCCGTCGGACGCGAGCAGAAGGTCGGCCAGCTGCCAATGCCGGTCTTCGAGCTTGGCGATCACCCGTTCCAGGGGGCCGCAGACGTCGGTGCCGCCACGAAACCCCTGCCCCAGGAATCGAATGAGCGCTTCGATGCCTGCGCTGTCCACGGCCAGCTCCATCTCGATCACCTCGTCGGCGCCGCCAAACGCAAAGACGTGACAGCGACGATGTTGCGCGTGGGCGGTGCGCATGGCCTCCAGGACGACGGCCTTGGCCACGCTTTCCGCGCCCCCCTGCATCGAGCCCGACGTGTCGACGCAGACCAGGATCGGCCCCATTTCCAGTCGCCTGCCGGGTCGCCGGCTGGGACGGGGACGCAACACCCTGGATTGACGCACACGCACCTCTTCCATGCGATCGTCGTCCTCGTAACCGAGGAGCGTGCGCTCGGCCCGGCGGGCGTGCCACACCAGGCGCAGGCGGGGATGGCCGAGCAGCATCGCTTCGGCGGGCAGCATGCGGGCGATCCGATCCGAGCGGTAGATGCCCCGGGTCTCGCCCGGCATTTCCGGGATGTGCACGGTATCGGATTCCGGGCGCTGGGCGACCGCCTCGTCCAGGACCTCGACGGTGTCCGGGCTCCGGGCGTCGGTGTCGTCCGCCGGACGGCATCGGCCGAGCGCGCGAACGACTCGCGCCAATTCCGGCAGCCGCTCGAGCAGCCGGCGGATCCGCAACACCTCCTGCCATCCCGAGGACCGCAGCAGGCCGTGTATCTCGTCCCAGCGGGTGTTCTTGCCGTCTTCCGGTGGCAGGCCAAAGACCTCGATCAGCTCGCTGATCTCGCCACAGCGCTCCGACCAGTCGTCGACGAACGCCTCGAGGGCCATGCGCTGGGCATCGGGCTCGCTGGCGCCCCGGTCCTGATAGTCGACGATGAAATCGAGATGGAACAACAGGCTCGTCTGCACGGCATTCGTGAGCTCCTCCTGTCCGGCGCAAAACCCGGCCAGGCCGAGGCGAGTGAGCGCGTCATGCAGCGGCTGGGCGATCGGACGGGGCGGCCAGCCCGACGTTTCCGGGGCCGGCACGACGCCGGCCAGGAGCGCTCCGTGCATCGCGGCGAGCGATTCCAGTCGCGGCTCCAGGGTGCCCTGGGAATTGGTCAGCCCGCCGAGCCAGAGCGAGCGCGCCAGCCGGTCGAGAGCCTCGAGGCGCTCTTCCCCGGCCTCGAACAGCAGCGGACGTTGCACGGGGGTAGTCAAACTTGGTCGAGCGATTCGTGCGCAACGGGCTCCGGCCGCACGCTGTTGTCGTCCGTGAGCCTCGGCAGGCCGAGGAAGCCCTGACGGGCGATGTTCGCCCGCTCGGCGAGGTTGGCGATGGCGGCCGCAGTGGCGTCCAGGCTCCCTGCGGCCCGGTGCATAAGGCCCTCGTCGAGCCACAGGCTCTGCCCCTGGTAAGCCGCGAGACTTTCCCGGTGGCCGGCGATCTCCCTGGCATAGTCCGCGATGCGCAGCATCAAAGCGTCAATCTGGGAGACACGCGCCGCGACGTGCGTCTCTCCGTAGCGGCGGGCGCGACTGTATTTCATCCGTGGTGCCGCGGCGCCCCCTTTGGCATCGCCGATGATGGCGGCCAGATCGGTGGCGGAGAATTTCAGGCGGCCGGCTTCGTCGTAATCCAGATCGTTGGCCCTCAGCTCCGCATCGAGCTGGGCCTCGAAGGCGTCGACCACCCGGGTGAGGCGGCTTGGCGAGAACGCTTCCCGCACCCCGAGCCGGCCAGCCAGCCAATCGGCCACCGCCGCCTGGCGCGCGGCGTCGAACGCGGTCAGCCAGGGAAGCAGCAGCAGGTCCCAGAGCGCGACCGCCGCGCGCCCTTCGCCGGCGGCGGCGACCCGCAGCAGCCAGACGATCTTCACCCACCGGCGGTCGGACACGTACAACTGCTCCGCGGCGAAGTGCTGGCGCAGCTCACCGAGCACGTCGACCACCGTGGCGGGAACTGCCACCGCCAGGGCGTCATTGGTCATCGCGACCAGATCGCTCTTGCCCAGTCCCGAGTCCGGCGGCGGCGGCACCCAACCGCAGTCGGGCCCGGCCTGCAGCAGCGCACCGAAGCCGGCGGCACTCACCGGCGCGACCGGCAGGCGGACCAGAAAGCGATCGAAGAACGCTTCGGCCACTTCGCCTTCCGGAACGTCGTTGGTCGCGCCGACGACGCTGATGAGGGGGCAGTTCTGCCGGCCCGCACCGTTGTCGAACTTGCGCTCGTTGAGCAGGGTGAGAAGCGCGTTGAGAATCGCGCTGTTCGCCTTGAAGACTTCGTCGATGAAGGCGATCGACGCTTCGGGCAGGAAGCCGGCGGTGTGCCGCTCGTAGCGGTCTTCCTCCAGCGCCTTGATCGACAGCGGGCCGAAGATCTCCTCGGGAACGGAAAATCGGGTCAACAGCCGCTCGAAGTAGCTGGCATCGCGGAAAACGGTGTGCAGGCGCCGGGCCAGCTCGCTCTTGGCGGTGCCCGGCGGACCGATGAGCAAGCTGTGCTCGCCGGCCAGCGCCGCGAGCAGGCAAAGCCGGACGGTCTGGCGACGCTCCACGAGACCGTGCTCGAGCGTCCCGATGCTCGCCTTCAGCAACGCCCGGCGGTCCGGTTGACTGGAGTGGCTGTCCTTGTGCATGCCGGAATACTGCCGGTGGGTCGTGACATCGATCGGCAACGGGTCGGGCGCGCTCAGCGCTGGCGGACCATCCGGAGCCACAGGCGATTGCGCCCCGCTTCGTGCGCATAACGGGCGCTGGCGACCAACTCCCGGACGAGGTGGATGCCGAGCCCGCCCGCCGGGCGTGATTCGACCGTCGCGAGCAGGTGGTCCGGCGCCGCCGCGTAGCGCGCCAGCGGATCGTACGGACCGGCCGCGTCTTCGTAGAGCAGCGCGATCTCGCCGGCGGTGGCGGCCAGCGCCAGCTCGATCGGCGCGTCGCATTCGCCGCCGTAGCCGTGCGTGACCGAGTTCGTGAACAGCTCCTCGACGACGAGCGTCAGCCGCAGCGCGTCGGCGCGTCCGACCCGGTGGCGGGCGCAGAAGGCGTCGACGAAGGCGGCAGCCACCGGCAGCGCGGAGAGGCGTGCCGCGAAGACGCGACGCTCGCTGCCCGTGGTGGAAAGTGTGTCCGGCATGGGTATAGAATGGCCGCGTCCGCGCATGAGCCCGCCGGGCCGCCCCAAGGGCGAATTCCGGAGCGCGCAGCGCGACGATACACCAGCGACCGGCCGCAATCGCCGGTTCCGCAGATGTTCGTATTCTACTTTGCCGCGGCGCGGCATTTCTCCGGGGGGTCCGATGCCTGCATCGATCGCGCGGCTGCAACGGGTGCTGCTGATGTCCCTCGCCATCGCTTTCGCCGGTGGGGCCGGGGCGGCCGACATCGGGCAGATCAAGGTCGCGAAAGGCCAGGTGACGATCGAGCGCAGCGGGCAGGCGCTGCCCGCGGAAGTGGGCGCGCGAATCCAGCCCGCCGACGTGCTGAAGACCGGCGCCGACGGCTCGGTCGGCATCACGATGAGCGACAACTCGCTGCTCTCCGCGGGGCCGAACAGCGTGCTCGTGCTCGACCGGTACGAATTCGACTCGACGACGAGCCAGGGTCACTTCGACGCGTCGCTGCAGAAGGGGTCGCTGGCGGTGATATCGGGCCGCATCGCCAAGCAGTCGCCGGACGCGATGAAAGTCCGCACGCCGACGTCGATCCTGGGCGTGCGCGGCACCGAGTTCGTGGTCAGCGTCAATGACTAGCCCGGGCGGGAGCCTGTGCCGCGCGCCGGCCCTGTGGGCGCTGGTCGCACTGCTCGGGGGGTGCGCGACGCAGACCGGGACGGTCGTGCTGCTGCCGGAAAAGGATGGCGGGAGCACGGCGGTCACCGTCCGGCAGGGCGACAAGGAGGTCGTTCTGGACAGTCCCTACGCCGCGGCGCGGCAGACGACGTCCGGTCCGCGTGCGTACACGTCGAGCCCGCAGGAAGTCGAAGCGCAGTTCGGCGCGGCGCTGGCCGCGCAGCCGGGCCGGCCGACGTCGTTCACGCTGTACTTCGTCGAAGGCGGCGATCAGTTCACCGAGGCGTCGCAGCAGGTCCTGGCGAGCGTGCTGGCGGAGATCGCGAAGCAGCCGGTGCCCGACATCGTCGTCGTCGGGCACACCGACAGCGTGGGGAGCGCCGCCGCCAACGATGCCCTTGCGCTGCGGCGCGCGGAAGTGGTCCGGGCGATGCTGATCGGACAGGGCTACGCGGCCGCCAGCATCGCGGCCGTCGGGCGCGGCGAGCGCGAGCTGCTCGTGCCCACGCCCGACAACGTGGCCGAGCCGCGCAACCGGCGCGTGGAGATCATCGTGCGGTGATGCCGGGGCCGGCCGGGGTCGCCGGACAGCCCGGCGCTCCGGCGCCCGCGTCCTGGCTCAACCCGATGCGGCCGCGTCGGTCCCTCCCGGGCCGTTCCAGCGCAGGACCAGCACCGTGAGGTCGTCCGCCGGCTCGGCGCCGGCGGCGAACGCGTCCACGTCGGCGCGCAGCGCGTCGACGACGGTCCGCGCGCCGGCGGCGGCGTGTGCCTGGCGAAGCAGCAGCGCCTCGACCCGGGGACCGCCGTACAGTTCGCCGGCCGCGCGCTGGGCTTCGGTGACGCCGTCGGTGACGACGCACAGCGACTCGCCCGGCTGCATCCGGCGGCACGCTCCCGCGTAGGGGAAGTCGTCGACCACGCACAGCGGCGGCCCGTCGCCGTCGGTGATGCGGCGGACGGCGGTGTCGGCCGCGCCGACCAGATACGGGTTGTCGTGCCCGGCGTTGCAGTAGTCGAGGTCGCCCGTCTCGAGATCGAGAATGCCCGCGAACGCGGTGACGAACAGCATCTCGGGATTGTCCCGCGAGACTTCGGCGTTGGCGGCCGCCATCACCGCGCCGATGTCGTGGTCGGGCGCGCGCAGCGTCGCGCTCTTGTACAGCGCCTTGCTGACCGCCTGGAAGATGCTCGCCGACAGGCCCTTGCCGGCCACGTCGCCGACCAGGAAGAACAGGCGGCGATCGTCCAGGCGGAAGAAGTCGTAGAGGTCGCCGCCGACCTCGCGTGCGGGCGTCATCGTCGCGGCCAGATCGACGCGCGGGTCGCCGCGCAGGAAATCGGTGCGCGGCAGCGTCGCCATCTGGATCCGTCTCGCCGCGTCGAGCTCCCCGGCGATGCGGGCCCGCTCCTCGCGCTGCACCTGCACGAGGCGCTCGAGCGACCGCTTCTGCCGATACGCTTCGGTGAGCGTCAGCACCAGCAGCATGCCGAACAGCAGCAGCAGGGCGAGCCCTGGGCTCGCCGCGTCGAAGAGCAGCCGCTGCCCGCGGAAGACGCCGTAGCTCGCCGCGAGCAGCGCCGCCGTGCAGCCGAGTGCCAGCAGCGCTGCGTCGCGCGGCTTGCAGCGCGGCGTGGCGGCGACGAGGACGGCGCCGAGCAGCAGGAACACGAGACCCTCGACCGGCGGCGCCCACGCGGGGCGCCGGAGCGTCGTGCCGTCGAAGAGGTTCTCGAGGAGCTGGGCGTGGATCTCGACGCCCTGCATGGTCGCCCCCAGCGGCGTGTTCTTGTCCTCGACGAGGCCGAGGCCGGTGACCCCGATCAGCACCAGCTTTTGCTG
>Ga0316622_100003027_pt1 | contig 11851 bp, 10 predicted proteins | sample OWC_Aug_OW2_C1_D_FD_207646 | JGI IMG/M metagenome (GOLD analysis project Ga0316622, IMG submission 207646) | Wetland soil microbial communities from Old Woman Creek delta, Ohio, United States - OWC_Aug_OW2_C1_D5_C | ecosystem: Environmental > Terrestrial > Soil > Wetlands | place: USA: Ohio... | reverse complement strand
TGCACTGCACGGTTGCGGCCGGGTTGCCGCCTGCGGCGGGCCCACCGCCAACCTCGACTTCGCCTTCGGCTGCGGTCACCGATACCGCGACCAGCGCCCCCAGCAGGCAGTTGAGCGCGAAGGCCGTTGTTGCTCGTGGAATCCTGGTACCCATCATTCCTCTCAGCTCCTTTCGCGGTGTCGTTCGCCGAAGATCGCATCAACCGCCGGCAGCAGCTCGGAGGCGGCCGCGCTCGCGAGAATGAGGCGGTCCGCGCCTGCCGCGAGCACTGCCCGTTGCACCGTGGCCTCGTCGTCCAGGCTGAGCACGATCAGTCCGAGCGCGGGGAAGCGGTGGTGCAGGCGGCGCAGCATTCCCAGGCCGTCCCCTGCCCCCAGCGACAGGTCGACGACGGCGAGCTGGGGCCGCAGCCGATCTGCGCTCTCGGCGAGCGAGCCCTCGCTTGCAACGACGACCGGATCGAAGTCGGCCGCCAGCAGATCCCGTATCCCCTCACCGAGACCCCTGTGTCGGATGCCCAGCAGCACGCAGCGATCTGCATCTCCTGTGCTCGTCAGTGCCTCCCTCGGGCTGTTCCCGGGTTTCCACCGAACAGCCTGACAGGTCCAGGCCAGGGCTTCGATCCGCAAATCTACGGGGATTGATCAGTTCTCGAGGGCTACCACGCGTGGCCGACCTGGATGTACCAGGCGGTGTCCTCCGGCCCCCAGGCGACGTCGGCGCCGACCCACAGATCGAGATCCGGGAGGTAGAGGTACCGCACACCCGCGCCGATCGCGTCGACGTCGTTCGCGTCGTCGAAGACCACGGCGTCGCCGGCTGTGGCGCCCTTGCCGAAGAAGCCGACCAGCGCCCACCGGCGCAGGACATTCCAGCGGCCCTCGATCTCCACGACGCCGACCAGCTCGTTCTGGTAGCGCATGGCGGGAACGCCCCTGAGCGTGATCCACGGGAATCCCCAGAACGGCGGATCGCCGCTGACTGCAGACGCGTCCAGTCGCAGGCCGAGCACGAACCTGGGGTGCAGCTGGTGGAAGGAGAGCGCCCGCAGGCTGCCCCGCCAGTAGGAGAAGTCGCCGCCCAGCGCCTCGTCGTAGCGCCAGACGTCCAGGGTGAAGAGCTGCCCGCGGTTCGGCGTGAAGGTGTTGTCGCGGGTGTCGAAGTAGCCCTGCACGGCGAGGCCCACATCCTGGGCGTCACCTCTCCCCTGTAATGGCGGAATGTCGGGCGGAACTTCGATGTCAAACGCGGTGTCGGTGTCGAGAACGAACAGCTTGCCGCCGAGGAAAAAGTCGCTCCCTGGCAGCCGCAGCTTGACGTCCTGGAACAGGAAGGTCCCCTCGAGGTTGAAGCCGAGCTCTCGATCGGCCGGGTAGAGGCTGGCGTTGATGTCGGCGTAGGCGAGCGCGCCCACGTACCTGACGCGGTCCCGGCGCCACGACGCGCTGTGGCCGACGCCAGCGGCCCAGGTGTCGCTGTCGGTGTAGCCGGCGGCGACGCCGCTGATGTCCGGGGGCCGTTTGCGGCCGGAGCCGGTCCCGCCCACGGACTGCGGGGTGGCGACGGTCGACAGCGTGCTGGTCTCCTCCGCTCGCGGGTGGATGTAGCCGAGGGCGGCGCCGAGACCGATGCCGATCGCCGGCTCGGTGATGAAGATCGGGATCGGCAGCCAGCTGCCCTTGCTTGCGGTTTCCGGCGTGTCGTTCTCATCGTCGTCGGGGTCTTCCGCCGGTGGCGCCTCCTGGGCCCATGCCGTGGCCGCGAGACACAGACCGAGGACGACGCCGATCCACGGCCAGGGATTGGGCCGCGGCCGCAGGGCCCGCGGACGCACGACCGACAGGTATAGCACGATGCCGATTGTACGACCGATCGAGTGAGCTCGCCCAGCCGCACCGTGCGGTGTGGACCTCGACCCCGTGATTCTGCGAGTCGTCGCGCGAGCGTGCTCCGGATGCCTGCGGCCGTGGCGACTACTGTTCGATTGTGACGAACTTCGCGATCGCCAGGCTGCCGACCTGTCAGTGTTCAGAAGGGAACGGAAGGCACGGAGCAGACAGTCTCCTCGATATGGAGAGAGCGCGATGGGAAGGCCGCTTGGTGTCGTGGGCGTCGCTGCCGGCGCACCGATCGGGTGCCGCGTCTCAGCTCTCGATCAGCCCGTGCTTGACCGCGAACTGCACGAGCTCGGCGCTGCGCTCCAGGCCGAGCGCCTCCATCAGCTCGTACTTGTGGCTCTCGACGGTGCGTGCAGAGATGCCGAGAATCGCCCCGATCTCCTTGGCTGTCCTCCCTTTGGCCACGAGCTGCAGGATCTCCCGCTGCCGTGGGGTGAGCGACCCCGCTGGATCCCACGCCCGCTCGGCATCCCGGCGAAGATGCCCGGCCAGATGGTCTGCAAGCCCGGGCGTCACAAAGGTCTTGCCGGCCAGCGCGGCGTCGACCGCCGTCAGCAGCTCGTCGGGCGCGGCGACCTTCAGCACATAGCCTGCTGCCCCGGCCTCCATGGCGCGCCGGACGTAGCCCTCCTCGCGGTGCATGGTCAGGATCACCACCTTGATCTGCGGGTCCTCCGCCGCAAGGCGAGCCGTCACCTCGATGCCGTTGACGAGCGGCATGCTGATGTCGGCGACGATCACATCGGGCTTGAGCGACCTGGCGGCGTCGAGCAGGGCCTGGCCGTCCGCGACGACGCCGACGACTTCGAAGCGGGCCGCCAGCAGGCTCTGCAGCCCTTCGGCGACGATGGGGTGGTCGTCAGCGAGGAGGACTCGCGGCCGGCTCACGCGTCACCACCGCGCAGCGGCACCCACGCCACGACGGAGGTCCCGTGGCGTGGGACGCTGTGGACGGCGAGCCGCCCGCCCACCAGGTGGACGCGCTCGCGCATGCTCGCGTGGCCGAGGCTTGGACCGATCCGCTGCTTTTGGGGGTCGAAGCCGACGCCGTTGTCACGGACCTCGAGCTCGCAGCCGCCGGCCGTCTCTCGCAGCGAGATCTCGACCCGGCTGGCGTGGGCGTGGCGAACCACGTTGTGCAGCGACTCCTGGGCGACGCGGTAGAGGCACAGCGCCGCGTCCGGCGAGGGCTTCACCGTGAGCTCGTCGAGCCGCAGTTCGATGGCGAGAGACCGCGCGTCGGAGAAGCGCTCGGCCTCGGCGCGCAGCGCCTCCTCCAAGCCGAGGTTGTCGAGCAGGGACGGGTGCAGCCGGCGCGACAGCGCGTGCACGTCCGAGCTCATGCTGACGATCTCACCCCGCATCGCACCGAGACTGACGCCACCGGATGCCACCGAGTCACCGCGCTCGAGGCGGGCAGCGTCGATGGCCAGCCGCGCGAGCCGCTGGGCGAGGTCGTCGTGCAGCTCCCGAGCCAGCCAGCGCCGCTCGTCCTCGGAGGCCGTCAGCAGGCGCTGGGTCAACGCCCGGACCTCCTCCTCGGCGACGCGGCGGCGCGTTCGGTGCACCAGGAGTCCGATGACCAGGCCAGTGAGAACCGCGATGATCGACAGAGTCCCGAGGATTGACCAGCGATACTGATGCCAGGCCGACGGCCGCCGGAAGCGGACGGTGCTGCCGGGCGGCAGGTCGCGCTCCCGGATGCCCCAGCGCCGGAGTTCGCGCCAGTCGTAGGTCGGGGGACCAGGCGCGACGGCCGGATAGCGGCAGCTCGCCGGCGGCTCGCCGTGCAGGATCCTCGCGGCGGCGTCAACCGACAGGCGGCTCAGCTCGGCGGCCGGCATCAGGGGGCCCCCGACGATGCCCTGGCCGAGCTGGGTGTCGAAGATCCCGAAGATCGGAGCGCTCGCCGCCTTGTTTAGCCTCGCGAGAATCGCCGGGCTGGCATGGGGGACCCCCGTGGCGTCAATGAGGAAGAGGATGTAGACGATCGCCGACCGTTGGGGAAGATCCGCGGCGCGGGCCAGCAGCTCGTGCCCCGTCAGGTCGTCCCACCAGAGCAGGCGGACCCGGCTCTCGAACGGCTCGAGCTCGCGGCCCAGTTCGGCGCGCCAGAAGTGCTCGAGGGGCGAGCTGCCCAGGATAAGCGCCACGGTTTCCGTCTGGGGCAGCACCTGGAGGATGCTCTCGATCATTGCCGGGACGTCATTTGCCGACGGTACCGCGGCGTCGTTGGCGGTGAGTGCGCCCGAGCGAACGAAGCGTTGATCCACCCCGGCGAACAGTACGGGTGTGGCCGGGAACACGTCGCGACGCGACAGCGCGAACCGGGCGGCCTGGCCGCCGATCACCACGACAAGGTCAGGCGGACGCTTCGCGTTGAGTGCGATCAGGTAGCCGACCAGCGCGTCCTCAAACGCCGGATCGGTTGTGTTCGTTGCCTGGACGGAGACCTCGTGAAACTCCACCGGCTCGCCCAATACATGGGGCAGCTCGGACCTGAAGGAAGCCGACACGACGTTGTACGGCGCGAAGTCGGCGCCGAACGACTGGAGAATGAGCACCCGCTTGAGAGCGCCCCCCGCCTCTGGCTCAGCCGTCGCGGCGACCCCGCCGCACAGGCACAGCGCCACCCAAGCGAACGTGGCGAACACAGCCCATGCCCGCGGTCGTGACGCGGCGTTACGAGACTTCGTCGCAGCAGATGGCAGCGGCCTCCGCATTGTCCGTCGGGCATTCTCCCTCAAGCGACAGCGCCCCGTCCAATTTCCGCACGCGAACTGCGGGTGGTGTCTCGGCGACGGCGCGCTCGGAAACCGTGTGCGCCAGAGGAACAGCGATCTCCTCCCCGGTGGCTGCGACGTGGGCCACCGCAGCGCAAGGGCTGGCGTGCAGCTGTCGGACTGTGCGATGCTGGTGGCTCACGGATCGGCCACGAAGCAGACGGTTCAATGTCGACGACCAGAAGCGGGGAGGACCCATGAAATCGACAGTGGTGCAGGAGGGGTCGGTCGAGCGGGTGGCGGCCCTCCTGCGTGGCAGCCCGCTGTTCCGGAGCCTGAGCGACGAACATCTCCGTTTGGCGGTGACCCGGGCGACCCTGATCCAGCTCGAGCCCGGCGAGACCATCGTGCGCGAGGGCGAGTCACCGGAAGGCCTTCTCCTCGTGCTCGACGGCGAGCTCCGGGTGGTGATGGGTGGCGCCCCGGGGAAGGAGGCGATCGAAATCGCCCGCTTCGGACCTGGACAGACGGTCGGCGCAGCGTCGCTGGTCCTGGACCGGCCGAGCGAGGCCACCGTCAACGCAGTCGCCCGGACGACCGTGGCCTGCGTCCCGCGCAGCGTCGTCGTCGCGATCGTCGAGCAGGCGCCGTCGTTCGGGCTCGAGCTCGCCCGCGTCCTCGCCGAGCGCCTGGCCAGCGCGGTCGATCGGATCCCCGCTCCCGAGGCCGAGCCCGGGCTGCGTCCGTCGGACGAGGCCCTGGCGCTGCTGCCCCACGAGTTCATGACCCGGCACCGTCTGCTGCCGCTGTCAGTCGACGGCGACGTGGCCACCATCGGCTTCGCCGACCCGCCCACGCCCGAGGTCGTCCAGCGGATCCGCACCCACCTGCCGACGATGGAGCTGCGCGCGGTGCGGGTTCCAGGCAGCCTTCTCGATGAGGCGCTGAGGACCCGGATCGGCGCCGGGCCCGGCGTGGGGGCCGGGCCGACCGCTGATCGAGCCGCGCTCGAGCGGCTGCTGCAGGCGATGTCCACTGAGGGGGCGTCGGACCTCCATCTCGCCGGCGGCCAGCGCCCACGCTGGCGGATCGACGGCGAGATCCACGAGATCGCCGACGTCCCGGTGCTCGGGCCCGAGACGGCGCTCGAGCTGCTCGGCGGCGCCCTTCCGGATCGCAACCGGGAGGAGTTCGCTCGGACCAACGACACCGACTTCGCCCTCGAGCTGGCCGGCGTGGCGCGCTTCCGGGTCAACCTGTTCCGCGACCTCGGCGGGGTCGGCGCGGTGCTCCGGATGATCCCGACGACCATCCTGAGCCTGGAGCGGCTCGGCATGCCGAAGGTCGTGGCTCAGCTCTGCGCGCTTCCCAAGGGCCTGGTGCTGGTGACCGGACCGACCGGCAGCGGCAAGTCGACCACTCTCGCCGCGATGGTCGACCTGATCAACCGCACCCGGCGCGAGCACGTCGTCTCCCTCGAGGATCCGGTCGAGTTCGTGCACGCCTCCAAGGCCTCGCTGGTCAACCAGCGCGAGGTGGGCCCCCACACCTCGAGCTTCGCGCGCGCCATCCGAGCCGCGCTGCGCGAGGACCCCGACATCATCCTGGTCGGAGAGATGCGGGACCTGGAGACCGTCTCGCTGGCGCTCGAGGCCGCGAACACCGGCCACCTGGTGCTGGCCACCCTCCACACCTCGACCGCGGTCTCCACCGTCGAACGGATCATCGGACTGTTCCCGCCCGAGGAGCAGAGCCGGATCCAGGTCACGCTCGCCGACGTGATGCGGGGGGTGGTGTCGCAGGTCCTGCTCCGGCGCGTCGGCGGCGGTCGGGTCGCAGCGCTCGAGATCCTGATCGTCAATGCGGCGGTGTCGAACCTGATCCGCGAGGGCAAGGTCCATCAGATCGCGAGCTCGATGCAGACCGGCAAGGCGATCGGCAACCAGATGCTCAATGAGTCGCTGGCGGAGTTGGCGCGCAGCGGCACGGTGGCGGTCGAGGAGGCGCTGGCCAAGGCGGTCGACAAGGCCGACTTGGCCCGGCGGCTCGGTCGCTCGGCCGGCTGACGGGCACCGACCCGCCGCCTCGCGCAGCACCGTGCTTCTGCGGGTATGCACCTGGCAGCCGGTGCGATAGGCTTGGGAGCGTCGGAGGAATCGGGCGCTGCCGAGCATTCGACATCTGAGCAGGGCCGCGGGGAGAACTGCGCCAAGCCTGTGAGGCGGAAAGAGGGGTGATCATGAGCAAGAATGAAGTGGCCGACGCGAAACCCAAGATGAAGCAGAAGGCGTACGAGAAGGAGCTGCGCAAGCTCCAGGTTGAGCTCTGCCGCCTCCAGGAGTGGGTGAAGCAGGAAGGCCTCCGTGTCATCGTCGTCTTCGAGGGTCGCGACGCGGCCGGGAAGGGCGGCACGATCAAGGCGATCACCGAGCGCGTCAGCCCGCGCGTGTTCCGGGTGGTCGCACTGCCGGCTCCGTCCGACCGCGAGAAGACGCAGATGTACGCTCAGCGCTACATGCCGCACTTCCCCGCCGCCGGCGAGGTCGTGATCTTCGATCGCAGCTGGTACAACCGGGCCGGCGTCGAGCGCGTGATGGGCTTCTGCACCGAGCACGAGTACCGGCACTTCCTCGAGGTCTGTCCGCTCTTCGAGAGGCAGGTCGTCGACAACGGCATCCTCCTGGTCAAGTTCTGGCTCGAGGTGGGCCAGAAGGAGCAGGCTCGGCGCTTCGCAGCACGCGTCGACGACCCGCTGCGGCAGTGGAAGCTGAGTCCGATGGACGTCGAGTCGTGGACCCGCTGGTACGATTACTCGGCGGCGCGGGACGCGATGCTGGAGGCCACCGACACCGACTACGCGCCGTGGTTCATCGTGCACTCGGACGACAAGAAACGCGCCCGCCTGAACTGCATTGCGCACCTGCTGAGCGTGATCCCGCACGAGAAGGTCAAGCGGGAGAAGGTCAAGCTGCCCAAGCGGTCGAGCCGGGGCCGCTACGACGACCGGGCCACCCTGGAAGGCAGGAGGTTCGTGGCCGAGGCGTTCTGAGGCTGGGAGTTCCGACGTGACCGGGCGGGCGTCGGCGGTCGCGGTGGCTGTCGCAGTTGTCCGCCGCGGCGACTCCGCGATGATGTCGTTGACCTATTCGAAAGAGACGATGCACGCGCAGACCGGAGAGACAACCTCCAACGACCGGCCCGTCGGTGTCAGTCGGCCGCTCTTCTGATCGATCCGGAGCAGGCTGATGTTGTCGGAGCCCTGGTTGGCGGCGAACAGCCATTCGCCGGTCGGGTCGATGGCGAAGTGGCGGGGCGTCTTGCCCCCACTTGGGACCCACTCGAGAGACTTCAGATTCCCATTTCTTGGATGAATGCTGAACACGGCGATGCTGTCGTCCCCCCGGTTCGAGACGTACAGAAACCTGCCCTTCGCATCCACCGCGATCTCCGCCCCCGTGTTGTTGCCGGAGAAGCCTGCCGGAAGCGTCGGGACCGTCTGCACCCCACGCAGCGCTCCCTCGCCTGGCTGGAATGCGAAGACCGTGACTGTGGACGCCAGTTCGTTGACCACATAGACGAACTTCCCGGACGGTGCAAAGGCGACATGGCGCGGCCCCGCGCCCGGGTCCACTGCGACGAACCCGGGGCTGGCTGGCGTCAGGGAACCCGTGTTGGCGTCGAACCGGTGCACCAGCAGCTTGTCGAGCCCGAGGTCCGCCACGACGGCGAACCGGTTGTCGCGGGTGACCTGGATGAAATGCGCGTGGGGCCCCGCTTGGCGTTCCGGGTTGACGCTGGACCCGACATCCTGCACAAACGCCGAGTGCGGGCCGAGCCGGCCGTCCTCACCGATCGGGAACACGGCCACGTTCCCGCCGCCGTAATTCGCCACCATCAGGTACCGGGCCGTCGCGTCCAGGGACAGGTGCGCCGGGCTCCCACCGAGCGAGGGGACTTGCTGGAGCAGCTTCAGCGCGCCCGAAGCTCGCTCGATGGCAAACACGCTGACCGCGCCGGCCGGCTCGTTGCGGAACTCATCGAGCTCGTTCACCGCATACAGAAAGCGGCCCGTCGGATCGCCCACGAGAAAGGACGGATTGTCGGTTGCGGCCGCGAGGCCGAGCGGACGTGCGGCCCCTGAGACCGGGTCGAAGCGATAGGCGTAGATGCCCTCGCTTCCTCTGCCGGTGTAGGTCCCGACGTACGCCAGGTACTCGGGGGCGGAAGCTCCGACCGCCATGACGAGCAGAACGGCCAGCAGGCAGATCAGCGTGAAGAGCCGAAGCCGCCGCCGACTTCCCGGGGAAGGGCCCGTTACAGGCATGCCGACGTCCTCCGTTTCTGCCATTCCCTTCACGGCCGGCGGGCGTCGGGGACCACCAACAGCGTCCGCCGCTCTTTCGATCACACCTTGGAGAACTGGATGACGACCTTGATGTCGTCGGGCTTCCTCTCCAAGGCCTGCGCGAAATTCTCCGGCTTCTCACAGCGGGTGATCAGTCGGCGCAGCCACTTCCGGTCCGCGCGAGCCAGCAGATTGGCGGCCCTGTACCAGTGCCGCTTGTTGGCGTTGACGCTGCCCACGATGACATTGTTCTTCAACACCACGGCTGCCGCAATGTCGGCGGTGGCTGCCGTCGCGACGGCGCCGCCATGTCCGACGCCGGTCAGACACACGATCCCGCTCGAGCCGATCGCCCGGATCGAATCGGCAATCACAGTTCCCACCCCGGTGCATTCGACGATGGCGTCCGGTTCGAAGCCGATCTCCTTCACCGAGCCGGTGTGGTACGTCGCCCCGAGGGCGCGAACCAGATCCGGCTTGGGGCCGGACTCCATGCGGTCGAGGACATGGACGTCCAGCCCGAACGACCTGGCGCCGAGCGCGGCCAGGAGCCCGATCGGACCCGCTCCGGTCACGAGCACGGTCTTGGGCTCCCAGAACGAGCGCCGGCCGATGGTCGCCACGTGGTCCAGGGCCTTGGCGATCACGGTGGTCGGCTCCAGGAGCACGCCGAGAAGGCCCAGGCTGGGGTCGACCTTGATGGCGTACTCGGGCTCGATGCGCCACCGCTCGGACATGAAGCCGTGGATCTCCTTGATGCCCCGCTCGGTGTACTGACCGTTGCGGCACATGTCCCACTCGCCGACCGCACAGTTGGGGCAGGGCACGGGGTCGGGGCGCCGGACGATGCCGACCACGAGGTCACCTTTCTTGAGCCCACCGCTCGGACCCGGGTCCACCACCCGGCCGAGGGATTCATGGCCCAGCACCAGGCGCTCCTTGCCGGGCGGGGTCCAGCCGTACGCGCCGTCCACGATCTCGACGTCCGTCCCGCAGACACCGACGGCCACGGCCTCCACGAGGACCGAGCCCTCCTGCACGCCAGGCTCCGGGAAATCCTCGTAGCGGGCGGTTCCGGGCTTCCTGGGTTCGACCGTGATCGCTTTCATCGGCTCACCTTCACATCAAAGACGTGGTACGACCAGGGTTGCAGATCGAGGTAGAGTCCGCGCTCGAGCAGCTCATTCCCCTCTCGGACATAGCAGGCGGAGCTGAGCGAGTCCTCGAGCTGCACCGAGGCGCCCTTGATCTCGGGAAACGGCAGGTTGAGATAGCACTGGCTCGGATGCGGCGCGTAGTTCACAGCGATCAGCATCCGTTCACCGCCCGATCCCCGCCAGGCATGGGCGACGAAAGCATCCCAGGATCCGTTGTCCTCCCAGGCCGGCTGGCAGCCAAGCCACTTCCATTCCCCGCTTCTCACGATGGGCTTCCGGAGGACGGCGAGCAGGCGGGCATAGAACTCCTGGGTTTCTCTGTCCGGAGCTTCTTCAGGCGCCCGCACGAGATGCGGTGAAATGCGCTTCTTCCGCCCCTCGAGCTGCCCCTGGTGGAAGAAACGCAGGCCGGGTGTGAAGTACGTGATCACGGCCGCGGCCCGCTGGACCTCGGGCGCGAACGTGGCGGCGGCCCGTGGCTCGTCGTGGTTCTCGAGGAAGCGGGCCAGGCGGTTCTGAAAGTCGAGGCCCGCAAGGAGGTGCTCGCGGACCGGCCGGGCGTGGCCCGCCACCAGGCGGTCGTAGAGCCGCTTGTCGTAGGTGTAGTCGAAGCCCTGCTGCTGGAGGGTCCATTCCAGGTCCCAGTAGACCACGGCCATGAACTGGAACTTCGGGTGCTTCTGTCGAACAGATTCGATCGCCTTCGGCCAGAAGGGCTTGGCCCGGATGCCCCACGTGCGTTCGAACACGTCGGGCAACACCAGCATGGCCATGTCGCAGCGCACCCCGTCGCATTGCCCGGCAATCCTCTCCAGCTCGCCGATCATCGCTCGCTGCAGTCCCGGGTTGCCGTAGTCGAGCTGCAGCGTGTCCGGCCAACCGTCGAAGTACGGGTCCCGGCCGTAGGCGAGCACCAGCGGCCCGTTCTTCGTCTGCAGTCGGCAGTAGTTCTGGGGAGAGCGGGCCGCGTCAGTCTCGTCGCCGTGGACGAAGAACTCCGGGTGCTCGTCAACCCACGGGTGATCCGGGGCCATGTGGTTCGGGACGAAGTCGAGCATGAGGTTCAGGCCGCGTCTCTGCATGCGCTGTCGCAGACGTGCGAGCGCGGCGTCCCCGCCGAGATCGCGATGCACGGTGTAGCTCTGAATGGCGAACCCGGAGCCGGCGATGTCGTCGTCTTTGAGGTCTGGCAGCGTCTCCTCGAACTCGCGACGCCAGTGGGGGTTCGCTCGCGAGATCGCCTGCGCCGCAGGGCCGGTCTGCCACACACTCAGGAGCCAGACCCAGTCGAAGCCCATCCCGGCCAGCCGATCGAGCTCCGCGTCGGGGAGGTCGTCGAGCGTCGCCCTCCGCCCCAGGCCGGCCGACAGCTCCGAGAGCCGCACCCGCGTGTTGACCTGGAAGAGCGCGGGATAGTGAGGCGTGGACACTGCTCGCTCCTACTCCCCACCCACCTGCTCGCGGACCAGGCGGGCCTGGAGCCTCTCCTTCGCGGTCACTAGCGCGTCCTCGGCCGTCACGCGTCCGAAGAGGTCGAGGAGGACTGCGACGAGGCCCGTCCAGCCCGTCTGGTGGTTGGCGCCGATGCCGGCCCCGATGTCGCCGTGGAAGTACTCGTAGAACAGGATCAGGTCGCGCCAGTGCGGGTCGTCCTGGAACTTCGCGCAGCCGCCGTAGACCGGCCGGCGGCCGCTCGCGTCGCGCAGGAACATGCTCGAAAGGCGCCG
>Ga0316622_100003026_pt1 | contig 11852 bp, 13 predicted proteins | sample OWC_Aug_OW2_C1_D_FD_207646 | JGI IMG/M metagenome (GOLD analysis project Ga0316622, IMG submission 207646) | Wetland soil microbial communities from Old Woman Creek delta, Ohio, United States - OWC_Aug_OW2_C1_D5_C | ecosystem: Environmental > Terrestrial > Soil > Wetlands | place: USA: Ohio... | reverse complement strand
TTTCAACGAGCGCGAGCGCCCCGGCTACCGTATGGGCGTTCACAACGACATCAACTGGTGCATGGCCAATACCCAGACCATGTACCACTGCACGGTGTCGGCGATCGTCGGGCAGGCCTGATCGGTCTTGTCCCTGCCCGGGCAGCGCGTGCTGCCCGGGAGACGGGCTTGATTACTCCTGCAGCCGTGCGTGCCGAGCCAATTCTGACCGCGAGCTTGCTGGCCCTCGCCGTATCGCAGGCGGGGGCTGCGGGCACGTTCGAAGATCAAGGGGAACTTGATTACGTGCTGCACTGTTCCGGTTGCCACCGCCCCGACGGGTACGGGGTTGCGAGCGGCGGCATTCCGCCCGTGACCGACCAAATCGGCTACTTCCTCACGGTGCCCGAGGGCCGGGCTTTCCTCATGCAGGTGTCGGGGTTGCTCAACGCCGGGTTGTCGGACGAACGCGCGGCCGGGGTGACGAACTGGATGATCCGTACCTTCGCCGGGCCGTCTATGCCCAGGGAATTCCTTCCGCTCACGGCCAACGAGGCCAGGCGCTATCGCCTCGCGCGGCCCGCTGACATTGCTGGCACGCGCAAGGCAATCGCGGGGAAGCTCATCGAAGCGGGTTATCCGATCAAGTAGAGATCAGCCGCAGGCGCCCACGGCGCCGCACGCCGTGCAAAATTCGCAGCCGTCCTTCTTGATCAGTGCGTAGTTGCCGCACTCCTTGCACTGCTTGCCGACCACGGTCAGATAAGACGTGGTCTCCGGTTCGCGGTCGCTCTGCGGCACTTCCAGCACCCCCATCTCGACCACCGGATAGCCGCGCTCGTCGAGTACTCCGAGCATCGCGTAGCGGTGAATGATCAGGCGCGCCGCGTAGGCTACCGTGGATGGGAAATTCTGCTGCCGTTCTTCCCCGGGAACGCGGGCCATGAAGTCGCCGAGCGGCTCCGAATAGTTGAGCAGCTTGCGAAGCTTCATGCCGATCCAGGCCGGATCGATCACGCGCATGTCCAGCGACAGCAGCTTGCACAGACCGTCCAGCGCACGCGGGAAGCGTCCCGCCATCCACACCGAATAGGGGCGGCGCTGTCCGCCGGGCAGCACCAGTTCCTTCATGATCAGCACGAAGTCGTCGCCGGAGCTCGGGTTGTAGACGTCCACCGTCCAGGACAGCGTGCCATTGGTACCGGTCTTCGGCTCCTTCTTGGCGAACAACGCGTTGAGAACCGGCGAGTGACTGTCCTCGCCCGCCAGCGAACCGAGTTGATCCACGCGGAAGCGCACGATGCGCGCGAATGCCGCAACCATGCTCGGCACGCGCTGAGACTTGCCGTTCGGCGGCATGGCGCAGTCGAAGGAATCGTCGCCCGTGGTGCGTGCGAGCATGTCGAGCTTCATGCGCAGCCACGCCTGGTCCTGGGCGCGCATGTCCATCGACAGCGTCTTCGCCACCGCGCCAAGCCCGCGTGGCTGCTCGTTGCCGTTGACCCACACCTCGAACGGGTGCGGGCCGTTGTCTTCGACGTGACCGACGAAGATGGCGAATGTCCCGAACGGCGATTCCACCATGTAGGTCCACGACGGATTGCCCGCCGGCAGCTGCGGCCGGCCCGGCCAGCGCAGGCTGTACAGGGCTGGCGTGGGGGCTGCATCCAGGCGTAGGCGGCGATCCACTTCGCTGGTGTCGAGGTCGTTAGGCTGCTGCGCTTTCTGCTGTGCCGCAGGCTCGACCGACAGCACGCTGCCGAGCACTTTGTTCGGTCGATAAGTGGTGATGCCCTTCAGACCGGCGCGCCAGGCTTCCAGATAGAGGTCCTTGAAGTTCTCGTAGGGGTAGTCCTCCGGCACGTTGACGGTCTTGCTGATGGCCGAATCCACGAATGGCGCGACCACCGCAACCATGCGCATGTGATCGAGCGCCGAGATCTGCAGCGCAGTGACGAACGCTTCGGGCAGCTTTGCCATGTCGCCCCCGAGATGGCGGTACAGCCGCCAGGCGTGGTCTTCCACATCGTAGGTCTTGAACCCGCCGTCGGGCATGCGCTTCTTGCGCTGGTAGGTCCAGGAGAACGGCGGCTCGATGCCGTTGGCTGCGTTATCTGCGAAGGCGAGTGAAATGGTTCCCGTGGGCGCGATCGACAACAAGTGGCTGTTGCGCAGGCCATGGGCGCGGATCTCGGTCTTGAGCGATTCGGGAAGCCGAGAGGCAAACCGCGGCGCCGCGAGATACTGCTGCGCGTCAAACAGCGGGAAAGCGCCTTTCTCGCGCGCGATCTCAACCGATGCGGCATACGCCTCGTCGCGCATGTGCTCGGCGATGCGAGCACCCATGTCGCGCGCTTCCTGTGTGTCGTAGCGCAGGCCCAGCATGATGAGCGCATCGCCCAGGCCGGTGAACCCCAGGCCGACGCGGCGTTTGTTGCGCGCTTCCTCGGCCTGCTGGGGCAGCGGCCAGACGGTCGCGTCGAGGACATTGTCGAGCATGCGGATGGCCGGGCGAACGACCTTGCCGAAGGCCTCGAAGTCGAAGCTGGCCTTGGGCGTGAACGGCTCGGACACGAACGGCGCGAGATTGACGCTGCCCAGGCAGCAGCAGCCATAGGCGGGCAGCGGCTGTTCCCCGCAGGGATTGGTGGACTCGATCACCTCGCAGTAGGAGAGATTGTTGTCCGTGTTCGCGCGCTCGACGAAGAACACGCCCGGCTCGGCGTGATCGTAGGTCGAGTCCATAATCTGCTTCCAGAGCTCGCGCGCCGCGATTGTCCGATAGATCCACTTTCCGTCCGCCCGCTGGCGCGGCTGCTCGGCATCTGCCTGCGCGTCGCGTCGCGGTGCGGGGGGTTGCGCATGCACCAGTTCCCAGTCGCCGTCGCATTCCACCGCGCGCATGAAACCGTCGGTGACGGCAACGCTGACATTAAAGTTCTTCAGGTCGCCTTGGTCCTTGGCGTGGATGAACTCCTCGATGTCCGGGTGATCGCAACGCAGGATGCCCATCTGCGCACCGCGCCTGGCTCCGGCCGACTCGACCGTCTCGCAACTCTGGTCGAACACGCGCATGTAGGACACCGGGCCGCTAGCGCTGCTCTGCGTGCCGCGCACCAGCGCTCCTTTGGGGCGGATCGACGAAAAGTCGTAGCCGACCCCGCCGCCGCGGCGCATGGTTTCGGCTGCCTCCATCAGGGCCACATAGATGCCCGGCTTGCCGCCGACGGTTTCCGATACCGAGTCGCCCACCGGCTGTACAAAGCAATTGATCAGCGTCGCACTCAGCTGCATGCCTGCGGCGGAATTGATCCGCCCGCCCGGGATGAATCCGTTCTCAAGGGCCTCGAAGAACGCCGGTTCCCACTTTTCCGGCTCCACCTCCACGGCCGCGAGCGCCTTCGCCACGCGGCGGCGCACCTGCTCGACGGTCTGTTCGTCGCCTTTGGCGTACTTCTCGAGGAGCACGTCGACGCTGACCTGCTGGACGGGAAGCGAGAGATTGCTGTCGTTGAGTTTCATTGTTCTCGACACGAACGGTGGAGTAGAGGACAGTGGGCTATGGTAGCCGAGCGCGGAAAAGGCCGCGCTGAACGGGGGCGAAAAAAAGCCCCGGAGCCTTGGCTCCGGGGCTTCATGATTGGGGTTGGCTCTGCGGCCGTGCTTACTCGGGCCGGATGTTCGACGCCTGCTTGCCCTTCTGGCCTTGCGTGATGTCGAAACTGACGCGCTGCCCTTCCTTGAGCGTCTTGAAGCCCTTGCCCTGGATTGCGGAGAAGTGCGCGAACACGTCCTCGCCGCCGCCTTCAGGGGTAATGAAACCGAAACCCTTGGATTCGTTGAACCACTTCACAGTGCCAGTTGCCATGTACAGTCCTTCAGGTGAAAAACGCGGGCACCGCCCGCAAACTGATGCCTGATTGCACAAAGACTGCACGCGCCGTACCGGTGATATGCATGAACCTTGGTAATCAAACACGGAAGGTGGCTTATACCTCCTTTCCATGCCCTCGTCCAATGATTTTGCGATGTCAAATCGGGGCTCGTACGGGGTGGAAAATACCCCTGATGCGCGAGCAGAAAAGGATGTAGAAATCGCTCACCATGGAAGAACCGTAAAGCTCGCGCCGTCCTCGGGCACGGCCGCTTTGTCGCCGCTTCGCGCCGGGTTCTGCGACAATAGTCCATCGATTGCTCCCTTGAATGCCGAAGACGCGGGCGCGATCCATCGAACAGCAATTGGGGACGACAGGAAGATGAGTGTTGCGGTAGCCAGTGTGCAAAGTGCGATCGACGAACTGCGGGCGCTGCTGGGCGAGCGATTGTCCACCAGCAGTGGGGTGCGCGATCACCACAGCAAGGACGAGTCGTGGCACATTCCCCACCGGCCCGATGCCGTGGCCTTTCCGAACAGCACCGAGGAAGTGTCGGAGATCGTGCAAATCTGCGCGCGGCACCGCACCCCGGTGGTTCCCTATGGCACCGGCACCTCGCTGGAAGGGGCGGTGATCCCCGAGCACGGCGGCGTGGTGATCGACCTGGTGAACATGGACAAGGTCCTCAAGGTCAACAGCGAGGACCTGGACGTCACGGTCCAGGCGCGGGTCACCCGTAAACAACTGAACGACTACATCCGCGACCAGGGGCTATTCTTCCCGATCGACCCCGGCGCCGATGCATCCCTGGGCGGGATGGCCGCGACCCGCGCCTCGGGCACCAACGCCGTGCGTTACGGGACGATGCGCGAGAACGTGCTGGCGCTGACCGTCGTGCTCGCTGATGGACGTATTATCCGCACGTCGCGCCGCGCCCGGAAATCGGCCGCCGGCTACGATCTGACGCGGCTGTTCGTGGGCAGTGAGGGCACACTCGGTATCATCACGGAGGTCACCCTCCGGCTGTACGGGTTGCCCGAGGCGATGGCTGCCGCCGTGTGCTCGTTCGAGTCGCTGGAAGGCGCGATCAACACCGTCATCCAGACCATCCAGTTGGGCGTTCCGATCGCGCGCATCGAACTGCTCGACGACGTGCAGATGGACTCGGTGAACAAGTTCTCGAAGTTGAGCTACCCGGTCAAGGACACGTTGTTCATCGAGTTCCACGGCACCGAGGCCGGCGTCAAGGAACAGGCCGAACTGGTGCAGGCGATTGCCTCCGAAAACGGCGGCGGCGAGTTTAAGTGGGCCACCAGGCAGGAAGAGCGTACCCATCTGTGGCAGGCGCGCCACGACGTCACCTATGCCAACAAGGCGCTGCGTCCGGGCTGCGAGATCTGGGCGACGGATGTGTGCGTTCCCATTTCGCGGCTGGCGGAATGCATCATCGAGACAAAAAAGGACCTTTCCGACAGTTTTCTGATCGCCCCGCTGGTTGGACATGTGGGCGACGGCAACTTTCACTTGGGCTTCCTGATCGACCGCAACGATCCGAACGAGCTCAAGGAAGCCGAGCGGCTCAATGAGCGCCTGGTGATGCGCGCGCTCGCGATGGACGGCACCTGTACCGGCGAGCACGGCATCGGCCTGGGGAAGATGAAGTTCCTCACCGCGGAGCACGGCGAGGCAGTGAGCGTCATGCGTGCGATCAAGAAGGCGCTGGACCCTCTCAATATCCTGAATCCGGGCAAGATTTTCAGCATGTGATCGGTGCTCGCTCCGGCGTGGATAGTCGGGGGCAGCCTGCGGGCTGCCCTTGTCGTTCTGTTCGCCTGAAGCAGGGCGGAAACGAGCGAAATCACGCTGGAGGACGTCGCGCGCGCTGCTCGCTCGGAGGAAGCAGTTCGTGCTCAGCGCCACGCAAGCGCTTTTGCCAGGACCGACGCTCCGCTCCCCACAAGCAGCAGGCTGAGCATCCGCGCCACCTGCGACTGTGTGAGTCGCCCGTGCAGGCGGTGGCCGACGAACAGCCCGGCGAACACCATCGGGACGAGCGCCAGGAACGCCAGCCACAGGTCGCGCTGCAGGAGCAAGCCGGACAGGAGGAACAACGCCAGCCGCGTACCGGTGCTCACGACGAACACCGCGCTCATAGTCGCGCGCATGCGGACGCCGTCGGGAATGCGGGCCATGTAATACATGGCAAACACGGCGCCGCCGGTGCCGAACATCCCGCCGATCAGCCCGCCGAACAATCCTGCCGGCAGCGACCAGATGCGACCGATCGGCTTGCGCCCCGGTCGGGGCTTGAGCGTATACACGCCGTAGGCGATGATGAATACGCCCAGCACGAACAGCAACGCGCGCGCTGGCAGTACGACCAGCGCCGTGACGCCCAGCACCATGCCCGCGAGCAGCGGACCAATGATCGGCCGCACCTCTCCTGTGTCCATGTCGCGCCGAAGGCGCACGCCGTTGATCAGCATGCCGACGAAATCGAGTGTAAGCATCAGCGGCACCACCAGCTTGATCGGGAGCACCAGAGCGAGCAACGGCATCGATACCAGCGCCGAGCCGAAGCCGCCGAGCCCCAATACCGTGTAGCCCAGCAGCACGATCGCCGCGCAGGCGAGCCAAATCTCCGGCGTCAGCGGCATGATCCGCCCGTCAGCCTTGAGTCGGGGCGGATCGCGATCCGGGTTGGAAACCCCTGCCGGCGTGTGGGGTCGAAAGGCAAAGGAGGGAGGCACGTATGGAATCGAAATGCTTGCGCTGGCGCGCTCGGACGGCAGTCCTCGCACTCTCGTTCGCAGCGCTGCTCGCCGGCTGTGCGAGCCGCCCGCAGCGCGTGCCGGTGACCCTCGAGGAGATCGTGCAGATGAGTCGCGCGGGCACGCAGCCCTCTGAGATCATCGCCCGGATGGAGGCATCCGATACCGTGTACCGGTTGTCCGGGTCCGAATTCGCGCGCCTGAAGGAGCAGGGCGTGCCCGATCAGGTGCTCGATTACATGCAGGAGACATATCTCGACTTCGAGCGCAGCCGCGTCTATCGCTACTACGATCCGTGGTGGGGACCGCCCTACCCGTATTGGGGCTGGGGCTACTACGGGTACTATCCGTACTACCCGTACCGGCCGTACTATCGCTATCCGCATCATTATCACCCGAACCACAAGTCGTCGAAATCGCACCCGACCGAGGCCAATCCCGGAAAATCCGCGCAGCCGTTCACCGGGATCGGGCCCAACTCGCGCTCCGGAGGGAACCGACAGGAGCGCAGGTGAGCGCACATCGCGCGAGCGCTCCGGTTCAGTGGTGGTGGGCGGTCCAGCGCGTGCGTGCCTGCACTAGCGTGTGCAGTACCAGCGGTTGGTCGAGCACCGGGCCGAATACGCTGGCCCGCAGTCGGCCCATGGCAACGCGTTTGATCAGGTCGTCCAGGCGCACGTCGTAGCAGTCCATGCCGAGACTTCGGCTGGTCTCGCCGAAGGGGCCGTTCGCCGGGCGCGGCGGTGCTCCATCATCGAGATCGATGACGAAACGCAGGCTGCGGTCCTGGCGCGCGGAGAGCACCAGAGCGTCGGCGCAGAACTCGAGCGTGCGTTCGACCGCATCGACCTGCGCCGGGCTCATGCGTTCCGGTCCGCTGGTGGCGAGCATGCAGGCTTTGAGGAACTCGCGTTCCGCGCTGCTTTGCCACTCGCCGGTGGGATCGATGCCGAGCAGCGCCCTCGAAATACCCAACGTTTCCGCGCAGGACAGCAGCCTGCAGGCGTCGGCCCACAGTCCTGCGGGGAGGTTGGCATGCCACAGATAGGTCCACTTCAGGACCGCGGTGCAGGCGCGCAACCCGCGCGCGATGACCGGGCTGGCGCGATGGTGCCCGGCCGCCCTGCCGATAGCCGGATCGGTCCAGGGCAGGGCCAGCCATAGGTAGGACTGCGCCATACGGATGAGGCACTCCTCCACCACCGTTCGCACGTCCGCCCGCGAATGGGGCCAGGGCGCGGGGTCTCCCGCGACGTAAAGGCGGGTGATGGCGCGGTATTGCGCGCGTACGGCGGTATCGATGGCTGCCACCGCCGCGATTGTGTCGTCGTCCGGCCCGCGGCTCCAGCTGCGTAGGTCGCTGAGCAAGCCCGACAGGCGTGCGAGCGCGCTCGCCGGATCGTCACCGGGGAGCGCAGCAAGGCGTTCCGAAACGCGCGCACCCAAAGCGGGCGTACGCGCGGAAGGACCGCTGCGTGACGATAGGAAGGCAAACACGTCGAAGGGGCTCGTGAGGTCTGGGGCGATAGCCTAACGCATCTCGCGAAACGCACGCAGCGAATGGTTTGACGCTGTTCCTGCCGTTCGGGCATAGTCTGCGCAGCAAGAAGTACGAGGAGGAGCAGATGAGCACGACCGACATCACCGTGCAGGAGACCATCGCAGCGGAGGCCGCGCGTTACGCCGCCCAGACGGGAAACGACTTCGCGGCAATGCAGCGCCTGTTCGCGGAGGATCTGGTGTACATCCATTCGAGCACGGTGCAGGACGACAAGGCGAGCTTCATCGAGTCGATGCGCTCGGGCGCGGTCCGCTACCGCGCCATGCACAAGGGGCAGACGCAGGTGCGGACCTTCGGTCCCATCGGCATCATCACCGGCCAAGCCTCGTTCGAGGTCACCGCGCGCGGGCAAGACATGGTACTCGACCTGTTGTTCCATGCGGTATGGGTCAAACGCTCGGGCGCGCCTCAATTCGTCTCGTGGCAGGCCACCCGCGTGCCGGCAAAATGAACGTTTCTCCGGACAGGACCAGCATGATCAAAGTCACCGTGTACTACGCGAACAGCGAAGGCAGCCGCTTCGACATCGATTACTACTGCAACGTGCATATGCCGATGGTGCGTGCCAAGTGCGGCGGTGCGCTCAAGGGCATGGACATCGACAGGGGTGTGAGCGGGGGCGCACCCGGTTCCCGTGCGCCGTATGCGTGCATGGGGCACTTGTACTTCGACAGCGTCGAATCGTTCCAGGCCTCGTTCGGTCCGCACGCGAAGGAAATCCTCGCCGACGTGCCCAATTACACGGACGTCAAGCCGTCGATGCAGATCAGCGAGGTCAGACTGCGGCAAGGATGAACGGGCGGTTCCTTGCGTGCGATCCGTAATTCTTCGGTAAGCCCCTGCAACGTCCCGGCGCTCGCACGCCCCGGATCGCCTGCCGAGCTGTTCAGCGCGTTCACCTGGCTCGCGTTACAGGGGTTCGGCGGCGTGCTGGCCGTCGCTCAGCGCGTCCTGTGCGAAGAGCGGCGCTGGCTGACGCGCGACCAGTTCGTCGATATCCTCGCGTTTGCCCAGGTCCTGCCGGGCCCGAACATCTGCAACGTGGCGCTGATGATCGGCGACCGTTTCTTCGGCTGGCGCGGGGCCTTCGCGGCCCTGGCCGGCATGATGAGCGTCCCGCTCGCGATCGTGCTCGCACTCACCGCCGTGTACGCGCAGTTCGCCGCGATCGAGCAGGTATCCGGGGCGCTGCGCGGAATGGGGGCGGTATCCGCCGGCCTGATCGCCGGTACCGCGTTGAAGTTGCTGCCGAGCCTGCGCGGCAATGCCATGGGTATGCCTGCGTGCGTCATGTTGGGATGCGCCGCGTTCATTGCAGTGGCGCTGCTGCGCTGGCCGCTGGTGTTGGTGCTGGGTGCGTTGGGTGGGCTGGCCTGGCTGCTTGCCTGGGCTCGCCTGCATGCGGCACGGCGCGCGAAACCGGAGCGCACCTCGTGAGCGCGGGTGCCCGTGAACTGCTCGACCTGTTCGGTCATTTCCTGCTGCTGTCTCTGCTTTCGGTCGGCGGCGCCATCACGGTGGCCCCGGACATGCATCGTGTGCTGGTCGATCGATTGGGCTTGCTCAGCGACGCGCAGTTCAATGCCTCGATCGCAATCGCGCAGGCCGCACCGGGTCCCAATGTGCTGTTCGTGGCTGTCATGGGCTATCAGGCTGCTGGTCTCGCGGGCGCCGCTGCGACGCTAACGGGCATCATGCTGCCCTCGACCACACTCGCGCTGGCAGCAGCGCGCTGGAGCGATGCGCGCGCGCATTGGCTGCCGGTGCGGGCGTTCAAGCTCGGCATGGCACCCATCGTGATCGCGCTCATGTTTGCCACCGCCTGGATCCTCATCGGTGCAGGCGCCAATGCGCGACTGTCGCTGCTCGCGCTGGCTTGTGCGCTGATCGTATGGCGTACGCGCGTGCACCTGTTGGGGCTGATCGCAGCCGGTGCCATGCTGGGGGCCCTGGGCTGGGTGTGAGGGAGCGCCGCAGAGGCCGGCAAGGATTCTGCTTTGACGGACATCCCGGTGTCCGGAAATCCTGCGTCCATGCTCGCGCTCGCCCTGTCGAATCTCTTTCGTCTGCGCTGGTGGCTTCCGCCGCTCGCGTTGGCGCTGCTGCTGGTCTCCCATGCCCACTGGATTCCCGCGCTGACGGCGCGGATGCCGTTGTTCCTGGATGTCGCGCCAGCCATCGAGCAGCTGGCACCCTACGCACTGCGCGGCCTCTACGCTCTGGTCCCGCTGACGCTCCTTGCCGCAGTCTGGCCCTGGCGCGCCGAGCGATCTCCCCGATTCGCAGCGCTCGAGCGAATTCCGCCGCGGGCGCTTCAGGAACGGTTGGCCGAGAACTTCAGAGCATGTGGCTATGCGGTGCACGTGCGTTCATTGGACGTGGATGGCCCCGATTTGCTGTTGAGCCGCGACGGGGAGCGCATGCTGGTCCAGTGCCGCTACTGGTCGCGCCGGGAGGTCGATACCGACCAGCTGCGCGCGCTGTGCGGACAGGTGAGCCGGGAGAAAGCGAGCGGGGCGTTGCTGCTGACGCGTGCGCGGCTTAGCGTGGAGGCGATGCGGTTCTTGCGCGACGTACCGGTCGTCGTGATGGACGAGCGCGGCCTGCGAGAGCTTCTAGAAGCGGGCGTGGACGCCGTTGGGCGGGCCCGTGCCGCGCTTTCGCGGCGCTCTCTCGCCTCGACGTAAGTCTGAGAAGGCGGCCGCGCCGCGTTAGACTGCGGCGTCGAACAGCGGTACCAGCGCAGCCAGGCGTTCGTTGCTGCGTGCCAGTGAAGCCGGGGTGATGCCGGAGCGATGGGCGACAGACCAATCCGCGCCGGCGCGATGCAGGGTACGCGCAGCATCGAGCTGACCGCCTACCAGCGCGCGATACAGCGGCGTCGCACCTTCGTGATCGGTATCGTTTACACGGGCGCCGGCCGCGATCAGCATGTCGATGGCACGGCTGCTGCCGGCTGCCGCGGCCTGGTGCAGAACCGTTGCTCCGGTGCTGGTGCAGCCATTGATCTCGGCCTTTCGCTCTATCAGCAGCGCGACGAGGTCAGGAGCGTCCTTGAACGCAGCCCAGTGCAGTGGCGTGAAACCGCGCTCGTCCGCCTCGTTCGGATCCGCCCCGTGTTCGAGCAACAGCGCGGCCACCGCGCGGTTGCCCATCGAGCAGGCGATGGCGAGCGGCGTCGAGCCGCTGGCGTTGCGCCGGTAGGCGCTCGCACCAGAGGCGAGCACGCGCCTTACTGCCAGTTGGTTGCCGTCGCGGATGGCGCGTTCGAGCAGAGACTGCACGTCGGTAGAGGGCTGAAAGTTGCCGGTCGCGACATCCTGCTCGTCACCCCAAGGGTCCTCGTCGGACTCCGCCTGGGTGTCGCTCGCCAGCGTCTGCAGGAACATCAGTTCCAGCATGACTTCCATCGGGAAGCCCTGACGGCTGCCCCGGGTGTCGTACAGAAGGTCGGAGAGAAAGGGGTCGAGCTGTTTCGTGCCCCAGAGCTCTGCGATGCGTTCGAGGACGCGCGGATAGCGCTCGTCCAGATTCTGCGGGTAGCGGTCGGGGTGCTTGAGCAGTGCTTTCATGAATCGCGCGTTCATGCCGGTCTATATCGAGCCGTGAGCAGAAAAATTGAGAGTTCCGGCATCGGTCAGCGGATCCGCAGGCGACTTCCACGCC
>Ga0316622_100003025_pt1 | contig 11852 bp, 8 predicted proteins | sample OWC_Aug_OW2_C1_D_FD_207646 | JGI IMG/M metagenome (GOLD analysis project Ga0316622, IMG submission 207646) | Wetland soil microbial communities from Old Woman Creek delta, Ohio, United States - OWC_Aug_OW2_C1_D5_C | ecosystem: Environmental > Terrestrial > Soil > Wetlands | place: USA: Ohio... | reverse complement strand
CTCCTGCATCATGGCCTTTACCTGCTTGCGCTGCAGGTTATCCTGCGAGCCGCACAGGTCGCAGGGGATGATCGGGAACTGCTTGACCTGCGCGTAGCGGATCAGTTCGTGTTCGGGCACATAGGCGAGCGGGCGGATCACGATGTGATTGCCGTCGTCGCTGACCAGCTTCGGCGGCATGGCCTTGATGCGCGCCGCAAAGAACAGGTTGAGGAAGAACGTCTCGAGGATGTCGTCGCGGTGATGTCCCAGCGCGATCCTGGTTGCGCCCAGTTCCTTGGCCACGCGATAGATCACCCCGCGGCGCATGCGCGAGCACAACCCACATAGGGTCTTGCCCTCGGGCACCACGCGCTTGACGACGCTGTAGGTATCCTGGCGTTCGATGCGGAAAGGTACGCCCAGGGATTCGAAGTGCGCGGGCAGGACGTGCTCGGGATAGCCGGGGTGGCGCTGATCCAGGTTGAAGGCGATGAGCTCGAAGTCCACGGGCGCATGCGACTTCAGGCTGAGCAGGATGTCCAGCAGGGCATAGCTGTCCTTGCCGCCGGACACGCAAACCATGACGCGGTCGCCGGCGCGGATCATGTCGTAGTCGGCGATCGCCTGGCCGACCATCCGGCGCAGGCGCTTCTGCAATTTGTTGCTTTCGTAGGTCTCGCGCTGCGGATTCATGGGCTCATAGATGGATGCTGCGGCCGCCGTCGACCGCGATGATCTGGCCGGTGACGTAGGGCGCGTCGAACACCAGGAAGCGCACCGTGGTGGCGATGTCATCGGGTTCGCCGATGCGCTTGAGCAGGGTGGTCTGGATCAGCCTCTGGCGCCCCACTTCATCGGCCCACTGTTCGTCCTCCGGCCACATGATGATGCCGGGCGAGACGCCGTTGACCCGCACCTCGGGCCCGAGTTCCGAGGCAAGCGAGCGCGTGAGCGCCAGCAATCCACCCTTGGCGATGCTGTAGACCGCGTAGTTGTGCATCGGCCGATCGGCATGGATGTCCACGATGTTGACGATGCAGCCCTGCGTGCGCCGCAGGTGCTGCGTGGCGGCCTGCGACAGAAACAGCGGCGTCTTGAGGTTCGTGCCGATCAGATCCTCCCACTCGCGCTCACCGATCTTACCCACGGGCGTGGGAAAGAAGCTCGAGGCGTTGTTGATCAGCACGTCGAGCCGGCCGAACCGCTCGAGCGTCTGCGCTACCATCGCGGGCAGCGCGGCCATGTTGAGCAGGTCTGCCTGCACAAGTGCCACCGAATCAGGCCGCAGCGTATTCAGCTCGTCCTGTAACGCCTGTGCCTCGGCTGCGGATTTCCGGTAGTGCACCATCAGATCCATGCCGCGCTCGTGCAGCCGACGCGAGATGGCTGCACCGACGCGGCGGGCGCCGCCTGTGACCAAAGCAACCTTGTTGGACATGTTGAGCGGCCGGTTTGGAGCGGCCGACACTTAAAATGCAAGCTTACATGAGCGCCGACCCCCTGCCCTCTCCCTCGAACGAGGCCGCGCTGCACAGCCGCGCTCTGGCTGCGCACATCCGGGCGGAGATCGGCGCTGCGGGCGGATGGATCGACTTCGCGCGCTACATGGATCTCGCGCTGTATGCGCCGGGACTGGGGTATTACGCCGCCGGCGCGGCCAAGCTCGGAGATGCCGGGGACTTCATCACCGCGCCTGAACTGACCCCCCTGTTCGCCGCGACGCTCGCGCGCCAGATTGGTCCGCTGCTCTGCGAAACCGGGGGGGACCTGCTCGAACTTGGCGGCGGATCGGGCCGTCTGGCCTGCGATCTGCTCGTGGCGCTGGACGCGCTGGGCATGCTGCCTGCGCGCTACGCCATCGTGGAGGTCAGTCCGGATCTGCGCGCACGCCAGGCACATGCCATCGATGCCCTGCCGGCGCGGCTCGCCGGGCGCGCGGTCTGGCTCGACGCGCTGCCCGGCCGCATCGAGGGCGTGGTGCTGGCTAACGAGATACTCGATGCCCTACCGGTGCATCTGGTGAGATGGGACGAGGAGGGCCTGCGCGAGCGCGGGGTGGCCGCCGGGGTGAACGGGTTCGTGTTCCAGGACAGTGCGCTGAGCGCCGAGGCTCTGCGCGCGCGCGCGCAGAGCCTCCCGGTCGCGCCGCCCTACTTGAGCGAGATCAACCTGCGCGCGAGCGCGCTGGTCGATGCGCTCGCGCGGCGTCTGCGCCGCGGTGCGCTGCTGTTCATCGATTACGGCTTCGGCCGCTCGGAGTACTACCACCCGCAACGCAATCGCGGGACGCTGATGTGCCACTACCGTCATCGTGCGCACGACGACCCGTTCTTCCTCCCCGGGCTGCAGGACATCACCGCGCACGTTGATTTCACTGCGGTGGCCGAAGCCGGCACTGCGTGCGGGCTGCAGCTGATGGGGTACGCGACCCAGGCGCGATTCCTGATCCAGCTCGGCATCACCGACCTGCTCGGGCGCGCGCAGCCCGGCAGCCGCGATTACTTCAGGCAGGCGGCCGCCGCCCAGAAGCTGCTCAGCCCGGCCGAGATGGGCGAGCTGTTCAAGGTGATCGCGCTCGGGCGCGGCGTCGCACCGCTCGCCGGCTTCGCAGCCGGGGACCTGTCGCGCCTCCTGTAGAATCAGCCCGCCCGGGCGTGACGCTGTCTTTCGAACGTGGGAAGAGCGTTTCCACGAACTGTCCTGCCGTGCTTACGCGCCGCATCACCCCGAGGCGCTGAGCCGCTTCGCGCTCGCCGCTTGAACACCGACTCGTGCAGGCACGTTCGATACAATTTCCTGGTTACACGCCGATATCACTGCCGGCGCACACTGTCCCATAGCGATCCCATTCATGCACATTCACATTCTTGGAATCTGCGGCACCTTTATGGGCGGCATCGCCGTGATCGCGCGCCAGGCCGGGCACAAGGTCACGGGCTGCGATGCGAACGTGTACCCGCCGATGAGCACGCAGCTCGAAGCGCAGGGCATTGCGCTGATCGAGGGCTGGGATCCGGCCCAGGTGGAACTGAAACCGGACCTGTTCGTCATCGGCAACGTGGTGTCGCGCGGCAATCCCCTGATGGAGACCATCCTCGAGCGCGGCCTCTTCTATATTTCCGGTCCGCAGTGGCTGTATGAGAACGTGCTGCGCGACAAGTGGGTGCTGGCGGTGGCCGGCACGCACGGCAAGACCACCACCAGCTCCATGCTGGCGTGGGTGCTGGAGCATGGCGGGCTCAACCCCGGCTTCCTGATCGGCGGGGTGCCGATGAACTTCAATGCCTCGGCCCGCCTGACGCGCAGCCCGTTCTTCGTGATCGAAGCGGACGAGTACGATACGGCCTTCTTCGACAAGCGGTCGAAGTTCGTGCACTACCATCCGCGCACCGCGATCCTGAATAATCTGGAGTTCGATCACGCCGACATCTTTCCCGATCTGGCCGCCATCGAGACGCAGTTCCACCACCTCGTCCGTACCGTGCCGGGCAACGGCCTGATCGTGCGCAACGGCCGCGAACCGGCCCTGGACCGGGTGCTAGGCCGCGGCTGCTGGACGCCGGTCGAGTCCTTCGATGCGCAATCCGGCTGGACAGCGCAACCGTTCGACCAGTCCTCGTTCCAGGTGCACTTCGCGGCGCGCACACAAGGGACGGTGCGCTGGGATCTGCTCGGCGCGCACAATACCAGCAACGCGCTTGCCGCCATCGCGGCTGCACGCCACGCTGGCGTTCCGCCGGCGGCTGCCATCGACGGGCTCGCGCGATTCCGCAACGTCAGGCGCCGGCTGGAAGTGCGCGGCGTGGTGAACGGCGTGACCGTGTACGACGACTTCGCGCACCACCCCACCGCCATCGCTACCACGCTTGCGGGATTGCGCGGCAAGGTGGGCAACGCGCGCATCCTGGCCGTTCTGGAGCCGCGCTCGAATACCATGAAGATGGGCGTGATGAAGGACACGCTCGCGCCCAGCCTGGACGATGCGCAGCGCGTGTTCTGCTACACCCAGGGCATCGGCTGGGATGCCGCGCAGGCGCTGGCGGGCCTGGGCAGGCGTGCCACCTGCCACGACGATCTGGCGCATCTCGTGCGCAGCATCGTGGCCGAGGCGCGTGCTGGCGATCACGTGCTGGTGATGAGCAACGGCGGCTTCGGCGGCGTGCACGACAAGCTGCTCGTTGCCCTCGGGGCCACGGCCGGCGAGCCGCGCTAGTCGTCCAGCGCTTGCAGCACGCAGTCGGGCGCGGCCTGCTTCAGCGCGCCGTCGAACGGACCTTGCGGCTTGATCACCAGCACGCGCTTGCGGTCGCGACACAGCACTTCCATCGGAAGACCCGCCGCGCGCGCATCGAGGTAGTTGCGCGTGTGCATCAAAGCCAGGGCGTGCGCAGCGCCGGTCCAGGCCTCGCGCAGTTGGTCTAATTCGAGCATTGCGCGATGCGGCTCGAGGCGCACGCCGAAGGACATCTGCCCGGTTTCCTGCGCCAACAGCACGGTCCGATCGAGATAGAACGGCAGCGTGAGATAGGATGCACCCACCATGAACACCTGTGTGCCAGGCGTCAGGCGTGTCAGGATCTGACGTGCCAGCGCGTGACTCGAGCGCAGCGGGGATAGCGACTCGAAACCGAGTATGCAGGTCTGGATGGCCAGCAGGGTTGCGAGCGCAACGCAGCCCGTCAGCAGCAATCGCGCGGGCCGCGCCAGGGCGATCAACCCCGCGGCGACCAGCGCCACCCCCGCCGCCGCGAACAGCCAAAGTGCATAGCGTTCGTAGAGAACGCCGTAGGGATCGCCAGCAAATGCGTGCGGCAGGATCAGACCGGCGCTCAGCATTGCGATTCCGACAAGAACGAGTAGCGGCAATATGCGCCAAAGCAGGGCGCGCGCATCGAGAGCGGCCAGCCGCGCGCCCGCCAGCATGGCGAGCGCTGGAATGGCGGGAAGGACGTAGGCCGGCATCTTCGCTCTGGAAAAGGTGAAGAACAGCACGATCGAGGCGGCCCACAAAACGAGGAATCTTCCGGGCACAAACATGTTCGTGCTGCCGGCGCTGCGCCAGCCGGTCCGCAGGCCCCCCAGGACGAGCCAGGTCCAGGGCAGCATCGCGGCCAGCAGGAGGGGAAAGAAGAACCAGAACGGCTGCTCGCGCCGGTGCAGCGCACTGGTGTAGCGGGCGAAATGCTCCTCCAGGAAGAAGAAGCGGAGGAACTCGGGATTGCGCAGCGACACGGCGATGAACCACGGTGCGGCGATGGTGAGCATCAAGCACATGCCCTTCAGCGGATGCAGCCGGCGCCACAGTCGCCACTGCCGTTGCACAAGCGTGTACAACGCGACGCTCATCAGCGGGATCACCACTCCAATCAGTCCCTTGCTCAGCAGCGCGAGCCCCATCGCGCACCATGCGCCGAGCATCCAGCCGCGCTCGCCGGGAGATCCCGTTCGCGCGGCGAGGCCGAGCATGATCGCGCACATCGCGAGCGTGACGAACAAGGTGAGACCCATGTCGATCGTAGCGACCTGGGCGAACAGGACGTAGTACAAGCTGCTGGCGAGTACGGCAGCCGATGCCGCCCCGGCAGCGGCGCTGAACAGCCGGCGCATGGTGAACAGCACGGCGAGCAGACCCAGCATGCCCGCTAGCGCGCTCCACAGCCTCGCCGTCCACTCGTTCGGCCCGAACAGTCGGTAGGCGGCAGCGGTCATCCAGTACTGCATGGGGGGCTTGGTGAAGTGCTTGAACCCATTCAGCCGCGGGGTCACCAGATCGCCGGTGACCAGCATTTCGCGCGCGACCTCGGCGTATCGGCCCTCGTCGGGCTCCACCAGTTTGCGGTAGTCGAGAACGGCGAACCAAAGCACGACGACGGCGAGTGCAAACAGCGCCACAAGCACGTGCGGTCGGGCATGCGCGCGTGCTTCAGGGCGCGCAGAGGATGACGGATTCGAAGCTCCCGTCATGCCTCAACGGCTGCGCGAACAGCCGCGCGGCTGACGCCGTCGCATCAGGACTGGCCGACCCACAATCGTTTCGGCACCACGCAGTGCACGCTCTTGCGGGTGTGCGACATCTCGCCCACGCGTGCGTCCATGGTCAGGCTCGCTAGGGAGTAGGCATCCAGCCGTGACAAGCCTTTGCGCGTGTGCAGCAGATCGACCATCGCGCGCGCAGCATCGTCCATCGCCGTCTGCAGCGAGGCGTCCGCCGCGCTGGTGACGAAGGCGCGCCCGGTCTCGTTGACGGGACGCGGCGCACGCCTGGTCTGGCGCGGACGCTTGGGCAGCATCGCGTACACGCCCTTGAGCTGGTTCACCACCTCGGCGATGCGCACATCCGCCAGGCTGGACATGAGCGCCGCCGCCTGCTCGCGCGTGATGCCGCGCTGTTGCATCAGGAAATCGGTGGTCTCCTGCTTGAGGATGTCGAGCGCCTTGTCCAGGTCGCGGTCGTAGCCGACCGTGATCCAGTGCGTCGGGGTTTCGATGCGCGGCCAGTTCTGCGGCTTTCCCTTGATCACCTCGATGGTCAGGTTCAACTCGTTGAACGCGGTCTCGATCGCCGTCAGGTTGATCTCGCCGTTGCCCTGGGCCGCGTGCGAATCCCCCGACCAGAGCAAGGCGCCCTCGACGAACACCGGCAGGTAGACGGTAGTGCCTTCCACCAGTTCGCGGATGTCCATGTTTCCGCCGAACGGTCCGGGCGGAACCGTGCTGTAGCGTCCGGGCTCGGCGCGCGCCACCCCGATGATGCCCGGGAAGGGGCGCAGCGGAATCTCGATGCCGGGAGCGAATTCGGTCATCATGCGGCGCAGATCGAAGTAGAAGTGCCGCACCTGCCCGTCCGGGAACTCGTCGGGAAACTGCCCGAGCTTCAGGCTGCCCGGAAGATTCCAGTTGGCGCCGTAGGGCCGCAGGTCGATGCGATTGATCCTCACCTTGAGCACGTCACCGGGTTGCGCCCCCTCTACCCAGATTGGACCGGTAATGGTGTGCGGGCCGCGTCCGGGGTGCTCAAGGCGCAGCCGCGTGATCTCCTCGATCGGCACGCCGGGCCGCACTTGGTCGCTGGAGGCCATCATCGTTTCCATCGCCACGGTGTCGCCCGAGCGCACCGACAGCACCGGAGCCTGGGCATTGTCGAACCAGCCCCACTGCGTGGTGTCCGGTGTCGCGGGGAGCATGAAAACGCCGCCGATCTTCTGACCCTGCGAGCGCGTCTTGAGCATCTGCAGCGCTTCCAGGTCCCGGGGCAGGGCGGCGCTGCTCAGCGGCAGCGCCGAGACGGCCAGGCATTGTGCGAGAAACTTGCGGCGAGCGGGTACGGTCATGTTTCCTCTTAGGTGAGATACGGGCAGGCCGAGGTGCGGCCCCAGCGCAATGGTCGTGCCACGCGCTGGTCTATGCGTAAGCCCAGGTGGTGCTACGGGTTTCTCCTGTGCGAGGCACGCGCATTGTGCTCCGGTGCGCTGCGATTTTGTGCGCGACCGGCCGCTGCGGCACAATGCCGGTGCGTCATTCGCCATATCCATGCCCCGCCTCGCTTTTCATCTTCTTGACGTGTTGGCCGAGCATGCGCTCGGCGGCAACGCGGCCTGCGTGTTCGCGGATGCACATGGCCTTGGAATCGTGACCTCGACGGCGGCATCGATATGATCATCTATGTGCACGGCTTCAACAGCTCTCCTGCCTCGACCAAGGCGCGGCAGCTCGGCGCGCGATTGGCATCCATGGGGATGGCCGATCGCTTCCGCTGTCCAGCGCTGCCCGATCGTCCAAGCGCCGCCATCGCCATGCTCGAACGCGAGATGCAGGGCGTGAATGCGCAGGACATTACCCTGGTGGGCAGCTCTCTGGGTGGCTACTACGCGACCTGGCTGGCCGAGAGCCGCGACGTGCGCGCAGTGCTGGTCAACCCTGCGATCACGCCGCACAAGGGGTTGTCGGCCTATCTTGGTGAGCAGCGCAACCTGTACACGGGTCAGACTTACCAGCTCACGCAGATGCATCTCGACGAGTTGCGCGCGCTGTGGGTTGAGCGCCCGACCCGCATGGAGCGTTACTTCCTCATGGTGACCACCGGCGACGAGGTCCTCGACTACCGGGAGGCCATTGCCAGGTATCCCGCCGCGCTGCAGTTGGTCGTGCAGGGCAGCGATCACGGCTTCGCCGAGTTCGAGCGTCATCTCGACCGCGTCCTCGAGTTCGCCGGAATACGTCAGGCCTAGCAGCGGCGCCGGTATAATGGCCGGCTTTTCTCCGGCGCCAGTCCATGCTTTCCACCATCGTCCACTCAACGCGCCGGCCCGCTCGCGCATGAACGTTTTCTACGAAGAGGACGGTGCCTTCAAGGTGGGCGCCATCCTCGCGGACAACGACGCCTCGCTACAGGTCGAAGCCGCGCACGGCAAGCGCAGCAAGGTGAAGTCCTCGCACGTGCTGTTCCGTTTCGACGGTGCTCTTTCGACCTTCGCCGAAGAGGCGCAGCGCATCGCGCAGGAGATCGATGTCGATTTTCTCTGGGAGTGCTGCGGGCAGGACGAGTTCGGCTTCGAGACGCTCGCGCGAGACTACTTCGGCCACTCACCGGGTGCGCTGGAGCAGGCCGCCGTGCTGTACCGCCTGCACGGCGCGCCCATGTACTTCTACCGCAAGGGCAAGGGCCGCTACCGGCCGGCGCCGGCGGATGCGCTGAAGGCCGCGCTTGCCAGCGTCGAGCGCAAGCGTCAGCAGGCGCTGCAGCAGGCGCGCTACCTGGAGGAGTTGACAGCCTTCAGGTTGCCGGTGGAGTTCCGGCCGATCCTGCCGCAGCTGCTCTACCGGCCCGATCGCAATACGATGGAAGTCAAGGCGCTCGAGCAGGCCGCTTCCCAGGCCGGACTCTCCACGGCGGAATTGCTGTCTCGCTGCGGCGCTATCACATCGTCACGCGACTACCACGTCAACCGCTTCCTGTTCGACCATTTCCCGGCCGGCGCGGCTGCGCGCGAGTTTCCCGTCGTCGCGTTTCCTCCGGAACTGGAACTGGCGCCCGTTCAGGCCTTCAGCATCGACGACGCCACCACCACCGAGATCGACGATGCATTCTCGGTGCGTCCGCTCGACGGCGGGGGCTGGGAGATCGGCATCCATATCGCCGCGCCGGCCTTGGGCATCCCCCCCGGCTCGGATCTCGACCGCGAAGCGGGCTCGCGGCTGTCGACGGTGTACATGCCGGGCGACAAGATCACCATGCTGCCGCCAGCCGCGATCGAGCACTACACCCTGGCCGAAGGCCGGGTCGTGCCTGCGGTATCGCTCTATTTGGATGTCGCGCAGGACTTGCGCATCCGCGCCACCCGCAGCGTGGTGGAGCGGGTGCAGGTCACCGCCAACCTTCGCCACGACGCGCTGGAGGCCCACTTCAACGAGGAATCCATTGCCGCTGTGCGGCAGGATTTTCCGTTCGGCCCGGAGTTAAAGATCCTCTACGATCTGGCCACCGTGCTCGAAGGCGGGCGCGGGCGTCCCGAGCAGCCGCGCGCGGTCCACATGGATTACAGCTTCTACGTGGAGGGCGAGCGCGTCCGCATCGTCCAGCGCAAGCGCGGTGCGCCCATGGACAAGGTCGTGTCCGAGATGATGATCTACGCCAACTCCGAGTGGGGGCGGCAACTCGCGGAGGCGGGGGTGGCGGCCATCTACCGCGCGCAAGGCAACGGGAAGGTGCGCATGTCCACAATCCCCGCCGCCCACCAAGGGCTGGGCGTGGCCTACTACACCTGGATTAGTTCGCCGTTGCGCCGATATGTGGACCTGTTGAACCAGCAGCAGCTGGTCAGCTGGTTGCGGGGGGTGACCCCGCCCTACGTTCCCAAGAGCGAGCGGCTACTCACGGCGATGCGCGACTTCGAGCAGGCGTACGAAGCCTACAACGAGTTCCAGCGGATGATGGAGCGCTACTGGTGCCTGCGCTGGCTGGCGCAGGAGAACGTGACGACCACCTACGCCGAGGTGATCCGCGAGAACGTCGCCAAGATCGGCGACATGCCCTTGATCGGAAAGATCCACGGCCTGCCGTTCGCAGCGCCCGGCAGCATCGTCGAAGTGGACATCTCGGACATCGACCTGCTGGCAATCGATTTCCGCGCGCAGTACCGCGCGATGCGCCCCTTGCCCCCGCCATGACAGTGGCCCGTGCCTTGCATAGAATGCCTGCACTGACCGCTGCCCGACTCCCGTTGCAGTTTCCTGCCCTCCGAATCAGCGCTGCCGGCCCCGTGTCCCTGACGGACGAGGCGATCTCGCCGCTGCTCAGCACCGGTTCGGGCAAGCGGCTGCGCGCCGCCTTGATCGTTTCGGTGCTGATCCACGCGGTCCTGCTGACCGTCCATTTTCGTTTTCCCACGATCGATCCGTTCCGGCATGTCTCGCCGGTGCTCGAAGTGGTATTGGTCAACAGCCGGTCGGCGACCCGGCCGGTCAAGGCCGACGCGTTGGCGCAGGCCGACCTCGACGGTGGCGGCAACAGCCCGCGCGCGCTGCGCGCGACCACCAATCTGCCGGTGATCGCCGACAGCACCGCCGACGCCCAAGTGCAGATCACCGCCAGGCGCGTGCAACAGCTGGAGCAGGAAGCCCAGCGGCTCATGGCTAGAATTGGGGAGAAGGGCGCGGCCACCAGCCAGACCACGTTGCCGGTCGAGCAGCTTATGAAGTCCGACCTCGAGAAGATGACCGACGTCTCCAGCGAGGCGCAGCGCATCGCCCGGCTCGAGGCCGAGATCGCTAAGCAGTGGCAGGCCTACCAGGAGATGCCCAAGCGCACCTTCGTCGGCGCGCGCACCACCGGTGCCGTGTACGCCGAGTACGTCGACCAGTGGCGCCAGAAGATCGAGCGCGTCGGCACGGCCAACTTCCCGGCCGAGGCGAGGGCGCGCCAGGAGTTCGGCACAGTCCTGGTCACCGTCGCGATCAAAGCGGACGGTAGCGTGGAGAAGATCGAGATCGACCGCTCCTCGGGGTCGCAGCTGCTCGACGATGCCGTCAGGCGCATCGTCGAACTGTCGCTGCCGTATGCGGCCTTTCCGTTCAAGGTGCGGCAGGAGACCGACATCTTGCACATCACGCGCACCTGGTCGTTCACGCGCAGCGACCTGGTCGTGCAGTAGCCGACCATGCCCGATCGCTATGCCGTCATAGGCAATCCCGTCGCCCACAGCAAGTCTCCCGAGATCCACGCGCAGTTCGCGCGCCAGACGGGCGAGGACATCGTGTACGATCGTCTGCTTGCGCCGCTCGACGATTTCGCCGGGACGGTCCAGGCATTCCGGCGAGCGGGCGGACGCGGCTGCAACGTCACCGTGCCGTTCAAGCTGGAGGCCTTTCGCCTGGCGCACGAACACAGCCCTCGCGCTACGGAGGCCGAGGCGGTGAACGTGTTGAAGTTCGACGGCGAGCGCGTCTTCGGCGACAACAGCGACGGCGCAGGCTTGGTGCGGGACATCGAGGTCAACCTCGGCGTGTCGCTGCGCGGGCGGCGCGTGCTGCTGATGGGGGCGGGGGGCGCAGCACAGGGGGTGCTCGGGCCGCTTCTCGCGGCGCAGCCTAAACTTCTGGTGATCGGCAACCGGACGCTGGAGAAAGCCGAGCAGCTGGCGCGGCGTTTCAGCCAGGCCGGCACCGGCCCCCCCCTGTGCGCAAGGGGCTACGCTGACCTAGCGGGCGATTCGTTCGACATCGTCGTCAATGCCACTTCAGCCAGCCTGAACGACGCCACGCTCGAACTGCCCGAAGGCCTATTCGCCCCTGGCGCCCTTGCCTATGACACGATGTACGGCAAGGGGTTGACCCCCTTCCTGCGGGCGGCGCAGAGCGAAGGCGCCGCACTG
>Ga0316622_100003024_pt1 | contig 11853 bp, 5 predicted proteins | sample OWC_Aug_OW2_C1_D_FD_207646 | JGI IMG/M metagenome (GOLD analysis project Ga0316622, IMG submission 207646) | Wetland soil microbial communities from Old Woman Creek delta, Ohio, United States - OWC_Aug_OW2_C1_D5_C | ecosystem: Environmental > Terrestrial > Soil > Wetlands | place: USA: Ohio... | reverse complement strand
CCACCACGTCAATCGCCTCCGCTTGCGGCTTCGCCGGCAGTCCCGGCATCCGGATCATATCCCCCGTCATCACAACGAGAAACCCCGCCCCCGCATTGATCAGGATCCTGCTCACGTTCACCTCGAAATCCTCCGGCCTTCCCCGCAGCTTGGGATCATCCGAGAGCGACTTCTCCGTCTTCGCAATGCAGATCGGTAGCCCCGCGTACCCCACCCGTTCGATGTCGCGCAGGTCGCGGCGCGCCTCGTGGCTGAATTCAAGGCTCGCCGCCCCGTACATCTTCTGCGCCACGGTGAGGATCTTCTGCTCGACCGGCCACTTCCAGTCGTAGAGCGGGCAGAACGGCTTGCGGACGCCTTCCGCGCGGCCGATGACCTCGCGCGCGAGATCGAGCGCCCCCTCACCGCCTTTGGCAAAGTGGTCCGAGACCGCGAACGAGACCGCATTCTTCTTGCAGTACTCTCGGACGACCGCGATCTCCTCCTCCGTGTCCGTCGCGAATCGATTCAGCGCGACGATGGGCGTTTCGCAGAAGTGCGCGATGTTCTCGATGTGCTTGGCCAGGTTCTCGAGCCCGCGTTCGACCGCGGCCGGATCGGGCGCCTCCATCTCCTTCGCCTTCACCCCGCCGTGCATCTTGAGCGCGCGCACGGTCGCCACCAGCACCACCGCTGAGGGGCTGATCCCCGCCCCCGCGCAGACGATGTCGAAGAACTTCTCGGCGCCCAGATCGAACCCGAAGCCGGCTTCGGTAAGCGTCCAGTCGGCAAGATGCATGGCGAGCGTGGTAGCAAGGATGCTGTTGCACCCATGGGCGATATTCGCAAACGGGCCGCCGTGGACCAGGGCCGGCGTGCCTTCGAGCGTCTGCACGAGATTGGGCAAGAGCGCGTCTTTGAGCAACGCGAGCATCGCCCCGGTCGCCTTCAGTTGCCCGGCGGTGACCGGCTCGTCGTCATAGGTATAGGCGACGAGCGTCCGGCCGATCCGCTTGCGCAGATCCTCGATCCCGGTCGTCAGGCAGAGCATCGCCATCACTTCCGATGCCGCGGTGATGTCGAAACCCGTCTCCCGCGGCACGCCCTGGAGCACTCCGCCCAAGCCGATCACGATCTCGCGCAGCGCGCGGTCGTTCATGTCGATCACGCGCCGCCACAGGATGCGGCGCGGATCGATGCGCAGCCCATCCTCATGGTGGATGTGATTGTCGAGCAACGCCGCGAGCAGGTTGTGCGCGCTCGTCACCGCGTGAAAATCCCCGGTGAAATGCAGATTGATGCTGTCGGCCGGGACGAGGCGGCTCAAGCCCCCGCCCGTCGCGCCGCCCTTGATCCCCATGCAGGGGCCGAGCGACGGCTCGCGCAGCGCGAGGCACACGGAGCGGCCGAGCCGGCTGAAGGCCTGGCCGAGGCCGATCGTCGTCGTCGTCTTCCCTTCGCCGGCCGAGGTCGGGGTGATCGCCGAGATGAGGATCAGCCGCGAGGGATTCGAGCTCGCGCGCGGGCGGCGGAAGGCGGAGAGACGGACCTTCGCCTTGTCGGTTCCGTAGAGGATCAACTCCTCGGGGGGCAGGCCCAGCTTCTCGGCGATCTCGACGATCGGGCGCGGGGCGGGGACTTCGGGGGCCGCGGGTTTCACCTGCATGACGCTCCTCCTCGTTCGCATGGTCCCGGGTCGCTCCGCCGACCTTACACACCGTTGCGAGAGACCGAAACCCGGAACTTGCGACCGGGGTCTTCCCGAAGCGGCCGGACCCCAGGCAGCGCACTCGAGAGTGGCCGGGGCTCGCAGGCGCCCACGTTGGAAGGTGTCCTGACTCGAGGGTGGCCACGGTCGCAGGCGACCACTCCCGAAGCCGACCGCGCTTGGCAGTCCACCGCTGGTCGGGTATCCTACCCGCCTCGGGCCGTTGCTCATCGTCGGCCGCGGAAGCGCGAGGCCAGGCGTCTTCCCGGCCGTTTCGGTTGCGCTCCTCTCGGGAGCGCCGTGCGCGAGCCGGCGCCGCCGTCCCTCGGACGCGGGCGCCGCTGGAGCGGAGGCCTCATGCTGACCGGTCTCAAGGAACGCGTTCACGAGATCCTCCCCCGCGACGGCTTCTGGTCGCTCCGTGCCGAGCACGAACGCAATGAGGTCGTGCGCGTCCGCCAGAACGTGCTCCAGCCCATCCAGACCACCGAGGATCGCGGCGCGATGGTGACCTGCATGCGCGGCGGCGGCATCGGCTACGCGGCCGTCTCGAGCCTCTCGGTCGAGAGCCTGCGCAAGGCAGCCGCGCGCGCGGGCGAATGGGCCCGGTTCACGGCCGGCCGCGCGGTCTTCGACTTCTCGAAGATCGTCATGCCGCACCCGCGAGGCAACTACGAGACGCCGGCCGAGAAGCCATGGGAATCGGCTTCGCTGCAGGAGAAGATCGCCCTCGCCGTCCGGCAGTGCGCGCGACTGAAGACCGATCCGCGCATCGTCGACTTCGAGGCGATGCTCTGGTACACGAAGACGACCTCGCTCTACCTGACCAACGAAGGCGGCGAGGTGCAGCAGACGCTCCATCGGCTGCTTCCTTTCCTCAAGGTGACGGCGAGCGAGGGGGCGCGGGCGCAGACGCGCTCGCTCGGGGCGCAGTCGCATTGCCGCCAGGGCGGGCTCGAGGTGCTCGACTCGGTCGGTTTCGCGACCGTCGGGCCGACCCTTGCCGCCGAGGCGCTGGAGCTGCTCGGCGCGCCCAATTGTCCGTCGGACAAGATGGACCTCCTCCTCGAAGCGGATCAGATGCATCTCCAGATCCACGAGTCGATCGGACATCCGCTCGAGATGGACCGCATCCTGGGCGACGAGCGCAACTACGCGGGGACGAGCTTCGTCAAACCCGAGTTCTTCGGCACCTTCCGCTACGGCTCGGATCTGTTGAACATCGTTTTCGACCCAACCGATCCGCGCGCCTTCGCTTCCTGCGGCTTCGACGACGACGGCACGCCGGCCGCGAAGCAGTATCTCATCGAGCGGGGCATCCTGAAGCGCGGCCTGGGCGGGACGATCTCGCAGGCACGCTCGGGGCTGCCGGGCGTTTCTAACTCGCGCGCGAATAGCTGGCGGCGGCCGCCGATCGACCGCATGGGCAACATCAATCTCGAGCCGGGCCGTTCCACGATGGAGCAGATGATCGCGGCCGTCGAGCGCGGCATCTACATGAAGGCGAACAACTCCTGGTCGATCGACGACTCGCGCAACAAGTTCCAGTTCGGTTGCGAGTACGGGCGGCTGATCGAGAACGGAAAGTTGACGGCCGTCGTCCGCAATCCGAACTACCGCGGCATCTCGCAGAACTTCTGGAACAGTCTCAAGATGGTCGGCGATGCCTCGACGGTCCAGTGCCTCGGGGCGGCGAACTGCGGCAAGGGCGAGCCGAACCAGTTCATGCGGGTCGGCCATGTCACGCCGGCGGCGCTGTTCGCGAACGTGGACGTGTTCGGAGGAGACTGACATGCAGGCGCTCTTCTACGACATCGCCGACTACATCATCCGGAACCTGCGCAAGGACGAGACGGCGCTGCTCTCCTTCGAGGGCGAGCGCTCGGAGTTCGTGCGCTTCAATCACGCCAAGGTCCGCCAGGCCGGTTCGGTCGCGCAGCATGACCTGGGGCTCGACCTCGTGCGCGGCCGCCGCCACGCGGAGACGAGCTTCGCGCTGAGCGGCGAGGCCGCCAGCGACCGCGCACGGGTGGACGCGGTCCTCGCCGACCTGCGCGGCCGTCTGGAGTTTCTGCCCGAGGACCCGCACCTCCTCTATGCGACCGAAGTCCATTCGACCGAGCGGGTGGGGACGGATGAGCTGGCGCCGGCCGAAGAGGCGGCGGCCGCGGTGCTCGCGGAGGCGGACGGGCGGGACGCGGTCGGCATCTACGCGCAGGGCCCGATCTACCGGGGATTCGCGAACAGCCTAGGACAGCGCAACTGGTTCTCGACCCACACCTTCAATCTCGAATGGTGCTTCTACCTGCGCGACGACAAGGCGGTCAAGTCCGACTACGCGGGCTTCCGCTGGGACCGCGCGGAGCTGAAGAGCCGCATGACGCAGGCCGCCGGCCAGCTCGCGCTCCTCGACCGACCGCCGATGACGATCCCGCCGGGGAAATATCGCGTCTACCTCGCGCCCAACGCGGTCGTCGAGATCGCGAGCATCCTCAACTGGGGCGGCTTCGGTCTCAAGGACCACAAGGCGAAGATCTCGAGCCTCGTGCGCATGACCGAGGGCGAGGCGACGATGAATCGCGCGATCACGATGCGTGAGAACACCCGCGAGGGCATCGCCCCGAACTTCGACCAGGTGGGGTTCGTCAAGCCCGACGCGGTCGTCCTGATCGAGAACGGCCGCTTCAAGCAGCATCTCGTCTCGCCGCGTTCGGCGAAGGAGTACAACGTGCCGGCCAACGGCGCGCCCGTCTACGAGGCATGCACGTCGTTCGACATGTCGGCCGGCGACATCCCGGCCGTGGAAGTGCTCTCGCGCCTGGACACCGGGCTCTACATCAACAACCTCTGGTACCTCAACTACTCCGATCGTCCCGCCTGCCGCATCACCGGCATGACGCGCTTCGCGACCTTCTGGGTCGAGAAGGGCCAGTTCGCCGCGCCGCTCAACGTCATGCGCTTCGACGAATCGATCTACCGCATGCTCGGCACGAACCTGATCGGCCTCACCCAAGAGCGGACGATGAGCCTGTCCAGCGAAACCTACGGCGGCCGCCAGGTGGCGAGCAACCGGGTGCCGGGGGCGTTGGTTGAGGAGTTCGCGCTGACGTTGTAGCCACGTCACCAGACTTGCTGGGCTGGTGACAACACGTCTTGGAATGTTCAGCCAGTTCATGTTCACTTTCTTACGATGATTGTTGTGCTGTTAGGATTCGGTTGAACTTGACGATTTGTCCGGTCTGCCATCTGGTTCTTGACTAGGATTCCAGCCCCGAAGTATCCTTCGCCTTGTCCTGAGATGTGCGCCCCGCCTCCTTCCGTATCGCGCGCGGAAGGGCCGTTCGAGCGCGCGCTGGTTGCGACGACCGGGCGGGCGCTTCACGCGGGTTCCGTTCCCCCTTGTCAACGCCGCGGCTGTCATCCCGCTCGAATCGAGCGCTGCCTGCCGCTGCATTCCTGCCACGGGCATTCCTCCCTGCAAGGGGCGATCGTGATGGCGAACGATGATCTCGCATCTCCACCGTCCTCACTCTTGCTGCCGGGCCGTGCCCCCGCTGCCGCCGGCGCCTTGGACTGCGCGCTGATCGAGACCGACCTCGCCGTGGGGGCATACGAGCTGGCGCTGCAGGAGGTCCGCCTTGCCGCGGGCGATGCGTCCGCGATGGGCTCGCCGGACCCGCCGGGGTCGGCCGCTCCGCCCACTTCGCCTGCCGAGCCGGCCGGATGGGCCCCGCTGGCGTCTGGCTCGCGCGGGCCCGGTATGGTCGGCGCCTCTGAAGGGGCCAAGGCGGCGGAAGGAAGGCAGCCGTCCGCGAATCGGGTCGAACTCCGCGTCTGGGAGGCGGAGATCCTGCTCCGACGCCTGCAGCGAGCGATCGAGACTCCCCGCCGGAAGATGCTCGCCCTGTTCTTCGCCGACGGGATGGCGGTGGCCGAAGCGGGCGTGCTCGCGAATCGCATGAAGGTCGCCGCGAAACCCCCGGATGATCCCTTGGGTCGCCTGCGCGAGGAGATCGATCTTCTGTCGACCTGGGCGCGCTTGTGCAAGTCTGCGCCACGTTCGGCGGGGGAGCGCGGCGCCTCGGATCCGGCCGGCGACATCCATCTGCGCATCGCCCTCCTGCGCGCGGAAGTCCTTCTCTTCGAGCGCCGCCCCGGCGATGCGACGCGCGTCCTGCGCGAACCGATCGCGTGGGAGCGCGGCCTGTCCCGGCGGCGCGCGTCGCTGCTGGCGCGGGCGAATCTCGTCCTCGGCCAGGCGGCGCTCTTCACCGGCGCGCTCGATCGATCCGGAGCATGTCTCCGCCAGGCGGTCATTCACTGCGAGGCCGGCGAGGCGGGTGAGCGGTCGTCTCTTGTCCGCCTTCGGGCCGAGGCGCTCTATTCCACGGCCGCCCTGGCCGCCCGCCAGACTCACTGGACCGCCGCGCTCGCCAGACTGAACGCGGCTCTCGATGTCGAGTTTCACCATGGGCTCGTATTCGAGTTGGTGACGACGCGGCTTGCGATGGGGATCGTGCAGTTTCGCATGGGCTGCCTGGGCGAGGCGGCGCACATGCTCAGCGAAGCTGCCCGCGGGGCGGCAGCGGTGGGCCTCAGGCGGGAGGAGATGCGCGCGCGTGTGGAGCTGGCGCGCGTGGAATCCGCGCGGTGCGAGTACGAAAAGGGCCGTCTCCACGCGCTGCATGCCGTCCGGCTGGCACGGTCCTCGGTCTGGGCGCGCGCTTCCACCGGAGATTCCCGAGAGGTGCTGTTCGCGCCGTGCGCCGATCTCATGGTCGAAGCGTTGTGTTTGCTCGGAGACATCCACCTGCATCAACGCTCTCAGGCGCGTGCAGAGCGCGCGCTCTCTCGGGCGGGCTCCCTGGCCACCCGATCGGAGTGTTCCCCGCGCGCGGGCCTGCTGCTCGACCTCTGCGCCGTCCGGCATCGTCTGACAACAGGTAATCTCGCCTCCGCCGAGGAGCGAGCGCGACTCGCGCTCGGCAAGGCCGACCGTGCGGGCGACCTGCCCGGGTCGGGCGCGCAGGCGCGACGGCTGCTCGGGGAAGTGCTCCTGTGCCAGGGCCGCTTCGCGGAGGCGGCGCAAGAGCTGCGGGCAGCCGTGGCTCGATCGCAAGCCGCCTGTGAGGCCGTCGAGGCATGGGTGGCGGAGATCGCCCTGGCGAAGGCGACGATCGCCTCCATTGATGGTTCCACCCAATCACCCGAACGCGAGCAGGCGCGAGGCGAGGCCGTCGGCTCCATCCGGCGTGCGATCGAACGATTGGCCTGCGCGGGTGTACCCCGCGCCGCGCTCGATACCATGCGGCCGGTTCCCGTCCTGCTCCCCATGGACCGGCCGGTCGCCGTGCCATGTGCACGCGGTCGCCGATGCTCGCCGCAAACCGACGGCGGCGGGTGCAAGGTCGAAGACGGACCGCGCCGCTGGGAGCGCTTCGGCATCGTCACCCGCAACCGGGCGCTTCATGACGAGCTCTGCCATCTCGCGCGCATCGCGCCCACGGATCTTCCCGTGCTCATCCACGGCGAGACCGGATCGGGCAAGGAGCGCGTCGCGCACGCGCTCCATGAGATGAGCGGGCGGACGGGGAAGTTCGTCGTCTTCAACGCCGCAACCGGGCAGAACGATCTCTTCGAGGCCGAACTGTTCGGGCATCGCCGGGGCGCGTTCACGGGAGCGCATCGCGACCGGCTGGGTCTGATCGCGCAGGCCGAGGGGGGCACGCTCTTCCTCGACGAGGTCGCCGATCTCCAGCCGCCCGGGCAGGCGGCGCTGCTGCGCTTTCTCGATACGGGTGAGGCGCGGGCGGTGGGCAGCGATCAGGTGCAGCACGTGCACGCGCGCATCGTCGCGGCCAGCCTGCGTCCGATCCGCCGCGAGGTGATGCGCGGCCGCTTTCGCCAGGATCTCTTCTTTCGCCTGGCCGGTGCGGAGATCCACGTCCCTCCGCTGCGCGCGCGTGCCGAGGACATCGTTCCCCTCGCCCTTCACTTCGCGCGGCGGCGGGGCTTGCCCGCGGAGACGATGGAAGCCCTGCTCGCCGGTGGGCTGGGCGCGCGCCTGCTCGGCTGCCCGTGGCCGGGAAACGTGCGCCAGCTCGCTCACTGGGTCGATCAGTTCGCCGCGCTCTCGAAGAGCGGGATCCCGCGCGCCCAGATGGCGGCGATTCTCGAGAAGCCCCTTCTCGCCTCGCAGCACGCGAGCCACTTGAGCGAGAGCCTGCGGGATGGACGTCTGGACGGCGAGAATCTGCCGAGCAGAGAGGATCTCCTGCGCCTCCTGGAAGTGCACCGTGGCAACATCTCGGCCGTCGCGCGCGATCTGCACACCTATCGCACGCACGTCTACCGCCTGATGCGGCGGGTCGGGCTCGAACCGGCACAATGGCGGATGGGGCGCAGGTCATTCACCGGAGCGGACGAGTCGAGAAGTCCCGATGCGTCGTATCCCGGCGCGGGTTCAGAATGAATCGGGCGAACCGGCACGGCCTCGCTCATCGGGCTTCAGCCCGGGCCGCGCGATCAGCCTGACCCGGCACATCGCCTGGCTGGGCATGCCCTCACATCCGGCGCGGCCAGGGGAGCCACGCCACGGCCGCCGAGAGCAGCGTCCCGCAAGGCGCTACTTCACCGCCAGCAGGTAGCAGACGAACGCCGGCGCGTTGTCGCCCTTGCGTGAGGGCCGGTAGATGCCGTTTCCTTCGCCGCTCTTCTTATCGGTACCTTCCCAGTACACGAGAAAGTCCGAGAACCCCGCCTCGCGCGCCATCCTCTCGATCTCGGGAATGCTCCACAGCCGCCAGTCGTAGGTGAACGCGCGGCGCATCAGGCTGCCGTCGGGGAACTCGAAGTGGATGTGGCAGCGCATCTCATGGGTGATCGGGTTGAAGGCCGCCTGGTCCCAGACGTAGGTGAAGTCGCCGAAATCCGTCTTCTCCTCGCGCAGCTCCATCGCTTCGGGGCCGCCGAAGATATCGAGGTAGAGGACGCCATCGTCGACGAGGGACGCGCGCACCGATTTCAAGTAGCGCCCGAGCGTCTCGCGCCCCTTGAAACAAAAAAAGGAGAAGTTGAACGCGACGGCGACGTCGCTCTTGAACGGGAAGCGGCTGCGCACGTCGGCGCGGATCAGTTCCACGCGCGCGGCGCGGCGGCCGAGCGGTACCACGTGGCGGCGAATGCCCGAATTCAGCGTGCGCTCGTCGAGATCGATTCCGCGGGCGATGTTCTCCGGGTTGCGGCGCACCCACTCCGCGCATAGAGCCGCCGTGCCGCAGAAGTCCTCCCGCAGGACGCGCGGGGAACGCCCGCGCAGGCTCCGGAAGGTGCGCTGGATGAAAGCGACGTCCGCAGGCGGGTGCTGGACGGAACGCTCGTAACAGACGAACCGGTCGGTGAGCTGGGCGAGGGTCTTCGTCTGAGGCGCGTACGATTCGGAATTCGGCTGCTCGTGCATCTCTAGTCCCCGCAATAAGTTGTCCGTAAGATCGCTCTGTCCTTCGGAGAACGGCGACGAAGATAGGTCTTGCGGTGGGGGTGAGTCAAGCTCTGCTCTTGCATGCGGTTGCCCGCAGGACGCTCCTGGGGAGAGTCCCGACCGATCGAACGGCACGGCCGCCATCCATCCGCGCAATCAATTTATTTGCATCGTGTTACGGATCTCCCTCGCCCAAGTCCCTTTGCGGCCGGGGCGCTCCCTTGCGTTGGGCGCGATGGATTGCTCCCGCCGCTGCCGAAAACCTCGAGTAGACCCGTGACGCCCGCGGAGGAAAGAGGTGTGCCCAGGAGCAGGAACCGCACATGACGATCCGGCTCGTGAAAGGACGAGATGCGCGAGACCGTTCCCGCCGATAGGAGTGCCGAGCGCGAGGAACCGGCCGGCCGGATGGTGATCGAGACCGACCGCGAATTCATCCACGCCGTCCTGAGCCTCTATCCCAATGAGAGCGGCGCGCACTTCACGCTCGCAGGCGTGACCGAATTGCTGAAGCGCCTGGGCATCACGCGCCAGATCGACGTCCGCGAAGTCCAGGCGCTCATCGATCAGGTGGCCACGACGAGGCAGCCGGTCGAGCAGGTGGTGATCGCCTCCGGCCGCGAGCCGGTGACAGGCATGGACGCCTCGATCGAATACCCCGCGCTGCAACGGCATTCACGCCGGGAGACCGATTCCAAGGATCCCGTCGAGCTGACCCGCCGGCGCATCGTGAACGTGAAGGCTGGCGAAGTGGTCGCCGTCCATCATCCGCTGACGAACGGCGTGCCGGGCGTCAATCTGCGCGGCGAGTATCTCTCCGCCGAACCGGGCACGGACACGACTCCCACGCTCGAGGACCATCTGCGCCGCGAAGGCGACAGCATCATTGCGGAGATCGACGGGCGGCTGGCGATCGAGCCGCGGACCCTGCGCGTCGACGAGCAGGTGACGGTCGACGGGGACTTGACGATCCTCTGCGAGGACATCGACTTCATCGCCGGCATCGTCGTCTGGGGCAACGTCGAGTCCGGTCTCACCATCCGCTGCGGCAAGGACATGACCGTGGGCGGCTCGATCCTCGGCAGCTCGATCGAATGCGCGGGCAGCCTCGAGGTGGGCAACGGCATCGTCGGCGCCGAGGGAACCCTCATCACCGTGAAGGGTGATCTCGACGCCTGCTTCGTCGAGAACGCCGTCCTGCGCGTGTGGGGCGACTGCCGCGTGCGCGACAGCGTCGTCAGCAGCACGATCCTCTGCTCGGGCAAGTTCGAGATGTCCGGCGCGGGGCACTTCGTGAGCGGGCAGGTGAGCGCCAAGGAGGGTGCGTCGCTCTCGCTGATCGGGATCCCGGTCGGCACGAAGGTGCGTCTCTCGGTCGGCACCGACATGCTCGCCTTCACGTGCATCTCCGAGATCGAAGCCGAGATCGAGGCGGCCGGGCGCAGGCTGGCGAAGATCGTCGAGATCGAAGGTCAGTTCGGCCCGCGCACCTTGCAGTACGAACGGCTCTCCGCGAGACGGCGCGCGGAGGTCGATCGTTGGCTTCAACTGCTGCCCGCCATCGAGACGTCGATCCGCGAGGCCCAGCGCGAACGCGCTCGGCTTCTCCAGCGCGTGAAGCGCAACTACGACGCCACGGTCCAAGTGCGCAAGCAAGTGCACGAGGACACGGTGATCGAGTTCCCGCTCGGCCGCCTGGTCGTCCGCCCGGCGTCGACTGCCGTGCGCTTCGTCTTCGACTATGGATATGACCGGGTGATGCTGCAGCCGCTTGCGGCGGCGTAAGGAACGATCGCCGCCTGCTCTCAACGGACCAGCACGAACCCGTTTCTCCCTCGCCCACCTTCGGTCTCCAGCGAAACGTAGTGCACGCCCCCGGGCGCCGGACGCCCGGCGCGGTCGCGGCCGTCCCACTGGAAGACGTGCGGTCCGCCGTCGAGCCGACCGTCGTAGAGCACGCGCACGAGGCGGCCGGCGGCGTCCACCAGCAGGAGACGGACATCGCTCGCGGCGGGCATCGCGAAGCTCACGGAGAGATCGCCGCAGGTGGGGTTCGAGGAAAGCGACAAGATCTGGCGCCTCGCGGATGCGGGGTGGGTGACCGCGGGAAGCGCAGAGGACACGCAGTCGAGCGGAGCGACGACCGTCTTCTGCGTGATGCAGGTCATCAGGACGCAGTCGTTGATCACCTCGAGCTGAAAGGGCATTTCGGCCTGGAAGGTTCCGGCCAGCGCCGGCGCGGCCGGGTCGGAGATGTCGATCACCTGCAGGGCGCCGACGCCCGTCCAGTCGGTGACGTAGGCGCGATCGCCCGAGAGCGCGATGTCCTGGGCGCGCGCGAATACCTCGAGCCGGCTGACGAGCGCGGGCATCCCCGGGTCGCCGACGTCCAGGATCAGCATCCCGCGCGCTCCATCGGCGATGTAGGCGAGATCGTCGCGGATCACGATCTCGTACGGGCATTCGCTCAGCATGCTCGCGCCCAGGAAGCGAGGCTGGGCCGGATCGGAGACGTCGTAGATGAACAGGTGCTCCATGTCTGCGATGCGCCGGCCGACATAGAGCCGCGTGCCCGAGACATCCACCGTTTGCGCGCTGTAGGTGAATTCGATCACGCTCACGAGCAACGGATGAAGCGGGTCGGCGATGCTGTAGATGCGCACATCGGCCACCCCGCAGACGGCGT
>Ga0316622_100003023_pt1 | contig 11854 bp, 7 predicted proteins | sample OWC_Aug_OW2_C1_D_FD_207646 | JGI IMG/M metagenome (GOLD analysis project Ga0316622, IMG submission 207646) | Wetland soil microbial communities from Old Woman Creek delta, Ohio, United States - OWC_Aug_OW2_C1_D5_C | ecosystem: Environmental > Terrestrial > Soil > Wetlands | place: USA: Ohio... | reverse complement strand
GCGCTCGCTGAAGACCTCCGCGCCGCCGCCGGGCACCGAGCCCAGGCCCGCCTCGATCAACTCGGGCAGGACCTGCTCCAGCGGCCTGCGGGCCACCCTGGCGATCTGGTCGAGCTCGACCATGGTGAAGGCCTTGATGTGGATGGCGGGCCGCACCGCCTTCACCGCGCGCAGGATCTCCAGGTAGTACTCGTAGGGGATCCTGGGCCACACGCCGGCGACCATGTGCACCTCGGTCACGGGCTCGTGCAGGTGGGCGCGGATCTTGTCGGCCACCTCCGCGGGCGTCAGGACGTAGGCGCCCTCCTGGCCGGGCAGCCGCTGGAAGGCGCAGAAGCGGCACAGCTTGTTGCAGAGGTTGGTGTAGTTGATGTGCTGGTTGACGTTGAAGTACGCCAGGTCGCCATGCATGCGCTCGCGCACATGGTCGGCCAGCGCGCCGAGCGCATGGATGTCCGGGCAGGCGTACAGCCTCAGGCCGTCGTGGCGCGGGAGCCGCTCGCGCGCCAGCACCTTCTCGGCCACGTCGGCCAGGCCGGCGCGCTGGGCGACAGCCAGCAGGGCGTCCTCGGCCCTCATCGGGCGGCCTCCCCGGCGCGGCGCGGCGCCGCGCGGTGGGTGGCGGCCTCTTCGCGCGACCTCGGGCCGGAGGGCTCCAGACGCGGGTCGACGATGCCGTACCAGGAGTTGCGCTGCGCGGGGGTGAAGCCGGCACGCTCGATCATGCGTTCCAGGCGCTGGATCGGTGCCAGGTGGAAGCAGCCGGCGGCGGAGACGACGTTCTCCTCCAGCATCGTGCCGCCGAAGTCGTTGCAGCCAAAGCGCAGGGTGACCTGGGCCATCTTCAGGCCCTGGGTGACGTAGCTGGTCTGGATGTTCTCGAAGTTGTCCAGGTAGATGCGGCTGAGGGCCTGCACGCGCAGGTAGACGCCGGGCGTCGCCTTGGCTGGGTAGACCTGCTCGTCGGGCACGCCCTCGGGCTGCATCGTCCAGCAGGCGAAGGCCGTGAAGCCACCGGTCTCGTCCTGCAGGGCGCGCAGCCGCTCCAGGTGCTCGATGCGCTCGGCCGGTGTCTCGACGTGCCCGAAGAGCATCGTGGCCGACGAGCGCAGGCCGGCTTCGTGCACACGCCGGTGGATCTCGAGCCAGCGCTCGCTGGAGGTCTTCTTGGGGGCGATGATCTCGCGCACGCGCTCGGAGAGCATTTCCGCGCCGGCGCCCGGCAGGCTGCCCCAACCGGCGGCGGCGAGGTCGCGAATGACCTCCTCGACCGGACGCTTGTCGAGCTTGGCGAGGTGGTCGAGCTCGGGCGCCGAGAGTGCGTGGCTGTTGATCTGCGGCCAGCGCGCGCGCAGGTCGGCGATCAGGTCGCACCACCAGTCCGTCCTGAGGTAGGGGTGGTGGCCGCCCTGCATCAGGAGCTGCCGGCCGCCCTGGTCGGCGAGCTCCTGTACCCGGCGGTGGATCTCGTCGCGCTCCAGGACGTAGGCGCCTTCCGCCCCGGGCCGGCGGTAGAAGGCGCAGAAACCGCAGTCGGTGATGCAGACGTTGGTCGGGTTCAGGTTGCGGTCGACGATGTAGGTGACCCGGGCGCCGGGGTGCTTGGTCCAGCGCACGTGGTCGGCCAAGCGACCCAGCAAGAGCACGTCGGCGTGCTCGTGCAAGGTGAGACCCTCCGCGGGGGTGATGCGGCGACCCTCGAGGACCTTGGCCTCGATGCGCGCGAGCTCGCGGGCGTGCTCGCCGCGCAGGGCCGCGCCAGCCAGGGGCGCGCACCACGAAGGCCCTGCGCCGGGCAGGAGCTCGAGGGCGGGGGCGGAAGGCATGGCGCGAGAGTATAGGTCCCTGCGCGGGAGGTTCCGACGGCTTCAGCGTGCCTGGATCCGGCCTCGGCTCCTGCTAGACTCCGCCGCCTTGCGCGCCGCGCAGGCCCCGCGCCCGGGCTCCTCCCGGTCGGAGCGGGCCGCAGAGCGCGCGCCAGCAACCCCGAGGCAGAAGGCCCCGCCATGCCCGCCACCGACGCCCAGCTGATGGACAAAGTCGTCTCCCTGTGCAAGCGCAGGGGCTTCGTGTTCCAGGCCTCCGAGATCTACGGCGGCATCGGCAACACCTACGACTACGGCCCGCTGGGGGTCGAGCTGCTGCGGCGCGTCAAGGATGCCTGGTGGAACCGCATGGTGGTCGAGCGCGACGACGTCGTCGGGCTGGACTCGGCCATCATCCAGAACCCGCGCGTGTGGGAGGTCTCGGGCCACGTGGGCGGCTTCGCCGACCCGATGGTGGACTGCAAGAAGTGCAAGGGCCGCTTCCGGGCCGACAAGCTCGAGGATGCGCGCTGTCCCGAGCGGCCTTCCAAGCGGCCGGGCGAGTGCGGCGGCGAGCTGACCGAGCCGCGCTCCTTCAACCTGATGTTCAAGACCCACGTCGGGCCGCTGGAGGGCTCGGCCTCGGTGGCCTACCTGCGCCCGGAGACGGCCCAGGGCATCTTCCTCAACTTCCTCAACGTGATGCAGGCCTCGCGCCTCAAGCCGCCCTTCGGCATCGCCCAGATCGGCAAGTCTTTCCGCAACGAGATCACGCCCGGCAACTTCGTCTTCCGCACGCGCGAGTTCGAGCAGGCCGAGATGGAGTACTTCGTGCCGCCCGCCGAGAGCGAGCGCTGGTTCGAGTACTGGAAGAAGGAGCGCTTCCAGTGGTACCTGGACCTGGGTCTCGACCCCGCGCGCCTGCGGCTGCGCGATCATGCCCAGGAGGAACTGGCGCACTACTCGACCGGCACCAGCGACATCGAGTACGAGTACCCCTTCGGCTGGGGCGAGCTCGAGGGTATCGCCTGCCGCACCGACTTCGATCTCAAGCGCCACTCGCAGGCCTCGGGCGTGGACCTCGTCTACTTCGACCCGGAGACCAGGGAGCGCTACACGCCGTTCGTGATCGAGCCGGCCGGCGGTATCAACCGCATGGCTCTGACCTTCCTGATCGACGCCTTCGAGGAGCAGCCGCTGGAGAAGGAGGAGCGCACTGTCCTGCACTTCCACCCCGAGGTCGCGCCCATCACCGTGGGCGTGTTCCCGCTGGTCAAGAAGGAGGGCATGCCGGAGAAGGCACGCGAGATCGAGCGCGAGCTGCGGCGCGGGCGCATGAGCACTTTCTACGACGAGAAGGGAGCCATCGGCCGGCGCTACCGCCGCCAGGACGAGGCCGGCACGCCCTTCTGCGTCACGGTCGACGGCGAGACGCTCAAGGACGACCTGGTCACCGTGCGCGAGCGCGACTCGATGGCCCAGGAGCGGGTCAAGTCGGCCGAGATCCGCGCCTGGGTCGAGCAGGCCGTGCGTGCCTGGAAGCGCCCACCGCGGCGCGACCGCTGAGCGCGACTGCGCGCAGCACCCGACGCGCAGGCCTCACAGACCGAAGCGTCCGGCGACGGCGATCGAGGCCGGCGAGACGCCCGCCGGCTCGATCTCGACCAGGCTCAGGTCGCCGTCGAGAGGATCCACGGCGAAGACCGTGATGTCGTCCGAACCCTCGCTGGCGACATACAGGAAGCGACCGGACGGATCGAGCGCGGCGTCGACCGGATTGACGCCGGCCAGTTGTGTGCCGAGCAACTGCGGCAGGTGCGTCTGGGGCTCGAGCGCGAAGCGCGAGAGGTCTCCGACGCCCAGCGGCTGCAGGTTGGTGACGAAGGCAAAGCGGCCCAGCGGGTCGACCGCGACCGAGGTGGGGGTGGTGCCGCTGAAGGTGCTGGGGCCGAAGCTCAGCTCGCCGCTCTGCGGCGCGACGCGGAAGACGGCCAAGTCGCCCGAGCCCTCGAAGGTCGCGAAGAGCAAGCTGCCGTCGGGGTGCGCCTCGATCGAGCGCGGCAGGGCACCGACGTGGAGGTCGGGCGCCACGGGCGTGAGTGCCCCGCTCTGGACGTCGATCGACAACGCCGACAGCGTGGCGTCGTCGCGGTTGGCCACATGCAGGAAGCGACCGGTGCGCTCCACCGCGAGTGCGATCGGCCCGGTGCCGACCGGGCGTGTGCCGGTCGGCACCAGAGCGCCGGTCTGGGAGTCGATCGCAAAGGCCGAGAGGCTGGCGGAGCCCAGGTTGGCCACGTAAGCGAAACGGCCCGAGGGCTCGACCACGATCGCTTGCGGCTGGCTGCCCGCAGGCACGCGCGGCCCGAGCTCCGTCAGGTCACCCGTGGTGGGATCGATAGCGAAGGTCGAGACGTCGTCGGAGCCGCTGTTGGCCGTGTAGGCGAAGCGCATCCACGGGTCGACCGCGATCCCGCGCGGCTGCATGCCGGCCAGGATCGGCGCGCCGGCCGGTTTCAGCCGGCCGGCCTCGCCGTCGGCGACGTAGCTCGAGACGTCCCCTGAGGCGCGGTTGGTGACGTAGGCGAAGCGCGGGGCGGGTTGCGCGTCGGCGGGCGGCGTCACCACGGCGAAGGCCAGCGGGAGGTCGCGACAGCGGATCGTGCCGGCCATCGAGAGCGCACCGTTCAGCGGGTCGATGGCGAGCACGCTGACCTGCGAGCCGGAGGTGGTCGAAGCGTAGACGAAGCGGCCCGTGCCGTCAGTCTGCAGGACGCTCGGCTGCGTCGGCGTCACGACCGCAGACCCGACCTCGCTCAGCTGGCCGGTCTCGGCGCTGATGGCGTACGAGCGCACCCGGTTCTGCCCGGACACGGCGACGTACAGGAAGCGCCCGGTCGGCTCGATCAGGACCGAGGCCGGCAGGAAGCCGACCACGAGCTCGTCGGTCAGCGTGGGCAGCCCGTTGAGTGCGTCGAGCGCGTAGGTGAAGAGGCTTTGGCTGGCCGCGTTGACGACGTAGAGGAAGCGGCCGTCCCGCGTCACGGTCATCGAGATCGGCGCCTTGCCCGCGGGGACGTCGGGGCCCGCCAGAGACAGCGCGCCCGAGAGCGCATCGATCGCGAACGTGCGCAAGCTGCGGCTGGCGGTGTTGCCGACGTACAGGAATCGGCCCTGAGGATCGACCGCCAAGCCCTCGGGTCCCTCGCCCGTCGGCTGGGGAGCGCCGAGCGGCTGGAGATCGCCGTCGGCGGGGTCGACCCGGAAGGCCTGCACGGCCCCGTCGCCGAGGTAGGTGACGTAGGCCGTCGTGCCGGCGGGATGCAGCGCGATCGAGAACGGCTTGGTGCCGGTTGCGACCACGCCACGCGCAGTCAGGCGACCGGCGCCCATGTCGAAGTCCCAGACGGTGAGGTTGTCCGAATCGCGGTTGACGACGTACACGGGCGAGCCGGCGGGATGGACCATCAGGTGCCCGGGCCACTCCTGGCCGGGGGGCGCGGGCGTGTAGGACCAAGGCCGCGGCAACCCGGTCGCCGGGTCGAGAGCGAGGACGGAGAGCGTGTCGTCAGCGAGGCCTCCGGCCAATGCGAAGGCGGCCGGCCGGGCCACTGTCAGGTCGAGATCGACCTCGGCCTCGCCGCCGGGACCGCGGGCCGTGACCGTGTAGAGCGAGCGCTCGGCGAGTTCCGTGGGGGTGCCCGAGATCGTGCCGCTCGCGCCGTCGAGCTCGAGGCCAGCGGGTAGCTGCGGGGCGATGCTCCAGCCCGTCACCTCACCGCTGCAGGTAGGCGTGTCCGGGGTGGTCTCCAGCCCCACAGGCAGGATGGCGGGGTTGTGGGCGTAGACGATGTCTCCGGGCGGCAGGGGGCCCTTGGAGCCGCCCGACCCGCCGCTGCAGGCGGCCAAGGCGAGCGCGAGAGCGGCTAGCGGACCGATGCCGGGTGTCGGGGCGCGGGCGATTGTCATGCTGGTTTCCCCAAGAGACCCTGGGGGCCGGGCCCGGACGGTACCTCTCCGTGCCCGGGGGCGGCTGGGCGGCCACCCTCCGGCTCCTCGACGCCAGAGCAATCCTACCCCGCCCTGGAGAGTCGGTTGCCCGGCGGTCGCAATCGCGGAGTACCGAATCGCGGAGTACCGTGCCGGAGCAGACCTTCCAGGATTCGCGGCCCGGGGCGTCCCTGCAGGCTGGCAGCCATGGGAGGTCCGCGAATCCTGGAAGGTCTGCTCCGGCACGGTACTCCGCGATTCGGTACTCCGCGATTGCGACCGCCCCTCCCTCAGCGCCCGGCCTGGGCCTGCTCCAGGATCCTCCCCGCCAGCGCCCGGGCCTTGATCACGCACTGGTCGGAGTTGTCGTACTCGAAGCGCCCGAAGCGTCCGAGCGGGACCAGGCCCTGGGACTGCATCCAGCCCAGGGCCGCGTCGCGGCGGCGGTGGTAGCCGTGGTCGAAGACCACGTAGGCGTGGCGGGTCGACGTGCGATCGGTGAACAGCACCTCGTTGCGCTGCAGCAGCCCGGCGTGCTGCAGGCCGGCGAGCACCTGCTCCTCGAGCCCTGGCCCGGGGTAGGGCGCGCCGCCGGGGCTGGTGACCTCGCACAAGAGCGACGTCTTCCCCGCAGGGGCATTGCCCGGCGAGTAGTTCGACATGTACGTGACGCGGTTGGCCGGCCCCTGGCTCGGATGGGGCAGGTAGATCCACGACAGGTCGGGGTGCTCGGGCCGGTCGAGGGCGATCAGGACGCAAGTGATGGCGTTGAACTCAAGCGTGCGCATCGCCTCGGCCACATCGCGCGGCACGTCCCTGAAGACCGCTGGCGCGTCGGTCAGCGGCAGCGTGCTCACGACCAGGTCGAAGTCCTCGCCGTTGACGCGCCAACCGGCGCGCTGCTTGAGCACATCGGTTGCCGGCGTCGAGAGACGGATGCGGTCGGTAAGGGTCGAGGCGATGCCGTCTGTGATCGCCTGGAAACCGCCACGCCTGGGGTAGTAGAAGATCGCCTGGTGCGTGTAGCCCTCGGTGCGGATGCCGACCGAGGCGCGCAGCACGTCCTCGATCGGCGCGTCGGGCACGCGTCCGGCGACCCAGTCGCTGGAGAGCAGGTCGATCGGGCGCTTCCAGACCTTCTCGTTGTAGGGGTCCATGAAGTGGCGCGCCATCCCATCGCCGAAGCGCCAGTGGACCCACTGGCCGAACTCGGCCGGAGGCTCGCTCTTGTCGACCTGCCGGCGGTGCCAGGCCTCGACATAGCCCCGCAGGCATTCGAAGTTCTCCTGGGGCGGCAGGTCCCCCAGGCCGTTCTCGAAGGGGTAGTGCACCCAGCGATCGCCGAAGCGGATCTTGGTGTTGCGGTTGCGCCGCACGAAGGCCCCCTCACCGCCGGCGCAGTCCATCATCCACTGCATGGCGGCCGTGTCCTTGCTGAACAGGATGTGCCCGCCGGTGACATCGTAGGTGAAACCCTCGACGGTCTTGGAGTGGCACAGCCCGCCCGGCAGGGAGGCGGCCTCGAACAGGTGCAGGTCCCCGCGCGGGAAACCCCGCTCGACGAGCAGGCGGGCCAGGGCCAGGCCGGACACACCGGCGCCTAGGATGGCGGTCTTCACGGGGGCGGGAGGGGGGGGCGGCTGGCGCGGCTGAAGAGGCCGAGCAGGTTAACCCTACCTCATGCTGTTGGGCAGCCCCCGGCGGACTCAGCGCTGGCGCACGAGCCCGCGCGGGTCGAGGCCGGCGCGCTCGAGGTGGGGGGCGGCGTCAGCGAGCCAGCGGCGGCCGTCCTGGGTGTAGCCGGCGGTGGGCTCGAGGCCGGGAGCGAGGTCGCAGAAGTAGGCGTTGAAGGCTTGCATGCAGGCCTCGCGTGCGTACTTGGCCAGGCACGAGGCCAGCGCCGTCGCGAAGGAGCGACGCTCGGCCCGCTCGGCGAAGAGGATCTGCAAGCGGCGCTGGCCGCCGCGCTCGGTGAGGATGTACTCGGAGAGGCTCGGTTTCTCGCGCACCAGCTCGACCCGCGCCTGGGGAAAGGCCTGGGCCAGCAGGGATCCGTAGTGGAAGCGTCCGCCGTGACGGTCCACCACCAGGTGCAGACCCTCGTCGGCGTGACGCTGCCAGAGCCAGCGCAGGATCGCAGCCGAGTTCTCCCAGTGCGTTGCCGCCTTGTTGCCGGTCCGCTCGAAGGAGCGGTTGAGCTCGCCTTCAGGCAGCGCGCGCACGCCCGCCGCCGCGAGCTCGACGTGCGCGCCGCGCATGGCGCGGGCGAGCTTCTCGACCGAGAGCTCGAGCCGTCCCGCGTCCTGGAAGCGCGGCAGGCGCACGTCCAGCGCGGCGTACCAGGGGTGCTGGTCCAAGACCTCCGGTGCGGGCGCAAGCTCGCCCGGCGTGCGCCACACGAGATCGGAGGCCCTGGCCGGGAGCTTGCGGCGCGCGTCGAGCAGGGCCAGGAACCCCAGCGCCGTCGCCTCGAGACGCGCCGCGCTGCGCGGCGTGCGCTTGAACACCTGTTTGGAGTCGGCCACCGCGAAGAGCGCGCTCGAGGTGGGGTCCTTGGACGCGACGCCAGCCAGCGTACGCCACAGATCGGTCGAGCCGGCCGGGGCGCGGAAGACGCTGAAGCCGAAGGTGAGCGGGCCGAGCAGGGGTCCGAGCCCCGCCTCGTCCAGGCCCCCGAAGAGGCGCGTCGCGCCGCTGCCGCTCACTTCACGCCCGGGGGCGGAGCGACGCGCAGCTTGCGCCAGCGCACGAGCAGGAAGAGCGACACCAGCCCGGCCGCGATGGACACGATCTGCGAGGTCGAGAGCGACTCGGAGAACCACTTGCCGCGTACCTCGTCGCCACGGAACATCTCGATCACGAAGCGAGTGATCGAGTAGACGAGCACGATCACGAGCGCCACCTGGCCCGGATAGGCCCTGCGCTTGAGCAGCCACACCCCAAGCAGCGCGATCAGCAGGGCGTTGATCGCCATCCAGGGCTGAGTGGCCCACAACACCTTGCCGGCGTTCTCCTCGCCGAACAAGCTGTGCTCTGGGAGATGGCGCGTGATGCCGGTCTCGTCCACCCAGCCGGGGTCGAGGTAGGGCACGCGCAGCGTGATGGGGAAGGGCAGGTGGCGCCAGCGCTCGGGCACCACCTTGCCGTAGTCGTCGCCGACGAGCAGGCACCCGATGCGGCCCACCGCCAGCCCGAACCAGCCGGCCGTGAGCCCGATGTCCGTCCCGTGCCAGAGCGGGATCTGGTGCTTGCGCGCGCACCACCACCCGCCCAGCAGCCCGCCGAACAAGCCACCGTACATGACCAGTCCGCCCTCCCAGATCTTCAGGATGGTCAAGGGGCTGGAGAGGTACTCCTGGCCGGTCAGCGAGCCCTTGAGCACCTCGACCAGGACGTACATCAGCCGCGCGCCGACCACGATGCCGATCAGCACCCAGACCGGGATCGCGCCGTAGCGGGCGACGTCGCCTTCGGGATCCTGGCTGTGGCGCGCCACCAGGCGCGAGAAGATCCACGAAGCGAGCAGGAAGCCGGCGGCCAGCATGACGCCGAAGGAGCGCACGGGGAAACCGAAGGGGAGCTCGAACAGGACCGGATGCATGGGCGGCGGGATCCTAGCAGCCGGCCGGAGGGCCCGCCAAAGGCCGGCGCTCCCACTCCGGCTGCTGCGGAACCCGGCTTGACGCAGGCGAAGTCGGAGAACACGGGACGTTCACGGCTATTCGGCTGTCCAGGATCGAGCGGCAAGGCCGATTCCGCCCGTGCGGCCCGTGCTTGTCCGGCCCGGCGCGCTCGCTATCCTCTCAGCCCGCATCGGCGCCTTTCGGCGCCGCGGTGTGCCGCCCGGCCGGGCGGGGCGCCGTGAACGTTCCATGCGTTCTGCGCGCCGAGCCGCGCGCCGATCCACAGGAGGATCCGTGAGCCAGGAAAGCCCGCGCCCGCCCGTCAAGGTCTTCGTCGAGGGCCGCTACCGCAAGCTCTCGCGCGACCTGCCCCAGACGGTCTTCTTCTGCCCCGACTGCAAGGGGCACCCGCGCCGGCGCAAGGGCTGCGCGCGCTGCGAGGGGTTCGGCAAGCTGACGCGCGACTCGGTCCAGGAGCTGATCGGCTGGGTGCTGGGCGCAGCCTTCCAGACGCGCAAGAACAAGTTCCACGGTGCTGGCCGCGAGGACGTCAACGTGCGCATGCTGGGCGAGGGCCGGCCGTTCGTGCTGGAGCTCGTCAACCCCAAGGTGCTCGACGTGGACCTGGCGGCCTGTGAGGCCGAGATCAACCGGCGCAACGCGGGGCGGCTGGAGGTGCTCGGCCTGCACTGGACCGAGAAGGCGCGCGTGCAGGCAGTCAAGGAGGCGCGCCGCGCCAAGGAGTACCGCGCGCTGGTGCGGGTCGAGCGCGAGGTCGACCTGGACCAGGCCCGCGCCCTGGTCGGCCGGCGCTTCGACATCGCCCAGCGCACGCCCGGCCGTGTCGCGCATCGCCGGGCGGACCTCGAGCGCGAGCGCTGGCTGGAGGTCCGCGCGATCGAGCCCGCCGGCGAGAGGCTGCTGGAGGTCGTGCTGCGCACGCAGCACGGGACCTATGTCAAGGAGGCCTTGAGCGGCGACGACGGGGCCACCCGGCCGTCGCTCTCGGAGCTTCTGGGGGCCCGCTGCGAGTGCCTCGAGCTCGACGTCACCGCCATCCTGGACGAGGAGGGGCGCAAGCCCGATGTGGAGCTGCGCGCCGCTCCCCTCCAGCGCCCCTTCGGCGCCGAGATCTGAGCCACTGTCAGCCGCGGGAGCTTATCCTGGAAGGATGCGCCACAGGGCCCTGCTCCTGCTCGCCCTCTCCGCAGGCGCCTGCGGCGGCACCGCCATCCAGCCTCATGAGCGTCACCTCGCAGGGCCGCCCCCCACCGAGCACCGGCTGGCCGAGGAGGCCGAGCAGCACAACCGCAGGCTGCGTGAGCGCTGGATCGAGGAGCTGCACCGCGCGCCCGAGGGCTTGGACTGGCGCGCGATCGAGCGCGCCAACGGCGAGCGGGAGCAGGCCCGGCGCAACACGCTGGGTGCGGCGGGCACCAAGGCCTACGGCCAGAGCTGGACCGAGATCGGCAGCTCGAACCTGGCCGGGCGCATGCATGTGGCGGCGCTCTCGCCCGACCGCTCGGCGCTCTACGCCGGCTCGGCGCTGGGCGGCCTGTGGCGGGCGGCGCCCGACGGCAGCGGCTGGACCCCGCTCGGCGACAACCTCTTCGGCGGCGTCTACGACCTGGCGGTGCTGCCCGGCGAGCTGCCAGGCGATCCGGACGTGCTCGTCTGCCGGACCGGCGCAGCGACCTTGCGCGTCACGCGCGACCAGGGGCTCACGTGGGAGACGCCGATCGGGGTCTCGGGGCTGAACGCGATACGTACGGTCGCAGTGCTGGCGACCACCCCGCCCACGCTGCTCTTGTGCGCTCACGTGCCCGGGATCGGCAACCAGCCCGTGCTGCTGGCCTCGACCGACTGCGGGCGGAGCTTCGTGCAGCGCTGGAAGTCAACCAGCTCGGGCAAGGCCTGGATGTGGGTTCCGCGGCGCGGCCTGGGGGCAGCGAGCGATGTGTGGCTCGCGCGTCAGGGCGCGCTGCTGCGCTCGACCGACGGCGGCTGGAACTTCCAGCCCGTCGGCACGATCGACCCGGCTGCGAGCGATGTGCGCCTGGCCGGTTCGGAGGCCGGGGCGCCGACCCTGTACGCGATGTTCGAGGTCGCGGGAGCCTGGCTGCTGGCGCGCTCGGACAACGCGGGACAGAGCTTCTCCCAAGTGCACGCGCCGGCCGACTTCTGGGGTGCTCTGTGCGCCTCGTCGGTCGACCCGCAGCGCGTGCTCTACGGCGGCGTCGAGGCGCACCGTTCGACCGACGGCGGTGTGAACTTCAAGCTCGTCAACGGCTGGGGCCAGTACTACGGCAGTCCGGCCACCAAGCTGCACGCGGACATCATGGGGCTGATGTGCGTTCCCGACCTCGTCGACCCGCAGGCGGAGACCTGGTACGTGTCCTGCGACGGCGGGCTCTACGAGAGCCACGACGGCGTGCA
>Ga0316622_100003022_pt1 | contig 11856 bp, 9 predicted proteins | sample OWC_Aug_OW2_C1_D_FD_207646 | JGI IMG/M metagenome (GOLD analysis project Ga0316622, IMG submission 207646) | Wetland soil microbial communities from Old Woman Creek delta, Ohio, United States - OWC_Aug_OW2_C1_D5_C | ecosystem: Environmental > Terrestrial > Soil > Wetlands | place: USA: Ohio... | reverse complement strand
TGGAAGGGGCACGGGTGTCCTTCGAGATGGCGATGCCCATGGGCGGCCACCGCTACGCGCTGGTCCCAGGCGAGAAGGGCTGGCAAGAGGCCGCGGTCGTCCTGCCGACTTGACCGAGCGGCAAGCGGCGCTGGTATGCGACCGTCGAAGGTACAGTGGCCGGTCAACAGCGGACCGCCCGATTCCGTTTCGATCTGGCGCCGCCCGGCTGACCGGTGCCTCGGGCGGGCGCGCCTCGCTCCCCGGCTCGCGGGCAGCGATATAATGCCGCTACCAATGAGAAATGTCGTCGTTCGCCGCTTCGCCTCCTTCGATGAGGAGCAGAAGGCCGATCGGGAATATTGGGCGGCGATCCCGCCCGACGATCGCGTCGCGATGGTCGAGCAGTTGCGAAGGGACTGGGCAGCCTTCAGTGGACAACCAGAAGAGCGACTTCGAAGAACTGTTCGGGTACTTGACCGCCCGAAACGTTAGGTTCGTCGTCGTCGGCGGTCATGCCCTGGCGTACCACGGCCGGCCCCGCTATACGAAGGATCTTGACGTCTTCGTCGAGCCGACCGCCGAGAACGCCACACGGCTGCTGGGGGCCCTGGAGGACTTCGGCTTCGGCGGTCTCGGCCTCACCGAGGCCGACTTCGACACGCCAGGCAAGGTCGTCCAGCTCGGCGTCGCGCCGAACCGTATCGACCTGCTGACGGCGATCGATGGGGTGTCGTTCGACCAGGCGTGGCAGGGGCGCGTGGCTGGTCGCTTCGGCACGGAATCGGTGCCGTTCCTTGGCCGTCGTGAACTGCTCGCCAACAAGCGCGCCGTCGGCCGGCTCCAGGACCTTGCTGACATCGAGGCGCTGGGATCGGACGAGCCGGCCTGAGGCGCAGCGCCCGAAGGCGCCGCACGAATCCACCCCGTGATCCAGACAATCGACCTGCTCGGCTTCCTGACGCTCGGCCTCCTCGGGGGCTTCGGGCACTGCGTCGGGATGTGCTCGCCGTTCGTGCTGTTCGTGTCGCGGCGCTACGTGCCGGCCGGCGGCGGGCGCGCCGCGGTCGTTGCGGCGCAACTGTGGTACACCACCGGGCGCATCGTCACCTATGCCGCGCTTGGTGCGGCGGCCGGCGCGCTCGGCGGCGTCGTCGAACTCGCCGGAGGACTGGTCGGATTCCAGCGCGCGGCCTCGGTGGTCGCCGGAAGCGTGCTGGTCGTCTGGGCGCTCGTGGCGCTGTCCGATCTGGTGCCGCGCCGTGGGACGGGCGGAACGCTCTTCACCCGTGTGGCTGGCGTGCTCAAAGGGCGCGTGCCCGGGCACCCGTTCGCCACGGGCCTCTTCCTCGGCCTGTTGCCCTGCGGGCTGCTCTATTCCGCGCTCATCGCGGCAGCGGCGCGCGGCGGCCCCACCGAAGGCGCGGCGGCCCTCGCCCTGTTCGGACTCGGAACGGCGCCGGCGCTGCTCGGCGTCTCCGTGGCCGACGAGCTGCTCGCGCGCAACCGCGCATTCGTCAACCGGCTCTCGCAGGTGTTCCTGCTCGTGATGGGGGCCTGGTTCCTGTGGACGGGCCTCGCGGGCTGACCGCTCCTACCGCCCGTCCCACGTCATCACATCGCCCGGCTTCGCCGTCACGGTGCGTTCGGCCGTGCCAGACCGAAGCCGCGCGGTCGTGCCCCACGTCGAGCGAATCGTCGCGCGCTGTAGCCTGCCATCCCGCCACTCGAGATCGACGTCGAAGCCGCCACGCGCCCGCAGGCCGGTGACCTTGCCGGCCGGCCACGCCTGCGGCAGCGCCGGGAGCAGATCGATCACGCCGGCGTGCGACTGCAACAGCATCTCCGCAACACCAGCCGTGCCGCCGAAGTTGCCGTCGATCTGGAACGGCGGGTGGGCGTCGAACATGTTCGGGTACGTCCGGGCGGGCGACAGCAGGAACACGATCAGACGGTACGCGCGCTCGGGGTCGCCGAGCCTGGCCCACAATGCCAGACGCCACGCCGTGGCCCAGCCCGTGGACTCGTCGCCGCGCAGGTCAAGCGACTTCCGCGCCGCCGCCGTCAGAGCCGGCGTCGTCCCGCTCGACAACTGGGCGCTCGGATAGACCGCGTAGAGATGCGAGACGTGCCGATGCGTCGGCTCGGGCGCCGTCATGTCCCAGTCCTCGAGCCATTCCTGCAACTGGCCCGCCGAACCGATCCGGTCCGGCGCGAGCCGGCCTCGGGCGGTGGCCACCTGCTTGCCGAACGCCGCGTCCGTGCCGAGGATGCGCCCGGCCTCGACGACCTGATCGAACAGGTCCCGCAGGATCTGGCTGTCCATCGCAGGCCCGGCGGCGACGGTGCCGTCCGCATGGTGGCGGTTCTCGGGGGAGAGCGATGGGCTGGTCACGAGCCAGCGGCCGTTCGGGTCTTCGACCAGCGTGTCGAGAAAGAACTCTGCCGCGCCCTTCATGATCGGATACGCGCGCGCCAGGAACGCCTTGTCGCCGGAGTACAGATAGTGTTCCCAGAGGTGCGTGACCAGCCACGCGCCGCCGGTCGGCCACATGCCCGAGCGCGGGCCGTCAACGGGCGCGGTGTTCCGCCACAGGTCGCTGTTGTGGTGAAGCACCCATCCGCCGGCGCCGTAGTGGGTGCGCGCCGTGCGCGCCCCCGTGTCGGCCAGCTCGCCGATCATCGTGAACAGCGGCTCGGCGCACTCGGCGAGGTTGGTGACCTCCGCGGGCCAGTAGTTCATCTGGGTGTTGATGTTCGTGGTGTAGTTGCTGGCCCACGGCGGGTTCGTGCTGTCGTTCCAGATCCCCTGCAGGTTGGCGGGTTGCGTGCCGGGACGCGAGCTCGAGATGAGCAGGTAGCGGCCGTACTGGAAGTACAGGGCCGCGAGCCCCGGGTCCGTCCCGCCGGCGAATCCGCGGATGCGCTCGTCGGTCGGCAGCGACGCCGCCGGCGTGGCGCCCAGGTCGAGCGTGACGCGCCGGAACAGGCGCTGGTGCTCGGCGACGTGCTCGGCGCGCATCACGTCGAGCGGCCGCGCGATTGCCGCCGCGATCGCCGCGGTCGTCGCCGCTGCGGGGTCGCCCGACACATCGTCGTAGCGGCGGAAACTCGTCGCTGCGGCAATCAGGAGTGTCGCCGACCGCGCGGCGATAACGCGCACCTGCGTGCCGTCGGCGGCAACAGACCCGCCATCGACGAGCACCCGCACGCGTGCCTGGTAGGTGAGCGCGCCCTTGATGCCGAAGGCGTCGCCGTTCACGCCCGCCAGCACGAGCGTGTCGGTGCCCTCCGTGCGCACGGTCGCGGCCATTGGCGTGGACATCGCCACCGTCGCATTGATCCGCCCGGGCGACGACGCGGCGGCGTTGGGCTCAGCGGCCGTCAGCCGGCAGACGATCACCTGGTCGATCGGGGAGGCGAACACCTCGCGCGCGTACCGGACGCTGCCCACCCGAAAGGCCGTGCGAGCGATGGCCGTGTCGAGATCCAGCGATCGTCGGTAGTCGGTCGCCGACGCACCTCCCGCCATCGTGATGGTGACGTCACCGACGGTCTGATAGGGCATCTCGCGCGGCGGCCGGGCAATCACCTGCTCCATGATCAGCCGCTCGGCCTCCGCGAACGCGCCGCTCGCGACGAGGCGCCTGACGCGGGGCAGCGCCTCGCGCGCGGCGGCGTGCGACGGGTCGTATGGCCCGCCCGCCCACAGCGTGTCCTCGTTCAACTGGAGGCGCTCGTGCTCGATGCCGCCGAAGACCATCGCGCCGAGCCGGCCGTTCCCGACCGGCAGCGCCTCGATCCACTGCGCCGCAGGCTGGCGGTACCAGAGGGTCAGCGGGCTCTCCGGCCGGTCGGCGGCGGATTGAGGTGCGCCCTGGGTTTGAGGAGACACCGCGGCAAGCGGCGGGCCGACGAGAGCGGCGGCGGCGAAGACGAGGAGCGCGAGCAGACAGGCGCGGCGGGCCGAATGGTGGTGTCGCACGGCCCGCATTCTATCCCGCGCCGCGCAACCTCGTTCAGCCGGACGAGGTCTTCGGCTATGATGCGCGCATGCTGCGCCGAACCTTTCGCCTCATCGTCGTCACTGTCGCGCTGGCGGCCCTGGCGCTCGTCGTGCCCGCCGTCGCCCAGCCAAAGGGCATTCAGCTCTTCAACGGGAAGGACCTCTCCGGCTGGAGCCACTTCCTGGTCGATCCGAAGGTCCCGGCCGCTGCCGTCTGGAGCGTCCAGGACGGCGTGCTCGTCTGCAAGGGCGAGCCGCTGGGCTATCTCTACACGAACGCCGACTACACGAGCTTCAGGCTGATCGTGGAGTGGCGGTGGGCGCCCGGCGCCGCGGCGAAGCTGGGCAGGGTCCCGAACAGCGGCGTCCTGATGCGGGTGAACGGCGAGCCCAAGCCGAGGGGCGTGCCCCGCGCCTACGAGGCGCAGCTCCAGGCGGGCAACGCGGGCGACCTGTACGGCTTCTGGGGCATGCCGCTCGACGGGGCGGCGGACCGGAAGCGCGAGCAAAAGGGCCACGAGTTGCTCGGCGACATGGTGGGGTTCAAGAAGACAGAGGGCGCCGAGAAGCCCGAAGGCGAGTGGAACACCTACGACATCACGCTCGACGGCCAGTCGCTCGTCGTGCTGGTCAACGGGAAGAAGGTCAACGAGGCCACGGGCGCCATCGTGATGCCCGGGCGCATCGCGCTGCAGTCAGAAGGCGGCGAGATTCATTTCCGCCGCGTCGAGATCTGGCCCGTCCAGACCAGGTAGGTGCCTGAATCTCCAGCGATCGGGAAGCCGGCCGCACGGCGCGCGCAGACAGCCGACGGACGGCGGCGGGCTGGTCGTACACCGATCTGACGTCTCGGTCATCAATGAATTGACATCATGTCATCACACTGACATCATCAGCCCATGAGGACGACGATCACGCTGGACCCTGATGTGGCGGCCCGGCTGAAAGCGGCCGTCCGGCGCCGGCGCCGGCCGTTCAAGGTGCTGGTGAACGAGGCGTTGCGGAGCGGACTCGACGCCCTCGACAGCCCGGGCCGTGCAGGCGCCCCCTTCCGCACGACGGGCTTCGATCTCGGGCCCAGCCTCGTCGGCAGCCTCGACAACGTGGAGGAGGTCCTGTCCCGCGCTGAAGGCGAGGGCCACCGGTGATCCTGGTCGACGCCAACCTCCTGCTCTATGCCGCGAACCAGGCGGCCCCGGAACACCCCCTCGCGCGTGCGTGGCTGGACGAACGGCTGAATCGGACCGCGCGGGTCGGCCTGCCATGGCCCGCGCTGCTCGCGTTCGTGAGACTGGCGAGCAACCCGGTCGCGGTCAGGTCGCCGGTCACACCGGCCAGGGCGTGGCAACAGGTCGAGGAATGGCTGGCCCGCCAGCCGGCCTGGATCCCTGCTCCAGGGCCCCAGCACGCGCAGATACTCGGCCGGTTGCTCGAGGCGGGGTGGATGACCAGCAGGCTCGTGCCGGACGCCCACCTCGCGGCGCTGGCGATCGAGCATGGGCTGACCCTCTGCTCGACCGACGGCGACTTCGCAAGGTTCCCAGGACTCAGATGGGAGAATCCGCTTGCCGCGGCAGGCTGAGCGGGACGTGCGCTGAGCCGCCAGGAAGCCGCGCACGGGAAAGGACGCCACGATGCGTCGAATCGCGTTGTCGGACCCGGCGCTCCGGTTCGTCGAGGCCCGGGGACACGTCCTCAGCGTGTCGGAGCAGGTCTATCTCGTTGGGTGATGACGGGCCGTCCGCGGCCCGGTCGGGTCGCTGGCTCGCCCTGAAGCGCCCGCCGACGTCGACGCGTTCGATGCCGGGTCGGGGGTGACCGTCTTCGTCGAGCGCAGGCTGCTGGACGCGGCGCGCGACGGCAGGATCGCCTTCTACTTTGGTCTCCTCGGGATGTGCACGGGAGACATCGAGTCCGCGCCTGCCGACGCATCGGCCCCTCAGACGCCGCCGCCCAGCACCTTGTAGAGCGTCACCAGGTTCGCCTGTTCGGACAGGCGCACGCCGACCAGCGCCTGCTGCGCCGAGATGAGCGCCTGCTGCGCGACGAGCACGCCGAGATAACCATCGAGGCCGGCCTTGAAGCGCGCGTCGTACAGGCGATAGGTCGCTTCGAGCGCCGTCACGAGCGCTTCCTGCGCCTCCCGCTGGCTCACCAGCGTCTGCCGGTACGTCAGGGCGTTCGACACCTCCGCGAACGCCACCTGGATCCCTTTCTCATAGCCGGCGACCGCGATCTCCCGGTCCAGTTCGGAGACCCTGACCCTGGCCTTCAGCGATCCCGAATTGAAGATCGGCTGCATGATCTGGGGCGCGAAGGTCCACATCCCGGTCCCCCCGCCGAACAGCGACGACAGTTCCGAGCTGGCGATGCCCACGCCCATCGTCAGGCTGATCCGCGGGAAGAACGCGGCCCGCGCGGCGCCGATGTTCGCGTTGGCCGACCGGAGCAGGTACTCGGCCGACAGGATGTCGGGCCGCCTCAGGAGCACCTCGGACGAGAGCCCTGCGGCGATCGGCTGCGGTGGCGTCACCGCCGCGAGGGCGTCGGGCAGGAGATCCGGGGCGACCGGCGCACCCACGAGGACCTGCAGCGTGCTCAGGTCGACGGCAACGAGGGCTGTGTAGCGGGCCACGTTGGCGCGCGCGGCCTCCACCTGGCTCTTGATCTGGTTCAGCTCGAGGTCCGAGGCGATGCCCAGGTCGCGGCTCTTCTGAATCAGCGCGAGCGACGACTGCAGCGCTTCGAGCGTCGCCTTCGCCAACTGCAGGCTCTCTGCGTCGGCGGCGCGCGTGAGGTAGGCCTGGGCCACCGAGGCCACCAGAGCGAGTCGTGTGGCCACCGCTGCCTGCTCGGTGGCGAGATACCGCTCGAGGGCTGCTGCCTTGAGACTGCGAAGGCGGCCGAACAGGTCGATCTCCCAGCCCGAGACCCCCAGGGCGACCGTGTACTGCGTCGATGTGTACGCCTCGCCGTCGCGCGCGACCTCTTCGGGAATGCGCTGCGTCGAGACGTTGGCGCCCGCGCTGACGGCGGGGAACAGCTCGGCCCGCTGGATCCGGTAGAGGGCCTGCGCCCGATCGATATTCAGCGTCGCCGCCCGCAGATCGCGGTTGTTCGCGAGTGCCTGCTCGATGACGGTGCGGAGGCGCGCGTCGGTGAAGTAGGCCTGCCAGGCGACGTCCGTGGCCAGCGGTGCGCCGGCGGCCGTGTCGGCCGGCGGGAACGCGGGAGGGACCGGAGACGCCGGGCGGACGTAGTCAGGCGCCAGCGAGCAGCCGCCGAGGGTGGCCGCGAGCGCGATTCCGCCGATGAGACAGCCCAGTCGGCGTTGCATGGTTAGCGCTCCTCCGACACGCGCGTGGACGCGGCGACCGAGGTTGCGGACATCTTCCGGCCGAACACCCGGACCACGAACACGTAGAACAACGGGATGAAGAAGATCGCCAGGAACGTGGCGGTGATCATGCCTCCGAGCACGCTCGTACCGATGGCGGCCTGCGCGCCGGCACCGGCTCCGCGCGCCGCCGCCAGCGGCAGCACGCCGAAGCCGAAGGCCAGCGACGTCATGACGATGGGGCGGAGGCGGAGCTTCGCGCCGGCGATGGTCGCCTCGACGAGGCCCATGCCCTTCTCGAGGTGCCCCTGCGCGAACTGCACGATGAGGATGGCGTTCTTTGTCGTGAGGCCGAGCACGGTGAGCAGGCCGATCTGGAAGTACACGTCGTTCGGCAGCCCCCTCCACGACGACGCGAGCACGCCCCCGATGACGCCGAGCGGCAGGGCGAGCACGATCGCGATGGGCACGGTCCAGCTCTCGTAGAGCGCGGCGAGGACCAGGAAGATGACGAGGACGGAGAACGTGTAGAGCAGCCCCGTCTGCGACTCGGCCATGCGCTCCTGGTACGAGAGCCCCGTCCACTGGTACGCGATGCCCACCGGGAGCCTGGCGGCGAGCTCTTCCATGGCGCGCATCGCGTCGCCGGAGCTGAAGCCCGGCGCCGGTTCGCCCTGGATGTTCATCGCCGGCACCGCGTTGTACCGTTCGAGGCGCGGCGGGCCGAACACCCACCGGCCGGAGGCGACCGCCGAGAAGGGCACGAGGTCGCCCCTCGTGCTGCGCACGTACAGGCGCTGAAGGTCGCCCGGGAGCATGCGGAACGGCGCGTCGGCCTGCGCGTAGACGCGCTTCACGCGCCCGCCCTGCACGAAGTCATTCACGTACGCGCTGCCGAACGCCGCCGACAGGTAGCTCTGGATCTGGCTCACCTGCACGCCGAGCGTGCCGGCGCGCTCCCAGTCGATGTCCACCTTGTACTGCGGCACGTCGGGCATGCCGATCGGCCGCACGCGCACGAGGCGCCTGTCGCGCGCGGCCAGGGCGAGGAGCTGGTCGCGCGCCTGCGCGAGCCGCTCGTGGCCGAGCCCGCCGCGGTCCTGCAGCATGAAGTCGAAGCCGGTCGCCATGCCGAGTTCGACGACGGGCGGCGGCGGCACGACGTAGATGCTGGCGTCCTTGATGCGCGACAGCGCGCCCATCGCCCGGCGCGCGACGTCCTTCGCGCTCAATCCGGGCTTCTGCCTGAGGTCCCAGTCGCGCAGCTTGACGTACCCCATGGACTGGTTCTGCCCGCGGCCGGCCTGGCCGATGCCGGCGACGCCCATGTACGACTCGACGGCCTCCGGCTCGCGCTCCGCGTAGTACTTCCTGACCTGCGTCAGCACGGCCTCGGTCTGCTCGATCGTCGCGCCGACCGGCAGCTGGATGATGCTCATCAGCATGCCCTGGTCCTCGTCCGGCAGGTACCCCGTGGGCATGCGCGAGAACAGCACCGCCAGGCCCCCGACGATGACGATGAACACGAGCGCGTAGGGCAGCTTGCGGCGCAGGATGTGGGCGACGCCCCAGGCGTACCCGTCGCGTGCGCGGCAGAACATCCGGTCGAACCACAGGAAGAACGGCCGGAAGAGGCGGAATCCCGTCTCGGCCGCTTCGTGCCCCCTCGCCACCGGCTTGAGCAGCGAGGCGCACAGCACCGGCGAGAGGATGAGGGCCACCACCACCGACAGCAGCATCGACGTGATGACGGTGACCGAGAACTGCCGGTAGATGACGCCGGTCGCGCCCGGGAAGAACATCATGGGCCCGAAGACGGCCGCGAGCACGAGGCCGATGCCGATGAGCGCGCTCGAGATCTCGTCCATCGACTTGCGCGTGGCCTCCTTGGGGGGCAGGCCCTCCTCGCTCATGACGCGCTCCACGTTCTCGACGACGACGATCGCGTCGTCGACGAGCAGGCCGATGGCGAGCACCATGCCGAACATGGTCAGCATGTTGATCGAGTACCCGAACGCCCCGAGCGCCCCGAACGTGCCGAGCAGCACCACGGGCACCGCGATCGTGGGCACGAGCGTGGCGCGCAGGTTGCCCAGGAAGAGGTACATCACGAGGAAGACGAGGACGATGGCCTCGAGCAGCGTGATCACGACCTCGCGGATGGCGACGCGGATGAACGGCGTCGTGTCCATCGGGTAGATCACCCGCATCCCCGGCGGGACGTACTTCGAGAGATCGTCCATCGCCGCCTTGATGCCGCGCGCCGTCTCGAGGGCGTTCGCGCCGGCCTCCTGGCGGATCGCCATCATGGCGCCGGGCCTGCCGTTGAACTGGCCCCGGATGTCGGCGGTTTCCGTGCCCAGCTCCGTCCGCCCGATGTCGCGCACCCGCACGACCGACCCGTCGCCGTTGATCCGGAGCGGAATCGCCGCGAACTGCTCCGGCGTGACGAGGAGCGACTGCACGAGGATCGACGCGTTGAGCCGCTGGCCCGGCACCGCGGGCGCGCCGCCGAGCTGCCCGGCCGACACCTCGGCGTTGTAGGTCCGGATCGCGCCGACGACGTCGCCCGCCGTCATGCCGTACTGCGTGAGGCGGTCGGGATCGAGCCAGACGCGCATGGCGTAGCCCGAGGTCATCACCTCGACCTCCCCGACGCCCGGCACGCGGGCCAGCACGGCCTCGACCGTCGACACCGCGTAGTCGCCCAGGTCTTCCACCCGCACCTTCGGGTCGTCCGACGTGAGGCCGACCAGCATGAGGTAGTTGCGCGTCGACTTGCTGACCGTCAGGCCGCGGCTCTGCACGACGTCGGGCAGCATGGGCAGCGCCAGCTGCAGCTTGTTCTGGACCTTGGCCCACGCGAGATCCGGATCCGTCCCGGGCGCGAACGTCAGCGTGAGGTTCGCGGCGCCGGACGCGTCGGCCGTCGCGCTCATGTAGAGCATCCTGTCGAGGCCCGTCATCTTCTGCTCGATGATCTGGACCACGCTGTCCTCGACGGTCTTGGCCGCGGCGCCCGGGTACACGGCGCGGATGGAAATCGACGGCGGCGCGATGGGCGGATACTGCGAAATCGGCAGGTTGTAGATCGCCAGGCCGCCCGCCAGCATCATGGCGAGGGCAATGACCCAGGCAAACACGGGACGGTCGAGGAAGAACCTGGAGAGCATGGCGTCCTCCTACTTCGCCGCCGGGGCCGCGGCCGCCTCGGACGTGGAGGGGGCCGCCGGCACGAACGGCACCGCCTTGACCGGGATGCCCGGCTGGATGCGCTGCAACCCCTGGACGATCACCCGGTCGCCGTCCGCGAGGCCCGACGCGACGAGCCAGCGATCACCGATGGCGCGCTCCGCCACGATTGGCCGCGCGGCGACCTTCCCCGACGCGTCGACCACGAAGACGCTCGCGTTGCCCCTCGCGTCGCGGGTCACGCCCTGCTGGGGAGCGAGGATGGCCTGCTCCAGCACGCCCTCTTCGACGGTCGCCCGCACGAACATCCCCGGCAGCAGCATCGTGTCGGGATTCGGGAAGACCATCCGGAGCACCACCGAGCCCGTCGTCGGCTCGACCGTGACGTCCCGGAACTGCAGCGTGCCTTCGCGCGCGTAGGGCGTGCCGTCCTCGAGCACCAGCTTGACCTTGCCGGCGACCGGGCCGGAGCGCATCAGCGCCCCGCTCTCGAGGTTGCGGCGGAGCCGGAGCAGGTCGGCGCTCGACTGCGTCACGTCCACATAGATCGGGTCGAGCTGTTGGATGGTGACGAGCGGCGTCGGCTGGTAGGCGGTGACGAGCGCCCCCGGCGTGACCGACGACTTGCCGGTGCGCCCCGAGATCGGCGCGCGCAGCGGCGTGTACGAGAGATTGATCCGGGCACTCTCCACCGACGCTCTCGCCGAAGCCACGCCGGCTTCGGCTTTCTGCAGGGCCGCCGAGGCTTCGTCGAGGTCCTGCTGGCCGACGGCCCGGATGGCCACCAGCTCCTTCAGCCGCTCGGTCCGCAGCTTGATGGGCGGCACGGCAGCCTCGGCAACGGCGAGCGCGGCCTTGGTCTGCTCGTAGGTGGCCTGGTACGGCGCCGGGTCGATCTGGTAGAGCAGCGCGCCCTTCTGGACGCTCGATCCCTCGACGAACGTCCGCTCCTGGATGAGGCCGTTCACTTGCGGCCGGACCTCCGCGACCAGGTAGGCGGCCGTCCGGCCCGGAAGCTCCGTGGTGAGCACGACGCGCTCGGCGCGCACGGTCACCACGCCGACCTCGACAGGGCCGGCCGGCGGTCCCGAGGCCGGGCCCTGGCCTCGGCCGCACCCGGCGGCGACCGCCATCGCTCCAACCAGCAGGCCGACGACTCTGCACCGCTTCATGGCACTCTCCATCAGAACGTCACTACGACTTGCGCCGGGGCCCTCCCCGGCCGGGTCCGCCGGCGCCGGCGTCGAGGTGCCGCACGCCGGCCACCGTGAACCGCACGGCCTGGTCGAGCCGCTCGTCAATCGGCGTCACCGCCAGCCCGATGCCCTTGACGATGTGCATG
>Ga0316622_100003021_pt1 | contig 11857 bp, 10 predicted proteins | sample OWC_Aug_OW2_C1_D_FD_207646 | JGI IMG/M metagenome (GOLD analysis project Ga0316622, IMG submission 207646) | Wetland soil microbial communities from Old Woman Creek delta, Ohio, United States - OWC_Aug_OW2_C1_D5_C | ecosystem: Environmental > Terrestrial > Soil > Wetlands | place: USA: Ohio... | reverse complement strand
GACAGGCCGCTGAAAAAGGCTCATCTGCAGCGTTGGTCCGCCTTGGCACTCGCTGCGACGTACCTCAAGTACGCCTCGCTCGGCCTTCGGCGAACCGCCTTGCATCTGGACCTTTTTGAGCGACCTGGCCGAGAAGACGTTTTTTCAGCAACCTACTGGGCGCTCCATCGTCGAACGTTCCATGGTCAACGCGCCACACGTTCCGGACTTCTGACCGCTGATCGCTGATTGCTGATGGCTGTCCGCTGATCGCTGACTGCTGATCGCTGGTTGCTTGCCTTTCTTCTTCCACAGGAGATCTTATGCTTCTCGCCCTTGACGTAGGCAACACGAACACGGTGGTGGGAGTGTTCGACGACAAGGACCTCAAGGCGCACTGGCGTCTCTCCACGCGCCGGGCCGGGACGAGCGACGAGTATGGCATCTTCATCAAGAGCCTCTTCGACTTCGCCGGCCTGGACTTTCGCGCCATCACCGCCGTGATTCTGTCCACCGTCGTTCCCACCGTCCAGGGGCCTCTGGAGGAGATGAGCCGCCAGTTCTTTGGCATCGAGGCGATGGTGGTCGGCCCCGGATTGAAAAGCGGGATGCCCATACTGTACGAAGCGCCACGCGAGGTCGGGGCGGATCGGATCGTGAACGCCGTGGCCGCCTTCGAGCTCTATGGGGGGCCCTGCATCGTCGTGGATTTCGGGACCGCGACGACCTTCGACGCCATTTCCGCGCGAGGCGAATACCTCGGCGGCGCGATCTGCCCCGGCATCGGGATTTCAGCCGAGGCGCTGTTCCAGCGTGCGGCCAAGCTGCCGCGCGTGGACATCGCGCGGCCCAAGTCCGTGATCGGGCGGAACACGGTGACCAGCATGCAGTCGGGGCTCTTCTTCGGGTACCTTGGGTTGGTCGAGGGGCTCGTCACGCGGATGCGGGATGACCTCGGCGGCAACCCCAAGGTCATCGCCACCGGCGGCCTCGCCAGTCTACTGCTGGCGGACTCATCGCTGGTAGATCATCTGGACCCATGGCTCACGCTGACCGGCCTACGCATCCTCTACGAAAGGAATCTGTAGAACCCACCGTGGTTGGCGTACGGGCCTCCTCCAAGCTCATCCGCTCTCAGCAGATTCGGGGGAGCTGCTCGCCGCTCAGCATGTCCACGATTCGTGTGGCGCCGATTTGGCTCTCGAGCGTGACGAGGCCTGGGGCGGTCTGCGTCACGGAGCCGATGATCGAGGCGTCCTTGCCAAGCGGGTGCGTTTGGAGGATGTGGAGCGCGCGCTGGACGTCGGCTTCCGGCGCGAAACACACGAAACGCCCCTCGTTGGCCACATATAGGGGGTCGAAGCCGAGGATCTCGCAAGCGCCGCGGACTTCCTCCCCGACTGAGACCGCTGCCTCCCGGATGTGGACGTGGACCTTGGCGGCTTCGGCGATCTCGATCAAGGCGCTGGCGAGACCGCCGCGCGTCAGATCCCGCAGGCAATGCACGGCGATCCCGGCTGAGATCAGGTCGGCGACCAAACCGGCCAGCGGGGCGCAATCGCTCTCGATCGTCGTCTCAAAATCCAGGCCTTCGCGCACCGCCATGATGGCCATCCCGTGCCGGCCCACGTCTCCGCTGAGCAGAATCGCGTCGCCGGGACGCACGCTGGTCGGCGTGATGGCGAGAGTGTGCTCGATTCGTCCCACGCCCGCCGTCGTGATGAAGATCCCGTCACCTTTGCCCCGATCGACGACCTTCGTGTCCCCGGTGACGATTTGAACCCCGGCCGCGTCGGCGGCCCGTCTCATGGATGCCAGGATCCGCTGGAGCGTCTCGAACCGAAGGCCTTCCTCCAAGACAAAGCTGGCGCTGAGGTAGAGTGGCTTGGCTCCGGACATGGCGAGGTCGTTGACCGTCCCGTTGACTGCCAGGGTTCCGATGTCTCCTCCGGGGAAGAAGAGTGGCCGAACCACATAGCTGTCCGTGGTGAACGCCAGCCGCGCCCCGCCCACATCAAGCACCGCGCTGTCGTGTCGAACGTCCAGGACCGGGTTCCGGAAGGCGGGGACGATGGTCTGCTCGATCAACTGGTGCATCAGCCGGCCGCCGCCACCGTGGGCCAAGAGAATCTGCCCGTAGTCGCTCTGCGGGATGGGACAGGCGGCGGAGAACTCCGCAGGTTCGGTCACGGTTGGCGCTCCGCGACCGGAGCGCCGGCGGGTTGCATGCGCCGATACCGGTAGTACGCCGCGCACGCCCCCTCGGAAGACACCATGGGCGCTCCCAACGGCCGCTCCGGCGTGCAGCGGGTGGCGAAGGCAGGGCACTGGTGCGGCTTCATCACCCCTTGGAGCACCAGGCCGCTCTGGCATTCCGAGGCGATGTCTCGGCCTGAGGGGGCAGGGCCAAACCGGCGCTCGGCGTCGAAAACGGCATAGGCCTCGCGCAGACCCAACCCGCTCTGCGGGATCTCTCCTACGCCTCGCCACTTTCTGGGCACCACCCGGAAGACCTCCGTCATCAATTGCTGGGCTGGCCGGTTGCCCTCGCGCCGGACGGAACGGGCGTACTGATTCTCCACTTCAGTGCGGCCGGATTCGAGCTGCGCGATGCACATGGCGATGCCTTGGAGAACATCCAGCGGCTCGAAACCCGTGACGACGATGGGGACGCGGTACCTCGTGGCGATGGGCTCGTACTCTTGATAACCCATGACGGCGCAGACATGCCCCGCCGCCAGGAAGCCTTGGACTCGGTTCCGGGGCGAGGAGAGGATCGCCTCCATGGCGGGCGGCACGAGGACATGCGAGACGAGCATGGAGAAGTTGGTGAGCACCTCGCGCTTGGCCTGCGCGACGGCCATGGCATTGGCCGGCGCCGTCGTCTCGAATCCCACGGCGAAGAAGACCACCTGCTTGTCCGGATGCTCCTTGGCGATGCGCAGCGTGTCCAAGGGCGCATACACGATGCGCACGTCGCCGCCGCGAGCCTTGACAGTGAGAAGGTCGTCCGCCGTGCCGGGCACCCGCAGCATATCTCCGAACGAGCAGAAAATAACGTCGGGCCGCGACGCGATCTCGATCGCCTTGTCGATCAACTCGATGGGCGTCACGCACACCGGGCAGCCTGGACCGTGCACCAAGGTCAGGGAAGTTGGCAGCAGGGCGTCCACGCCGTACTTCACGATCGTGTGGGTCTGGCCGCCGCAGATCTCCATGATCGTCCACGGGCGGGTGACCTGCCGGGCGATGGCGCGGGCGTACCCGTGCGCGACCTCCGCATCCCGGTATTCGTCCACGAATTTCATTCGGCCCTGTCCGCGGCGCTGTTCGCCTCATCGATCTGCTTCAAGTACATGAAGACCTCGTTTGCCTCGGCCTCGTCGAGGCGGCTGATCGCCATGCCCACGTGGACGATGACGTAGTCGCCGACCTGCGCCTCGGGAAGGCACGCCAGGCTCACATCCTTCATGACGCCACCGAAGCTCACCTTGCCGGTGCGCTGGAAAGGGTCCTCTCCGCTGATGCTGACCAGCTTGCCGGGAACAGCCAAGCACATGACGTTACTCCTTCGCACGCGCGGCCGCCATAATCTGGCCCAAGGCGATGCCGCCATCATTCGGTGGAACACGTTGGTGCCAATTCGGCGAATAGCCCGCCTCGGTCAGGCGTTGCACGACGCGTTCCGTAAGATACCGGTTCTGGAAACAACCGCCGCTCAGGGCGACTCTCGGCTCGCCGACACGCTCGGCAACCGCGACAATCATCTCCGCCAGCGTGTTGTGAAACCGCGCTGCCAGCACAGCGACCGAAGAGCCGGCGGTGAGGCCAGCCACAAGGGATCGAATGAGCGGCTCCCAGTCCAGCACCATAGTACCGTCTTTAGGCTCGAGCCGGAAGGGGTATGACTCGTCGGTCACGATGCCTTGGATCGCCCATTCGAGCTCCATGGCAGCCTGCCCTTCGAACTGCGTAGTCAGCCGCAGCCCGAGAAGAGCCGCCACGCCGTCGAAGAGCCGGCCGGCGCTGGACGTGAGTGGGGTATTGAGGTGATGTGCCAACGCTTGCGCGAGCAGCCGGCGCTCCCGGGTCGCGAAGGAGCGAACCGGAGCAAGGTCCTCTCGCGCTATGAAGGCGTCGCGTTCTATCTCGTAGAGCAGGCCGACCGCCGTCCGACGCGGCTCCTTGATGGCTCGCTCGCCGCCCGGGAGAGGGAAGGGGCGGAGGTGCGCGACGCGTTCGAATCCCGTATCGGTAATTCGAAGAAACTCTCCGCCCCAGACTGTCTGGTCGAGCCCGTAGCCCGTCCCGTCCCAGGATATGCCCAGGACAGGTGCGCTGAGCCCGTTCTCCGCCATGCACGCCAGGACGTGGGCGTAGTGGTGTTGCACTCGGACCACCGGAAAACCGGTGGCGGTCGCGTGGCGAGTCGAGAGGTAGTCCGGGTGACTGTCGCACGCGACCGCCTTGGGCTTCAGGTCGTACAAGCAGGTGAAATCGTCGCACACGCGACGAAAGGCATCGAACGCCTGGGCGGTCTCCAGGTCTCCGATGTGCTGGCTCAGGAAGACCTCGGTATGGCTCGATACCGCGACGGCATTCTTGAGATGGGCGCCCACCGCCAAGAGCGGGGGCAAAGGTCGGTCGACGTGGACCGGGAGCGGGGCGTAGCCCCGGGCGCGGCGCAGAACCAGCTCGCGCCCCAGGATCACCCGCACCACGGAGTCGTCCACGTGTCGGGCGATGGGCCGGTCGTGCACCAGGAAGACATCCGCCATTCCGTCAAGACGCGACACGGCATCCCGTTCATCGGTGCAAATGGGCTCGTCCGACAGATTGCCGCTGGTGGCAACGATGGGGATGGCCAACTCTCTGAGCAGGATATGGTGTAGTGGCGTGTAAGGGAGCATGATCCCAAGATCAGGGTTTCCGGGTGCCACGGAAGGAGCGACGGAGCCCGTCTCCCCGTCGCTGCTTGGCCGCCGCCGCATGAGGACGATGGGGGATTCGGGCGAGAGGAGCAGGCGTTCTTCGAGGGGAAACACCTCACAAAGCGCTTTAACCCATTCAAGATAAGGTGCCATTATCGCGAGAGGTTTCTCTTCTCGATTTTTTCTGGCCCGGAGCCGGCGCACAGCCTCGTCGTTGCGGGCATCCACGATCAACTGGAACCCGCCAAGACCCTTGACTGCCAGAACGTGGCCGTCACGGATCGCCTCGACTGCGTCACGCATGGCTTGGCGATGCACAGAGAGCACCACGCCGGCCCGATCCCAGAATTCAAGATGCGGTCCGCAAACAGGGCAGGCGTTGGGCTGGGCATGGAATCGGCGATCGCCGGCGTTCTCGTACTCGGCTGCGCAGGCCTTACACATGGCGAATCGGGCCATGGTGGTGTTCGGCCGGTCGTACGGCAAGGACTGGATGATCGAGAAGCGAGGACCACAGTTGGTACAGTTCGTAAATGGGTAGAGGTAACGCCGGTCGGCGGGGTCGAAGATCTCGCGAAGACAGTCGGCGCAGGTGGCAATATCCGGAAGGATGAGCGTCGTCCGCTCGCCCGTGCCGTCGCTCGGGCGAATCTCGAAGGTATCCAAGCCAACCGGGGTGAGGAAAGAGGATTCAAGACTCTGAATCGAAGAGCGCGGCGGATGTTCCTTTTGAAGGCGGAGCAGGAAGGTCCGAAGTGTTTCAGGCGCCCCCTCGACCTCCAAAAAAACGCCCTGCGGCGAGTTGGAGACCCAGCCCAGCAATCCCATCTCGGTGGCGAGCCGGTAGACGAAGGGCCGAAACCCAACGCCCTGCACCGCGCCTCGAATCGCCACGCGAAGTCGTTCGCGTCGGGGCATGTTTAGCTTGCTGGCCATTCTTCGTGGGATTGTAGGGCGGTAGGCACCGCCGGGCAAGCGCATTGGGTCAAGGCGTATGCCCGACGACACATGACTCAACGTACCGGCAAGTCCATGCTATAGTGGCTTCAGGGACGACGCGGAAAGGGGGCGCCCAGGTGCAGGCGAATGACAAGATGGTCATCCAACTCCTCCGCCAGGCCGGGCGGATTGCCGCGCTGACCGGAGCCGGTATCTCGACTGCGGCAGGGATCCCGGATTTTCGCGGGCCGAGAGGCCTCTACGTCACCAGGCAGTACGATCCTGAGAAGACGTTCGACATCGAGTACTTCGACCGAGATCCCAGCTATTTCTTCGCGTTCGCGCGGGACTTCGTCCAACTCGTTGAGCGGATTCAGCCCACCCTCACGCACCGCTTCCTCGCCGCACTGGAAGCGCGAGGACAGCTAGACGCGGTCATCACCCAGAACATCGACGGGCTCCACCAGAGGGCCGGTAGTCGGCGCGTCTTTGAAGTCCACGGCAGCGTTCGCAGCGGACACTGCCGACGCTGCGGCAAAGCCTACGAGTACGACGCACTCAGGGCGAAGGTCCTCGGCGAAGACATCGCGCGCTGCGAGACGTGCGGGGGTGTGGTGAAGCCGGACATCGTGTTCTTCGGGGAGGCCGTCCGGGACATGGAAGAGTCCTCCCGGGCGGCGGCGCGCGCCGACCTGTTCCTGGTGATCGGCTCGTCCTTGACGGTCTACCCGGCGGCGCTGCTGCCCCAGTACGCGGGTGGCCAGGTCGTCGTGGTCAATCAGGGGCCGGTGGAGATGGCCTCCGCCGACTGGCTGCGCGTCGACGAGGCCGCCGACTCGTTCTTCGCACGGGTGGCACCGGCGCTCGATCTGCCACCACTGACTCAGACAGGGTTTTGCGCTTGACACGGCGTCCGTGGCTGCGCGAAGCTTCTCCCAGAATTACAGGCGCGGTGGGTCGTGCCGTTCACAGGCGAAGCCGATGCGCGGAAGGTGAATAAGCCACGGCCCATGGGACGGGATACGTGTGAGATCGCTAAGAGAAAAGCCCAGTGTATACCCCGGGAGCCACGTCTGGATACAAACGTATCCAATGACCGAACCAGGCGCGCGCCGCGCCGCGCGTAGACGTATCCGACGACAGTACGGCCAGGCCAGTATTTTCGAAGAATTATCCCCCCAGGGCGTCTGTCCCTGGCTGTCGTGCACGCGACCGCGATCTCAGGGCACGGGGCTTGCCTCTTTCATCAGCCAAGGCCCAATGATGAGGCTGAGGAAGGAGGCCGGTCATGAAGAAGTTGAACGCAGTGCGGTGGGCGGCTTTCCTGATGGCGCTCCTGGCCAACGCGGACGTGGCAGAAGCCCAAATGATGGTCGATCGCCCGACATGCGGATGTCTTGGGAAGTGCGAGCGATGCGGCCAAACCGGGCCGACAGTTCCCGAGGTGCCCGTCGTGTTCCGCGTGCGCCCGACGGAGGGCTTCTGGGTTCCGCAGAGGCCTAGGAACGCCAGCCTGGGTGGGCCAGTCCGAGTTGTCCTGCCGAATTCGACTCTTCTCATGCGGGATGAGTTCGGCCTGGACTCGGCGAGCCCGGCTGTGGGCGCGGTGTTCACCCGGTAGTTGGAGACAGCCTCAGGGGAGGGTGCGGCGCGGGGATCGTGCAAGGGGGAGGTGGAGGCGGGGAGAACGATCATGCACACGGTCGGAGCGACCGTCCTGATTGTGGATGACGATGCCTCGGCGCGGCGCCTTCTGCAGGTGCGATTGCGCGCCCTCGGATGTGAGCCAATCACGGCGGCGGACGGCAAGGAGGCCCTTGAGGCGCTGCGCCGAGATCTGCCGGCCGCCATGCTTCTCGACCTCGAGATGCCCCGGATGGGAGGTCTGGAGCTGCTTCGGGAGCTCCGGCGAGGTGGGATTGACATTCCCACAATCGTGATCACCGCCCATGGCTCCATCGAGACGGCAGTGGAGGCCATGAAAGAGGGGGCCTATGACTTCCTCCCCAAGCCGTTCGACCCGCACCACCTAGAGATCGTCCTCCAAAAGACCCTGGAGCGCCGGCACCTCCTCGAGGCCAATCGGCTCCTCCGCGACACACTGGCGGCCCGCACCCCGGACATCCTGGGCGAGAGCTTCGCGATTCACCACGCCATGGATACGGCTCAGAAGGCGGCGCTGAGCAACGCCACGGTCCTGCTTCTTGGCGAGAGCGGTACGGGGAAAGAGGTCTTTGCAAACGCCATCCACCGCTGGAGCGAGAGGAAGGACAAATCGTTCATCATCGTCAACTGCGTGGCCCTCTCCGAGCACCTACTGGAGAGTGAACTCTTCGGCCACGAGAAGGGGGCTTTTACCGGGGCGCACCAGACCAAAAAGGGGAAGTTCGAGCTCGCCCACGGCGGCAGCGTGTTCTTGGATGAGATCGGGGACATGCCGGCGCCCCTCCAGGCGAAGCTCCTCCGCGTCTTGCAGGATCACCGCTTTGAGCGAGTCGGGGGGACACAGCCCATCCAGGCCGATATCCGCATCATCGCCGCCACCAACCGCGACATCGGCGCTGCGGTGAAGGACGGGCGTTTCCGCGAGGACCTGTACTACCGGCTGAATGTCGTAAGCCTCACGCTCCCGCCGCTGCGCGAGCGTCGAGAGGACATACCGCTTCTTGCGCGGCACTTCGTCGCAGTCTACGCCGCGGAGACGAAGAAGACCGTGCGTGGGATCACCGCCGAGGCCATGGATCTCCTGATGGGGCATCCATGGCCGGGGAATGTCCGCGAGCTGGCGAACGCCATCGAGCGCGCGGTCGTCCTGTGCGGCGGTCCCGAGATCGGGCCTGAGGACCTGGCCCTGGCCGTCCCCGCTGCGCCGTCGGGCGTTGCCCCGCTTTCCCTGTCGGCAGCGGGGGGCGATTTCTATGCGCAGGTTGAGACATTCAAGCAGAACATCATCAGGGCGGCACTCATCGAGACGGGAGGGAACCAGACCAGGGCCGCGGAACTCCTGGGCCTGCAGCGGACGCACCTGGTGAAGCTGCTGCGCGCGCTGAAGATACGCGAGCCAAAAGATCGGATCGAATCCGGTGCTTAGCGGATGCTGAAAAACTCGTTATTGCTCAGGTTGCTCAAAAAGGTCCAGATGCAAGGCTGCGCGCGAGGCGAGGCGCGAGGCGTACTTCGCACGTACGTCGCAGCGCCGCGCGAGCGCGACAACGCCGCAGGTGGGCCTTTTTCAGCAAACTGTTAGCGTCTCGAGGTCGGACGCTGCGCAGAGGAGCCGGCGCATGCGAACGGGGAAGATCAGCGGCACTCAAAGCAAGGATCGCGCACCTCGAACCAGTCGGCGTCCCGCCAAGACGAGGAGGGCGGACGCGACGTCTTCGCCAGACCAGGCCCTCGTCGGACTGCTGCGAACCACGCCACTGCTGGTGGGTGTTCCCCGGGACGGCTTGGTTCGCATTGCTTCCCAGATGCGCCGGCGCCGCCTGACGGCCGGAACGGTAGTCATCAAGCAGGGCGAGCCCGCCCGCGCTCTCTATCTTCTGGCATCCGGGAGGCTCGAGGTGACCGTCGCCGGCGGCGATGCCGAGTCCCCCCCGGTCAATGTCCTCGACGCGCCAAGCTGGTTCGGAGAACTGGCCGCTCTCACGAAACAACCTCGCACCTCCACCGTGACTGTCCTGACCGACAGCGAGGTGTGGACCCTGCCTGTGCGGCAGTTCGAGGCCGCCCTCGCTCAGTATCCGCAGATAGGGCGGAGCGTCATCCGTAGTCTCTGCGAGCGCATCCAGCACAAGGACCAGGATTTCCTGGGGCAATCGACCCTGGCGATCGAGAGGGCGCGGCTCCTCACGGACCTGCGAGAGCGGAACGACGCCCTGGCGGCCCTGGGCGAGATCGCCCGGGCGGTGAGCGCCTCCTTGGACTTGGACGCGACGCTGCAATCCATCAGTGCCTACGCGGCCCAGCTGACGCATTCCGACTCGGCCAGCCTGTTCCTCTACGATGAGGCGCGGGATTGCTCCGTGGTCTGCGCCTCCCACAACACCCCGCAAGAGTACCTGCAGGCGATCGAGGGCCATCGGGCGACGGGGATCAAGGGGGCCACGCAGGAGCCCGCCTTCGACCTCTCGCTGGTTGCACGGGTGGTACGGGAGCGAGCGCCGGTCCAGGTCCCGGATGTGGATGCCGCCACCGATAAACTTAATCGAAGCCTCTTCCTGCGGTGGGGATATCGGGCGCTGCTCGGGGTGCCCGTTCTTCACGGGTCGCGCGTTGTGGGCGCGATGTCCGTGCGGCGTAAGCGGCCCGGCGAATTCAGCCCGCGGGAGGTCGAGCTGGTGACGACCTTTGCCCGCCAGTCGGCTGTGGCGATCGTCAACGCGCGCCTCTTCCGCGAGATACAGGAAAAGGCAGCGCAGCTGGAGGTGGTGTCCCGTCACAAATCCCAGTTCCTCGCCAGCATGTCTCACGAGCTTCGCACGCCGCTGAACGCCATCATCGGCTTTTCGGAAGTGCTCCTGGACCCGGACATGGGTCCGTTCCCCCAGGACGAGCAGCAAGAGTTCCTCAGCAACATCCTCACCTCCGGTCGCCACCTGCTTCGCCTCATCAACGATGTCTTGGATCTCAGCAAGGTCGAGGCCGGCAAGATGGAGCTCCATCCCGAGCGGGTCAGCCTGCAGGAGATGGCCGAAGGAGTCTTGGCCACGTTGAAATCCCTGGCCGCCAAGAAGCAACTCCGGGTCGAGAGCGATTTCGCGGCCGACTTGCCGCCGGCCTGGGCGGACCCGCCGCGACTCAAGCAGATCCTGTACAATTTGCTGAGCAACGCGATCAAGTTCACTCCGGCCGGGGGGCGCGTCAGTGTGACGGCCCATCAGGTCGCGGGTTCCCGAAGGGAAGCTGGGGAGCAGGGGCGCGAAGGGGCGGGCACGACGGGCCCGCGGTTCCTCCTCGAGGTCAGCGTGACCGATACGGGGGTCGGGATTCCCGCGGAGCACCTGGAGCGCATTTTCCAGGAATTCGAACAAGTGGTGGACACCACGTTGCCCCGGCAGGAAGGAACGGGCCTCGGCCTTCCCCTCGTAAAGAAGTTCGTCGAGCTGCACGGGGGGACCATCCGAGCCAGTTCGTCCCCGGGGCAGGGAAGCGCCTTCGTGTTCACGATACCTACCGCGCCATGACGGCGGAGCTAGAGGGCCGCTGATGGAGGGCAAGCGGGTCTTGGTGGTTGACGACAACGCCGTCAATCGGCGCCTGCTGCAGGTCCTGCTGCGGTCCCGAGGCTACGAGGTGTGCGAGGCGGCCAGTGCGCCAGAGGCCTTCGCGACGCTCGTGGAGAAGCCGTCGGACCTCATCCTCATGGATATCCGGCTACCGGGGATGGACGGTCTTACGGCGACCCGGAAGTTGAAGACCGATCCGGCGACCCGCGACATCCCCGTCGTCGCAGTGACCTCCCATGCGATGAAAGGGGACGAGGAGACGGCGCGAGAGGCTGGGTGCTGTGCCTATGTAACCAAGCCCATCGACAAGACACGCTTCTTGGAGACAGTGGCGAGGGTGCTAAGGAAGACTTGAGTGGGAGACAGGGCGACCGGGAGAGTGGGGGAAGGGGAAAAGGCCGTGACGCTGTGTTGGTCCTATCTTCCCCTCCCCTTGTCACCCACTCGCCGACTCTGGTTCCCTTGGCGGCTCCCGGTGGCGTCATGGCGGTGGCCCGTTTCGTCGGATCAGGATTAACAGGTCGGGTGGTCTTCGTGATCGACAAGACACGGGTGGACAGCGGGTGGATGCCATGACCACGGGGCGGATCGTCCCGAGCGCGCCCCTGTGGGCGCGACAGAGGCGCGCCATGCGGCCACTTGGCCTCGGAGCGCTCGCGATGGCCCTGACCGTGGCCACATCGGCACGGGCCGGCGACGTCGCCGGCACCGCGGAGCCGCTCCTCAAGGCGAAGCCGGCGGTGGTGCTGGTCGTCACCGAGGTTTCGATCTGGGTGCGCC
>Ga0316622_100003020_pt1 | contig 11859 bp, 13 predicted proteins | sample OWC_Aug_OW2_C1_D_FD_207646 | JGI IMG/M metagenome (GOLD analysis project Ga0316622, IMG submission 207646) | Wetland soil microbial communities from Old Woman Creek delta, Ohio, United States - OWC_Aug_OW2_C1_D5_C | ecosystem: Environmental > Terrestrial > Soil > Wetlands | place: USA: Ohio... | reverse complement strand
AGGTGGTGGTCGATCGCCTGAAGGTGCGCGCTGATGCCAAGCAGCGTCTGGCTGAATCGTTCGAAACCGCTCTGCGCCACGCCGATGGCCGCGCCATCGCAGTCGAGACGGACAGCGGCCGTGAGCACGTGTTCTCGGCGCGCTTCGCCTGCCCGGTGTGCGGCTACTCCCTGCCGGAACTGGAGCCGCGTCTGTTTTCGTTCAACAACCCGGTGGGTGCGTGCACCCGCTGCGAGGGACTGGGCGAGGTCACGTTCTTCGACCCCAAGCGCATCGTCGCCTTCCCCGATCTGTCACTCGCCTCAGGTGCGATTCGCGGATGGGACCGGCGCAATCAGTTCTACTTCCAGATGCTGCAGAGTCTGGCGCAGCACTACGGGTTCGACGTCGATGCACCGTTCGACACGCTGCCCGCGCCGGTCCAGGAAATCGTGCTGAACGGTTCGGGTCGCGACAAGATCCGATTCAACTATGTGGGAGAGCGCGGGAGCCGCCAGCAGCGGGAGCACACTTTCGAAGGTATCGTGCCCAACCTGCAGCGGCGCTACCGCGAGACCGATTCGCCGGTGGTGCGCGAGGAACTGTCTAAGTACCTGAATACCGCGCCCTGTCCGGAGTGCGAGGGCACGCGTCTGCGACGCGAGGCACGCAACGTGTTCGTCGGCTCGCACACTATCTACGGGTTGAGCCGGCTGCCGCTGCGCGAAGCGCAGGACGTTCTCGGTGGACTGAAGCTCACCGGCGCGCGCCTCGCGATCGCCGACAAGATCGTGCACGAGATCGGCAACCGGCTGCGCTTCCTCAACGACGTCGGGCTCGGTTACCTCACCCTCGAACGCTCGGCCCAGACGCTCTCGGGCGGCGAATCCCAGCGCATCCGGCTGGCTAGCCAGATTGGCTCGGGGCTGACCGGTGTGATGTACGTGCTGGACGAACCGTCGATCGGCCTGCACCAGCGCGACAACGACCGCCTGCTGGCCACCCTCAAACGCCTGCGTGACCTGGGCAATTCGGTGATCGTGGTCGAGCACGACCAGGACGCCATCGAGGCCGCCGATTACCTGGTGGACATGGGGCCGGGCGCGGGCGAGCACGGCGGGCGCGTGGTGGCCACTGGAACGCCCCGCGACATCGCGGCGAACGGGGCATCGCTAACCGGGCAGTTTTTGTCCGGGGCGCGCGCGATCCCCGTGCCTGCACGGCGCAAGGCACCACAGGCAGGTGAATGGCTGGTGGTGTCCGGCGCGCGCGCGAACAACCTCAAAAACGTCGACCTGCGCGTTCCAGCCGGGCTGCTCACCTGCATCACGGGCGTGTCGGGATCAGGCAAGTCCACGCTCATCAACGATACCTTGTACCGGGCGCTGGCCCAGCGCCTATACGGAAGCACGAGCGAACCGGCAGCCCACGACGAAATCGACGGACTTTCCCTGTTCGACAAGGCGGTCAACGTGGATCAGAGCGCCATCGGACGGACGCCCCGCTCCAATCCGGCGACTTATACCGGCGTGTTCACGCCCATTCGCGACCTGTTTGCCGGCGTTCCCCTCGCTCGCGAGCGCGGTTATGGCGCTGGCCGCTTCTCCTTCAACGTCAAAGGCGGGCGCTGCGAAGCCTGCCAGGGTGACGGGGTGCTGAAGGTGGAGATGCACTTCCTGCCCGACATCTACGTGCCCTGCGACGTCTGCCACGGCCGGCGCTACAACCGCGAAACGCTCGAAATCCACTACAAGGGCCGGAATATCCACGAAGTGCTGCAGATGACTGTGGACCAGGCCCACGAGTTCTTCACCGCGGTGCCGGCGGTTGCGCGCAAGCTCGCTACCCTGCTCGACGTGGGACTGGGCTACATCTCCTTGGGTCAGAGCGCGATCACCCTGTCCGGCGGCGAGGCCCAGCGCGTGAAACTGGCCCTGGAACTGTCAAAGCGCGACACCGGCCGCACGCTCTACATCCTGGACGAACCCACCACGGGCCTGCACTTCCAGGACATTGCCTTGCTGCTGCGCGTGCTGCATCAACTGCGCGACCACGGCAATACGGTCGTGGTGATCGAGCACAATCTTGACGTCATCAAGACGGCGGATTGGGTCGTCGATCTGGGGCCGGACGGTGGAGACCGTGGCGGGCAGATCGTGGCGCAAGGCACCCCGGAAACGGTGGCCGCCAACCCGAAGAGCGTGACCGGCCGATATCTGGCGCCCGTGCTCGCGCGCAAGGGGGTAGGCGCTGCCGCTGCCTAACGGTTTTCCGCCAGCCACCATAAAGTGACTGGGGGTACATCCGATATGACCCCATGTAGCTGCCAAGGCGAAAGAAAGATGGACCGTGCCCCGGCAGTCGCGAGTCATACCAACCAGAACGCATGCATTTCCAACACCCCTCGGCCGCGAGCGCGCCCCAGCTCCGGATCGGCGCCATCTGCGGGCCGGGCATGGATCATGGGACCGAACGCGCACCGGGCGCCGCGCGTATGTTGAATGCTTGAGGGATCGGACATGGGGACCGGGGATCGGCAGGCGAAACTGGATAACAACGCCCTGGAGATGATCCGCTCAATTAGCGACGGCTCCGATGAGTTGCTCCAGCAGGTCGTGGCCCTGTTCATCGAGTCGACGCCACCGCTGCTGCAGGACATCGAAGCCGGTCTGAACAACAATGAGTTGGACCGCCTGCGGGTGGCTGCCCACACCCTGGAATCGAGCGCCGCAAACCTGGGGGCGACGGACCTGTGCGAGATGGCCCGGCGACTGGAAGCTGCTGCGCGCGCCGGCTCCCTGCCCGCCGAACTCCCTTCCTTCGCCGCCGTGCGCGACGAGTTCCAAGCCGCCTGCCGCGCGCTGGAGGCTGAACTAAACGGGGCGGCGCATTGAACGCGGGGCACCGCATACCGGTCGCGCTGATCGTCGATGACGATGCAATGATGCGTCTGCTGATCCGGCAGACGCTCGAGCGCGCCGGCTTCGCCTGTCACGAGGCCGGCAACGGTCGCGAAGCGCTGCGTCTGGTCGGCAGCTACTCGCCCGACATCATCCTCCTGGACGTTGTGATGCCCGAACTGGATGGCTACAGCACCTGCGAGCAACTGCGCCTGCTGGCCAACGCCTCCCACGTGCCGGTCATCATGCTCACCGGCCTGGACGACAACGACTCCATCGACCGCGCCTACCAGGCAGGCGCCACCGATTTCATCAGCAAACCCATCAACTGGGGTGTCCTGGGGTACCGAGTGCGCTACGCGATGCGCGCGAGCCACGCGCTGCGCGACGTCGCCAAGCACCGGAGCAGCCTCGAGACGGCACAGCGCATCGCGCGCCTGGGTGGCTGGGAGTGGGGCATCCAGCAAAACGAGCACTACTGGTCGACAGAAACTTACCGCATTCTCGGCCTCGATCCGGCGCAGGTGCGCCCGAGCGTCGAGGCGTTCCTGGCCTGTGCACATGAACACGAGCGCGAGAGCATGCGCGAGGCGATCATGGAACTGCTCAAGACGGGAGAGTTTCGTGCGCGCATCATCCGCATCGATCGCCCTGACGCCGAACTGCGCTACGTGCAGGTGCAGGCAGTGGCGACGCTGGATACGTCGGGGACGGTGATTCGCCTGAGCGGAACCATTCAGGACGTGACCGAATTGCAGGAGGCGGAACAGCGCATCCGATATCTCGCCTACTACGACGCGACCACCGGGCTGCCCAACCGTCAGTCCTTCGTGGAAGTGCTGGGCAAGGCACTCGGGGTGGCCAAACGCCACCACCGCCAGCTCGGCATTCTTGCCCTCGATCTGGACCAGTTCAAGCGGGTCAACGACACCCTGGGACACGGAGTGGGCGACGAAGTGCTCATCGCCGCCGCGGAGCGGCTGGTGATCACTCTGCGCGAGTGCGACGTGATCGCCTTGCCGGAGCAGCCGCTCGAAGGATCGGAAGGCGTGGCGCGCCTGGACGGCGACGAGTTCAACGTCCTGATTACGGACCTGAACCACTATCACGATGCGGCGAAAGTAGCGCATCGACTACTGGACGAGCTGCGCAAACCGTTCAAGGCAGGCGGGCAGGAGGTTTTTCTTACCGCCAGCATCGGGCTCGCGCTCTATCCGCTGGACGGCGACGATACCGATTCCCTGATGCGCAATGCGGGCGCTGCCATGCACTTCGCCAAAGAGCAGGGACGCGACAACTATCAGTTCTACAGCCGGGCGATGAATGCGACCGCGCTGGAGAAGCTGTCGATGGAATCGCAGCTGCGCAAGGCGCTGGAGCGCGATGAGTTCCTGCTGCACTACCAGCCCAAGATCAGCGCATCCACGCGTCGCATCGTCGGCGTCGAAGCGCTCATCCGCTGGAAGCATCCGGAGCTGGGAATGGTACCGCCCAGCCAGTTCATTCCGCTGGCAGAGGAAACGGGCCTGATCGTGCCCATTGGCGAATGGGTGCTGCGCGCGGCGTGTGAGCAAAATTTCGACTGGCAGCGCGCGGGACTTCCCCGCATGCACGTGGCTGTCAACATCTCCAGTGCGCACTTCCGCCAGGGACTAACCGGATCCATCGGTGAGGCGCTGCGTACCAGCCGCCTCGACCCTGCGCTGCTCGAAGTGGAATTGACCGAGAGCATGCTGATGCAGAAGGTCGAAACCACGCTAGCGACGTTGCACGAAATCAAGGACATGGGCGTACGGCTCGCCATCGACGACTTCGGCACCGGCTACTCATCGCTGTCATACCTCAAGCGTTTCCCGCTCGACGCGCTCAAGATCGATCGCTCGTTCGTGAAGGACCTTCCGCGCGATCCTGAGGATGCGGCGATCACCAAGGCCATCATCGCGATGGCGCACAGCCTTCGCCTACAAGTTGTGGCCGAGGGAGTGGAAACGCAGGAGCAGCTGGCCTTCTTGCAGCAGCATTGCTGCGACGTGCTGCAGGGTTATCTTTTCAGCCGGCCAGTGACGGCGGAACAGCTCTGCGCGCTGCTGCGCAAGGATCTGGCACTCGAGACAGTCCGCGCATAGTCCGCATCGCGCACTCATGAAAAAGGCCGGCATTCGCCGGCCTTTCGCTTTTCCGATGGAACCTATGCGCGATTGCGAAGCGCTACTTGGCCTCCGCGGTCCCTTCCGCTGTCTCCGGACGGTCCATCAACTCGACCAGTGCCATGGGCGCATTGTCGCCCAGGCGGAAGCCGAACTTCAGGATGCGCAGATAACCGCCGTTGCGCTTTGCGAAGCGCGGGCCGAGTTCATCGAACAGCTTGCTGACCATCTCGCGGTCGCGCAGGCGCGAGAAGGCGAGGCGGCGATTCGAGAGGCTCGGGCTCTTACCCAGATTGATGATCGGCTCAGCCACGCGGCGCAGTTCCTTGGCCTTGGGCAGGGTGGTCTTGATCACCTCGTGCCGCAGCAGCGAGTTGGTCATGTTCCGCAGCATCGCCAGTCTGTGGCTGCTGGTGCGGTTGAGCTTACGAAGTCCGTGACGGTGGCGCATCTTCTTCCTCTTGCAGGCTGTCGAGCCGCCGCTCCGCGCGATCGCGGAGCAGCCAACTTCATTTCTCCAGCGCTCTCTCCAGCCCGACCGGCGGCCAGTTCTCGAGCTTCATACCCAGCGTCAGGCCGCGCGAGGCAAGGACTTCCTTGATCTCGTTGAGCGACTTGCGGCCCAGATTAGGCGTCTTGAGCAGTTCGGTTTCTGTCCGCTGGATCAAGTCGCCGATGTAGTAGATGTTCTCCGCCTTCAAGCAGTTGGCGGAACGAACGGTCAGTTCCAGATCGTCCACCGGACGCAGCAGGATCGGATCGACGGGCGGCGTCTTCGACTGCTCGGTCTGCACCGGCGTGCCCTTCAGATCGGCGAACATCATCAGCTGATCGACGAGCACGCGCGCCGCATAGCGGATCGCCTCTTCGGGCTCGATCACGCCGTTTGTCTCCACGTCCACGACCAGCTTGTCCAAGTCGGTGCGCTGTTCCACGCGCGCGCTCTCGACCGCGTAGCTGACGCGTTTCACCGGACTGAACGAGGCGTCCAGCACGATGCTGCCGATCGAGCGCGAATCGACGGCGCCGGCGTGCACGGACGCGGGAACATAGCCGCGACCCTGCTCCACCTTGATCTGCATGTCGAGCTTGCCGCCGGGCGCGAGGTGCGCGATCACGTGCGACGGGTTGATTATCTCGACATCGTGCGTGCCTTCGATATCGCCCGCAGTCACCACGCCCTCGCCCTGTTTCTTCAGGTTGAGCGTGGCTTCGTCGCGGTTGTGCAACTTGAGCACGATGCCTTTGAGGTTCAACAGCAGATCGACGACGTCCTCCTGGACTCCGTCGATGGTCGAGTACTCGTGCAGCACGCCGCTGATCTTGGCCTCCGTGGGTGCGTAGCCAGGAAGCGAGGAAAGCAGGATGCGGCGCAGCGCGTTGCCAAGCGTGTGACCGTAGCCGCGCTCGAACGGCTCCATCGTGATGCGCGCATGGAACGGTCCGACGCTCTGCACATCGACGATACGTGGCTTGAGTAGGGTGCTGCTTTGCATAGGGTAAAGCCTCTGTAAGGAGAGAACGTTCCGCGGTGATTACGCCGGTCAGTGCGCGGAGGCGCCGACAGGCAGCCGGCGAAGCCGGCTGCAACCCGCAGCCTTACTTCGAATACAACTCCACCACCAGAGATTCATTGATATTGGACGGCAAGTCTGAGCGTTGCGGCATCGCCTTGAACGTGCCCTTCATGCCCTTCGCGTCTACTTCCAGCCACTCGGGGAATCCGCGCTGCTCGGCCGCCTCGACAGCCGCCTTGATGCGCAGCTGGACCTTGGCAGGATCGGCCACTTCCACCACATCGCCCTGGCGCAACTGGAATGACGGGATGTTCACGCGGCGGCCATTGACCAGGATCGAATTGTGGCGCACCACCTGTCGCGCCTCGGAGCGGGACGCACCGAAACCCATGCGGTAGACCACCGTGTCCAGGCGGCTTTCCAGGATCTGCAGCAGATTCTCGCCCGTCACACCCTTGCGGCGGTCGGCTTCGGCGTACACGCGCCGAAACTGGCCTTCAAGAATGCCGTAGATGCGGCGAACCTTCTGCTTCTCACGCAGCTGCGTCGCGTAGCCGGAGGGACGCGACTGCTTCTGCCCATGCTGGCCAGGCGGATAGCTGCGGCGCTCGACCGGGCACTTGTCCGTGAAGCACTTCTCGCCCTTCAGGAACAGCTTCTCGCCTTCGCGGCGGCACTGACGGCATTTAGCGTCGAGATTTCTTGCCATGACTGATAATCCTCGTCAGATGCGCCGCTTCTTCGGCGGGCGGCAACCGTTATGCGGCACCGGCGTCACATCGGAAATGCTGGTGATCTTGAAACCTACGTTGTTGAGAGCGCGCACCGCGGATTCGCGGCCAGGACCCGGACCCTTGATACGGACCTCGAGATTCTTAACGCCGCACTCCTGGGCCTGCCGACCCGCCTGCTCTGCCGCGACCTGCGCAGCGAACGGAGTGCTCTTGCGCGAGCCCTTGAATCCTGAACTGCCCGAGGTGGCCCATCCCAGCGCGTTGCCTTGGCGGTCCGTAATGGTGATGATCGTGTTGTTGAAGGAAGCATGAACGTGGGCGATACCTTCCGCCACGTTCTTCTTTACCTTCTTCCGAACCCGAGTTGGAGCTTTAGCCATGTCTGATCAGTCCTTGCGGTTCCTGCAACCTCGATTACCCTTGCCGACCCGTTGCATCACTTGCCCGGCGTGCCGCCGGTCTTGATCGCAGCCTTGCGCGGCCCCTTGCGGGTGCGCGCATTGGTGCGTGTGCGCTGCCCGCGCAGTGGCAACCCGCGGCGATGGCGCGTGCCGCGATAGCAGTTGAGATCCATCAATCGCTTGATGTTCATCGACACCTCGCGGCGCAGGTCGCCTTCCACCGTGAGCTTGGCAACCTGGTCGCGGAGCTTGTCCATCTCCCCGTCCGACAGATCCTTGATCTTGGTGGACGCGGTAATGCCCACCGACTCGCACAGCTTGCGTGCAGTGGTGCGTCCGATGCCATAGATCGCGGTCAGCGCGATTTCGGCATGCTGATGGTTGGGGATGTTGACGCCGGCGATACGTGCCATAGCAATCCTTGACCTGTTTTATCCGCGTGCGCCGGGGCTCAACCCTGGCGCTGCTTGTGACGTGGATCGGTGCAAATGACTCGCACCACCCGATTGCGCCGGATGATCTTGCAGTTCCGGCACAGCTTCTTCACCGAAGCCTGTACTCTCATTTTCCCGTCTCCGTTGACGGCAGCGTCGCCGCCTACCGTTTACTTCGCGCGGAACACGATCCGCCCGCGACTCAAGTCGTAGGGGGTCAGCTCCACTGTCACCTTGTCTCCCGGCAGAATGCGTATGTAATGCATGCGCATCTTCCCGGAGATATGCCCGAGCACCACGTGCCCATTCTCGAGCTTTACCCGGAATGTTGCATTCGGCAGGGTCTCCAGGATTTCCCCCTGCATCTGGATCGTGTCTTCCTTGGACATGCCCTTATCGCGTGGGGAGCGGTCCGCTTCCTTTGAAGTTGGCTTTCTTCAGAAGACTTTCGTACTGGTGCGACATGATGTATGCCTTCACCTGTGTCATGAAGTCCATGGTCACGACCACGATGATCAGGAGCGACGTACCGCCGAAGTAGAACGGCACATTCCACTTCACGATCAGGAACTCAGGCAGCAGACAAACCAGCGTCACATAGATCGCACCGGTAAGGGTCAGCCGCAGGATGATTTTTTCTACGTAGCGGGCGGTCTGTTCGCCAGGCCGGATTCCCGGCACGTAGGCGCCGCTCTTCTTCAGATTGTCCGCAGTCTCCTTGGGATTGAACACCAGGGCCGTGTAGAAGTAGCAGAAGAAGATGATCGCGGTGGCGTACAGGGCAACGTAGACTGGCTGCCCGGGGGAGAGCACGGCGGACAGGTCGCGCAGCCAGGTGGTGTTCTCCTGTGTGCTGAACCATCCGGCCAGGGTCGCCGGGAACAGGATCAAGCTAGAGGCGAAGATCGGCGGGATCACGCCCGACATGTTCAACTTCAAGGGCAGAAACGAACTCTGCCCACCGAACACTTTGCGCCCTACCTGTCGCTTCGCGTAGTGCACCGGTATTCGCCGCTGTCCGTTCTCAACGAACACCACCAGCGCGGTGACCAGGATCGCGCCGAGGAACAGCAGCAGCACCGTCGGAATGGCAAATGCGCCGGTGCGCACCAGTTCCAGCGTACCGCCGATGGCGCGCGGAAGACCCGCTGCGATGCCGGCGAAGATGATCAGTGAAATGCCGTTACCGATTCCCCGCTCGGTGATCTGCTCGCCCAGCCACATCAGGAACATGGTGCCTGTCACGAGGGTGACAACGGTGGTGATTCGGAACATCAGGCCCGGATCGATCACCAGCCCGCGCTGACCCTCCAAGGCGACGGCAATGCCCAGACCCTGGAAAGTCGCCAGCGCGAGAGTGCCGTAGCGCGTGTACTGCGTGATCTTGCGGCGCCCGGCCTCGCCTTCCTTCTTGAGAGCCTCGAGCGTGGGTGACACCACCGTCAGCAGTTGCATGATGATGGAGGCCGAAATATACGGCATGATCCCGAGCGCGAAGATCGAGAAGCGGGACAGCGCGCCCCCCGAGAACATGTTGAACATGTCCAGGATGCCGCCGCGCTGAGATTTGAACAGTTCCGCAAGCTGTGCAGGATCGATTCCCGGCACCGGCACGTGCGTGCCGATGCGGTAGACGATCAGTGCACCGAGCAGGAACAGCAGCCGCCTTTTCAGGTCGGCGAACTTTCCCGCGCCACGGCTGATGTTTTCGTTAGCCAACTTCTAGCTTCCCGGGACTCAGCCCTCAATCTCGATGCTGCCACCTGCCGCCTCGATGGCAGCACGGGCGCCCTTGGTCACGCCGATGCCCTTGAGGCGCACGGCGCGCTCGATCTTTCCAGTAAGAATCACCTTCGCGCCCAGGGCCTCGCGCGGCACGATGCCGATCGCCTTTAGGCTCGACAGGTCGAACGCGTCCCCAGGCAGGTCGTTGAGCGTGCTCAGACGGACCTCGGCGGTCATCCCCTGGGTGAGCGAGATAAAGCCCCGCTTGGGCAAACGACGCTGAAGCGGCATCTGGCCGCCTTCGAAGCCGACCTTGTGGAATCCGCCGGCACGGGCCTTCTGGCCCTTGTGTCCGCGACCGGCGGTCTTGCCATGCCCGCTGCCGATCCCGCGTCCGACGCGCTTGCGTGCGTGCTTCGCGCCGGAGGCGGGCTTGATCGTGTTCAGACGCATCTCAACCCTCGCACTTCAACAGGTAGGACACCTTGTTAATCATCCCGCGCACTGCGGGCGTGTCCTGGAGCGTTACGGTGTGGTTCAACCGGCGCAGGCCAAGGCCACGCACGGTCGCGCGGTGGCTGGCCTCGGTGTTGATGATGCTGCGCACCAACGTGACCTTCAGTGTGTTTCCCTGCGTGTTCTTGGCCATGTCCGCTTCAACCCGTGATCTCTTCGACCGACTTACCGCGCTTGGCTGCGATCTCGGAAGGCGTGCTCATCGATTCCAGCGCGTTCAGTGTGGCGCGGACGACGTTGTAGGGATTGGTGGACCCGAAGCACTTTGCCAGCACGTTCTGCACGCCCATCACCTCGAACACCGCGCGCATCGGTCCGCCTGCGATGATCCCCGTACCGTCGGAGGCGGGCTGGATAAGCACCTTGGCCGCACCGTGCTCGCCGATGACCGCGTGGTGAAGCGTGCCGCTCTTGAGGCTGATGCGCACCATCTTGCGGCGCGCCTCTTCCATCGCCTTCTGGACAGCAACGGGCACTTCGCGCGCCTTGCCCTTGCCCATGCCGATGCCGCCGTCGCCATCTCCGACGACCGTGAGCGCAGCGAAGCCGAGGATGCGCCCGCCCTTGACTACCTTGGTGACGCGGTTCACGGCCACCATCTTTTCGCGCAGGCCGTCGCCGCGCTCTTCCGACTGGGGTGCTTTCGCCATCGCTATGTCCTCAGAACTTCAGCCCGGCCTCGCGCGCGGCATCCGCCAGCGCCTTGACGCGACCGTGATACTTGTAACCGGCGCGATCGAAGGCAACCGATTCGATCCCCTTTTCCCGGGCCTTCTCGGCGATGCGCTTGCCCACCAAGCTCGCTGCCTTGGTGTTGCCGCCGTTGCCCATGCTCTCGCGCAGGTCCTTGTCCAGCGACGAGGCCGACGCGATCACCTTGCTGCCAGTCGCATCGATCACCTGCGCGTAGATATGCGTGTTCGAACGATGCACCGACAGGCGCACCGCGCGAAGCTGGGAAATCTTGACCCTGGTTTGCCGCGCCCGGCGCAGCCGTGCAACCTTTTTCTGCTTCATGGCTCGCCTCGCTTACTTCTTCTTGGTTTCCTTGATCACCACCACCTCATCGGCGTAACGCACACCCTTGCCCTTGTAGGGTTCGGGCGGACGATACGCGCGAATCTCCGCGGCGACCTGACCGACCTGCTGCTTGTCTACACCCTTCAGGATGATCTCGGTCTGGGTGGGCGTTTCGACCTTCACACCCTTGGGCATCGGATGCACCACCGGATGCGAGAAGCCCAGCGTGAGATTGAGCTTGTCTCCCTGCGCCTGGGCCCGGTAACCGACGCCTACCAGGGTGAGCTTGCGCTCGAAGCCCTTGGATACGCCGACAACCATGTTCGCGAGCAGTGCACGCAAGGTACCCGACATCGCGTTCGCGCGAATCGAATCCTCGGTCGTTTCCAATGTAACTGCGGCACCTTCTCGCTTGACCGCCAATTCAGCGGGCACGGGTTGACTGAGCGTGCCGAGCGGCCCCTTCACGGAGACCTGGCCGTCCCC
>Ga0316622_100003019_pt1 | contig 11860 bp, 11 predicted proteins | sample OWC_Aug_OW2_C1_D_FD_207646 | JGI IMG/M metagenome (GOLD analysis project Ga0316622, IMG submission 207646) | Wetland soil microbial communities from Old Woman Creek delta, Ohio, United States - OWC_Aug_OW2_C1_D5_C | ecosystem: Environmental > Terrestrial > Soil > Wetlands | place: USA: Ohio... | reverse complement strand
GAGAGCCTGCGGGGGGAGCGCGCATACGGAATGACACGGCGACTGTTTTGGCTGACATGTGGGTGCTTGGCGCTCGTGGCGTCTTGGCGGGTGACGTCTCCTGTCCGCCTCGCGGCGGGGGAGTTTCAACGGGCGCTTCCCGGGTACGCCTTTTCCTTCCCCCAAGACCACTATGCGCATGAAGACTTCCGCACCGAGTGGTGGTACTACACGGGCCATCTCCGCACGAGGGGCGGTGACCGTTACGGCTACCAGGTCACGTTTTTCCGGAGCGGCCTCGCCGAGGCGCGGAACAGTCCGTCCCGGTGGGCCGCCAAGAATCTCTACCTGGCCCATTTTGCCGTGTCCGACATCCCGCGCAAGGAGTTCCGGTATTTCGAGAGACTCAATCGGGCCGGCATGGGACAGGCAGGCGCGAGCACGACGGAGTTTCGCGTCTGGGTCGGCGACTGGGAGGCAAGCGGCGACGGCACGCGCCAGCGGCTCAGGGCCAAAGACGGCGAGTTCGCGGTGGATCTGAACCTGGTATCCCTGAAACCGCCGGTCATCCACGGCGAAAACGGCGTCAGTCAGAAGGGGGAAGGCCGCGGGCACGCCTCGCACTACTACTCGCTGCCGCGCCTCAAGACCGACGGGACGCTCACCGTGCGCGGGAAGACCCTGGAGGTCGCGGGCCTGGGCTGGATGGACCACGAGTTCGGCTCGACCGAGTTGAACCCGGACCAGGTTGGTTGGGACTGGTTCAGCCTGCAGTTCGACGACGGAACGGACTTGATGCTCTACATCATCCGGAAGGCTGATGGACAGCCTGACCCCTACTCCGCCGGAACCCAGGTCGGAAACGACGGCCGGATTGCGCGACTCAGGCAACAGGATTTCACGATCGAGGTGCTGGATCGGTGGGTGAGCCCCCGCAGTCGCGGAGCCTATCCGATGAAGTGGCGCCTCCGCGCTCCGGCGATCGGCCTCGACGTGACAGTGTCCCCCGCCTTCCCCGACCAGGAGCTCAACACGACCAAGAGCACCCAGGTCATCTACTGGGAAGGCGCCGTGCGGGCCGAGGGAACGCTCTCCGGCCGACCGGCACACGCCCACGGCTACGTCGAGATGACCGGCTACGCCGCCCCCTTCCGAAAGCGCCTGTAGGCTCGCCACCACCTGGGGGACGTTGTTGACTAATTACACTTATTTCTCAACGCCCCGCAATCACGCCTCTCTCCTTTCCGCAAGCATTGGCAGAAAAGCCGAAGGCTGCAAGGTTGGTCCACGCCTCGCGGCCTCTGGCAATGCGCAGATCCTCTCATGGGCGAGCTACGGAATTCGCTCCGCATCCCGATACACGGCCGCCGCGGCATCCACACCGGCACCGCGCGGGAGCGCGAAACGTTCGGCGGCCAGGGCGGCCTCCAAGGCGGCCAGCGTGAGCAGGACGGCGTCCTTCCGCGCATTGTACCCCATGGTCCCGATGCGCCACATCTTGCCTTTGAGCGGACCGAAGGCGCTGCCGATCTCGACACCGAAGTCCGCGAGCATTCCCGCGCGCACCCGTTCCCCGTCCACCCCATCGGGAACGCACACGCCGGTGATGTGCGGAATCCTGTGCGCCGGATCGCCGAAGACCTTCAGGCCCAGCGCCTCGACCCCCGCGACCACGGCGCGCCCGGCCAGCGCATGGCGGGCAAAGACGTTGGCCGCCCCCTCGGCTAGGAAAATGCGCGCGCTCTCCCGGGCGGCGTAGAGCATCGTGGTGGCCTCGGTGTGGTGATTGATGCCTTGCGGCCCCCAGTAATCCATGATCATGGCCAGGTCGAAGTAGTTCGAGCCGATCCTGACGGTCGCGGGCGGCTGGTAGTCTGGCGGACGGAGCCCTTCCTCGATATGCCGGCGCCTGAAAATCAACTCGGCCATCCGATCCGAGATCGTGAGCGGAGCGGCCCCAGGAGGGCCGGCGAGGCACTTCTGCAGACCCGCCGTGACGCAGTCCACGCTCCACGCGTCGGCCGGAAGCGGCACGCCCCCGAACGAGGCCGTGGCGTCAACCTGGAACAGTGCGTCGTACCGTCGGCAGAGCGGGCCGAGCTCCGCGAGGGGCTGCAGCATGGTCGTCGAGGTCTCGCCCTGGCAGACGGCAAAGAGCTTCGGTCGGTGCTGCCGGAGCGCCGCCTCGACCTGTTCCGGCGTGAACACCGCCCCCCAGGGCGCGTCGAGGACGCGCACGTCGGCCCCGACGCGCCGCGCGATCTCGATCTGAAGCTGGCCGAAGCGTCCGAAGTTCCCCACCAGGACCCGCTCACCTGGCTCCACGACGCTGACCATCGCCGATTCGATGGCCGATCGGGCGGTGCCGTCCACCACCAGCGTCCACTCGTTCCGCGTCTCGAAGACCTGGCGGTAGAGCGCCATGGTCTCGCGCATGTAGTCTCGGAACTGTGGATCGAACTGCCCCAGGAGAGGCGCCGACATTGCGCGGAGGACCCGCGGATCCGCGTTCACCGGACCCGGGCCCATCAGCAACCGCGGAAGCGGATTGATCTCGGCGTACATCGCGGGCGACGTGACCATGGACCTCCCATCCTTTCCGCGTCTCGGAGCGGCGCGCCCGTCCCGGCAGGGTGTCACACCCCGAGGAAGCGCTGCAGGGTCTCCCGGTCGGCGCGCAGCCGATCCGGGACCCCCCGGTACACGATGTGACCGTTCTCCAGAATGGCAACGGCGTCCGCGACGGCCAGCGCGCTGTGCAGGTTCTGCTCCACCAGCAGGATGGCGAGGCCTGCCTGCCGCAGGGAGACGATGATCCGCTCCAGATGCTCGACCATCACCGGGGACAGGCCTTCCGACGGCTCGTCCATCAAGAGCAGCGAGGGGTTCGTGACCAGCGCGCGCGCCACCGCCAGCATCTGCCGTTCGCCACCAGACAACTGGCTGCCGCGATGTCGCCGCCGCTCCGCCAGCGCCGGGAACAGCTCGAAGATCCGCGCCAGCGTCCAGACTCCGTCGGGCGACCGGAGCGTGAGGTGCTCCTCCACGCTGAGCGAGGCGAACAGGCGGCGCCCTTGCGGCACGAGCCCGATCCCCAGCCTGGCGACGGCGTGCGAGGCGAGTCCCGTCAGGGCGCGCCCCCGGTAGCTGATCTCGCCCCGCGCCACCCGAGGCTGGACGAAGCCCATGATGGAGCGGATGAGCGAGGTCTTGCCCATTCCGTTTCGGCCCAAGAGCGCCACGACCTGCCGCTCGGGCACGGTCATGGACACCCCGTGCAGCACCCGCGCATCGCCGTACAGGCTGTGGACCTCGCGGACCTCAAGCATGGCGGTGCGCCGTCCCCAGATAGACTTCCTGCACCTTGGCGTTGGCCCGGATCTCGTCCGGCCGCCCCTCCACCAGGACCTGGCCGAAGTATAGACAGGTCACCACCTCGGCCAACCCGAGGGCGAGATTCATATCGTGCTCGATGAGCACCACGGTCATATCTGCCGGGAGCTCGCGGATCCGCTGGGCGATCTTCCCCCGCTCCGCCGGCGACAGGCCGGCGGCCGGCTCGTCCAGGAGCAGCAGCCGGGGATTCGTGGCCAGCGCGACCGCCAGCTCCAGCTCACGCTGCTCCCCGTACGAGAGGAGGCTCGCCGGGGTCCGCCGGCGCGCCGCCATGCCCGATTCGCAGAGCGCCCGCTCCACGGCCTCGGCCTCCTCCGGCCGGGGGCGCGCGGCGCCGAAGAGCGAGAACTTCCGCGCCCCCAGCCCGCGCACGGCCAGCAGGAGGTTCTCCTCGACCGTCAGGCGCGGGAAGAGGTTGGTGATCTGGTAGGTGCGGCCCAGGCCGGCTGCGGCCCGGCGATGCGCGCTCATCCGAGTGATGTCCCGGCCGGCCAGCCGGATCCGCCCCGCCGAGGCGGGCAACTCCCCGGAGATGACGTTGAAGAGCGTGGTCTTGCCGGCGCCGTTCGGCCCGATGATCGCCCGTCGCTCCCCGGCGCGCACGACCAGGCTGACGCCGTCCACGGCACGGAGCGCCCCGAACGCGCGACTCACCTGGTCGAGCTGCAGCATGGCCTCGGATGACTTCGCCATGGTGTCCTTCCGTTACGACTTGATCCCCTGGAATTGCCGGCTGTACGGCGGCTGCTTCAGGAGCTCCTCTGGCTTGTACTTCCAGAACTGCGAGACGTTGGGGTACGTCTCCAGCACCGTGTTCCACAGCTTGCCGTCGGGGCGCTGCTTCACTTCGCGAATGTGGATGTCCAGGATCGGATTTCCGTACGGATCCAGCCGCGTCTTGCCCAGCGGCGAGGCCGTGATCTCCACCTCCCGCATGGCTCGCAGGAATGCCGGCCGGTCCTCCACCTTTCCGTTCACGCGCTTGATCCCCTCGGCCACCCACATCCCGCAGGTGTACAGCTCCGCCGCGAAGATCGCGGGCAGTTTATTGTAGGCCGCCTGGTAGGCGTCCACGAACTTCTTGTTGGCGGCGTCGTCCCGCCCTTCGGCGAAGTGCGCCGACGAGATCATCCCCAGGGCCTCGTCCTTCATGGTGCGGATCACCGACTGATCCGTCGTGTTCTGCGAACTGACGAAAGGAATCTGGCCCTTCAACCCGAAGTTGAACCACTGCAGGATCAGGCGCGACGCATCGGCGCCCGTCTGCACGGCGAAGACGACGTCGGGCTTCTGATTCTGGATCTCTCCCAGGAAGGGGCTGAAGTCCGAGGTGTTGAGCGGGTTCCAGAGCTGCCCGGCGACCTTGCCGCCGCCCTCGGTGAACGTCTGCGCGAAGCCGCCCGCTTGCTCGTGCCCGAAGGCGTAGTCCTGGGCGATGGTGACCACCCGCCGGTACCCTTTCTTCAGGCACCAGTCCGCCAGCGGCCGCGGCATCTGGCTGGCCGAGAAGCCGGCCACCCGCAGGACGTTGGGAATGCGGTCGCGTTGGGTCAGGTTGTCGGCGGCAACGATGGGCATGAAGTAGGGCGTGCCGGTGCCGCGCACGAACTCCGCGACGGCCAGGCCCGTGTTCGCCAGCAAGTTGCCGACCAGCATGTGGACATCGCGCTGCTGCACCAGCCGCCGCGCCTTCTGGAGGGCGGTGTCGGGCGTGCCCGCATCATCTTCCACGATCACCTCGATGGGCCGGCCTACCACCGTCTTCCCGCTCTGATTCCAGAACAGCTCCCAGCCGTCCACCATCTCGCGACCGCCGGCAGCGGCCACGCCGGTCAGCGGGGCCATGAGGCCGATCTTGATGGGACCCGCATCCGCCGCCCGCGTCGGCCGAATCGCGCCCGGCCCCCACAGGGCGCTGCCCACCAGCCCTGCCCCGGTCGTCTTGAGGAATGTGCGACGCTTCATGACTCGTCTCCCTTCGGTGTGAGGTGCGGGGTCTCGCGGGCAAGGAGCAGGCGCGCCTTCCCGAGAATACCCTCCCGCGCAAAGATCATCGTGAGCACGAAGATGCTCCCCAGCACGATCGGCCAGCGGTCCGTGAACATACTGACGAAGTTTTCAAGCAGGATCACCACGGCCGCGCCTGCGAACGCCCCGAACAACGTCCCCACCCCGCCGATGATCGCCATCAGCAGCCCCTTGACCGACGTGGCCAGCGCGACGTTGGTCGGACTCACGAACGTGTTGAAGAAGGCGTACAGCGTTCCGGCGATCCCGGCGAACGTCCCGGAGACCACGAAGCCGAGGACCAGGTGGAGCGGGACGTTGTATCCCAGCGTGCGCATCCGGCTCTCGCTCTCCCGGATGCCCAGCAACGTCAAGCCGAATGGAGACGACACGAAACGATGCAGGGCCCAGGCCGCCAGGACCGCCACGGCCACCGTCAGATAGAAGAAGCGCACGGGGTCGGCCACCCACTCCGGCCGCGCAATGCCCCGGATTCCGTTCTCGGCCCCCGTAACCGAGGTCCAGCGGACGCAGATGCCCCAGACCACCATCCCCTGAGCCAGGGTCAGCAAGAGAAACGAGACACCTGACGTACGGATCGCGAGGAGCGCGAAGAGCAGGCTCACGGCCGCCGCGGCCCCGATGCCGAGGAGGACGCCCGCCCAGGCCGGCCCCTTGGCCACGGCGACGGTGTAGGCGGCAAAGTAGGCCCCGATGCCGAAGATGGCGCCGTGCCCCAGCGGCGTGCGCCCGGAGTAGCCCGCCAGGATGTCGATGGTCATGGCGAAGATCGCGTAGATGGCGACTTCCGTCAATAGGTTCACGTAGTAGCGCGACAGGACGGACGGCGCCGCCAGGACGGCCAGGAGAGCCGCCGCCGCGACCAGCCATTGCACTCCCCTCAGCATGCGTTCATCCCTTCGCGCTCTCCCTGCATCACGCCACACGGACGGGGCCGCATCCACCGGCCCGTCGCTCCCCGCTACTGCGCCCGGCCGAACAGCCCCATGGGACGGAAGGCCAGCAGGGCCGCCACCGGCCCAAAGATCACGAAGTACGCTAGCTCGGGAAACAACACCTGACCGAAGGTGGCCAGATACCCGACCAGGAGGCTCCCCACGGCGGCGCCGGTGAGGCTCCCCAGGCCGCCGATGATCACCACGGCCAGGCTGAAGACCAGGATCTCTCCGTCCGCCCCGGGATAGAGGGTGAGGAAGGCACCACCAAGGGTGCCCCCGAGGCCGGCCAGCGAGGCCCCCAGCATGAACGTCCAGGTGAAGATCCGCGTGATGTCGATCCCCAGGGCGTCCACCATCTCGGCGTCGTCCACTCCCGCCCGGATGAGCGCCCCGAGTCGCGTGTGGTTGAGCAGCACCCAGAGGAGGACGAAGAGCACGACCCCGACCGCCAGGACGAAGAGGCGGTACCGCGGATAGGCCACGCCGCCGAACCGGAAAGGGCCGCGCAGGAGCTCCGGCACCGGCACCGTCAGCGGATCGCCGCCCCAGAGGACCAGGGAGAGGTCCCCCAGGGTCAGCGCCAGTCCGAGCGTGAGCAGGACCTGCGACAGGGCGATGCCCTTCACGAAGCGCAAGAACAACCGATCGGTAAGGCACCCCAGCAGCGCCGTCGCCAGGAACGCGACGAGCAGTCCGGCGATGAAACTGCCCGTGCGCTGCGCGGCGGTCAAACCGATATACCCGCCCATGAGGTAGAGGGCCCCGTGCGCCAGGTTCACGATGCGCATGAGTCCGAACACCAGCGTGAACCCGCTGGCGACCACGAAGAGCAGCGCGGCGAAGGTGGCGCCGTTCAGCAACTGGAATGCCAGGGCCTGGGCCGTCACGTCCCGTCGTCCTCAGCGGCCGGCGCGGGCGCTCAGGTACCAGTCCAGGATCTGCTCGCCGGTCCAGAAGATCACGCCGGCGTGCCGCTGCATGTACTCGAAGGCCGCCTCGAAGTACTTGATGCGGTGAGGAACGCCGCTGATGTAGGGATGGACGGCGACGGAGAGCACCCGGGCCGATTCCCGCCCCTCCGCGTAGAGGCGGTCGAACTGATCCATGACACGGCGCAGAAAGACCTCGGAGGTGTGGTGCTGAACCATCATCATGGGGATGTCGTTCAGTTCGAGCGTGTAGGGCAGCGTGCACATCGGGCCGTGGGCCGTGCGGATCTCGCACGGCTGGTCGTCCAGGACCCAGTCGCCGATGTACTGCACGCCCTCCGCCGCCAGGTGGTCCACCGTGTCGTAAGTCTGCGTGAGCCCGGGCCCCAGCCAGCCGCGCACGCGCTTGCCCGTGAACTGGCGCAGCGTGTCGAGCGATTTCCGGATGAGGGCCGGCTGATCCTCGATCTGATGGATGGGCATCTGGACGAAGCTGTGCCCCATGAACTCCCAACCCGCATCCCTGGCGGCCCCTGCCACCCTGGGGTGCTGCAGGCAAACCGCCGCGTTGATGGACAGCGTAGGGGTGACGCCGGCGCGATCCAGCGCCCCTTTCAGTCGCCAGAAGCCCACCCGCATCCCGTACTCGTGCCAGGACCAGTTGGGGACGTCCGGAACCGGACTCACGCCGCCGGGAGCCGGAAGGACCTGGCGCGCCATCGGCCGCTCGATCTCCCATTCCTCGACGTTGACGATGGTCCAGACGATCAGTCGCGCATCCCCGGGCAGGCGGAGCGGCGGCCGATCGATGATGGCGGAATAGTCAATGCGATCTCGGGGAATCCGCATCGTCGTCTCCTTCGCAGGTAGCCGGATGGCTTCGGAGCGCAGCCTCCGTCCCAGGCCAGCGGCGATTCTCGGGCACCAGCGACCTGGCCGTCAATTCGTTTCTCGCCGGCCGACCGATTGGCCAGGTCGGCGAGACCTTCCCGCCAAAGCCGTACAGGCCCGAAAGCGAGACGGACGGCCTCAGCCCCGATCGAAGTATGGGCTCTTCCCCGTCACCGAGAGCGGAAAGCCGATGACCACATCGGAAGTCAGGAGCCTGAGCTTCCGAGCCGCCGCCCCGATGGTGTACATGATCCGGTTGTCGACGTTTAGCATCCCCGCCGTCTTGGCAGCAGACCCCAGGGCGATGCCCAGATCGATGGCCTGGAAGACGCACAACGGCCCGCGGAAGTCCTCGCCCTCCGCCATCTTGCCCTCCATGAAGTCCGCGCAGCCGGCGTAGCCGCAGGCGCCGCAATCGAGCGGAACCTTGGGGTTCTTGGGCTCACCGGTGACACCGATGAGCAGCACCGCCGCGGATGCCCGTACGTTCCTGGCGTCCCGCGCGAAGCTGGGAAGCTTGCCCCCCTTCTCTGTCACCTTGGCCTCCATGGCCCGGGCGAGTGTCTCGAGATCCTCGCCGTCGAGGATGAGCGTCTCCACAGAATCCAGCCCCCGCGTCTTGGGGGCTGTCCGCGCTGCGGTCGCCATTAGACTCGCCGCCAGCCTCACCGCCTGCTGCTGGGCCTCACCTGCCGGAATTCGCGCCATGCCAGACCTCCCTCGGCACTACGTGCCGAAATGAGAGCGCTACCCGAGGACCTGTATCGTAAGTGCCGCGCATTATACGACATATCGGCGCAGGAAGGGGCGTCTGTCTTCCGAGGCTCAAGACCAGGCAACGAGCGGGCGTAGCCCTCCCCTTCACCTCACCTCCTTCGCCGGTTATGATGGCACGCACGGCAGAGAGAGGTCCGCAGAACTGAACTATGGGAGGAATCACTATGGGTCTCGCCGATAAGAAGTGCGTTCCCTGTCGAGGCGGCATCCCTCCGATGGAGTGGTCGAAGGTTCAGGAGTTGCTGTACCAACTCAAACCGGGTTGGCACGTGAATCCCCAGGGGCATCTTGAGCGGGCGTACGTGTTCCCGGACTTCGCCCAGGCACTGGCATTTGCCAACAAGGTCGGGGCCATCGCCGAGGAGGAAGGCCACCACCCGGATCTCTACATCGCTTGGGGAAAATGCAAGGTCGAGATCTGGACTCACAAGATTGACGGGCTCACCGAGAGCGATTTCTACCTGGCAGCCAAAGCGGACCGGGCGCTCGAGCCCCTCTCAAGCGCGGCCGCGTGAGGCATCGGTGCACGACCGTTCTCGATCCGGTTCCGCGGTCACCGCTCGGCGCTCGGCGTGCGCAGCCGTCGCGGCGCCGCCAGCCAGACCAGCAGGACGGTGGTCGCCGCGCTCACCACGGACGCCGAGAATGACAACCGATAATCGCCCGTGAGATCGTGGACGTATCCGGCAACCCAGACGCCGGCCGCGCCGCCCGCGTGGTACAGCATGTTGAGGCACCCGAAAATGACGCCGAAGTGCGGGCCGCCGAAAAAGATGCCGCACATGATCGGCGTCATGGCGGGCGCCACCGAGTATCCCACGCCCATCAACAGGGCGTACGCATACAGACTCCACACAGGCGACGCCGGCCCGATCCCCAGCAGCACGAGGATGCCGGCTACGACGCACCCGCATCCGACCACGTAGATCCACTCGGGCCACCATCGATCGGCGAGATACCCCCACCAGATCTTGCCGGGGATGCTGATCAGGCCGAGCAGGCCCACGATCCCGGCCACCAGCAGCTTCGCCTGGCCGGACTCCACGAGGTGGGCCACATGATGCGTGAGCACCAACTGATTCGGGCTGTTCAGGCAAGCGAAGGCGGCCGTGACGAGCCAGAACTCGCGACTGCGCAAGGCCGCCGCCAACGTCCACTCGCGCGCGACGGTCTCCCGCGGAACACCATCGGCGGCTCTGCTCCCCGTGCCGACGATCTGCAAGTCAGAACGTTCCCCCTCGCGCAACGCGAGAAGTCCGATGGGGAGAACCACTCCGGCCGCGATGACCGCCAATCCGAAGTACGCCATGCGCCAGCCGGCTCGCTCGATGAAGAACTGGGTCAAGGGCACGATGACGGAGATCCCGACGCCGACCCCGGCGGATGCGATCCCGAGAGCCAGGCCGCGCTGCCGGCGGAACGTCCGCGTCATGAGAACCGAGACCGGCACGTAGCTCATGAGCGACAGGCCCAGTGGCGTGAGAATACCGTGGGTCAGGTAGAGCTGCCACAGTGCGGTGATGGACCCGCTGCTGATCAACGCCAGCGGCAGGATGATTCCTCCCACCACGATCACCCGTCGCGGGCCGACGCGGTCGAGAAGAGAGCCGACCAGGATGCCCCAGACGCCGTAGAAGACGATGAAAACCGAGAAGACGCCGGCCGTGGATGCGTAATCCGACTTGAACTCTTGAATCAGGGCCACGAAGAAAACGGAGGCCGCATACCAGACGCCCGACGAGATGGCCATCAGGGTCGCACTCGCCGCCACCAGTCCCCAGCGCGACCGGACCTCGGACGCCGAATGATTCGAGGGATGCGTATCCGGAGTCATGGCAACCAGGGACGGATGCAGAAGGTCATCGGAGCCGGATGCGGCATGGCGGCGGAAGCGTAGCAGAGCCGTCGGCGGGATTCAACACGGAGCGGGAAGCCGTCCGGGATTACGACATCGCCGGAGCGACAGGGGGGAACGGAGGACTGTCAGATGCGAGGAAAGTACCCCTCGGCAATCCTCTTCAGCCCCGGCACGTCGAGGATGACCAGGCCGCTCGCGTTCTCGCGGATCAACCGGTCCTCCCGGAGCTGGCGAAGTGTCCGCGATAGGGTTTCGCTCGTCAGATTGAGATGGCTGGCGATGTGCTTTTTCAGGCTTGGCAGCGAGATCGACGTCCCTTGTTCGGACTGCGCCTGCAGGAGATATCCCGCCACACGTCCGGCGGCGTCGCGCAGGACGATGTCCTCCAGCAGCGAGACCAGCGATTTGACCCACATCGCCATACTGGAAAGGATCTGCAGACTCAACTGGTGATCCTCGCGCAGCGCCCGCATGAAAGGGTCGACGGGCAGGAGCAGACATGCCGTCTCTTCCAAGGCCTCAGCAAAGGCCGGACAGGCGAAATCTCCCAGCACCGCAACTTCCGCGAACGTCATGCCGGGCCCGGCAAGGTGTAGGACATGCTCCTTGCCGCTCGGGGCCAGCTTGAACACCCGGACGAGGCCGCTGCCCACGACAAAGACGCCGGGGGCGGGATCGCCCTCGCGGAAGATCGTCTCGCCTCGCTTGTAGTCGCGGCGGACAGCCATGTGGACGAGACGCTTCCGGCTCCCGCCGTCCACCTGGGAGAAGAAAGCGCACGCAGCCAGGATATCGGCTTTCTCCAACGGCACCGCCCTCCCGCACAACGGTACGACGCAGTTGATCTAGATCAATGATCTGTTTCCGCTCTCACGGCATTATCGGGTAGAAAACAAACGATACAAACCATCCCGGGTGCAATTCCGGGCAGCCACAGAAGGAGCGACGACAATGACGACGCGCAAGGTGGTCGTGATCGACGAAGCGAAGTGCGACGGCTGCGGCGAATGCGTGACGAGCTGCGCGGAAGGCGCCATCGCCGTGATCGACGGAAAGGCCCGCTT
>Ga0316622_100003018_pt1 | contig 11861 bp, 8 predicted proteins | sample OWC_Aug_OW2_C1_D_FD_207646 | JGI IMG/M metagenome (GOLD analysis project Ga0316622, IMG submission 207646) | Wetland soil microbial communities from Old Woman Creek delta, Ohio, United States - OWC_Aug_OW2_C1_D5_C | ecosystem: Environmental > Terrestrial > Soil > Wetlands | place: USA: Ohio... | reverse complement strand
GTGAGTCCTTGTCAGGCATGCGCTCTCCGGCCTGTAACCGAACATAAGGGCGTCACCACAAGGTGGGGTCCGAAGCAACGGGAGGTGAACGAGCAGTCCGTAGGATAACGAACTCGAAACGGCCGGGCAGACCGACGAGCCTGCGATTCAGTGGCGAAGTCCAGACCGCTGAGGAAACAGCGGAAGGCCTGCGCGCTGAGGGGTCTATTTTGCCAAGCATGGGTTGTACTCCTTGGCCACGGCCCATGCGACGGCCTGTTAATCCTCTCGCAGGTGACCACCGACCGGAGAGCCGTATGCGGGAAAACTGCCTGTACGGTTCGGAGGGAGGGGGAAGTCGAGCAAACGGCTTCTCGCTACCCCTATCAGCGGCGGGTGGGGCCGGATCCCGCCTTCGCGGGGATGACGGAGGCGAACCATTTGACCGCTCGCGTATGCAGGTTCATGGGCAGCCCTTCGACTGCGCTCAGGATGCACTTGTCGAAGGGCGTCCGGAGCGTTTTTCAGCATCCTGTTAGAGAGGTCCGACGCGGTTCACGGCGGCCAGACCTCGCCGAGCGCTGGCCGCACCGCCTGGTCGGCTGCGCATCCACACGTTCGTGACCTGCGACTGGTTGATTTCCTCCTGCCCGTTGGGCAACTGTGGCGGAGATGTCGCGAGCCCTGCTGCCATGGTGACCCGTCGACGGACAGCGCTGGACACGGCGGGGACCGTCGTGCTTCACGCTGATGCCGGTCGTCGTGCTGGCGCTGTGGAGCAGTCAGGCGGCCCGGTCGATCGACGTGGCGTTCTACCCCCAAAGCGAAGAAGACTTTCACCGCCGAGTCACGGAGAGCGCAGAGAAAACCATGAAGAAGCGGGTCCCCCAGGATCCTCCTCCGATCTCATTCGGATGAGGTTCGATGCCGGATTCTCTTGAGGTCATTTGCTCCGTGTTTTCCTCTGTGATCTCGGTGCCCCTGTGGATTGTCTTCTCGGATCAGGGCTAATGGCGCCCCTGTTCCCCTGCCGCCCTCCAGCGCCACAGACGACGCAAGAGACAAAGCACCCTGACGGTGACGAGATGATCGGCGCGCCGAGCGACAGGACGAACCGGTGGCTCACGTGGCTCGCGGCGGCCGCCGTCGCCCTGTACAGCGTCTGTCGCTACCGCGAGGCGCTGCTGACCTTCTTCTTTTTCGACGACTTCTGGGTCATGCGCGACGGGGCGCGGATTCACCTGCGCTCCGCCGCCGATCTATTCGACTTCTTCCGTCCCGGCCACGCCGGCTACGCTTTGTACCGTCCCCTGACAACGGTCGGGTACTCGTACCTTCTCCAAACCCTCTGCGGGTACGACGCCAGCGCCCAGCACGGTTTCCAACTCCTCGTTTTCGCTGCCAACGTCGCCTTGGCGGTGGCGATTACACAGCAGCTGGCCCGATCGGTCGTCGCCGCCGTAGCAGCTGGGTTGCTCTACGCGGTGGCGCCGGGGCAGGCGGCCAACGCCTACTGGTTGGCGGCGTTCACGGTAACGGGGACGGCGTTCTGGCTCCTTGCGATGATGGCGTGCTGGGTCTTCGCCGCACCGCGCTGGCGCCCGGCGCTGTGCGCGCTCGGCCAGATCGCCGCGCTACTCTCGAGCGAGCACGGGGTGGCGGGCCCGGTGCTGCTCGCCATTCTGGCGGCGATGCGTCGCGAGTCGGCGCGCCGGGCGTTGGTCGCGATCGCCCCCGCGGTCGTCCTGGTTGCGGGGTATCTGGCCGCAAAGCTGTACTACTTCAAATGGATCCCTTCACCGACGACCGTGTACGTGCTGGCGGTCTACGGCCTCACCTTCGACGTCACGATTTGGCTGCGCCATCTGGGGCAGTACCTCGTCCAGTGCTTCACGCCGCTGGCATTGTGGAAGCCGACCGACGACACGGCGCTGCTGTTGGCTGGCGGGCTCATCGCGACGCTTGCGCTCACGACCTGGCGGGCGTACCGTGCCGGCGGCTCATGGCCCCTCGCGGCCGGCGGAATCGCGCTCTTCGTCGCCAGCCTGGGACCCGCCTTCCCGCAACGTGCCCGGTTCGGAACCGCTTACATCTGCGTGGCCGTGCTGGGCACGGCCTGGCTCGTGATCGGCCTCTGCCAGTTGGCGAGCCGGTACGGGTCCTGGCTCGCCCTGGCACTGGCGCTGGCGATGGTCGTTGTCGACCAACGCAGCGATGAGCGGGCATGGCGAGAGCCGCCGGTGTTCAAGCTGATCGTGAACGGGTCGCTGGGCTCGGCCCGCTGGATGGAAACCGCCCGCCGGGCCGCGTGGGCGAGCCAGCACGACGTGTTGATTCCCCGCGATCCGATGACCGAATGGCTGTTCGGCGTGGTGCAGGTCCAGACGTTCTTTCCCGAGATGCCGCAACGGGTCACCCTGTACGAGCGCAAGGAGCCGCCGCCGGTACAGCCGGGACAGGTGCTCCTGAGCTCCGCGGTACCGTTGACGACCCCCGCGCACTTTCCCGGCGCGCAGCCGCGCTGGAACTGGCTGCGACGATTCGCCGCGCCGCGGGCGGGCCGTATGCGCCTAGGCGCCCAACATGAGTATGTAGTGGATGACGCGCGGGACTGAGCGCTTGATCTCCCGACGCCGGCGAGGGGAAGCGACGGGACGGTTCTCATCGAAGATCTCGATCGCCCCAACTGTGATTTTCGGGTCTAGTTTAGCCTGCGCGTCGCATCCACCCCGCGCAGCCTGAAGGCTGCGGCTATGCTCTCGTCCCGCCGGCGCGGGTGCGGCGTCGGGAGACGACTCCGACGACCGCCAGCGCGAAGATGGTGGTTGCCGATACGAGGGCGCCGATCCGCACGCTCAGTGGCCGGTAACGGAACTCGACGACCGATTCCCCGGGCGGCACCTCGATCAGCCGAAACAGGTAGTTCGCTCGGACGATGGGAGCCGACACGCCATTCACCGTCGCCTCCCAGCCGGGAAAGTACTGATCGGCGAGGTGGAGGAACCCGCGCTGCCCGGCACGTACGCGCAGCGTCACGTGTTCCGGATCGTTGGTGAGGAATTCGACCTCGCCGGTCGCGCGGTTCTCCGACACCCCCGTGGAACCGGACGGCAGATCTGCTTCGACGAATGCGACTTGGCGCAGATCGTCACTGCCGTTCGCCAGCCGCTGCAGAAGTGCCTGGGGATCGCGGACGACCTCGACACGCGGAACGTAGAAGGCGCGCGGAAACGCTTGTGTGTTCTCGTACACGAACACATCCCTGTTCTTCGAGACCGATCGCAGCTCAGGCGGAGGCTTGAACCGGTCGGTCTTATCGACCTCCGCGTCGACGACCAGATACCGCCCCGCCGCAAGGTCCAGCAGGCGCCGTCTGGGGCCGACTGGTATGGTCACCCCCATCGGATAGTAGAACTGATTCAGGCTCTTCATCACCGCGCCGGTGCGGAGCAGCACGAAATACTCCGCATACCGCCGCGCGGCCTGCGGCTCGTAATCCTGAACCGAGGGCACTCCCACCAGGGATGCGGTCTTCGGCATGAGCGAGAATTTCATGTGTTGATAAAAAAAGAACACCCGGTCCTGCGGGCTCATCTCCTTGCCGAGCGCCTCGAGGAAGGACGCGTGAGTCAAGAGTTGCTGGCCGTCTGGGAGCAGGCGACGCAGCGGCACGGGCCGCATCGCCCGGGCGTTGAGCCCGGGAGGGAGCAGGGGGAAATAGAAGAAGAGGAGGTTGGTCATCACTGCCGAGGCAAGCAGGCCGCCGCTCCAGCGCCGAGCGCTCGGCGTCAGCGCCGTCAGTGCGGCGGCGCCGACCACTGCGCCCACACCGATCCACTCCAAGGTAACCAGACCCTTGGGCGACAGATAATGGAGCCCGACCGCAACGGCCACCGGCGCGACGACCAGATACTTGCGCGCTCGTACCTTCACGTCTCCGGGGCTTGACATGATGGCGTCAACCCCCAGCGCGGTCAGCACCGAGAGGCAGAAGCTTGGCATCCAGAGAAACCGGGCCGGCTCGCGGAACAGCCGACCGAGCGGCAGCTTGAGGTACCACTCGAACAGCGGCGTGTTGGCGCCAAAGGCGAGCACAAAGTAGAGCAGACCGGCGGCGGCGTAGAAGAAGGCATGCCGGCGGGTCGTCGACTTCACCCAGCTCGCGCCGGCGATCACGGCGGGTATGATGACGAGAGGATTGAAGATGTCCGTTCTCTGGCCGAAAACTCTGCGGAAGTTGGCGATCGACAGGAACCCGGCGCTTCTGATTTCGTCGAGACTGAGCGATCCGCTTCGCACGCTGAGGCTCGCCATCTCGACGCCGGGGAGGAGCTGCACCGCCGTTAGCAATGGCGGTAAGGTGAGCCCTAGGGAGAGCATGAGCAGTGTCATCATCGGACGCGAAACACGCCGCGTTGCGAACTCCCACAGTGCCCGCAACGCGATGAGTTGATACGCGTAGACAACCGGCTGCGGGAAGCCCGGCAGGAGCGCCAGGCAGAGCACCACCGCCAGGGCAACGGCTCGACGCAAGGATGGGGCCCGCAGGATGCGTTCGCAGAAGAGCATTGCCGCCGGCAACCAGACGTACGGCCCGCCCACCATTGGTGACCAGGTGTTGAGGTCGAGCGTCGCGTTCCCCAGCTCGAAAGCGAGGGCACCCGCAACCGCGGCGGTGCGGCCGACTCCGAGCTCCCGCCCCAGCGCGTACGCCGAGACGCCGGCAACCGTCAGGTTGAAAATGGTCACTGCGCGCAGTGCCTGATCTGCCCCGAGGAAGAGGAAGGACAAGTTGGCCGGATAGAGGACTCCAGAGGAGCTGATGCCGAAGAACGGCTGCCCGCAGTTTTGGAACGGGTTCCAGAAGAACCCGTGCCCGTCCTGAGACAGGGTCCGCAGGAAATAGAGCATGTTCGGGTAGTAGTACATGTAGATGTCGAACGCGCTCAGCCCGCCAGGGGTCCGCGTCCAGACGAGCAGGAAGTACGTGGCGAAGAGGACGCACACGCCAACAACCCACCCCTGCCGCATCCGGTTCACGCCCGGGCTCCGAGACGGGGCGCGTCTTCAACAGACCGCCGGTCAGCCGAAGGAGGTGCCTCGCCGGATGCAGAGGACATCGAAATATACTTTCGGGTCATTGCGTCCGGGAAGCGGCTCGTTCGGTGAGAGCTTGCGGTGGTGCCCATTTTTCCCGAGGCGATGGGTTTCAAAGCCCCAAGACTCCAGGAGCGATAGGACCACCATGGTCCCGGCACCGAAGCGTTCGTGAACGAAAGGCCACAGCTCCATGAGAATCCGGACATGAGGTGATCGCTGAACGACGTCGCGCATGCCGAGCAATGCGGCGTACTCGGCTCCTTGAATGTCCATCTTGATGAATTGGATCCGGTCAGCACGGTCCGCGAGGAAGGAGTCGAGCGAGACCGCCTCGATCGTTGTTCTCTGGCGTCGCTCCTCGGTCGGGTAGGTGCGATGATCGATGTTGAGATGCGGCGACAGGTAGAGGTCGATTGGCCCAGGCTTGTCGGCCACGGCGGCCCGCACGGGATGAATCTGCGGATATGGCCGCGCCCGCTCCACGAGTCGGTCGAAGTTCCGCTGCTCTGGTTCGAAGGCATACACATGACCGTCGGCGCCGACACAATTCGCCAACACCTCGCTATAAAATCCGATATTTGCACCGACATCAACGACGGAGTCCCCGCGTTTCACCAAGCGGTGGATGAGGTCGATGTCCTCGTGCTCGGTGACCCGCTTGTACGCGTCGTACAGCGTAACGTAGAGGGGGAATGCGTGACGGAAGAGAAAGTCCGTCGCGTGCGCGGTGGCGCGAACCAGAGCGACACGCGTCGACGTGTCCGGCATCGGCTGGCGCGACGGGTCCTTCATGACGCGTGCTAGGCGGTCCGCTCGACGGTCACGAGGCAGCGGGTGGCGGTCAATGATGGCGCCAGCGAAAGGACGCGATCGACCATCTCCGCCGTCCCGGCGAGGAATGACGGCAGCAGGCTGAGTGGTTGGAAGCCGCCACTCAGCAGCCACGGCAGGGCGGTGAACGGATCTCTTCGGATGACCCGCAAGGGCAAGCCCATCGTTTCGAGGTGCCCGCCCGGTCGGAAGTACAGATAGGGGAGAGCGGCGTTGCCCATCATCGGGTCCTTCTGTCCGCTGCCCCAGGGAGCCCCAGGCCGAACCGAAAGGTCACAATCCTCATGGTGGAGGTACGTCCACAAGATGCGTCCAGCGAACCCGATCCAGGGTTCGATCATGATCAGGCGCCCGCTGGGTCGGAGCACACGGGCGACTTCCCGAACGAAGCGTTCTGGACCCGGCAAATGGTGGAAGACGTCGATCATCAGGATGTTGCCGACTTCCTGGTCGGAGAAGGGAAGGCTCGTTGCATCGACAATCCGGTCGGCGTACGGATTCTCGACCACATCGGTCGCGAGAATTTCCGGGTACGTCTCCTTGAAGAAGCCCGCGCCGCACCCCAATTCCACGATTGCGCCCTCTGGCACACAGGCATCGCGGAGGCGCTTGAACCACCGCGTGTAGACGGAACGCAATGCCGGCTTCCGCTCCCAGGCGCGCCGGTGTTCGGCGATCCAGTCGGCCGACGGCGCCCGGCTGAGAGTCGAGATCCGCGTCGCCATGGCCGCGTCAGGCCGGGTTGACCGCGGAACCGACCGCGGCTCGAGGCCGAGGCCTTTCCCCAATCTTGCGGGCCGGGACGCCAGCGACAATCGAATACGGTTCGGTGTCCCGGGTCACCACCGCTGCGGCGCCAACGACCGTACCCGTGGCCACGTGGACACCGGGGACAATCACAGCGTTGGCGCCGATCCACACATCGTCACCGATGGCGACCGGCTCCGCGCGGTGTCCTTGGAAGACGATCGGAACGTTGGGATCCGACCAGTGATGCGTCGAGCTGAGAATGACCGCATTCTGACCGACGAGCACGTGGTTGCCGATGGTCAGCCCGCCACGGCCGTACACGTAGGCGCCCGCGTTCACATGGAAGTTCTTCCCGGCGCGGATGCCATACGTATGGAAGAGGCGCGCCCCAGCGTAGATGAAACAGAAGCCGCCGAGGCGTTTGAACAGCATCTTGTAGAACAGATAGCGGAGGACAAAGCCGAGCAGACTCGGCACCGGTCGCAGCACGGCTCCGATCCATTCCTCGACCCAGATGACGGCCAGTTTCCGTGGTGAGAAGCTGCGCCCAAAACCCTTGAGGAGAGTGCCGAGCGACGAGGATTGGTTACTACCGGATCGACCCGACTCGGAGGAGTCCGCCTGGATTGTGATGTCGCCGGGGTCGTGTTGGATCGGTGATGCGTGAGGCGCCCCGATCTGCCCATCGATGTCGCCGTGCCCCATTTGCTACGCCATCTTGAGCTTGCGCAGCGCCACCCAGCACATGCGCAGCATGATCAACCCGTTGCGAAAACGCTTCGTCATCTTGGTTTCACCGGCGATGCGTTCGACGTAGTGGACGGGCAGTTCGACGATCTTCAGGTTGTGCCTTGCCGCCCCGAAGATCCAATCGTAGTCGCCCCAGCGATCGACGTCGCCGAAGTACTCGCGCGCTGCGAGGATCTTGGCATAGTTGTGCCGCATGACGACCTTGGTGCCGCAGAGCGTGTCTTTGATGCGCTGTTCCAGCAGAAACGTGAACAGCGTGGCGAAGAGCTTGTTTCCGAGGATGTTTGCTGCCCGCATCGCATCGCCCGAGAGCGGGTAGACCATGCGGCTGCCGTTGATGAACTCGCCGCGGTTCTCCGTGATGGCCTCAAAGAACGCCGGCAAGTCCTCTGGCATCACGGTCATGTCCGCGTCGAGGATCATCAGGACGTCGCCGGTGGCCTCCGATAGCCCAGCGCGGACAGCGGCGCCCTTGCCGCGGCCGGGACCGGAGACGAGCTTGATGGGCCGGTCCGGGTACGCGGCGATCGTCTCACGCACGCGCTCGGCGGTGGCATCGGTGCTCTGGTCGTCGACGAAAATGATCTCTGTGAATGCCCCCATGCGTGGGATGCGCGGGGGAATCGCTGGGACATTGTCCTCTTCGTTCTTGCACGGCACGACCACGGTACAGGAGTACTCGTGCGCCGGGCTGGGAAGCGGCATCGCCGGCCGCGCCACCAGGAAGTGGACGAAACCGAGCCGGTGCAGGAGCGGCAACCGCCCGAGCACGCCGTTCATCAGTTCGGCGATCCCCGGGATGTACTTGGGACAGGGCATCCGCGCGCCGACCTTCACGACCTCGAACCCCGCGAGATGGAGGAAGCCGCGCAGATCCTCGAGCGACAGCCAGTTCTGTGTCGGGTTGTTCAGCTTCAAGCCCAGGCGGGAGGCCGGACCCACCAGCGGCTCCCAGAGATGGTTGTAGAAGACGATCACCAGCCGCGTATCGGGCCGGACCAGCGGGCGCAGCCGTTTGAACGCCTCGAGCACGTCGGCCAACTCGCCGACGACGTTGACCATCGTGATGAAATCGAACCCCCCGTCGCCGTCGTGGACCTCGTGGCCAGGCAGCGACAACCGCTCGGCCGCCTGGTGATGGAGATCGAGGTGCGGGTACTTGCTCCGGGCGAGATCGAGCATCGCCGCGCTGACGTCGACGCCAACCGCCTGCGACGGTCGCAACCCCGCCAGTTGGTCGCCATTGCCGCAGCCGATATCAAGGACCCGCATGCCAGGGGGAATGATGAACTGCAGCAGCCGGTGCAAAGTGTCATAGTAGTAGCGACTCCGCGCGATCCAACCCTCGCGTCCGGCCCCGAGTTGATCGTAGAATTCCTGGACCCGGCTCTTCTTGATGCGCATCAACTCGAGATGCGGCGTGACGTCGCTGGCCCACTCCTCCGAGCCACGGCGGAGATCGGTACCAGGGGCGGCGCTCATGCGCGGACGAGTTCCTCGAGGATCCGGTCCAGGCCGTACGTCAGCTGCCAGTTGGGGTAGTGGCTACGGAGCTTGGTCAGGTCCGAGATGTAGCAGATGTGGTCCCCCTTGCGGGCCTGATCGACGTACTGCGTCCGCAGCGTGCGGCCGGTGAGTGCCTCGACGTTGGCGACACACTCCATCAGGCTGGCGCTGTTGGTGCGGCCACCACCGAGGTTGTACACTTCCCCCGGGCGTGGGTTCTGCGCGAACGCCCACAACGCCTGAATGACGTCGTAGCTGTGAATCTGGTCACGCACCTGCTTCCCCTTGTAGCCGAAGATCGTGTACGTCTCGCCGGCTTTGGCGACCTTCACGAGGTAGTTGAGAAACCCGTGCAGCTCGACGCCGGAGTGGCTCGGACCCGTCAGGCAGCCCCCACGAAAGATCCCGGTGCGCAGACCGAAGTAGCGCCCGTACTCCTGCGCCATGACGTCCGCCGCCACCTTGCTGGCACCGAAGACGCTGTGCAGACACTGGTCGACCGACAGCGTTTCCTTGATGCCCTCGTGGTCGGCGGGTTCGGCGTAGTCCCAGCGGGTCTCGAGCTCGACGAGTGGCAGGTGGTTGGGCGTATCGCCATAGACCTTGTTGGTGCTCATCAGGATGAACACCGCTTCCGGGGCGAACTGACGCGTCGCCTCGAGCAGGTTGACCGTACCGACGGCGTTGACGTCGAAGTCGTCGAGCGGTCGCGTCGCCGCGAGGTCGTGACTGGGTTGTGCGGCGCAGTGGATGACGAGCTCCGGCCGGTACTCGCGCCACAGCTGGAACATGGCGGCGCGGTCACGGATGTCGGCGTTCACGTGGCGAAAGCGAGTCTTCTCGCGCAGGCGCTGCAACATCCAGGTCGTGTCGCCCTTGTCGCCAAAGAAGTCGCGGCGCATGTTGTTGTCGACGCCCACGACGGTGTGCCCCTGTTGGTCAAACCACAGCACGGCCTCCGACCCGATCAGGCCGCTCGAACCGGTGACGAGAACCTTCATGTGTACACGGATGGAGTTGTTGCTAAATCGCTGGCTCTATGCGAGCCGGCGACGGATTCGCGAAGCAGCACGTGCATAACACGGCTCGCCCTTGAGTCGCAACACAAAAAGCCGAGGATGAATAGCTCGGCAGGCGGCGTCCAGCGCACGCGCGCCACCACATCGATCGATCCCGCTCGAGTAGGTGGCGGATGCTCCGTGGGCGATTATAATACATGTGCTCCGAAATCTCGAACCCCAGGAGGCGGGCTCGTGAGGTGACGAGCGTGCGGAGGCCGATGGGAGGGATTTTGGGATAGGCGCTTAGATGGTGTCGTCCGGTACCGGTGGCGCGCCCAGCCGTCGCTCGATCCACCAAGCGGTTCGGCGCAGCGACCCCGGCCGGCGCTCGTTGCGGCGCAGCCGGCGCCTGATGCGGCGCACCGTCCGCTGCCGCGCGTGATCGTCGCCACAAAGCCGCGCCAGGCTCTGGTCGACGAAGGTCTCGTCATCGACGGAAGCCGTTGGGTACAGAATCGGGACACCGAGCTCCGATTCGAACGAACGCGAGCAGACGCGACAGCGGAGGCCAAGTCCACGCGGCGCGAGCTCACCGCGGCAGTCCGGACAGCGCAGCAACGACAGCAGGGCTGGCGCGACCGGCCGTTGCCGCAAGGCGTCGGCCACGTCCTGAGGAAAAGGCGCGATGTTCTTCAGGTAGGTTACGGCAAGATTCGTGACGAGGTATTTGTAGCGCTCCTCGTACGCCGCCCTGTCGATCAGCCAGCGCGCCAGCTGGCCATCGGCGTCGGGCTGCGGCGGGCGCACCGCAGCACCGGGAAGAGCCTTGACGATCAGGATGCCCATGGCGCCGTCGCCGTGACGTCCCTCCGCCACCGCCCGGCACAGCGCCGTTTCGAGCGATTCCGGATCGGCCAGTGCTGCGTAGGCGGCGCGTCGCTCCGCCGGCGGGGCGAACGGGCTGGCCGGGCTGTGCGGGTTGAACAGCAGGTTTTCGTGGTGGATGTCCGTACCCAACAACGCCCGGAACTCGCTGAGGAGAAAGAAGTTGCGCTCGATGTGCGGAATACGCACGTCGACCCGATGATGCGACCAGAGCCGCTGCCAGCGGTTGACCGACAAGGCCTCCAGGCTGGTGAGGATGAGATACTTGCGCGTAATCCGCACGAGCTCGGCCAGGGTCTCGATCGGACGCACGAGGTGTTCGAGGACCTCGGTGCAGAGAACGACGTCGAAGGCGGCGTCCTGGAACGGCAACCGCGGCAACGCGATCGTGACGGCGTGATCGAGCTTGCCGAACTCGGGCCCGTCGATGGGCAGGTTCATCCGGTGCACCATGTCGGAGTAATATGCGGGCACGCCGTAGCGCGCTGTCACGAGATAGGGCACGTGGTCCCAGCCGGAGGCGATGTCGATGAGGCTGGAAAAGTCGAGCCGGTCGAGCCAACGAAAAATCTTGAGCTTGCGGCGCAGCCGGCCGAAATGGAAGTCGGTGACGCGCTGCGGCCGCCCGTCGGCGTCGTAGACCATGTTCTCCGGTTGCAGGCTCGCATCGATCCCGGAGTCCATGCTCTCGTCAAGCCACTGACGCGTTCGTTCTTCCCAGCGGTCGGGTTGATTGCTTGGCATGTTGCGCCGCCCGAATGCCCTTGCTGCACGTTGCCTGACCGGCCAAGTCACCGCCCGCGATCACGGAATCCAAAATCGCAGATCCACACAGACGGCCCCACGCTGCGGTCTATTGGCTCGCCCGTTGCGCCGTTCCCATCGCCTTTCGCTCGGCGATTTCTCCGACCAGCGGGTCGAGAACTTCGGCGAGCCGTTCGGCGATCTTGTGGTGGCTGGCTGGGCTGACGTGCAGAGAGTCCACGAAGTCGTCCGGCTCATGGGTGATGGGCCAGTTGACGACGACCGCTTGCAGCGCTTGCTGCTGGAGTTGTGCAA
>Ga0316622_100003017_pt1 | contig 11862 bp, 13 predicted proteins | sample OWC_Aug_OW2_C1_D_FD_207646 | JGI IMG/M metagenome (GOLD analysis project Ga0316622, IMG submission 207646) | Wetland soil microbial communities from Old Woman Creek delta, Ohio, United States - OWC_Aug_OW2_C1_D5_C | ecosystem: Environmental > Terrestrial > Soil > Wetlands | place: USA: Ohio... | reverse complement strand
GGTGGCCGACGCCGGCATCCCGCCGGTGATCGTGGAGACGCCCCCAGGAAGGCGTTGACCGGACCGACGACGCGCAACTGCTCGCGGCGGTGCCCAGTGTCCTGCAAGCTCGCTGTTGGAGGGAAAGATGGACGGCAGTGGGAGAAGGCTCCTCTTCGACGGTGTTGAAGTGTCGCTCGCAGCGGTGCTCGTCGCCGCCGTCGCGTTCACGTTCGCTTCGGGGAGATTAGGGCGACTGTGGGAAACCGCATCCAGTGCAGCGAGCGAAGGTGCCTGGCTCAAGGATCGGTATGGACCCAGGCGTTACTCCCGAAGCGAAGAGGAGTGGATCATTCGGGACTACTTTCAGGACAGGCGCGGAGGAGTCTTCGTCGACGTGGGAGCGAACCACTACAAGAACGAGAGCAACACGTTCTATCTGGAGACTATTCTTGGATGGTCAGGCGTGGCTGTCGATCCGCAGGAATCATTCGCCGCCGGGTACCGTCAACATCGTCCCCGCACGCAGTTCTTCGCGTTCTTCGTGTCAGATGAATCAGACGCATTCGCCACGCTCTATGAGCTAGAGCACAACTCACTCGTCGCATCGTCAGACAGGACCTTCGCCGAGCGAGGAGGCACGAACGCGAAAACCCCGATGTTCGCCGTGCGGGATCGTCGCGTGCCAACCGTGCGGCTCACGGACCTTCTCGACCGGCTGGGTATCGCGCAGGTCGACCTCCTTTCCGTCGACGTGGAGCTGGCCGAGCCAAAGGTGCTGGCGGGCTTCGAGATCACGAAGTTCCAGCCGGCGCTCGTTTGTATTGAGGGACATCCGCAGGTGCGCCAGCAGATTCTCGATTACTTCGCGGCAAACCGATACGTGCTCGTCGGGAAGTACCTCCGCGTGGATCTGCACAACCTGTACTTCGCGAGAGCAAAGACCGGCCATGCATCGGCAGGAGCGATGCCGAACACCGGCCAGCGACCTGGGCGGAGCCGGTGAGCCGTTCTCGGCGGTCGGAGCGGGCGTCGAAACGGAAGGACAGGCCGTACGCTCGGGAAGCCCGTGCAGCGTCACCGCCTTCAGCGCGCTCACCGGCGATGTTCATTTGGCGTGGGCGTCAGAGCCGAGGCCTCTGTGTCTTCGCGTTGCTGCTGACAGTACCGCTGTGGTCGAGCCGCGCGTCCGGGAGACGAGCGGGGCGCGCGCCGCGTCGAGGCAGTGTGTTGACAGTAGTCCGTCCTCGAGAATAGCCCGCGCTTCGTGAGGCGTCTGAGTCCTGTTCTCAGCACCTGTGGGGACAGGAGTTCGGTCGGGCCCGTGCTTGAGTGCTCAACGGCGTCCTCGAGTCCTCGGCAGCCCGTCACTCGCATCAGAGGCCCATCATGCCATGGGATCCGACTCGGGCGTTCGCGAAGCGGCGCCTTTGGTTGTGGGTCGGACTGGCGCTGGCCGTCTGTGTCTCCCTGGGCCGGTACTTTCTGGAGAGCATGCGCCGAGGTTCCGGTGAAGCAGGCGACTCTCTTCAGCGGTGGTGGCCCTTACGAAGGAACAGGATGAACCCGGCGAGGAGCACGGGCGCGATCGTGACGTGCCAGAACATGTTGGGCGTCGTGATCGCCTCCCTCAAGAGACCCGACGAGCCGCCTGCGACGTCCCGTACGTTCACATTCCAGGCCAGCATCACGAACGCCGCCGCGGCGGCGGCCCCATACACCCCCAAAGCCACCTTGGTTGAACGCGAGGGCAGACGACCGTGGGCTGCCGCCACCTGTAGCGCGGGCAGCAGCAGGATCACCTGATCGAACAGCCACACGTAGGGCGATGTCACGACCGACAGGAGGAGCACCAGCGAGATCCGGTTCGACCAGTCCCACGCACGGCCCTGGGTGTGCCAGTGAACCACCAGCCATCCCACGCCGATGATCGCCGGTGCGAACATCAGCCAGGAGTACTCCCAACTGACGAGCAGACGCAAGAACGTCCCGAGGGTCGGAGTCACGAAGTAGTCCGGCGTGCGCTCTCGCACAGCGTGCACGTAGTCCAGGAACACGCGCGGGTTGGTCACGAGGGGGAGCAGGGACATTGCGGCGACCGAAGCAGCCGCGCCTCCAAGAAACCGCCATTGCCGGCCGTGAAGCGACCAGATGAGCAGCGCGGCCCACAAGAGGTAGACGACCTGCGGCTTCACGAGCGTCACGGCTGCCACGGCGCCCGCTGCTCCCGGGCGACCCTTCTTCTCGAACACGAGAAACCCGGCGATACCGAGGAGCAGGAGTGGCGAGATCTGACCCATCACGAGCGCGAACACGGACGGCGGAAAGACGAGTGCCAGGACTATGACCGGCGCCAGTTGCTGCGATCTGCCGCCCCAGTAGCTCCAGAGCAGCCGGGCAGACGCTGCGAGAACGAGGCCGCTGACGACCAGCCACAGCGTACGGCTGGGCAAGTACGGCAGCAGGCTCGGCAGCAGGACCAAAGAGAGGGTCCACGGCGGATTCCACATCATGACCGGCGTCGGCAGGCTGGGTTCGGCCTCCCGTTCGGCCGCCAGCAGCTCATGCCAGTCGTAGGGATTGCCGCCCGCGAGGTTCACACGAGACGCCGCCCAGTACTGAACGTAGTCCGAGATGGGCACCGGCGCCGCTGTCGGCAGGTCCGGTACGCCCAGAAACGCGACGATGAGCCCGGCACCGACCATGACTGCGGCGGTGACTCGTCTTCTTCCCAGCGGCTTGCGCATCATGCGCGTCCCCCTGTCCTGCGCCGCGCCCGATGAATGCCGCAGCATACTACCCCGGGGAGGGCGATCGGCCGATATGTTGCCCATGCAGTGTGGCCAGGCCGGTCCGACCGCGCCCGCGGGAAGAACAGAAGCATCCGACCATCGCGATGACAGCCCCGGTGCCGCCGTGCGAGAATCTCAACAGGATCCGCGCCGTACGGCCGGGAGGACGTCAATCCGAATCATGCCGCGCGGGCGCGCCGTGCTGACCCTGACCGGCGCAATCGGCCTGTTTGCATTGCTCGCCGCCACCCCGCCGCCGGCGCCGCCTCGCCTTGTACCGGAGAACACCGGCGACGTCGCAGCCTTTCAGGCCATGGCCGCCAGGATCGAAGCCGGCGAGTCCTTCTACCCGGCGTTCGGCGATGAACTGCGCCGCCGCGGGTATCCCGCTCGTTCCGTCTTCAACTGGCGCACGCCCCTGCTGCTCAGCGTGCTCGCGCGCATTCCGGATCTCGCCGGCCGGGGAGTGCTCGCTGCGCTCGGCCTGCTTCTCGTGGGCGCGACGTTCCGCATGACGGCGCACGAGAGGCTGTGGGTCGCGGGCAGCAACATTATGCAGGCAGGCGCGGTCGTGCCCGTGATTGCAGCAGGCGCGTGGCTCATCGGAGAGGTCTGGGCCGGCGTCGTGATCGGCCTCTCCGTGTACATGTTCGCGCGGCGGAAGGCCCCCGCCGCCATCGCCTTGGGGCTCCTGGCGCTCTTTCTTCGCGAACTCGCCGCCCCGTACTGCGCCGCCTGTGCCATGGCGGCCGTGGCGCAGCGGCGCTGGCGGGAGGTCTGGGGCTGGCTTGCCGGCGCCTGCCTGTACGGGGTGTACTACGCGTGGCACGTCGCCCAGGTGTGGGCCCATCAACTGCCGACGGACGCCGCCCATCCGACTCCCTGGCTGACGATGGGAGGGCTCGCGTCGGTGCTGCGAATGGCCGAGTGGCACGCGTGGCTTCTGCCTTCCCCTCCGTGGGCAACCTCGCTGGCGGTGACCATGGTGGTTGTCGGCGTCTGCGCAGAAAGGGCGCCGCTGCACGTGCGGCTGGCAAGCGCGGCGTACCTGCTGTTCTTCATGGCCGCCGGGCAGTCGTTCAACGGTTACTGGGGCTTCGTAGCCTGGCCCGCGTGGGCGCTGGCCTCGGGCTTTGGCCTCCAGAAGGTGATAGACGCCGGGAGCACGCTCGTCGCCGAAAGTCACCGTGGCGCGGGTGGCCCATGAGTATCGGCCCTGACGCGTTGAACGCCCGTCTCTTGCAGTTCCTCCGCTCGTCGGTGAATGCGGACGGCGGGTGGGGGTACTCCCCGGGCAAAGCCAGCAGGCTGGAGCCGACGTGCTGGGCGCTGCTGGCCCTGCTCAGCGCCGGAACCAGCGAGACTGAGGATGAGAGCCGGGTACACTCGGCGCTCGCCCTGCTCGCCGCCCGTCAGGACAAGATCGGCCTGCTCATCGATGTGCCCGGCGCGTTCCAGAACTTTGCGTTCAACGGCCTCGCGGCAATCGCCACCTCCCACGCGAGCACCTCGCGGCCACCGAAGGCAGACCGACTCGGGCCGGATCTGAAGGCGCTCGTGTCGGCAATCACGGCCGGGCAAGGCGTCCGCTCCGGCAGAAGCTGGATCAACCGCCAGGACAACGAACTGTCCGGCTGGCCGTGGCACGACGGCGTGTCCAACTGGGTCGAGCCGACGGCCTGGTGCGCGCTCGCGCTGAAGAAGACCGCGCCTGCGGCAGATGCGAGAGTCGCCAGTCGGCTGGCCGAAGCAGACCGCCTGTTGGCCGACCGCTGCTGCCTGACGGGGGGCTGGAACTACGGCAATTCGAACATGCTCGGCAAGGAGCTGTCTCCTTTCGTGCTGAATTCCGCGCTGGCCCTTCTCGCTCTTCAGGATCGGCGTGCGCTGCCGGAGGTCGTACGAAGCATCGAGTGGCTGGACGCCAACTGGCAGAGCGAACCGTCCGATCAAGCGTTGTCGCTCGCGCTCGTCGCGATGCATGTGTACGGCGAGCGGACCCGCAACCTCGAACGGGCTCTCCTGGCGCACCTCGAGGCGGCGGGACCCGCAGGCAGCCTCGCCGCGATCGGCTCGGTACTGTACGCATTGAACGGACCACACCATGGCTGCACGGCATTCACGGTCTGAGCTGTCGCGCCGGGCGTTCCTGGCCGCGCTGCCCCTGGCGGCCGTCGCCAGCGCATGCCGGCGGGCACCTTTCGACCAGGCGCGATTCGCTCTCCCCGCGCGGTCGGAGGTAGCCCTGCTGCCGGCGTCGGATTACGGGGCGAGCGCCGTCGATGCCGTGGCCCGTGGAATCAGACTCCTGCGGCCCGACGTCCGCGGCCGCCGCGTGCTGCTGAAGCCGAACCTGGTCGAGTACGAGGCCGGGACGATGATCAACACCAACCCCGTGATCATCGCCGGCGCCGTGGAAGCGTTCCGGCGGGCGGGGGCGCGCGAGGTGGTGGTGGGCGAAGGTCCCGGGCATCGCAGGGACACCGAGTACCTCCTTGCAGCAAGCGGGCTCGGCGACTACCTCCGGGAACTCCGCGTACCCTTCGTCGACCTGAATCTGGACGATGTCCGACCCGTTCCGCTGGCGAGCCAGTTCACGGGGCTGGAAGCGCTCTTCTTCCCCGTCGAGGTCCTCAAGTCCGACCTGATCGTCTCGGTGGCGAAACTGAAGACGCACCACTGGGCCGGGATGACGGCAGCCATGAAGAACCTGTTCGGCGTGGTTCCCGGGGCCGTGTACGGGTGGCCCAAGAACCTCCTGCACTACCGCGTGATCGACTCGTCGATTCTCGACCTCAACGCCACGCTGCGCCCCGGCTTCGCCATCGTCGACGCTATCGTTGCCATGGAAGGCGACGGCCCCATCATGGGATCACCCCGCCACTGCGGGTTCGTCGCGATGGGGGCCGACCCGGTAGCCGTCGATGCGACCTGCGCGTCCATCATCGGGCTCGAGCCGATGAAGCTCGGATACCTCCGAGAAGCATCGCGCTATCTCGGCAATGTCGAGCCGGGCCGAATCGCCCAGCGCGGCGAGCGTCCGAGCCGCTACGCTCACCGTTTCGAGGTCGTGGACCATCTCAAGTCGCTCCAGCGGAAGATCTGAACGGGACTGGCGGACGCCGTAGCCCGGGCCCCGGCCGGGCGACGGGCAATGGCTTGACAACGCCTCTCGGAGGTGTATTTTTGATACACATTCTACGTGTCAGGTCACACCCGCCACGGCCCCGCCGGGGCGCTTGTTGTACGATCTAAGCTTCGGGGGCATCAGCCGTCTGGCTGAAGGATCGTGCTGCCCCAAGTCGGTACCATGGCATCCGGAAGAACTCCGCAGAACACCGCCGATCAGGCCGGCAGCCTTGCCAGCCCTGTCATCGTGGGCCGAAGCGCCGCGATTCAGGCGATCTGCGCCCTGGCCGAGCGGGTCGCCGGCGGGGACGCAAAGGTGCTCATCACCGGCGAGAGCGGCGTCGGCAAGGACCTTGTCGCTCAGCTCATCCACTCCCGCTCGCACCGCGCCCGCCATCCCTTCATCGCCGTGAACTGCGCCGGTGTGCCGGAGACCCTGCTGGAATCGCAGCTGTTCGGGCACGTGAAGGGCGCGTTCACGGACGCCTTCCGCGACAAGCTGGGCGTGCTGCAGCAGGCGAACCACGGGACGATCTTCCTGGACGAGGTCGCCGAGATGAGCCTCCGGATGCAGGCCATGTTCCTGCGGTTCCTGGAGAACGGCGAAATCCAGCCGGTGGGTGCCGACTGGGTGAGAACGCACGTCGACGTGCGGGTCATCGCCGCGACCAACAAGGACTTGGTCGCCGCCGTCGCCGCGGGCCAGTTCCGCGAAGACCTCATGTACCGGCTGGACGTCGTCCATATCCGGGTGCCCCCGCTCCGCGAGCGCGCCGAAGACGTCCGGGCGCTCGTCGAGCACCACCTGTCTCGCGCTGAACGGCGGATCGCGCTCACGGACGAAGCCATGCGCGCGCTCGAGATGTACCGATGGCCCGGAAACGTGCGCGAACTGCAGAACGTTGTCGAGCGCCTGATCTGGACCTCGCCGCACGACACCGTCGGACTCGAGGACCTGCCGCCGCGGCTGCTTCCCGGGCGCACCGAGACCGTACTGCCCATGCGCGAGCGGCGCCGGCAGCGTGCCGACGACCTGTTCAAGGCCCTCACGGAAGGGTCGTTCTCCTTCTGGGAGCACGTGCACCCGTTGTTTCTCGATCGCGACATCACGAGGCACGACCTGCGGGAGCTTGTGAAGCGGGGGCTGGCGGCGACGCGCGGCAACTACCAGGCTGTCGTCCGGCTGTTCGGCATGCTCGACACCGATTACAAGCGTTTCCTCAATTTCCTCGGCACGCACGGCTGCGTGGTCGACTTCCGGGAGTTCCGGACGCTTCCTCCCCGCGACGTGAACGCGGCGAAGGACGAGGCGTCCCCGGAGGGACATCCCCGGCGTGGCGGGCGCGGAGCCCGCGCATCCTGACATCCTCGCGATGAGCCGGCCAACGTTTCTCGACGCGCTGATTGGGAGCGGCTCGGGTCCATGTGCACTGATCGACGTCGCCTGCGAGAGGGTCCTCGTCAGCCGGGTCGAGCCTGCCCTCGACTCGAAGACGCGAAGGAAGGGCCTGCTCGGCCGGGAGTCCATTCCCGACGACTACGCGCTCGTCATCGCGCCGAGCAACGCCGTGCACACGTGGTTCATGCGCATCCCGATCGACCTTGTCTTCGTGTCCCGCAGCGGCACCGTCACAAAGACCTGCCGGGCCGTCAAGCCGTGGCGGATGGCCGGTTCGCTGAAGGCGTTCGCGGTGATTGAAGCGACCGAGGGTTTCATCGAGCGCCATGGCATCAAGGCCGGAGACGTCGTCGCGCTGCGGGCAGCCCCGGCGGGCGGTTCGAAGCCGGGTCCGTGACGAGCCACCGCGGGCGCACCTGGAGCACTCCCGCCGCATCCACACTGAATGAAGCCTCCTCCTTCCTGAGGCCCCAATTGCTGTAGCGGGGTCCCGGCCGGAACTCGCCCACATGTCTGCAGTTCTCCCCATGAAGTTCTGGTTCCGACCAGACAATCTCGGTTCCCGCGGGTATTGAAGCGCAGAATATCTGGAAATTTCTGCAGATCCCGGATCCAGAAGTCCGGCACTGAACTTGCTTCAAGGGAAGCCACAACGTTCGGGACGCTGCCATGTCAATGTTGGGGCGACGAAAGCACTCGCGGTACCTTCTGGCCGAGCCCATTGAGGGCAGCGTGCGCGTGCGAGAGGACGTCACGATTGAATTGCTGGGGGAACGGGAGATCGTGATCCTGTCTCCCGAGGCGTGCAGGCCGGACGAACACGTCAGCCTCGAGATTTCCGGTCCAGGCCGACGCCGCGTCAGTGCCAGAGTGACCGAATCGCGCCCCCTTGTTGCGGAAGATGGCGCAATTCGCCACCGCGTGAGGCTCGTTGCGAGCAGCGTCGAGGCCGATGTGGCGGACGTCGCGGAGGCAGGCCGGTGACAGGAGCATCCCGCGAGAATCGCCCGGGTGGCCGCATCGACCGAATGGCAACGCTCGTCCGGTCCGTGCCCGTGCGGCTGGTCGAGATCAGCCGCGGCGGATGCCGGCTGGAGTGTTCCCGCCGGCTCGAGTCCGGCACGAGCGGGCTGTTGGCCGTGGAGTTGGCAGGACTCTTGCGAATAGACGACATCAGGATCGCCCGATGTCAACCACGTATTGGCGCCGGGCCGGTGTTCCAGGTGGGAGCAGAGCTCTTGAGAACGAGGCGCCTCGGGCGGCGGACGATTCGGATGGCCGTCAGGAAGATCATCGGCGGGGAACGGGGCAGTGGCTATCTGCCCCAGGGCGAGTGGGCTGCGGTTTCTGGAGAACGTCCAGTACGGGAGGTGAGCGGCAAGGCCGACGGGCGGGCACCGCCCGGCATGTCGGACCGGGGGTCCTGAGCGACCCTCAGCAGGGGAGGCCGGGGCGTGTGCCCCCGGGGAGTGCTAATGTGAGTGGTTGGAACAACCGAGAAACAAGGGAGACGAAGACATGAAGAACCTGATTCAGCGTTTCATCCGTGAAGAGGAAGGCCAGGACCTGGTTGAGTACGCTTTCCTGATCGTGTTCATCGCCCTGGTCATCGTCGCGACGCTGCAGGCGACCGAAACGTCGATCGCAGGCGTGTTCTCGCGGATCATCGCGTCGGTCAACGGCGCGTCGTAGTTGCGCACGAGGTCACGCGCCCGGGGCTCGTGCCCCGGGCGGCTCGTGTCACAGTTGCCAGAGAGCTAACGAGGAGGGGCGGGTCGGACCCGTTCCTCTTCGCGCCTCTCGCAGGAGCACGGAAGGCCGCGATGCGGAGCACGCACGTCGGGAGTCGCCAACTGGTCCGTGGCGACGACGCCCAGGATCTTGTCGAGTACGCGATGCTCGTTGCGTGCATTGCGCTCCTCATCGTCGGAACGCTCAGGGCGACGGATACATCGCTCGAGCGGGTGTTTTCGATCATCATCGCGTCCCTGACCGCCGCCTCGTAGAGGCTGGCAGCGGCATGCGAGGAATCACGATGTGGTATTGGCAGTCGGCGCGGCAGCGACCTGGACGCGGCGGAGAGGACCGGGGTGTCGCCGGGTGCGCGCACCCGATCCTGTTCATCGCGCCCGCGGGCGCTCGAGGCCGCTGCTGGGAGTCGACCTGATGAACTGGCCGCCGCCGACCGCTCACGTGGCCGTCGTCGTCATCGCCCTCGTGGCGCTGGTGACGGACCTCCGCAGCAGGAAGGTCCCCAACGTGCTCACGTTCGGCGCAGCGGGCGCCGCGTGCCTGTTCCAGCTCGTGACGGGCGGCTGGCAGGGCCTCCTGTGGGCCTGCGCAGGCTGGACCGTCGGGTTCGTGATGTTCCTGCCCTTCTTCGCGCTGGGCGGGATGGGCGCCGGCGACGTAAAGCTGCTGGGCGCGTTCGGTGCCTGGCTGGGTCCGTTGGGGGCGCTGTGGACGGCGCTCTTCGGCGCGCTGGCCGGCGGCGTGCTGGCCCTGGTGGTTTCCCTGGCGCACAACTACACCGGCACCGCGTTTCGGAACCTCGGGATGCTGCTGCGCTCGTGGTTCCTCGGCGGCGTTCGTCCGATAGAAGGGGTGACGCTGAGCAGCAGCGCGGGCCCGCGGCTGCCGTACGCGGTGCCACTGGCGGTCGGCGCAGTGATGGCGACATGGCTGCGGTGAGAGCCGGCGGGCCGGCGGTCCGGCCGCCTGGCCTGGCGTGGTCGATGATGTTGAGAGTTCCGCGCAGGTGCGCATGAGGGACACGGTATGAACCGGGGCATTCGGGTCGTTGTCGTGATCACCGTCGCGCTGATCGCCGCGAGCATCGCGACGTACGCGATCTACCAGGGCATCCAGCGCATCCCCGTGCGCGAGGTCGAGGTGGCCGGCCAGCCGGTCGTCGTCGCGGCCAAAGCGCTTCCGATTGGTGTGATGGTCGCGCCGTCCGACGTGAGAATCGCCACCTGGCCCGCCAAGAGCGTTGTTGCCGGCTCTTTCGGCAAGATCGACGACGTGGTCGGGAGGGGCCTGGTGGTGGAGATCGGCGAGAACGAGCCCATCACTGAGCGGAAGCTCGCCCCTCGAGAAGCGGGAGCGGGGCTGCAAACCACGATTCCCATCGGCATGCGCGCCGTGTCGGTCAAGGTGAACGAGGTGATTGGCGTGGCGGGCTTCGTCCTGCCCGGCACCCGGGTTGACCTGGTCGCGACGGTCGGGAACCAGAACGAGACGAAGACGCGGACTGTCGTCAGCAACCTCCAGGTACTGGCATCGGGGACCCGCTACGACCAGCAGGCGACCAAGGAAGGCAAACCGATCCCGTCGACGGTGGTCACCCTGCTGGCCACGCCAGAGGATGCGGAGCGCATCACACTGGCCTCCACCGACGGCCGGATCCTCCTGGTGCTGCGGAATCCGCTCGACACCGAGCCGACGAAAACACCGGGCGTTCGCCTCGACGCGCTGATGCAGTCGTCATCGGAGCCGCCGATCGAGAAGACGGTGAAGGGCCGCAAGGTCGTCGTGGCCGCGCCGCCGCCGCCTCCACCGGTTGTACCGGCCCCTTACGTGGTCGAGGCTATTCGAGGGGCGAAGCGCACGACCGAAGAGGTGAAGAAGTGACCGCCCCGCGCGAGGCCGTGACGCATATGTCTCACAAGATTCTCTGTGGTCTGCTTGGAGCGCTGCTTCTCGTGACGAGCAACGCGCACGCGCAAACGCCCCCGCCCGCGCCGCCGGGCGCCGCGCCCGCCGCGCAGGCGGCTGCGCCCACCCCCGGTTTCGAGCGCGTCGTCCTGACGGCCGGGCGTTCGACGGTGCTCTCGACGGACTTCGACGTCACCAGGATCGCCGTCACGAATCCCGCGGTCGCCGACGCCGTCGTCGTGCAGCCTCGCGAGATCCTGATCGACGGCAAGGCCCCCGGAACGGTGAGCCTGATCATCTGGGGCCTTGCGAGCCGCTTGCAGTACGACGTCGTGGTCGAGCAGGGCGTGACGACCCTGCAGCAGAAGCTCCAGGCGCTGTTTCCCGGAGAGGACATCACGGCGACGCAGAACGAGGAGGCCCTGATCCTGTCGGGGCGCGTGTCCAGCACGGCCGTGATGCTCAAGGCCGGCGAAATCGCCCAGGCGAGCGTGGCGAAGGCCAAGGTCATCAACATGCTGCAGCTGCCGGGCGGTCAGAGCAGCCAGCAGGTGATGCTCCAGGTCCGCTTCGCCGAGGTGAATCGCCGGGCGGTACAAGAGCTCGGCGTCAACCTGTTCATGGGACCCAACGGCGAGAACGACTACGTCGCCCGGGCGACGACCAGCCAGTTCTCGCCGCCGTCGTTCTCCGGGACCGCCACGACGTTCGCCGACCTTCTGAACCTCTTCGTGATGAACACGAAGTACAACATCGGGGTCGTGATCAAGGCGCTCCAGACGAAGGGGTTCTACGAGAGTCTGGCCGAGCCCAACCTGATTGCCTACAATGGTCAGGAGGCCAGCTTCCTGGCCGGCGGCGAGTTCCCGGTGCCCGTCGTCCAGGGCGTCACCAATGCGGTGACTA
>Ga0316622_100003015_pt1 | contig 11863 bp, 13 predicted proteins | sample OWC_Aug_OW2_C1_D_FD_207646 | JGI IMG/M metagenome (GOLD analysis project Ga0316622, IMG submission 207646) | Wetland soil microbial communities from Old Woman Creek delta, Ohio, United States - OWC_Aug_OW2_C1_D5_C | ecosystem: Environmental > Terrestrial > Soil > Wetlands | place: USA: Ohio... | reverse complement strand
AGCTATGCCGTCAGCGGCTCCTTGAACATCCGCGCCGATTACACCGCGAACTACGACGCCAGTGCGGCGGGCACCTCCGAGAACTACAAGCGTATGGCGAGCGCGACGGGGAAATGGCGGGCGTCCAAGGCGAAGGGCATGTCGGCGCCGGCGTTCTTCGACGACTCGCCGCAGCAGGCCGCGGGCGATGCCCCGGCCGGCAAGCTGACCCCAAAGGGGGCCGGCGCAGCGACGAGCGGGGACAGCACGCGAAGCCACCGGCCTGGCAAGGTCGAAGCCCGAACGGGTCGGCTCAACGTCAAGCGCGCCACCGGGTCGGGGAACTGAACCGCGCCAGCATGACGCCGAACACCTCGACACTCGCCGCGGCGCTGCTGAAGGCCTCGACCTTTGCCGCTCGCAAGCACCGCAACCAGCGGCGGAAGGACGCGGACGCGTCGCCGTATATCAACCATCCGCTCGAGGTTGCAGACGTCCTCGCACGCATCGGCGGCGTTGACGACGCCACGGTGTTGCAGGCGGCGCTGTTGCACGACACGGTCGAGGACACGAAGACGACACCTGAGGAGCTGGAACGGGAGTTCGGGGCCTCGGTGCGCACGCTCGTCGACGAAGTGACCGACGACAAGAACCTCGAGAAGGACGAACGCAAACGGCGGCAGGTCACGCACGCCTCGCACCTGTCCCCTCGCGCGAAACTGATCAAGCTGGCCGACAACATCTGTAACGTGCGCGACGTGATGTACGCGCCACCGAAGGCGTGGGACCACAGCCGGCGCGTCAAGTACCTCGAGTGGGCCCGGGAGGTCGTGGATGGCTGTCGGGGCACCAATCCGGCCCTTGAAGGGCACTTCGACGCGCTGCTGGGCGAGGCAGAGGGTCTCAGGAAGTCGATCGAATCGCAGGAACAGCACGGGAAACGTTGCTAGGTGCGGTAGCCAAGCGGGGGCCTTCGAGTGGCGTGGTATCTCCGGAAATCGTTCGGGATCGGACCGCGGCGCATCAATCTGTCGAAGGGTGGCCTCGGCTACTCCGTCGGCGTCAAAGGCGCTCGGATCGGGGTCAAGCCGAGCGGTGAAACGTACGTCTACGGTGGACGGTATGGGCTCTACTTCCGTCGGACACTCGGCGGCGGTGCGACATCCCGCGAGGAGCCCGACGGTTCGGTCACCCAGGCGCCCGCAGCTGCCCGTCCCTCCCGTTCCCCAACGAATCGTTACGATCGGTCCTGCGTCCCCAACGTCCCCCTCAGGTCGATCCCGCCGCGCACGGGCCGCCAATCCCAACCAGTTGGCGCTCCTCTTCTAGCGAGACGCAGCCCCCCTTCAGACTCCGGTCACGAGCCTCGTAGTATCGCACCGTACCCGTCGCGGAAAGTCGGGAAGCGGAAGCGGTAGCCGGACGTGAGGAGTCGATCATTGCGACAGCGTTTGCTCGATCCGCGCTCCCACGACTGGAGCTCGGCCGCCGGACGAACGGATGGTGGCGGAACGTGCAACTGCTCTGCGAGCCAACGCAGGACGGTGCCGTTGTCCGCCGGTTCGTGGTCGGCGGCCAGATAGAGCGGCAAGGGTTCGGGGATCGTAGCCAGATGCCGCAGCACCCCGGCACAATCGTCGCGATGGATGCGGTTGGTGTAGACCGGTGGACCGTCCGGGCATGCCGCCGTGCCGTTCCGGACGCTCTCCACCAACCGCCCGCGGCCGGGGCCGTAGATGCCCGCCAGCCGCACGACGACCGCTGGAAACGGGTTCGTCAGCACGAGGTGTTCCGCTTCCAGCAGACGGCGACCAGCAAAATTGCGGGGCTCGGTCGGCGAGTCCTCGTCGACCCACTCACCATTTCTCTGCGCGTACACGGCCGTGCTCGAGGTGAAGAGAAGGCGATCTGGCTGCTGACCCTGGATAAGCAGCGCCTGGACGAGGTTGCGCAGTCCTTCGACATAGAGGCTGCGATACCCCTCGTCGTCATGCTGATCCGGCGCCGCGGTGAAGAAGACCAGATCAAGATCGGCAGGGAGCCCTTGCAGGGTCGCCGGCTTTGTCAAATCGGCACGCCGCGGTTGAATGGTCGGCGGCAACCCGCTGGGGTCGCGCTGCAACCCCCAGACCTCATGCCCCTCAGCGGCAAGATCGAGTCCGAGCCGTGTCCCCACGAACCCGCAACCGGCGATCAGCGTTCGACTCATTTACACCTCAATGCGCCCCATTCGACGCGACCACCACGTATGCGTCGCCGTCACGGACGTCGAGCAGTGCGGCGGTGCGAGGCTGGCGGGTGCGGCGCCCGACCGTACGCAGGAGCAGCATCGGGCGGCCGCCGAGGCTCGCGCCGATCCGTCCGTCGCTGAACTCGTAGAGCCACTGGTGCACGGCGAGCAACGGGCCCGCGATACGTTCGATGAGTCGGTTCATGGCATTCAGCCTAGAACCAGCAGTTGAGGAACTCAAAGGCGCACTGCGCTCCTGGTGGGTCCACGCCATGCCTCTTATCGCACGCGCCCACGCGTCGGATCTGCGCGCGCGCGACGTACCCTATGCCGCGCGTGTCCGTATGCCCTCGAACTCCACGGACAGTCGTCCGCCGAGCGCGCGGGCGATCCGGTCCAGCAGGTCAAGCGAGGCGGTGAAGGCCTTCCCGCCCTCGATGCGGGCGATCACGGCTTGCGTCGTGCCGGCACGGGCCGCCAGTTGCGCCTGGGTGAGACCGGCGACGGTCCGTGCCCGCTTCACCATCACGGCAATCGTCGCGCGCGCGACGGCGGCGTCGATCCGTGCGCGCAGTCGCGGATTTCGCGTCGCCCGCACGTGCACGTCCGCCAGCGCATTACCGCCAATGTGCGGGTTGGAATGCTTCGTTCTCTTCATCGGGAGCCTCCAAGAACTTGCTTCGCTCGTCGCAGCGCCAGATCGACGTCGCTCCGCGGTGTTCGCTGCCCCTGCTTCTTGAATGCGTGCAACAGCACCATTTCCGGCCCGGCAACAATCACGTAGGCAACGCGGTGCCGTCCTAATCGGATCTCCCACAGCTTCCCTTCCAACTGGCGCAACGACACCGGCGCTTCCAGCCCGAACAATCCCAGCAACGTCAGCGCCTCGTCCCAGTCGTCCCGTTCGCGCTCCGGCAAACCAGCGATGTAGTCGCGCACCGGCTCGTCCCCTCGCGTCGAGCGATAGTATCTGACGCGCACGAATCTCATATGCCTGATAGGGCATATCCGCGTCAACAACGTTCCCTGCTGCGGCAGCATACCCACGCGCCGCTCGGGCACGCCGTTGCGAGAGCAGTGCGCGTAGCCCAGTGCGTTGCTCGCAACCGAGTGGGAACGCTCGCAGCCCCACAGCATGACAGCTCGTGTCAGCGGTTAGGTGGCAACATGTTCAGCGTCAATGCGACATCTGCCGAAGCACACCCAAACCAACTGAAAGGGGGACAACGATGCACAACACGCCCATTGAAGAACGGTGGCGCCTACCCAACGACCTGTCGGCGCGAGCGGAACACCCCGGCGTCCCGCTCGCCATGCGGGCGTGGCCGCTGATCGCGGTGGCGGCGGACGACCCGGAGCGCGAGGTGGTCGTGGCGCTCTGCGACGGAGAGCTGGTCCGCGACGTCATCGTGGTCGCCGGCTGGCCGGCGCCACCCGACGCTGCCCGCCTGACGCCAGGCGACCGATGGCTGCTAGCAACCGGCGACGTCTTTCGACAGTGACGTGCACCGGTACGCTGTCGAGTCGTCGTGCTATGCGTCGGTTATGACTCCGTGCACAGTCATTGAGTTCCCGGACGGCTTCCGTCTTGAGGCTGCGGGGCTTAGCCCCGTGACCGTGCGCCTGGACCCATGGTCACTGAAGGTGCACGGCAGATACTCCGTACCCCGCCGCTTCGGGCTGTACGAGGGGCGCTCCATCCTGAAACGGATTGCTCATGAGTTGGCGTCCGATCGATCGCTGCTGGAGTCGTGGCCCGGTGTTGTGCGCGGCCCTGGCAGCGAGTCGGCAGTCCGTCGGGTCGAACACGCGATCCGGCCGCTCGTCGAGTCGCAACAGCGTCGACTGGCCGCGCGTGTCGATCCACTCGTGCTGCAGGTCCAGCACGCCATCTTTCACGCCACCGGGTGCGGGAGCGTGCTGGCGCAAGACCCGAGGCTGTATGACGAGCCGTGGAGCGTCCGCGACGTCCTGCAGCACCGCGCCGCCGCGATCGCCCTGGCCTGGTGCGGCGGCGACCTCCGCGACGCGGCGCGTGGCGGATGGGTACCCATCGAGGCGGACGTCGCTGGTGTCGTCCAAAAGAAGCTGCGCCGACGTGGAGAGCCGCCGCCCTCCGTGCGTGACGCGGATGATTTCACCGAGTCAATCGAGGCAATGGCGGACTGGCGCGCCCTGTTCTCACCCACCTGCGAGCCGTATGCCAGTCTCGATCGCACGTTGATGACCCTGCCGCGCCGGGTCCCGGCGCGGTTGGTCTGCGAGCTACGGGGCATTCGCCTGTCGCGCTCAGTGCGAAGCGCCGTCGAACTCACCTTCCTGCTCGCAGGCCTGGGCTACATGCGATCGGTCGTCGGCCTCGACATACTCGACCTCGAAGCGTTCGAACGGCGGCATGGCCTCGCGGCGCTCTTCCACGGCGCCGCGGCGGAGGAGATCTGTCGTGCGCTCGACCGCGTGGGCGCACAGATCGGGCGGCGGATGACGGCCGACCGTCCAAGCGACCTCGAGTTCCTCGCGGCGTATCTCGCCGACTACCCGGAGGTGCATCGCGGCCGTCTCGGCGGACTCGCGGCGCGGGCGATCCGCTGGCACCGGACCGACCGCACCCGCGTGCTGCTCGGGTTCGGGGTCGCCGACCGGACCGCCGCGGTGCCCACCCTGCCCTTGCCGGAGATCGAGGGCGTCCGGCCCCTCGCCACGGTGGGAGATATCGTCGACGAGGGCGAGCGGATGCACCACTGCGTCGCCGGCCGCGTCGCGGCTGCGCTCAACGGCAGGGCGTTCTTGTTTCACGTCGAGCGCGATGGCGAACACGCCACGGTTGAGATCAGCGCCGACCGCACCGTGCTGCAAGCCACCGGCCCGCGCAACACGCACAACGGCGCCGCCGTCTGGGGCAAGAACATCCTTGCGTCGTTGGCCCGCGGTGCTCAGATTTCCGGGGGTGTACCGTGAGACGCGGAGTCCAGTCCCGGCACGCGGAATCCCAGCGACCGGCGGAGCCGACGACGATCGTGCCTGTGTCCCTGACCCCACGACTATGGGACTGTCGCACACCCCAACCAAGGCGGGCCGCCTGCGCGGAGCGATGGCGGGGACGACAAGGCTCCAGCGCCGTAGCGCGGTCATTCCAGGCACGAAAATCCTCGAATAAGACCGTTTTCCGAAGCGCTTTCGGCCGATATCGAAACAAGATCAAAATGTTGGAGTGGTCCGACCCGGGACAGACCCCGCTGCCGGAAATTGAAGACCTGCATGATACCCTCGCACGGTTATGCGGGGGGGTATGGGCGGGTCAAGCGCGACGCCGAGTCGCCAACCAGCGGTTGTCCACTCAACGGCCAATACAGCCCCTTCCCTTTCTCCCGCAATACGATCTTGGATAGGATTGGTCCATGACGCACCAGCGGCGCGGCCTCTACGAACTCTTGATCACGGAAGCGCTGGCCGCCGCACTCGCAGACCTTGACGGCCGGCTGACGCCGCTGTGCAACGATCTACGTTCGGCCGAGGCTGCCGACCGCATCGCCCTGCACCTCGGCCGCATCATTCATCGGGCAGTGGCGAGCGTCGGTGACAAGGAACGTGTGTCAACCGGTATCGACCTCGCGCGTCGGCTGATCGCGCGGATCGGAGGGATCGTTGCCAACGCTGATTCGACTCCCGATGCTCCCGTCGAAGCAGGTACGGTTCTGCGGGCCATTCTTGCCCGCATGCCGGACGGGACCACGGAAATCATTCCCGAACCCTTGATCCCTCTTCTCGATACGACCTTGTTGACCAATGCGCCGGGAGAACCGCGCGTCGGCAGCCAACTCTTGACGGAGATTAACTCCGCCGACCGCATTGACCTCGTGATGGCGTTCATCCGCCGGAGCGGTATCGCGCCACTCTTGGACGCCCTGCGTCACCATCGTGAATGCGGTCGTGAACTGCGGGTGCTCACCACAACCTACACCGGATCAACCGAAGCCCGGGCGCTCGATGCGCTCACCGAACTCGGAGCGGACCTGCGGGTTTCGTACGACATGAGCAGCACCCGGCTGCACGCCAAGGTGTGGCTGTTCCACCGATTGTCCGGCTTCTCAACGGCGTACATCGGCTCGTAAAATTTGACCCACTCCGCGCAGATCACCGGGCTCGAATGGAACGTGCGAATCTCCGAAGCACGTAATCCGGATGTGGTGGCGAAGGTCGCCGCCGTGTTCGACAGTTACTGGAACAGCGGCGATTTCGCACCCTACGATCGAGATCAATTCGCCGCCGTTGTGGACCACCACGCCTCCAGCAAGCCGCGGCTGTTGCTGAGTCCAATCGAATTACGGCCCGAACCGTTCCAGGAGCGACTACTGGAGCAGATCGCTCTGTCACGCCAAACCGGTCATCACCGAAACCTACTTGTCTCGGCCACCGGCACGAGTAAGACCGTCATGGCCGCGGTCGACTACTCGCGTCTCCGAACGACACTGCCCCGCGCACGCCTGCTCTTCGTGGCGCACCGCGAGGAGATACTGGATCAGAGCCTCGCCACCTTTCGCCACTGCCTCCGCGACGGAGCCTTTGGAGAACGATGGGTTGCTGGTGATCGCCCCATGCGATTCGATCATGTCTTCGCGTCGATTCAGAGCCTGCACGCCGCATCCCTGGCGGATCTCGACCCCGCTCACTTCGATGTCGTCATCGTGGACGAATTCCATCACGCGGCGGCTCCGACCTATCAGGCCTTGCTCGATCACGTCCGACCCATCGAACTCCTGGGGCTCACGGCCACGCCCGAACGAAGCGACAATTTGCCTCTGCTCGGCTGGTTCGAGAATGGGATTGCGGCTGAGCTCCGATTGTGGGACGCCATCGATCAGCACCGCCTGTCGCCCTTCGTCTATTACGGCACCCATGACGTTGCACGGTTGGTGCGCGACGACGAGGTTCTCGATTCCGTTGTCCGGGTACCGCGCCCAGGGGATGGAGTGGTCGATGTCCGCTTGGCCGGTGATGCGGTCATCGCAGTAGAAGCAGCGGTTGTCCTGCAACTTGCGCAGGTCCTTGCGGATCGGGTCGAGGGAGATCCTCGGCGGGCCGAAGAGGAAGTTCTGCAGTCTCGCCTCGTCGGTCGCGGCGGGGTTCATCCCGGCGACCATGGCGGCCCAGCCGCGCTGCACGAGCGGCCGCAGTAGGCCCGACAGTTGCGTAAGATGTGCGCCGGCTCCGGGCTGCAGGTAGATGCGACGGTCGAAGCCCAGCGCATCGATGTCTCTCCGCTTGACCGAGGTGTCCCACCCGATTCGGTACAGAAATGGGCTTTCGGTGTTGCCGATCACCTGTACGCGGGGTAGCGGCATCTCAATCAGCTTCCACTCGACGGTACGCAGGAGCTGCTCGTACTTTTCCGGGGCGCGACATCGGGCCCGGCTCAGCGGTTCGAATGGATCGGCGGCGAAGCGCTCGCGGAATTTCCGAATCGCCGACAGAATCTCCGCCTGCCCGCCGGTGTTCTGCTTCAGCACCCCCTGCCAGTCCCCCTTTGCCCTGGAATGGCGCCGTGTGCGGCCAATAGAGTTCCAGCACCTTCTCTGCCAATGCCCGGGTCGTCAGTACGGTCGCCGGGCCGCCGCTGATCGGGGCAGGCTCCAGGCAGAGATCGATCAGTGCCAGGAGCACCGCGTACTTGTAGGTCGCCACGCGGCGGCTCTCATCCAGCAACTGCAGCATCCGCTCACCGAACGCGGCGACGTCTCCAGTGGCCTTCTCCCCTTGCGGCTCGACCGCCGCGCCGGCCGCCGGCTGTGAGAAAGGCGTTGTCGCCTCGGCGACGGCGTTCTTTGTTGCGCCAGAGGCCAGGTAGTCACCCATCCACGGCAGGACGCGGCGCACCCCGCCGCGCGGGTTGGGCACGTCGCCATTGTACCGAGGGATGACGTGGACGTGCAGGTGGACGACCGTCTGGCCGGCGGCTTCGCCGACGTTGACGCCGATGGTGAAACCGGCCGGCTGATAGCTTTCGCGGATCTTGTCGCGGGCGATATGGATCGCCTCCAGCAGCTCGGCTCGTTCCGCCGGCGTCGATTCGAACCACGTGGCCACGTGGCGGCGCGGGATGAGCAGCGCGTGACCGTTCGAAACCGGGAAGCCGTCCCAAAGGCCGAAGACCAGATCCCCCTCGAAGAAGACCCGATCGGGAAGCGGTGGGCAGAACGGGCACGCGATTTCGCTCACGCGCTTGTCCTCGGGGTGCTCCGTTCGAGCCGATAGATGTCGAGTGTACCGTTCCGCCCTGCCCTGACGCACACCGCGCAGCGCCAGCCACGCACGGGACGGCGCGCGACCCGCGCTGCCTGGCAGATCGGGCAGCGATGCAGGTAGCGGGCCTTCGCCGGGCGCGACCGGCGCGCAGGCAAGCGTGGAATCTCGACGCCGGGGTAGTGACGCGGATCGAGGCGCACACGCGGTGCGTACCCCGCCTGACGCATCAGGCCCTTCCATTCCGGCCCGTGCGGCCGGATCTTGCGGCCGTGGATCAGGCGCGCCGCGACGTGCGCGACCTCGTGGCAGAGAATTTCATCGTGAATCGCCCGCGGCGCATCGCGCAGCCAGGATGCGAGGCGAACTAGCCCCTGATCGACCAAGGCCCGGCCGGCAGCACGCCGCATCCGGGGGCTGAATTCGACTGTGACTTGTGAGGGCAACGTCGCCGCCCCCCACAGGTCGCCCCACTCGCGAATCAATCGTGCAGCGTCACCGCTCACGCCGTTCCACTATCACGGCGCGACGGGGCGGCAGAAGCCGGCGGATGAGTTGACAGGAGGGAAAGGCACTCATGATTCGCTGACTTTTTAAGATCGCCGAAGATCGCACACGAGCGCGACTGTCACTCCTCGCTCATGGCGCCAGCACCTCATCAATCAGGCGTGCCCGCACGACGTTCGGGCGGCTCTCGCCCCTGATCGGGCGTCTCGGCGTACATCGCCAGGTGGAGCGAGACCTTGACCCGCGTTTGAAGCCGCTGCGGGAGCTCCTCGAGGACGTTGCCGACGGCGCGCTCCCTCGCGGTTAATCTCATCTAGCGAGGATCGCCCAAGGTGCGCATAGGGTGCCAATTCGTGTCCACTTGGGTCCGTTTCCGTCCGCTCAGGTCTCCAAACTGCCCAGAAATGTCGGCATTCCGTGGGCTTCCATCCCGCTCATAACCCGAAGGTCGGAGGTTCAAATCCTCCCCCCGCAACGTCGTCGTGAACCTCGGCGGTTCCGCACACGCAGAAGGGCCCGGTTGGGTGACCAACCAGGCCCTTCTGTCATCGTTCGTCGCCGACGGCGCGCGGCTCCGATCACGGCACGAGCGCGCGAAGAGTCCAGCGCGACCGACCGCCGCGCCGGACGCACAAAAGGCGCACGTAGATGACAGAGTTGACGAGGCACACGAGGAGGCCCAAGGCCACCTGGACCTCACGCGTCAGCCTCGCCGGGTATACGATGGCAAGAACGTAGCCGGCCCCCTTCCGGCGATGTCGCGGAGTTGCGCGTACTGTTCCTGGTTTGCGAAGCGGAGCCACCTGAGCAACAGCACCGGCGCCGCGGCAGGCTGACGGCACGGCCGGTAGCGGCGAACAGGCCCGCACCAGCATCGAGCAGAGGCCCCGGAACTCAGCTGCCGCCACAACTCAACAAGTCCACAAGCCCTGAGCCGTCGGCGACGACCGCGAAGAGTGCACCCGTATTCCGGCGGTTCCTGGCTCGTCGCGCCGCGGCCCCGACGATATGCGAACTTGCATCCGAACTCTTCGCTGGTACAGCTGATGTTCAAAGGGGGCACCTCCTCATGAAGAGAATCGGAAACGTATCGCTTGGGTGGGTGGTCACAGCGATTGCTCTCACGCTCGCGGCCCTCGGTCTCGGGACCTACGCGCCGCGCGCGCAAACGCAAGGCTGCGTCGGGGACTGCAATGGGAACGACGAGGTGACCATCAATGAGTTGCTCCTCATGGTCAACATCGCGCTCGGCACCGCGAACGTGAGTCAATGTCCCGTGGGTGACGCAAATTCGGATGGCACCGTCGCCATCAACGAGATCCTCGCGGCCGTGAACAGCGCCCTCCGGGGCTGCGGCGAGGATACCGTCCTCGCACCAGGATTGCGTGCCCTGGCCAACGCCGATCTCTTCGCCGCCGCGGCAGCGTTTTCCAGCGCGGCGGCAGCGGAACCCGGCAACACGGAGGCTCGTCTGTACGCGCGCCTCACCGGCGCCGCGGCCCGGGTGCTGGACGACTCAGACCTGCCCAACGTGGCAGAACGCGCCGGCGTCACGGGTCGCGTCAGCAGTCGCAACGTCTGTGACATGGAGATCGGGTCGCTGGATCACGTGCCACCCGGTGCCCCCCGCTCGGGCGAGATCCTCACGGCGCTGCGGACCGGGTTCATTCCGGAATTGCAGAGTGCCGTCGACACCCTGCACACCGTGTCTCCGGACACACGCATCACGTTTCGGGTGACCGATCTGCCCGAGTGCCTGCGTCCCGACACAGATTCGGAGACCGTCGAGATCGACCGGGGCGACTTGCTACTGCTCGAAGCTGCGCTCGAAGGCACCATGGGACTGCTCGATCTGCTCGATGGGTACAACACGGATGCGGCACTGAATCTCGCCCTGGAGGAACCACCGCAAGTGCTGTTCGCGAACGAACGGCAGTTGCTCACCCTGAAGGCAAAGGACCGGCTGGCGTCGGCACGGCAGCACCTGGGGGCGGCCGCTGCAGCCGTAGTTGGCGCAATCGACAGCGTCGGGGCGGAGACAGACAACCAGGCCGACGATCTGTTCGTCATCGATCCCGACGATCAGCACGACGCCCGCGAGGCGCGGCTGCTTGTTGCGCATTTTGAAGACTCGCTGTCGGGCGAGGTCTCCGTGCCGATCGATATCGTCACCGGCGTTATCGACCTCACGGACAGCGGCGCGGGCCCACATGAGCGGCTGAACTTGTCGCGGCTCTTCTCCGGCCAGCTCAAGAGTTTGCGCGCGTTCTTGCCAGCGTTCGACACCGAGGGGTACTTCGACTCGGATCGCTTCCCGGACATGACCTTTGGGGGCATCGTGCCCGACATGACCCGGGAGAAGGCGGGCAACTTCCTGGTGGGCGGTCCGCCGTGCGCGGTCTGCGAGAGGGATGCGGACTGCGATGCTCTTGGACGCGGCGAGTTTTACTGCGGGTACTGCGTCCGCGACTGCACCGGGGCCATGCAGCGATGCGTGATGGGTTACGACACGTGCCAGGACGGCACCTTCGACTGACGGGCAGTGTCGTGGCAGCGGCATCCCAACGGACAGTGCAGCCGTCTCCGTTCCCCGAGGTCCCGGCAGCCAGCCGTCCCGATGGTGGCGATACCGGCGAGGGGTTGGTGTGGCGATCCGGATCGACGGTGTCCGCGCTGCCTGGGCGGGTCCGGCAACTGTGCGCCCCTATCCTGCTGCTGACGAGCGCAATCTGTGCCGCCGCACTGGTCACCGTGGCGATCCGCTCTCGGCCACCTGCGCCGGCTACAGCGCGCATCGCGGGTGTGTCCGACGTTGTCCGGGGCGTGCAGACATCCGTCGTTCAGGGCGACCGCCTCACGCTGCGGGTGAGCGCGGATCGCGTGGCATTGACGCGGCCCCGTGTCCTC